>Ga0209797_10000240_pt1 | contig 26280 bp, 20 predicted proteins | sample DOMMetBare3Fresh_2_FD_187472 | JGI IMG/M metagenome (GOLD analysis project Ga0209797, IMG submission 187472) | Wetland sediment microbial communities from St. Louis River estuary, USA, under dissolved organic matter induced mercury methylation -... | ecosystem: Environmental > Aquatic >... | reverse complement strand
TCCGCCAATAACCAAGCGACACCAAGGCGCACGGGCGAGCCTTGACGCCCCGTCCCGACTAGCCTTTGATGAGGCCGATTTTTCGCGGGAGACGGCGTCAATGCGCCTCCTGCGACGGCCCGAAAATGGCTAGAATAGATCAGACGCTGCCGCACACGGGCCCGTAATCGATCTGGGAGGTTGAGATGATCAAGCGAACAATCCTTGGCGCCGCGCTGGCACTCGCTGCCGGTCCAGTGCTGGCGCAGGAGGTCAAGGTCGGCGTCGCCCTGCCCTATACGGGTATCGGCGCCGAGTTGGCGCAGCAGATCGACCGCGGCATGGAGCAGTATCTCAAGCTCAATGCCGACAAGGTGCGCCCTTACAAGATCACGCTGGTCAAGCGCGACGTGAAGGATCCGGGCGGCGCCAACGCCAGGACCGTGGTGCAGGAGTTGCTCACCCAGGATAACGTGGACGTGCTCGCGGGTTGGGTCTATTCGCCGAACGCGATCGCGGCCGCGCCGGTGGTGTCCGCCGGCAAGAAGCTCGCGGTGATCATGAACGCCGGCACCGCGCATATCACCCAGATGTCGCCCTACTACGTGCGCACGTCGTTCAGCATGTGGCACTCGGGCTATGCGATCGGCGAGGCCGCCGCCAAGCAGCTCAACGCCAAGACCGCCGTGGTCGGATACACCGACTTCCCGCCCGGCAAGGACAGCCTCAACGCCTTCAAGCGCGCCTTCGAGGCGAGCGGCGGCAAGGTGGTCGACGAAATCCCGATGGGCGGCGCCGGCGCGGTGCCGGACATGACCCCGTTCTTCCAGCGCGCCAAGGACAAGAAGCCCGACGTGTTCTTCGTGTTCGTTCCCGCCGGCGATCACGCGACCGCCGTCGCCAAGACCTATGGGGCGCTCGGCATGCGGGCGGCCGGCATCAAGCTGATCGGGCCGGGCGACATCACCCAGGATACCAAGCTGCAGGACATGGGGCCGGCGGCGGTTGGCCTCATCACCATGCATCACTACAACGCCGACCTCGACAATCCTGAGAACAAGCGCTTCGTCGAAGCCTGGAAAAAGGAGTACGGCGCCAACTCGACCACCGACTTCATGGCGGTCGGCGGCTATGACGGCATGGCGGCGATCGTCCACGCGGTGCAAGCCACCAAGGGTAAGATGGACTCCGACGCGGCGCTCGCGTCGCTCAAGGGCTGGAAGTTCAACAGCCCGCGCGGCCTGATCATGATCGATCCCGATACGCGCGACATCATCATGAACGAGTACCTCTCCGAGGTGATCATGAAGGATGGCCGCCTCGTCCAGAAGGTGATCGGCCAGATCGACAATGTGAAGGATGCCTGCAAGGCGCTGAAGATCGCGCCCTGCACCTGATCTTGCTGCGTTAGAAATGCGGGAGCGTGCAGCAAACAACACCGCTGCCGCGGGCTGCGGCAGGCGTTATTGCGCCCTCTCCCCTCGCGGGAGAGGGCGCAACAACCAGCGCCGGACTTTCTGACTCAAAGTGGAATAGGGTCTTGCCGGCAACGCTGAGGCCCGTGTTGTGGCCTCGCCAACGGGTCCCTTGCACTGGCGGGTCGGGAAACCGGCCCGTACGCGCGAGCGGAGACATGATGTGCGAGCACTTTCGGGGCGGGGGCTAGCGTGATCTTCGGTATCGACGTCGCCAGCATGCTGCTCGGCGGCCTGGCGGCCGGCATGGTGCTGTTCATCGTGTCGGTCGGCCTGTCCGTCACCATGGGCCTGATGGGTTTCGTCAATCTCGCCCACGGCGCCTTCGCCATGCTGGGCGGCTACGTCATCGTGTTGAGCATGCGGCGCTGGGGGTTGGGCTTCGCGCCCGCGCTCGCGCTCGGCTTCATCACGATTGCGGCGGTCAGCGTCCTGTTCGAGCGCCTGCTTTATGCGAGGCTTTATCGCGCGGCCGAGCTCGACCAGGTGCTGTTCAGCATCGGGCTCGTGTTCATCACCATTGCGTCGGTGACGCTCTTGATCGGTCCGGAAAACCAGCCGCTGACATTGCCGGCGGCGCTGCAGGGGCAGATCGACCTCGGCTTCGTGCACTACCGCACCTACAGCATCTTTCTGATCGTCGTCGGCATTGTCATCGTGCTCGGCCTTTGGCTTGGCTTCGAGCGTACCCGCATGGGCGCGCAGATTCGCGCCGCCGTCGACAACCGGCGCATGGCTGAATCGCTTGGCATCAACATCGGACGCCTGTTCACGGTCACTTTCGCGTTCGGCAGCGGCATGGCGGCGCTGGGCGGCGGGCTCGGCGCCGAATTCCTCGGCCTCGACCCGCAATATCCGCTCAAGTATCTCGTCTACTTTTTGATCGTGGTCGCGGTCGGCGGCTTGGGCCGGGTCACCGGCGTGTTCTATGCCTCGGTGCTGATCGGCGTGCTCGACTTCGTGCTCAAGAAATACCTGCCGGCGGGCGGCACCCTGTTCATCTACGCGCTGACCATCCTGCTGCTGCTGTGGCGGCCGCAAGGCCTGTTCGGAGGCAAGGCGGCATGAGCGGCCCGCTGAACCATCCGGCGGCTGCCGCGCTCGCCAACCGCCATCGACTCAGGCTGTGGGAGGCGATCCCCTGGATCCTGCTGTTGGCCTTCTACTTCGTGTTTCCGCGCCATCTCGGTTTCGGCGTCGAGCTGCTGACGATGATCCTGTTCGCGCTCTCGCTCGACCTGGCGCTCGGCTACGCCGGCATCGTCACGCTCGGACACGCCGCGTTCTTTGGCACCGGCGCCTACACGGTCGGGATGCTGGCCAAGCACGGGATCTGGAACGAGCCGATCTCGAGCCTGATGCTGGCGGCCCTGGCGGCGGCGGCGATCGGCTTCGCGTCCGGCCGCGTGCTCTTGCGCACAACCGGGCTGACGCTCCTGATGCTGACGCTGTGCACCATGGCGCTACTGGAAGAAGCTGCCAACCTCGGACAGGACTATACTGGCGGCTTTGACGGTCTCGACAACGTGCCGATTCCGCCGCTGCTCGGCGTGTTCGAGTTCAGTCCGCTGTTTCCGCGCGTGCAATATCTCTACTGCCTCGGCGTGCTGTTCATCTGCTTCCTGTTCGTGCGCACGCTGGTCTATTCGCCGTTCGGTCAGAGCCTGACCGGCATTCGCGAGAACACCTTGCGGATGCACGCGGTCGGCGCCCCGGTGAACCGGCGGCTGGTGATGTGCTACACCATCTCGGCCGCGCTCGCCGGCATCGCCGGCGGCCTTTGGGCGCAATCCAACGCCTACGTCAACCTGAGCACGCTCGGCCTCGATCGCGCCGCGACCGTGCTGATCATCCTGGTGCTCGGCGGCTACGGCCGGCTCTACGGCGCCTTCATCGGCGCCATCGCCTATCTGGCACTGTCGCACTTTCTCGCCAAGCTTTATCCGACGGCCTGGCAGCTTGGCCTCGGGCTGCTGCTTGTCCTGATCGCGTTGTTCGCGCGCAACGGCATCATCGGCCTCTATGACCGGATCGTCGGGCTCCTGCGGCCGAGGCGCGCACCGCCATGAGCGCGCCGCTCCTCGAAACCCGGCGCCTGTGCATCAATTTCGGCGCGCTTGTTGCCACGCGCAATGTCGATTTCCAGCTGGGCGTCGGCGCCCGGCACGCCCTGATCGGGCCGAACGGCGCCGGCAAGACCACGCTGATCAACCTCTTGACCGGCGTGCTGAAGCCGACCGCCGGACACGTGCTGTTCAAGGGCCGCGACATCACCGCGGTCGCGCAGGCCGAGCGCGTCAAGCTCGGCATCGCCCGCACCTTCCAGATCAACCGCCTGTTCCGCGGGCTCTCGGTGCTGGAGAATGTCTATATCGCGGTCGCCGAGCGCCTCGGCGTGGCTTCCGCCATGGTCAAGCCGGCGGGTCGGCGCCAGGAGGTGGTTGAGGCGGCGATGGCGCTGCTTGAAACTCTCAAGCTCGCCGACGACGCGTCGCATCGCATCTCGGAGCTTCCCTACGGCCGACAGCGCCTGGTCGAGCTCGCGATCACGCTCGGGCTCAAACCCGATGTCCTCTTGCTCGACGAGCCAGCCGCCGGCGTGCCGTCCACGGAAAGCCACATCATCCTCGACGCCATCGCGGCGTTGCCGCGCGAGATCGGCGTGCTCATCATCGATCACGACATGGACCTGGTGTTCCGCTTCGCCGAACGCATCACCGTGCTGGTCGGCGGCGCCGTGTTCGCAGAGGGCACCCCAAAGGAGATCGCCGCCAATCCGGACGTGCGCGCCGTCTATCTCGGGCAGGCCGGCCATGGCTAGTGCCGTCCCGCTGGAGCTGCGAGGGGTCTCGGCCGGCTACGGCGACACCGTGGTGCTTGAGGACATCGACCTCACGCTCGCGCCCGGCGAGAACGTCAGCATCATCGGGCGCAATGGCGTCGGCAAGACCACGCTCCTCGCCACCATCATGGGCCACACCCGCCTGCACAAGGGCGACGTCCTGCTCGACGGGCGAAGCCTCAACCGTGTGCCGATCTATGCCCGCGCGCTCGCGGGGCTGGGCTTCGTGCCGCAGGAGCGCGAGATCTTCGCCTCGCTGTCGGTGCGCGAAAATCTCGAGATCGCGGCACGGCCGGGCCACTGGACGCTGGCGCGCGTATTCGAGATGTTCCCCAACCTGAGGGAGCGGCTCGGCAATATGGGCAACCAGCTTTCCGGCGGCGAGCAGCAGATGCTCTCGATCGCGCGAGCGCTCCTCACCAACCCGTCCGTGCTCTTGATGGACGAGCCGACCGAGGGGCTCGCGCCGGTCATCGTCGAGGCGCTGACCGGTGTGCTGATCAGGCTGCGCAGCGAGAGCGCGATGTCGATCATCCTGGTGGAGCAGAACAGCCGCGTGGCGCTCGCCTTCTCGGAGCGCACGCTGGTCATGAGCAAGGGCCGCATCGTGTACGACGGCGCCTCGGCAGCGCTGCGCGACGATCCCGAGGCGCTCGCGCAACTGGTCGGGCTCACCGAAACGACCTGAGCGCTTATGTCCCCTGTGCGCCCTCGCGCTCGAACACGCGTCCATATCCGGTCGGACTCATGTCCTCGCCGTAGAGCCACTCCATCGCCTCGAATGATTGCTCCGGCGTGCGCGCGCCGAGCATCATGTTGCGCAATTCGCGCGCGACGCCGCTCGCGTGATAGAACTCGCCATAGACGCGCGCCATGATCTGCACCCGCCCGGTGCGGAGATAGCGAGCCTGTTGATAGGCCTTGAACGCGGCCGCGAAGTCACCCTGCATCTCCTCGACTTTGTTGGCGAGGCAGACCGCGTCCTCGATCGCCATGCAGGCGCCCTGCGCCAAGTATTGCAGCATCGGATGCGCCGCATCACCCAGAAGCGTGATCCGGCCGCGGCTCCATTCCCGGATCGGAGGCCGGTCGCACAACACCCACATGCGCCAGCTCTCGATCTTGCCAAGCAGCGTGCGCACCGGCTCGCAGGTGCGCGCGAAGCGCTCGTTGAGCTCGGCGGGATCGCCGAAGCTGTCCCAGCCCTCCTGGTAGCGGGAGGAATGGAACACGGCGACCAGATTGTAGAGCTTGCCGCCGCGCAGCGGATAGATGACCAAGTGCACCTTCTCGCCGGCCCAGAACGTCATCGACCAGCGCTGTAGCGGCTCCGGCACCTCCGTCGTCGGCAGCACCGCCCGGTAGGTGACGTGACCAGCGACCGTTGGCTTGCCGTCACCGACCACAATCTGGCGGATCGTCGACCACAAGCCGTCGGCGCCGATCAGCGCAGTTCCCGCAAATGTGCGCCCGCCTTCGGTCCGCGCCATCACGCCGCTTTCGCCCTCGTCGACGCCGATGACCTTCTGGGAGGTGTCGAGACGGATGAGATCAACCTTGCGACAGGCGTCGAGCAGCACGTTCAGCAGATCGGGCCGATAGATGAGCGCATAGGGATGCTTGAACTTGCGGCGAAAGCCTTCGCCCAACGGGATGCGTGTCACCTCCTCGCCCGAGATGGCATCGAGCATGATCAGGTTTTCGGGAAACACCGCGAATTCGCTGACCGCCTCCGTCAGGCCCAGGACCTCGAACATCCTGAACACATTCGGGCCCAGCTGGATGCCGGCACCGACCTCCTTGAGCTCTTCCGCCTGCTCGAGGAGTTGCACCGCGAGACCCTTTCGCGCGAGTGCCAATGCCGCGGCCAGCCCGCCGATTCCGCCCCCCACCACCAGCACCGGCCCCTGTCCAGACTTATCAAGCATTGTTGCCCTTTCTTACCGACAAGGTTGCAGGCTTCGCGCGCACAATTCGTTAAGTTTCGATTTAGCCTACGAAGAAAATCCGCAAGTGACGAGGCTTTCTCAAGGAGGTTGAAAGACACCTCCCGTACACCACACGCTGCATCAACTGGGTGTGAGGACCGATGCTGCCGCGCAGCATTCGATCGCGAATGTTGGGCCTTGTGATCGCGACCGTGGTCCCCTTCACGGCGCTGATCGGCGTCGGCCTGTGGAACCAGTGGCGCCACGATCAAGCCGCCGCGATTGCGCGCGCCCTTGACGAAGCCCGCCTGAGCGCGGCCGAGGTGGACGACCACATCGGCAACTTGGACAGCCTCCTCACCGGGCTCAGCCGCGCGGTCTCATGGGACCCGGCCGACACCGCCGCGAATGACGCGGTGCTGCGCAAGGTCAAGGCCGAGCTCCCGAGCTTCGTTGCCAACCTCTTGTTGTTCTCGCTCGATGGCACCAACATCGGCACCTCGTCCGAGACCGGCCGCAGTTTTGTGGGCGACCGCGACTATTTCCGGCGGGTGCTGGCCGGACAGCGGCGAGCGATCAGCGAGGTGATCCGCGCGCGCAACAGCAACCAATGGGTTGTCACGCTCGCACGCCCGGTACACGATAACACAGGCCGCTTGCGGGCCGTGCTCGCGGTCGGCATGTTGCTCGAGCGGGTCCAGGACGCGCTCGACATGGCGCGACTTCCGCCTGGCAGCACGATACGGGTTGTCAACGAGCAAGGCATCGTCGTCGCGCAGAGCGGCAACGGCGCCGATCAGATCGGCAGCGACCTCAGCGGCGATGCGGGCCTCGCATGGCATCTTGCGGCCAAGGAAACGAGCGAATTCACAGTGTGGTCCGACGGGGTCGAGCGTATCACCGGCTCGTCGACCGCCAAGCTCGTTCCGTGGCTTGTGTCGGTCGGGCTGCCGGCCGACATCGCGCTGGCGCCCGTGCTGCGGCGCTTGACGTTAGGGACGCTGTTCGCGCTCGTCACATTGCTGATTGCATCCGCAATTGCCTGGATGCTGTCAGGACGCATCGTGGGTCCGCTCCAGCAGCTGCGCAAAGATGCCTCGACGCTCGCCGCCGGCAAGCTTGAGCACCGCAGCACGGTGCAAACACAAGACGAAGTCGGCAATCTCGCCGAAGCCTTCAACCAGATGGCGGAGCGCCTTGAACGGCGGCAGGAGGAAGCCCGCATCGCCGCCGACGACTTGCGGCAGGCCAAGGATACGCTTGCAGCCGTCATCGACGCGGCGCCGGTTGCGATCATCTGTAGTGGTCTCGATCGCCGGATCTTCATGTGGAACCGCGCCGCCGAACAGATATTCGGACATTCCGCAGAGGACATGATCAACCAGGTCGGCGGGATCGCGCCATCCGACCTTGCAGCGGAGTCACAGACGCTGTTCAACCGGGTTGTCAGCGGTGAGACGATCCGCGATCTGCATTTGAAGCGTGCCCGCAAGGACGGCACGTTGATCGACGTGCGCCTGGCCGGAGCTCCGATGTACCGTCCGGACGGCACCGTCTGGGGTGTCGCGCGCGCCTATGAGGACATCACCGACCGCCGGCGCGCCGAAGAGCAGTTGCAACGTGTCGCGCACTATGACCAGCTCACTGGTCTTCCCAATCGGCTTTCGTTGCAAAAGCAATTGGGTCGGCTGTTGTCCGGCGGCGGCCACAAGGAGCCGACCGCGATCGCGCTCTTCGACCTCGACGGCTTCAAGGACGTGAATGATACATTGGGACACTCGACCGGAGATCAGCTCCTGATCGAGGTCGGGGCGCGGCTGAGCGAAATCGTCGGCGCGCGCGGGCAAGTCTGCCGGCTGGGCGGCGACGAGTTCATCGTTGTCATACCCGGCTGCGGCGACCCATTGGAAATCGGTCGGATCATCGACGCGGCGCTGCTGCGCCTCGCGGAGCCCTATGACATCAACGACCAGATCCTGCACATCGCGGGCAGCGCCGGCTCGGCGATCGCACCCACCGACGGCGCCAGCGTCGATGAGCTGATCGCCAACGCGGACTTGGCGCTCTACCGAGCGAAGGCGGATGGCGGCCGGGTGTGCCGTTTCTTCCTGCCGGTCATGCGCGCACAGGCGCAGGCGCGCCACAGCCTCGGCGTGGAATTGCGGCGCGCCTACGCCTCCAACGAATTCGAGCTCTACTACCAACCCCAGATCAGACTGTCGGACGAAGCGGTCGTCGGCGCAGAGGCGCTGATCCGATGGCGCCATCCGGAGCGGGGAATTCTTGCGCCCGGCGCCTTCATCGACACACTGGCAGCCAGCTCGATCGCGCCGGCCGTCAGCCGCTGGATCGTCGAGACCGCCTGCGCAGCGGCGGCGAAATGGCGCGCCGATGGTCTTGCGCTCGGCCGCATCGGCGTCAACCTGTTCCCGAGCCAGCTCGGCGACGAGACGCTGCTCTCCGACATCGACCAAGTCCTGCAGGCGACCGGCTTGCCGGCCGAGGCGCTGGAGCTCGAGATCACCGAGAACGTCGCGTTGAACTTTGAGGATGCCGAAGTGCTGCAGAAGCTGCGCGACAAGGGCCTGATGCTGGCATTCGACGATTTTGGCACCGGCTATGCCTCGCTGAGCTATCTGACACGCTTTCCGCTGGCGCGGATCAAGATCGACCGCAGTTTCGTGGCCAAGATCACCGATGATGCCGGCGACGCCGCGATCGTGCGCTCGCTGATCGCGATGGCGCACAATCTCGGTCTGGAAGTCATCGCCGAAGGCGTGGAGACCGGCGCACAGGCCGAGTTCCTGCTCCATGAGCAATGCCAGGAGGCGCAGGGCTTTCTCTATGCCAGACCGCTGCCGGCCTGCGAGTTCGAGGCCTTTCTGCGCAGCCGACCTGTGGTTCGCCACGAGCTCGCTGGCGAGAAGCGCACGCCCCGTTTCCAGCAGCGCGTCGGGAAAGCACCCGGGCGTCGCCACTATTCGTAGGAAACGTAGGAACAGCGTCGCTCAGGACGCCATCGCCTGCCGCTTCCAGTGCCGCCAGGCGCGATCGGCATCCTTGGGCTTCATGCGCCGCGCATAGGCGATCTCGCTGGCCGTGAGAAAGCGCACCGGGCCGAGGATCGTGGCCTCGATCTGCTGGCGCGCATTGGCTTCGGCGATGACCGCGTGGCGCACGCATTGCCGCACCGTCTCGCCGGCCACGACCGCGCCATGGCCGCGCAGCAGCACCAGCCAATGCGGCCCGAGCGCGCGCGCCAGCGCGCTCCCCTGCGGCACCGTGCAGACGTTGAGATCGCCCTCGTCGTCCACGCTGCGGATGTCGAACACGGGCGCGCCCTCGCCCAGGAACGCCGCATTGCCGACCATCGGCCGCAGCCGTGTGTCGCTGTTGCAGAACGGAATGAGGCTCGGGGAATGATTGTGGCAAACCGCCATCACGTCCGGCCGCGCCTTGTAGATCTCGCCGTGAATCACTCGCTCGAAGAACAGCCGGTTCTCGCCGGCACGCAACGGCTTGTTGTCGAGATCGAACGCGATGATGTCCTCGGCCGTGACGTCCGCGGGCGGCATGCTGCGGGTGAGCCAATAGCGATCGGGATTGCTGGGGTCGCGCGCGCTGATGTGGCCGTAGGCGTCGAATATGCCGCGGTACGCGAGAATGCGGTTGGCGGCGACCAGGTCGTCGATCAATTCGGAATGGGTCATGCTCAGGCTGCGCTCTCGGCAAGCAGCGGCGGAGCGAAGGCGCGCACCGGCGGCACGGGCCCGGCGTAGCGCTCGACCTCGACCAGAACGGTCGCCGAGCTCGGACCCTGACCAAGCCGCGACGTGCCCTGGTCGCGGGTGAGCACATTGGCGTTGCCATGGACGCACGTCGCCGCCTCGCCCGCGTCGGCGGGATCATACCAGGCGCCACAGGAGAGCCGCAGCACGCCCGGCGCCACCGCATCGGTGACCATCGCGCCGGCGAGGCAAGCGCCGCGGCTGTTGAACAGGCGCACAACATCACCGTCCGCGATCCCGCGCGCCGCAGCGTCCGCCGGGTTGATCGCAACCGCCTCGCGCCCCGCCACCTTCCCGCGCGCGCTCACCGGGCCCATGTCCATCTGGCTGTGCAGCCGCTCGCGCGACTGGCTCGAGACGAGGTGAAGCCGGAATGCGTCGGCCGCGCCGAGCCATTCAGCCGGCTGGAGCCAGGTCGGATGCGGCGGGCAATCGTCATAGCCGAAGGCCGCGATGCGCTCGGAATAAAGCTCGATCCGCCCTGAAGGCGTTGCGAGCCGCTTGTGCTGCGGATCGGCGCGAAACTCCGCCAGCATGACGTACTCGTCGGCGCGGCGCGGCAACTCCAAAAATTCGGCGTTCCAGAAGCCGTCGAAATCCGGGATCGCCTCGTTGGTGCGCAGCCGCTCGCGCCAGCGGGCATAGAGGTGACGCAGCCACTCCATCTCGCCGCGGCCTTCGGTGTAGGTGGCTTCGCAGCCAAGCCGCCGCGCCAGCGCGGAGAAGATCGCAAAGTCGCTACGCGCCTCGCCGACCGGCGCGATCGCCTGCTGCATGGCGATGACATGGGCGTCACGATGCGCGGCGCCGATATCGTTGCGCTCAAGCGTCGTGGTCGCCGGCAGCACGATGTCGGCGTGGCGCGCGGTCGCGGTCCACCACGGCTCGTGCACGATGATGGTCTCAGGCCTTTGCCAGGCGCGGCGCAAACGGTTGATGTCCTGATGATGATGGAACGGATTGCCGCCCGCCCAATAGACCAGCCGGATGTCCGGATAGGTGTCGCTCTTGCCGTTGTAGTCGTAGCGCGCGCCCGGATTGAGCAGACAGTCCGCAATGCGCGCCACCGGAATCGCGCGGCCGAGCGGATTGGACAGAGATTCCATCGCCGGCGGGCCGAACGCGAGCGGCGCCTCCGCGATGCCGGCCGCAGAGCCGTAGCCGAAGCCAAAGCCGCCGCCTGGCAAGCCGATCTGGCCGAGTGCCGCCGCAAGCAGGATGACCGCCCAATAGACCTGCTCGCCATGATCGGCGCGCTGCAGCGACCACGACGCGCTGATCATGGTGCGGCCCGCCGCCATGCGCCGCGCGAGCGCGCGGATCGTCTCCGCCGCAACGCCGGTGACCGCGGCCGCCCAATCGGCGTCCTTCGGCTGGCCATCGCGTTCGCCCATCAGATAGGGCCGCACTCGTTCGAAGCCCGTGCAGTAGCGCGAGAGGAACGCCTCATCGTGCAGGCCCTCCGACACCAGCGTGTGCGTGAGCGCGAGCAGCATCGCGGTGTCGGTATTCGGCCGGATCGGCAGCCAGGTCGCCTTGGCGGCCTGCGGCCCGTCATCGCGGATCGGGCTCACATTGACGACCTCGACACCGGCACGCGCGAGCGCCGCCATGGAGCCGCCGACGGTGTGCTGGCCGCAACCGCCTTTGGCGACTTGCATGTTCTTGGGATTGGCGCCGCCGAACAGCACAACGAGCCGGCTGTGCCGCACGATCGACGACCACGACGTGAGCGGCCCCGTCACTGCCTGCGCGGAACCGAGCACATGCGGCAGGAACTTGAGCGCCGTGCCGAAACTGTAGTTGGCATCCTGGTCGACGAAGCCGCCGAAGGCCGCCAGGAAGCGGCGCGTCTGCGTGCGCGCCTCGTGGAAGATGCCGGCCGAGCCCCAGCCATACGAGCCGCCCATGATCGCAGCCGCTCCGTGCTCGTTCTTGACGCGCGCAAGCTCGGCCGCGGCAAGATCAAGCGCGCGCTCCCACGACACCGGCACGAACGGCTCGCATCCGCGCGCCTCGCGGCTCTGTGGCCCGCGCGCCAGATAGCCTTCGCGCACCATCGGGCACGCAACGCGGGTCCGCGAATAGACCGCGGCCGGCAGCGCCCCGATCAGCGGCGACGGATCGGGATCGCGCGCGAACGGCTGCACTCCGATCATGCGTCCGTCGTCGACCTCGGCGTGAAACGCGCCAAAGTGCGAGTGATGCGGGACCAGTCGGCTTGCCATGAGATCACTTTCTCGCTGGCAGGAACTCTTCCGTATAGAGTGTCTTCATGTCGGGCGCGGCCGGCAGAATATCGAGCTCGACGAACGAGCGCGCCAGCACCTCGAGCGCCTTCGGCTGGAACCGCAGATCGCGCGACAGCATCGGCATCGCCTTGTCGTATTCGCGCGCCTGGATGTCCTCGGAGAGCTGGCTGACCGGAGCGACGAGCTTGATCGTCTCCTCGCGGTTCTTCGCCATGAAGTCGATCACCTCGATCCAGCCGGCGAGGAAGCGCTTCACGCGATCCGGGTGGCGCGACACGAAGGTCTTGGTGGCGAAGATCACGTGGGTGTGGAAGTCCTTCACGTGGTCGCCGAACTCGACCAGCACGCGGCCGTCGCCGCTCTTCTCCAGCATGTAGCCGATCGACGACGAGGTCACGATCCCCTGCACGTTGCCCGCCTTGAGCGCCGCCACCTGCGCCGGGTTGACGCCGAGCGGCACCGTCCGGATGCCGGTCGGGCCCCAGCCGCGTTGCCGGGAGAATTCGCGCACCAGCCAGAACGTCAGCGAGCCGCCGGTCGAGACCGATACGGTCGCGCCCTTGAGATCGTCGTAGGTCTTGATCGGAGAGTTCTTGCCGATGGACAGCCCCATCGCGAGCGGCTCGTTCGCCATGGCGGCGACCGTGGTGGACGGCACGCCCTTCGCCAGGAACCCCATGCCGGGCCCGGAGCCGAGCGCGAAGTCGATCGAGTCCGCAACCATCGCCTGCTGCAGCCGCGCATCGCCCCCGAATGCGATCGATTCGACATCGAGATTGTACTTGGCCCAGATGCCCTTCTCCTTGCCGATCTCGATCGGCGCGAATGCAAAGGTGGTGGCCGACGCCTTGCCGACGCGGACCGCGTCGGCAGCGAGCGCGGCGCTGGCGCCGAAGGCAAGCAGGTAGCCTGCGAGCAGGCCGCATCGCGCGATCCTATGAGCCGTTCTCATCGCGTATGTGCCCATGGTTTCACCCATTTATTCAAGTCGCGTGGCGCCGTTGCACCATCACGGCAACCAAGCCTGAATTCCGGCCCGGCGCAAGAGTGCGGCCCGCCCTTGTGGGAGAAGTGGCGCCCTTTTACGGTGCCATTGAAGACAAGCAACGCCGGATCGCTGACTTGAACGAGACGCATCTCCCCGCCCGGCCGAACGCCGCCGCCACCGACCTGTCGTTCCGATCTCCGCTGCCGCTCTTGCGCCCGCCCTCGATCGCCATCGTGGGTGCGTCCGAGCGCGCGAAATGGCCGACGCTGATCTACCGCAACCTGCGCGATTTCGGGTTTCCCGGCCCGATCTATCCGATCAACCCGCGCGGCGGCGAGGTCTGGGGCCTGCGCTGCTATCCCGATCTCGCCTCGCTGCCGGGGCCGCCCGCACATGCGCTGGTGATCGTGCCGGCGCCGGCCGTGCAGGGCGTGCTGGAGACGGGCGTCGCGGCCGGCCTCAAGAGCGCCACCGTCTATGCGAGCCAGATCGGCGAGGGCGACGACCCCGAGATCGTGGCGCGCGGCGCTGCTCTCAAGACACTGATCGATCGCTCCGGGCTTGCGCTGTGCGGCCCCAATTGCATGGGCATCCACGCGCTGCGCGAAAAGAACTTCGGCTATCCCAACACCGACCTGTGCGAGCTCAAGCCCGGCTCGGTCGCCTTCGTCACCCAGTCGGGCGGCACCGTGCAGTATCTCGCCATGACGGGCGCGCACCGCGGCGTGCATTTCAACTATCTCGTCTCGAGCGGCAACGAGCTCAGCGTCGATCTTGCCGACTACGTCAACTACTTCGCGCAGGATGAGAGCACGCGCGTGATCGCGTTGTTCATCGAGGGCATCCGCCGGCCGCAGGCCTTCATGGCGGCGGCCGCCAAGGCGCTCGCGGCCGGCAAGCCGATCGTCGCGATGAAGACCGGCAAGTCGCAGCGCGCGCGCGACAGCGCGCAGTCGCACACCGGCGCGATCGCCGGCGACTACGGCGCCTATCTCGCAATGTGCGAGCGCTACGGCATCGTCACCTGCCCGACGCTCGACGACATGGTGGAGACGCTGCTCGCGTTCCAGGCTGGTCGCCTGCCCAAAGGCCCGCGCGTCGGCTTCGTGACCACGTCGGGCGGCACCGTCGACCTGCTCTACGACTACATCGAGGAGATCGGCGGCATCGCGACGCCGGAGTTCGATGCCGCCACCAAGGCCAAGCTGCGCCCGCTGATCTCGCCCGAATTGACGTTGAAGAACCCGCTCGACGCCGGCAATCCGTCGGGTGACGAAGGCGACGCCGCGATGTGCATCGCGGTCGCCAACGATCCCAATGTCGACATGCTGGCCTGGGCCGGCACGCCGCCGGGCGGCCGGCGTGTGCGGGATCCCGCCACGATGCAACGCGTCGCGCAGGCGACCGACAAGCCGATCGTCGGCTTCATCCGCATGCAGCATGTGACTGGCAAGGAAGCGGTCACGTTCCAGGAGCAGGTCGGCTTCCCGTTCCTGCAGGGCCTGCCGGAGGTGATCCGGGCGCTGGCGGGGCTCGCCTTCTACGGCGCACGCGCGGGCCGCACGATCGCGCCACTGCAGCCGCCGACCGGACGCGCCGACACGCTCGAACATCTCGCGGATGCGCTTGCGCGCCATGGCCTGCCGGCGCCCGCGAGCGGCCTCGCTGCATCGCCCGTAGAAGCCGCCGCGCTCGCAACACGCATCGGCTTTCCGGTCGCGCTCAAGATCGTGTCGCGCGCGATCAGCCACAAGACTGAAATCGGCGGCGTGCGGCTCAATCTCGGCTCCGCCGACGCGGTCGAACGGGCCGGCGAGGCGCTGATCGCGGCCACCGCGGCTGCTGGCGCCACGATCGATGGCCTGCTGGTGCAGGAGATGGTCGAGGGCGTCGAGGTGATCGTCGGGGCGCGCACCGATCCGCTTTACGGGCCGATGCTGGTCGTGGGCGCGGGCGGCATCCTGGTGGAACTGGTCAAGGACGTGGCGGTCCGCCTCCTCCCGGTCACACCCGAACACGTGCGCGCGATGCTCTCCGAGCTCAAGGTCGGCAAGCTCCTCGCCGGCTTCCGTGGCCAGCCGGCCGGCGACAGCGAGGCCCTGATCCGGGCGATCTGCGGCCTTTCCGACGTCTATCTCGACCATCGCCACCTCCTGAGCGACCTCGAGATCAACCCGCTGATCGTGCGCCCCGACGGCGTGCGCGCGGTCGACATCCGGATGGTCCGCGCCGACGGCTGAACCGGGTTCCGCCGCCGGCGAAAACCCGATCGACGCGGCGGGAAGCGTGCTATGGAGGATTCTCGCCCAAGCTCCTCCTCCCCGCCGCGGACATGACATACCGATTCGTCATTCCCCTGTTGCTCACCGCGATGTGCGAGCAGATCGTGACGTCGCTGATACGCGTCACGACCTCCTATCGGGCGGTCGAGCTCGGTCTTTCGGTGGTGTGGCTCGGCATCATCACGGCTTTCTTCGCGATCCTGCCGATGGTGACCGCCGTCAAGATCGGGCGTTTCATCGACCGCGGCAACGACGCCCGGACCGCCTGGATCGGCGGCGGCCTCATGGTGCTCGCCTGCGCGGGCTTTGCGCTCATGCAATCGCTCGTGGCGCTTTTGCTCTGCACCGCGCTCCTTGGCATCGCGCACCTGATGCTGGTGATCAGCCAGCAGGTCCTGTGCGCACGGCACGGCGGGCGCGACGGCGTCGACCGCATGATCGGCAACTACATGGTGGCGAACGCGATCGGACAGGGCATCGGCCCCGGGATCGTGGGCTGGGCCGGCGGCTCCGCCAGCATCCCGCCGACCGGCCTGCTGTTCGCGATCGGGCTCGGCTTCGCGGCCCTGACGCTCGTCGGCTCGTTCTTCCTGCGCCCCGGACCGCCACGGCCGCCGAAGGCGGACGGCGACAAGCTCGTGCCGGTGCAAGAGATCGCCCGTATCCCGGGGCTCAAGCTCATTTTCTTTGTCAGCGTGGTGACGGTCGCGGCGCAGGACCTGATTGTGGTCTATCTGCCGGCGCTCGGGGCTGAACGCAACATCTCGGTCGACATCATCGGCATGCTGCTCGCGGTGCGCGCCGTCGCCTCGATGGCATCGCGCTTCGTCTATGCACGACTGAGCGTGCTGATGGGCCGCTGGCGGCTGATGGCGGTGAGCACGCTGGCGAGCGCGATCTTCTATGCCGCGATCGCGTTGCCGCTGCCGATCTACGCGCTGGTCGTGATGGTCGCAGCGGCAGGCTTCGCGCTCAGCAACGCCATCACGGTGAGCATCGCCACCCTGCTTGCGATCACCAGCGACGAGACCCGCGGCACCGCCAACTCGCTGCGCATGATGGGCAACCGGATGGGTCAATTCGTGATTCCGTTCCTGGCCGGCCTGATCGCGGCGGCCGCCGGCGTCGCCGGCATCTTTCTCATCATCGGGGCGAGCCTCGGCGTCTCCGGCGCGGTCGCGCAATTGCAGCGGCGCACCCCATGAGAGACCCGCAGGCAGCGCCCAAGATAGCACCCAAGTCCGGCAGCATTGCGCGCGCGGCCACGCTGGTGTCGGCCGGCTCGCTCACCCTTGTCGTGATGGCGACGCTGGTGAAGCACCTCGGCACCGAGCTGCCCGCGATGGAGATCCTGTTCTTCCGCTCCGCCATCGGCCTGCTGCTCGTGCTGCCGATGTTCGCGCGCAATCCGCTCGAGCCATTTCGCACCAAACGTCCCGGGATGCATCTCGTGCGCGGCGCGGTCGGCGCGGTCGGCAATGCCTGCTTCTTCTGGACGATCACCCACATGCTGCTCGCCGACGCAATGGCGCTGCAGTTCTCGCGCCCGCTGTTCATGATCCCGCTCGCCGTGCTGCTGCTGGGCGAGATCGTGGGCTTGCGCCGTACTGCCGTGGCGGCAATCGGCTTCGCCGGGATCGTGCTCTATGCGCGACCGTTCAGTGGCGGTTTCGAGCCGAGCGCGCTGGTCGGCGCGCTTGGGGCGCTCGCGGGCGCCCTGGTGGTGATCTGCATCAAGCGGCTCACCACCACCGAGCCGACGCGCGTGATCATGTTCTATTACGCGTTCTGGAATGCCGTGTTCGCGCTCATTCCAGCGGCGCTGTTCTGGGTCACGCCGAGCCTGTCGCAGCTTGCCCTCCTCACCGTCGTTGGCTTCCTCGGCATCGCGGGCCAGACCATGATCACGCACGGGCTCGGCATGGGAGAAGCGACCGTCCTGGTGCCGCTCGACTATTCGCGCATCGTGTACTCGGCGGTGCTCGGCTATCTGTTGTTCAACGAGATACCCGGCCCCTGGAGCTTCGCCGGCATGGCCCTGATCGTGGCCTGCTCGCTCTACCTCGTGCTTACCGAAAAACGCCGCGTCCCCGTGTGAGCTGCTGACCAAACCTTTACGCCTTCGTGCCAGCATCGCGTTATGGCCCTGAAAACCTCAGCCTGGCGCGCCGAGCGCAACCGCAAGGCCTTGGCGCGGCTGATGAAGGCGCTGCCGGAGATCTTCCCGGCGCCGGTGCTTGCCTACGCGCTCAAGCGGCCGTTCATTCCGCCCACGCCGCGGCTTGCGGTCGACGGCTACTGGCGCACGCACCCCATTCGGGCCGACCGGCTGGCGCGGGCGCTCGCCGCCAAAAGCGGCGCGCCCGCGGGCTGGACCTGGCGGCTCGCCGCGGACCGCAAAAGCGACCTGCCGAAGAGCTTCCGGCTGCCGCCCGCGCCCTACCGCGAGCGCGCCTATGCGCTGGGCGGCGGCTTCTGCTGCGTCTGCGGACAGCCGGTCTACCGGCTCGGCTGGCATCTCGACCTCTGGGACCTAGGCCCCAACCCCAAGGCCGGCTGGCACGCCGCCTGCGTGATCGCGTGGAACTTCTGGGGTGCGCCGAGCGACCAGGTACGGGTCCTGCGCCGCTTGCAGGAGCGGCGCTGCCGCGAAAGCGGCAAGCGGCTCCTGAAGACCGCCCAGGTCGACCACCGGGTGCCGCTGTTCCAGGTATTCCGGGAACACCGCGACCTGCCGTGGCCGCAGCTCTTGGGCTTCTGGGGCCTGCCCAACCTTCAGCTCATCAACCGCGACGCCCATGTGGCGAAGTGTGCGGTCGAAGCCGACTATCGCAGCCAGACGCGCGCGGAGCCCGTGGCGGGATAGCCGGCTCTTTGGCACTCCGCTTCGGTCCCCTTGGAAGGCGCCTCTGGAGCACTGACCGGGATTGCAACCGACATTTACCATGCGCCGAGTTGCTAGCGTCACCACGATCACAGTGACGGCGATTTCCCGTGGCGCCTTGAACCTCCGGGTGCTCCGCCGCGACCAATGACTGATCGCGGCTAAATGCCCATCCCCCCGGCTATCCTGCGATCCCGAGCCCGGCGCCCCCCCGCCGGGCTCCTTCTTTTTCGGTCACGCTTGCGCCATCCACCGACCTGCGTTCCGCCGGCCGCCGGTTCGGGTTAGGGTGTGGCCGCGGCGGAGGCCGCTGGAGGACATCATCATGACCTTGGCCCTGCCGTCGCTTGCGGCCCTGTCGCTGGTGGCCGCGCTGACCAGCGCACCGGCCGCCGCGCAGGGGGTCGCCGATTTCTACCGCGGCAGGACGGTGAGCTTCGTGGTCGGCTTCGGCCCGGGCGGCGGCTACGACCTCTATGCGCGCGTGATCAGCCGGCACATCGGCCGCCACATCCCGGGCCATCCGAACGTCGTCACGCAGAACATGGACGGCGCCGGCAGCGTGCGCGCCGCCAACTACGTCTACGCGGTGGCGCCCAAGGACGGCACCGTGATCGCGGCGGTGAACCAGAACATCCCCATGTATCAGCTGCTCGGCGGCGCCGGCGCGCAGTTCGAAGCCGACAAGCTCGTCTGGCTCGGCAGCATGGCGAACTCGAACGGCGTGATCTACACGTGGCACACCAGCGGCGTGCGCACGATCGAGGACGCCAAGACGCAGCTCGTGCCGCTCGGCGCGGTCGGCACCGCGTCGGATTCCTATATCTTTCCGACCGTCGTGAACGCGCTCGCCGGCACCAGGTTCAAGCCGATCCCCGGCTACACCGGCACCGGCCAGATCAACATCGCGATCGAGCGCGGCGAGGTGATGGGGCGCGGCGGCACCACATGGGCGAGCGTGCAGAGCAGCAACAAGGCGTGGCTCGACGGCAACCGGCTCAACATTCTGCTGCAGATCGGCTTCGAGAAGGAGCCCGAGCTCAAGGCGGTGCCGCTGCTGCAGGACGTGGTGAGCAACGCCGACGACCTGCAGGTCGCCAACGTGGTCAGCCTGCCGACCGCGCTCGGCTATGCCCACTGGCTCGCGCCCGGCGTGCCGGCCGAGCGCATCGAAGCGCTGCGGCAGGCCTATGCGGCAACGTTGAAGGATCCGGACTTTCTCGCCGAGGCGCAGAAGCTCAACATGGAGCTGCGCCCGCAGAGCGGCCCGCAGGTGAGCACGCTTGCGAGGCGAGTGGCGGACACCCCCAAGCCGGTGCTGGCGCGGACCGCGAAGATCCTGGGGTGGTAGGCATGATACGCCATCGATCGTTGCTTGGATTCCTCGTGCTGGTCATCGGCGGCGGCCTGCTGATCGGCTACGCCACCGCGCCCGGCGCTTGGTACGGTCAGCTCGCCAAGCCGCCGTTCAATCCGCCGAACTGGATTTTCGCGCCGGTGTGGACGGCGCTCTATGTGCTGATCGCCATTGCGGGCTGGCGCACATGGCAGCGCGACCGTGCCGGCGTGGCGATGCGACTGTGGTGGGCGCAGCTCGCCTTGAACTTCCTGTGGTCGCCGGTGTTCTTCGCGGCGCATCGCATCGGTCTCGCGCTCGTCGTGATCACGCTGCTGCTCCTCACCATCGCGGCCTTCATGGTCATGTCGTGGCGCCAGGACGCGCTCGCCGCATGGCTGTTTGCGCCTTACGCGGCGTGGGTGGCATTTGCGACGCTGCTGAACGCGTCATTGTTTCTGCTGAATTGACGGTTTATGCTGAATTGATGCGCCAGCCGGCGGGTACTTGGATAAGAGGCGCGCGCCCTTGAATTTCGTCACGCCGTCTCCACTTTTGCAGACGGATGGAAAACGCCAAAAGAGGGAGAACCCGATGCGCCTGGCGATCATTGCGACGGCGTTGGCCGTCTGCTCCACGACGATGTCGACGCCGAGCCTCGCTCAATACTCGCATTGCGTTCCGGGCCGCGGATGCATTCCGACGACGCAGGAAAACTACAATGCGTGCTTCCAGCTTGCCCTGCACCGCGGCCTGACCGTCACGGTCGGCGACCGGCGCAATCTCGAACTTTTCATCTATCAATGCCTCGCCGGCAGGATTCCGCGCTAGCTCTCATACTGGCGCAAGTCTCGTAACGGTGTCCCGCTCACTGGCGATTAACGCGCCAGTCGTCGCCTTGTAGGGTGGGCGAAGGCGCTTGGCACAACTCTGCAATGAGGGAAGCCTCGCGTGCGCCGTGCCCACCATCGACGATGCATCGCGCATCAATGCTGATGGTGGGCACGGCGTACGAAAGTCTCTCATTCGCGGCGACGCTGTGCTAGCGCCCATCGCCCGTCGAAGACGGGCGTAAACGCCCTGATGGCCCAGCCTACAGCAATTTACTTTGGGTTAATGTGTCAGGAACGAGCAACGGCGTGAGCGCGTGATGAGATTGTGGGTAACACCCCCGAACACCCACTCGCGCAGGCGCGCGTGCCCATAGGCGCCGGCGACGACCAAGTCGGCCTCGGTCTTCCAGATGCGATCGATCTGCTCGGCTTCGCTTGCGGCGTGCATCACCTTCGGGAACGCCAGGATCTCGTGGCGCTTGAGCCAAGCCGCGACGTCGTTGACGCGATCCTGGGCCGCGCCCCGGCCGGCTTCACCTTCGACGATCTCGACCACGTTGACTTCCTTGGCCTTGTGCAGGAGCGGCAGCGCATCGACGACCGCCCGCCGCGCCTCGCGGGTGTCCTTCCAGGCCACCAGCACGCTGTCGAGCTTGAGATATTCGGCCTCCGGCGGCACCACAAACAGCGGCCGGCCCGCCACCATCACGAGATCGCTCGGATCAAGCTGCCGCAGCCGGTCGATCAATACGCCGTCACGATTCGAGCCCGCGATGATCAGGTCGGCGGCACGCGCCTCATGCGCCACGTAGTCGTTCGGCCGCGCCAGCGCAGATCGCCATTCGACGTCACGGGCGCGCCCGCCAATGGCGGCGCGAAAGCGCGCCTCCGCTTCGTCCATCCGCTTCTTCACTTCGATCCGCTCGTGCTCCACGAAGCCACGCGCCACCGAGCCTCCCGCGTAATAGGGCGGCTGCGGATTACTGGCCGCGATCCCGATGACCTTGGCATTGAATTTCTCGGCCAAGTCGCCCGCGATCCGCAATCGCGCGTCATTCGGCTGTTCGAGGTCGACATGGACCATCAGGGTCGAGAACGTCATACGGGGCTCCTGCTTTCAAGTATTTAGACTAGGCGCAACAATCGCAACGACCTTGATGGAGATCAATGGGCTGCCCTACACGTAGCCGAGCCAGCGCCAATAGGTCGCGCCGAGCAGCATCACCAGCGCGAAGGCGATGACGGTCAACACCAGGCCGGTGCGCACGAAATCGCGCGCCTCGAAGGTCTCGGTGCCATAGGCGACCATGTTCTGGGGCGCGTTCACCACCAGGATAAAGCCGAAGCTGACCACGAACTGCAGCAGCATGGTCATGCCGATCTTGTTGATGCCCGGCGTGGCGACGCCCTGCAGCACCGCGATCACGATCGGGATCATGGCGGAGGCGAGCGCGGTCGCGCTCGCAAAGCCGAGATGGATCAGGATCAGGAACAGGCTCATCACCATGAGGATGAAGAGGGCGCTCGCCTGCTTGAGGCCGAACTCGGCGACCGCGATGTCGGCGAGCCAGACCGCGCCCTTGGTCTGCAGGAGCGCAGTGCCGAGGCTGATGCCGATACCGAACAGCACCACCGTGCCCCACGGGATTTTCGGCTGCGCCTCCTTCCAGGTCATGATGCCGATGCCCGGCAGGAACATCAGCGCGACCGCCGCGATCGTGGTGGTGCTGGTGTCGAAGCGGTGCAGCACGCCTTCGGTAGCCCAGAAGCCGAGCAGCGTGAGCGAGAGCGCCAGGAGCTTCTTCTCCGACGTCTTCATGGTCCCGAGATCGGCGAGCGCCTTGCGGATCGCATCGCGCCCGCCCGGCACGGTCGCAACCTCAGAGGGCATCATGCGGGTCATCACCACGTAGAGCGCGAGCGACATCAGGATCGCGAACGGACCAGCAGCGATCAGCCATTCCAGCCAGGTGATGGTGGCGTTGAACGCCTTCTCGATGAAGCCAATGGCGACCATGTTCTGCGCCGCCGCGGTCTTGATCCCGACGTTCCAGATGCTGGCGGTCTGGGTGGTCGTGATCATCAGCATGCCGGCGAACGCGCCCTTCCGGTTCACCCCGAAGGCCGCGATGATGCCGAGCGTGATCGGCACCAGGCAGGACACGCGCGCTGTGGTCGAGGGCACCAGGAACGCGATCACGATGCCGACCAGGATCGAGCCCGCAACGACGTGGCGCACGTCGGTGCCGACGCGCGAGAGAATGACAAGCGCGATGCGCTTGTCGAGCCCGGTCGCCGTCATAGCGGCGGCAAGGAACAGGGCCGAGGCGACGAGCGCGAGCGCGGTGTTGGCAAAGCCGCTGAAGGCCACGCCAAGGCCGGCGCTGGTGCCCATCAGGGCGGCCGGGTTGGCGGGGTTCGGCGCCGTGCCGAGCAGAAAGGCCATCAGCGCCGCGATAACAACCGCGGACACCGCGTAATCAAGCGCTTCCGTCATCCACACGATTACCGCAAACCCGAGCAGCGCCAGCATGCGGTGGCCGGCGACCGGCAGGCCTTCAGGCGTCGGCAGCAACAGGACCCCGATGAGGACCGCGACCGCCGCCAACAGACCCCAATGGCTCGCCAGGAAGCTGCGTTGGGCCGCTCCTGGCGCGCGGCCGGCCGATGCCTGTTGTGCCAATGACATGAAGCGCTCCCACAATCCGCAAGATCGGCGCAAAGAATCGCTTGTTGCGGGGTAGCCTGCTTTGAGCGAGATCAATGGGACTGCGGCCCCCATGGGCGAGGAAGCCTTCCGGCCCGCCAAAAGGTTAACCGATGTCGACCTATCGCCTCGACAAGCTGTTCGCGCCGCGTTCGGTCGCGGTCATCGGCGGCAGCCTGCGCGCGACGTCGCCGGGCCGCGCCGTCATCGCCAACCTGAAGGCAGCAGGCTTCGAGGGGCCGCTCGCCGTGGTCAATCCGCGCTACCCGGAGATCGAGGGCATCCGCACCGTGCCCTCGCTCACCGCGTTGCCGCAGGCGCCCGATCTCGCGGTCATCGCGGCGCCAGCGAGCGAAGTGCCGGCGATCGTCGCGCAAGCCGGCCAGCGCGGCACGCCGTCCGCCATCATCATCACGGCGGGGCTCGGCCATGGCGAAGGCTCGCTCGCCGACACCTGCGAGAAGGCCGCGCGGCAAACCGGCCTGCGGCTCGTCGGCCCCAATTGCCTTGGCGTGATGGCGCCGCACGCAAAGCTCAACGCGAGCTTCGCCGCGCACACGCCGCAGCCCGGCGATCTCGCGCTCATTTCGCAGTCGGGCGCGGTCGCGGCGGGGCTCGTCGAGTGGGCGGCGACGCGACACATCGGCTTTTCCGCGATCGTGTCGCTCGGCGACAGTATCGATGTCGACTTCGGCGACACGCTCGACTATTTCGCCGTCGACCGGCGCACGCGCGCGATCCTGCTTTACGTCGAATCGATCCGGGACGCGCGCAAGTTCATGTCGGCGGCGCGCGCGGCCGCGCGCGTGAAGCCGGTGCTGGTCGCCAAGGCCGGCCGCCATGCTCAAGGCGCCAAGGCGGCACGCACCCACACCGGCGCGCTCGCGGGTTCCGACGCCGTCTACGACGCGGCCTTCCGCCGCGCGGGCCTCTTGCGCGTGCTCGACTTGGATGAGCTCTTCACCGCCGCCGAGACGCTCGGACGGCTCAAGCCGTTTACCGGCGAGCGGCTCGCCATCCTCACCAATGGCGGCGGCATCGGGGTTCTGGCGGTGGATCGGCTCGCGGACCTGGGCGGGACGCTGGCCGCCCTTTCGCCAGCGACGACGACAGCGCTCGACGCCGCGCTGCCGCCGATCTGGTCGGGCGCCAATCCGGTCGACATCGCGGGCGATGCCGATCCGGCCCGCTATGCCAAGGCGCTCGAAGCGCTCTTCGACGACAAGGCGAACGACGCCATCCTGGTCATGAACGTGCCGACGGCGCTGGCGTCGTCCGCGGAGGCGGCGAGGTCGGTCGTCGCGGTCACGCAGCAGCATCGCGGCGCGATGGTGCCGGCCAAGCCCGTGCTCGCGGTGTGGGTCGGCGGCGACCCGGCGGCATGCTCCGCCTTCGATGCCGCCAGCATTCCCAACTACGCGACCGAGTCGGAGGCGATCGGCGGCTTCATGCATCTCGTGCGCTACCGGCAGGCGATCGACGCCCTGATGGCAACGCCACCGAGCCTGCCGCAGGACTTCGCGCCCGACGTGGCGACGGCACGCGCGATCGTCGACGCCGCGCTCCGCGAGGGCCGCGACTGGCTTGATCCGGTCGAGATCGCTCGCCTGTTCACAGCCTACGCGCTGCCGATCACGCCCGCGATCCTGGCGCCGGACGCCGATGCGGCGGTCGCGGCGGCCGCTCCGTTCCTCAAGGCCGGCCAATCCGTCGTGCTCAAGATCCAGTCCCCCGACATCATCCACAAGTCGGAGGTCAGCGGCGTGCGGCTCAATCTCACCGACGCGGGCGCCGTTCGCGAGGCGGCGCGCGACATCCTCACGCGGGCGAAGGCGCTGCGGCCCGATGCCCGCATCGCGGGCGTCACGGTCTTTCCGATGATCGCGCGGCCCGGCGCCCGCGAGCTCATCGCCGGCATCGCGGACGACCCGACCTTCGGTCCGGTGATCGTGTTCGGGGCGGGCGGCACGGCGGTCGAGATCGTCAACGACAAGGCGCTCGCGCTGCCGCCGCTCGACCTGACGCTCGCGCGCGCGCTGATCGCCCGCACGCGCGTCTCGCACCTGCTCAAGGCTTATCGCAACGTTCAGGCCGCCGACGAGACCGCGGTCGCGCTGGTGCTGGTCAAGCTTGCGCAGCTGGCGGCCGATCTGCCGCAGGTGCGCGAGGTCGATCTCAACCCGCTGCTGGCCGACGAACAGGGCGTGCTGGCGCTCGACGCGCGCGTCGCGGTCGCACCGGTCGAGCGCGTGCGTCCCGGCCCCGCAGGGCATCCACGCTTCGCCATCCGGCCCTATCCGAAGGAATGGGAGCGGCCGGTGACGCTCAAGGACGGCACCGCCGTCCTGATCCGCCCGATCCGGCCGGAGGACGAGGCGCTCTACGGGCCGTTCTTCGCGGAAGTGACCGAGCAGGACCTGCGGCTGCGCTTCTTTGCCCCGATCAAGGAGTTCAGCCACGCCTTCGTGGCGCGCTTCACGCAGCTCGACTATGCGCGCGCCATGGCCTTCATCGCGATCGACGCGGCGTCAGGCGCGATGCTCGGGGTCGTGCGCCTGCACGCCAACGCCAACTACGATGCCGCCGAATACGCCGTGCTGGTGCGCTCGGACTTCAAGGGCCGCGGGCTCGGCTGGACGTTGATGCAGACGATGATCGACTATGCGGGCGCCGAGGGCCTGCAGACGGTCGAAGGCCAGGTGCTGCAGGACAACACCACCATGTTGGCGATGTGCCGCGAGCTCGGTTTCGAGATCACGCCCGACCCGCAGGATGCAGAGCTTTACGTGGTGAAGCTCAAGGTGCCGAGGCGTAATGTTGGCGGGTGATGCTGTCGCTAAACACTCGGCGTCGTCCCCGCCTTCGCGGGGACGACAGCAACATACGCAGTGCTATCGCTTGGCTGGACGTTCCGGCGCCTCGATGTCATCGTTGTCGAGGATGCGCAGCGCCGCGCCTTCCACGTCATCGTACTGCCCGTTCGACA
>Ga0209797_10000239_pt1 | contig 26299 bp, 25 predicted proteins | sample DOMMetBare3Fresh_2_FD_187472 | JGI IMG/M metagenome (GOLD analysis project Ga0209797, IMG submission 187472) | Wetland sediment microbial communities from St. Louis River estuary, USA, under dissolved organic matter induced mercury methylation -... | ecosystem: Environmental > Aquatic >... | reverse complement strand
AGACCTACCAAACGGGTGACCTGCAGCATTTGCGCGAGATAACGCTTCGCTCAGCCTAAGCTGTCCGCCGTCGCTGGGTCGCATAATCGACCGGTTGGCACACCCTCGTTGTTGATCTCGATCTGGAAGATTTCGGACAAGCCCGCCCTTCCAGACGACGTTAGTTGGAGTGCACGGCTGCCCGGCACACATTTGAGCCATCCGAGCTCCAATAGACGATCCAGTATCCGAGCTCCGACGAGTCCCTTGAGGTGATAACGACGCTCGCTCCAGTCGAGACAAGGCTGGCAGAAAATCCGCCGAGTCCGCGGCGTTAGATCAACCCCGAACGCGGAAAGGAAACGCTCGCCCGAAGACGTGACCTCACCGCCTTCATCGGTGAGCACGATGTGCCCCATGGCCACAAGTGCATCGGTAACAGCAACTCCTACCTGGCCAGCCAGGTGATCGTAGCAACTTCGGGCAAAACGGAGTGCATCGTCGTTTGCTGACCGCGGCTGACGGCGGGGTGGCACCTCTACGGCGGCGGCGACCTTCATGCTCTCCAGCATTGTCGCAACCAGCGGGGACGCGATCCGATAATAGCTGAAACGCTTGCGAGTGACTGTCAAAAGCCGCGCGGCAACCAGCTTGCTCAGGTGGCCGCTCGCCGTCGAGCGAGAGACATTCGCGCAGTAAGCAAGCTCAGTGGCCGTCAGCGACTGGCCGCCCATAAGGGCGTTAAGCATCGTCGCTCGCGCAGTGTCACCCACGAGAGCGGCTACTTCCACCAGATTTGCTGCCGCGACCATCCTTAACCCTAACGCTGATACCGGAAGCATATCAATCGCGAACAGTTCGGCCCATGCCGAACTGTTCGCGCGAGACAATTGCGAACCTCGCAGCAAGAATGCGCTGTAACAGGAGGAATGCATCATGGGAATGGCGGCGGTAATCTACAAGAAAGGCGCACCCGACAACTTCGTTTGGGAGGAGGTCAAAGTCGGGTCTCCCGAGCGTGGCCAGGTACGTCTTCGCAGCACGGCCGTCGGCGTGAATTTCGCTGATACGTACCATCGAGCAGGTATCCCGCACCCGATGATCGTCGGCGATCCTCCGGTTGTCCTGGGTTTCGAAGGAGTTGGCGAGATCGAGGAGTTGGGTCCTGGCGTCACCGGGTTCTCCGTCGGCGAACGAGTTTGCACCTGCCTTCCCCCACTCGGCGCCTACAGTCAGGAGCGCCTTTACCCGGCTGACAAGTTGATCAAGGTTCCAAAGGACATGCCATTGGATGACGTTCAGTTGGCAGGACTAATCCTGAAGGGGATGACCGCGCAATATCTCCTGCATCGAACGCATAAGGTGCAGCCGGGAGATTATGTTCTGATCCATGCGGCTGCTGGCGGCATGGGCCATATCCTTTGTCCTTGGGCACGGCATCTCGGGGCCACTGTGATCGGTACGGTTAGTACCGACGCGAAGGCCGAGATCGCCCGAAATCTCGGTTGTCATCACGTTATCAATTACTCGACCGAAGACTTCGTGGCTGTCACCCGTAAGATTACGGACGGAAAAGGCGTAGACGTTGTCTATGAGTCGATCGGTAAGGCCACGCTGCAAAAGTCACTCGATTGCCTGCGGCTGGTCGGTATGTGCGCAGCTTACGGCCAGGCGTCAGGCGTTCCTGATCCGATCAACCTCGTCGAAGATTTGGGCGTTCGCGGGTCCCTCATGATCACCCGTCCCGTGCTTTCGCATTACATGTCGAACCGAAGCGAAATCGACGCAGGAACAAAATCCCTGTTCGATGCCGTCGCACAGGGGGTGGTAGCGAGCAGCGTTGTCAAAACCTTTCCGCTTCGGGAGGCTGCAGCCGCGCACAAGTTCATCGGCGGACGCAAGACAACGGGCTCGATCGTCATGCTTCCATTCGAGTAAGCGGCTCCAAAAAGGCCGGCAAAACGACTTCGGCCGCTTTGGTGGATGACGTCACGGCCGCCGCCTAAGAAGCCACTCAATCCACAGAAAGAGAACATCATGTCGATCATACGCCACGAAATTAGACAGATATCAGAAGAGAATCGCGGTCAGCCGATCATCAGCCAGGCAGTCGTTCACGGTAACGTCGCCTATTTCGCCGGCATTACCCCCAACCCGATTGTCGGCGATATCAAAACCCAGACTGCTCAAGTGCTGCGACGCGTCGATGAGCTTCTTAACCTCGCGGGAACCGACAAATCACAGCTACTAAGCGCCCAGGTCTGGATCGCTGACATGCGTCTGTTCGAAGATCACAATTCTGTTTGGAACGAGTGGGTCGATCCGGCAAACCCTCCGGCGCGGGCTTGCCTCACGACCGACTTTTGGCGACCTGGGATGCTCGTTGAAGTTATGGTGGTTGCGGCCGTGCCATGAGCCTATTGCAGTCTGAGAAGCTAACTAGTCAGCGCATGTGATGCCGGGATTGGTGCTTGGATATGCGGCCGGCCATCGAAGCGATGTCGGGACCGCTTGTTTTATATTTCTGCTTGCAAAGAAACTGAGCGGAAAGGCATTCACAAAGGAAGCATCGCTGTATCTCGTCGTTTCCGCCGGCTTGCCGGCAATTCCTCTGACGGCCAGCCGCCAGTTCAGTTGGCTTGACGTTTCAGTCTCGACGGCTGCGATGTTGCCAGTCGTGCTCGGCATGTATGTCGGACAACATATGCGCGGTATAATTGTGTTTGAGACATTCAAGAAGCTGGTGTTGATCGCGGTCATTGCCGCGGGCGCCGATTTGCTGCGACATGGTTTCTTCAGTTGACGGGCTTGCCGGTGCCGCTGCGGTTGGTTCGTCAGGTGCCGCCGCAGCGTCGCGAAGTTTCCGCGCGATCCAATGTTGCGATCAGCGCGCAATAACGATTGCGCCAGGCCATACGCAAGACCTGCAAGGACGATCTGGTCTGCGGTGGCCGCAATGGGTCACGGGCCGAAAGGCTCGCGCTTCGCAAATGTGGTCCGCGGTACCCCGATAACCACCGTCGAGGCGAACATTCTGGGTCGGCAGGGATGGGCCTCCTTCCGCCATTCGGCCCCTTTCGGTGAGCGGATGGAACTTGATATGGTAGAGACGAGCTAAGCCATCCCATAAACTTGTACAGCAACCCGCAACACCTGGACCGAAATCGGTCGGACCAATCCTTCGGGGACCAACCATGTTGAATCGAAGCGGCACCTTCGCCCTCGCCATCGCGTCCGTTATCGTCCCGGGCGCACTTGTGTTCGGTCAGGAGCAGACATTCACCGCGCACCCCTCGACCCAGGAGCCCAACCGTCTCGTGACGCTGGAGACACTCAAGAAATGGGAGACCGAGCTGTCGAACTGGGGCCGCTGGGGCAAGGACGATCAGCGGGGGCTGCTCAATCTCGTTACGCCGGAAAAGACGAAACAGGCGCTCGCGCTCGTGAAGGAGGCCAAGACGGTCACGTTGCAGATCAATCCGTTCAAGAAGACCGGCATCGACACGGGAGGCTTCGGCGAGAACGTGCACCGCATGGCCCGCATTGATCCGGAGACCGGCGCGGTTCGCGGGGCACTCGACATCATCCAGTTGTCGATCCATGACGGCTTGAATTCGCACCTCGATGCGCTGTGCCACTATCAGGGTCCGATTGGGCGCAAGCCCGGCGAACCGGCGGTGAGCTACAACGGCTTTCCCTTCACGCTCACCGCCGCGGGGTGCCGCGAATCCGCCACCGACAGAATGGGGCCCGGCTACATAACCCGCGCCGTTCTCGTCGACATGCCGCTGCTCAAGAAGGTCAAATGGCTCGAGCCCAGCACGCCCATCTATGTCGAAGATCTCGAGGCCTGGGAGAAGCTCGCCGGGATTCGCATTGGCGCAGGAGACGCGCTGTTGATTCGCAGCGGGCGGTGGGCGAAGCGGGCGGCCGAAGGCCCGTGGGCCTACGGCCAGGGTGGCGCCGGCCTGCATGCGTCAGTGCTGCCGTGGCTGCGGGCGCGGGATGTGTCGCTGTTGGGCAGTGACGCCGTCAATGACGTGCAACCCTCCGGAGTCAAGGGCATCAACCGGCCGATTCATCAGATAACGCAGGTGAACATGGGCCTGCCGATCGCCGACAACGTCTACCTCGAAGATGCCGCACGGGAAGCAGAGCGGCTTAACCGCTGGGAATTCATGTTCACGCTGCACATCTATCAAATTCAAGGCGGCACCGCGTCGCCATTCAACGGACTCGCGACGTTCTGAGCCCCAGTTCGAGCTGCAGCCGCCCGCGCGCAAATGCCACCGGCATCAGCACGATGGGGCGTAGGGCTTTGCGGCCAAGCGCTTCTGGCTCCTGCACGACCTGTTGCCGCGCGCTACGCGCATTGCCGCGCTGCGCCTTTGCCCACCCTGCAAGAAAAATTTGCGCCTCACGTCACGCCGTCGGGAAACTTGTCGTCCTCGAAGATCGTGACGACCGGCGGCTCGCCCGCGAGGCCGAGCTCCTGCCAGCGTCCCACCACCCGCTCGTAGGCGTCTTTCGAGAGCTTGGTGCGCTTGGAGAAACTCTTATAGTAGCGATACTCCATGCAGGCGTTGATCAGCGCTTTGGAGCCCCAGGGCCTGATCTCGGGTGGGTTGAGGCTCGGATCGAGATAGGTGCTCCAGGTCTCGCGCAGGATGTCGATCGACTGCGCGGGCCGCGAGCGCGTCGCCATCGCCCACAGCACCTGATGCACGTTGGTCGGATCGATGTCGTCGTCGACCACGATCACGTATTTGCCGAAATAGGCGCCGGCGGTGCATTGCGCCGCGAGCGCCATCACCTGCGGGGCGTGGCCGGCATACATCTGCTTGATCGACACGACCGTGATGCCCCAGCCTGCGGCCTCCGGGATCGACCACACGCCCATGATGCCCGGGATGCCGAGCTTCTGCAGGTCGGCCCAGATCCCGGCCGAGCGCAGCGCCGCCCAGAACAGGCCGGCCTCGTTGGCGGCGCCGTCCGCCATCAGCGCGCAGGTCAGCGTCGGGTTGTCGCGATAGCGCACGCGCTCGACCCGCATGTAGGGCGTGGCGCCCGACGGCCGTCCGTAATAGCCGGTGAACTCGCCGAACGGGCCCTCCGCGAAGGTCTCATCCGGATAGAGAAAGCCCTCGAGCACGATCTCGGCGCGCGCCGGCAGCGGGAGCCCGGTGAGATCGCTGGTGAACACCTCGATGGGCGCGCCCGCGATGCCGGAGTAGTAGTCGTACTCGCATTCGGTCTTGGGGAGACTCGTCGCCGCCACCAGGAACAGCAGCGGATCGATGCCGTAGCACGCCGCGATCGGCATCGGTTTCCGCAGCTTCCACCACTTCTCGCGGTCGATGGTGGCGTCCTTGCCGGGCGAGGTGTACACGCCGACCTCGCGCGGGCCTTTGATCATCATGCGGTAGGTGCCGACATTGATGCGGCCGGTTTCCGGATCCTTGGTGATGACGGCGTCGCCGGTGCCGAGATAGAGCCCGCCGTCGAGCGGCCACATGCGCTGCGCCGGGAACATGCGGATGTCGATCGCCTCGCCCTCGACGATGTTCTGGTTGCAGATCGCCTGCGCGGCCGGCACCTCGCGCGGCGGCATCTTGTGCCCGAGCTTGCGCTGCAGCGCCTGCACCGCCTTGAGCGGATGATCGACCGGCTCCTCCCCGATCATCAGGCAGAAGCGCGAGAGATTGCAGCCGATCATGTTGTAGAGCGCCTTGTGGCCGGGATGGCCCTTGATATTCTCGAACAATAGCGCAGGCGATTTGCTGCTGCCGACCAGATACGTGATGGTGGCGGCTTCGAGATCAGGATCGACCTCCGCCGTGATGCGCTTGAGCTCGCCCAGCGCCTCGACCTTCTCGAGCCACAGATCGAGGTCGCTCGCATTGGCGGCGCGCTGCGGTCGAGCCACGTCGGGCTTCTGTTCGCTCGTGGTCGGGCTGATGGTGACGCTCATGTCCATGGTGCTGCTCCGGCGGCCAATCCCGCAGTGATCGTAGCCCGGAGTTGTAGGGTGGGCAAAGGCGATGGCACTGCTGCTACGTTCTGGCAAAGCGGCTCGTGCGCCGTGCCCACCAGTTCTTGATCAATGCAACGGTGGTCTGCGACGGTGGGCACGGCGCACGATGGCTTTTCTCCGCGGGAAGGCAGTGCCACCGCCTTTGCCCACCCTACGGCTGCATATGCCGTTATGGGATCAGCAGCACCGAGCCTGCGACGCTGCGCTCCTCGACGGCGCGATGGGCGGCCGCCGCGTCGGCGAGCGGAAAGCTCGCGCCGATCTCGATTGCGAGCGCGCCCGCCTGCACCAGCGCAAACAGCTCGGCGGCGGCTTGGCGCATGGCGGCGACGTCGGCGGTGAGACGGCTGAGCGCGGGGCGCGAGACCGAGAGCGAGCCTTTCTTGGCAAGGAGCAGAAGATCGAGCGGCGGCGGATGGCCGGACGCGTTGCCGTAGTTGACCAGCATCCCGAACGGCCGCACGCAATCGAGCGAGGCCACGAAGACATCCTTGCCGACGCCGTCGTAGACGGCCGATACGCCCGCCGGCACGATCGCCTTCACGGCGGCGACGAAATCGGTCTCGCGATAGAGGATCGCATGATCGCAGCCGTGCTGGCGCGCGATCTTGGCCTTATCGCGCGAGCCGACGGTACCGATGACGGTCGCGCCGAGATGCTTCGCCCATTGGCACAGGATGAGGCCAACGCCGCCGGCCGCGCCATGCACCAGGATCATGTCGCCGGGCTTCGGCTTATGGACGCGGTTGATGATCATCGAGGCGGTCAGGCCCTTGACCATCATGGCGGCCGCCTGCCGATCCGAGATCGCATCCGGCAGCTTGACCAGGCGCTCCGCCGGCACGTTGCGCTCGTCTGCGTAGGCGCCGGTGTCCTCGAAGAATTCCCCGCGCATGCCCGCATAGGCGACGCGGTCGCCTGGACGCAGATCGGTCACGCCCGCGCCGACGCTTGCGACCACGCCGGCGGCCTCGTTGCCCGGGATGAGCGGAAACTGCTGCGGCCGCGCGATGTAAAAGCCGCCGCGGCGCACGTTGATGTCGGAGAAGTTGACCCCGATCGCGCTCTGGCGCACGCGCGCCTCGCCCGCGCCCGGCGCCGGCAGCGCGATGTCCTCATGGCGCAGCACCTCGGGTCCGCCATTGGCATGAATGCGCACGGCTTTTGTCATGAGACTATATGACCGCGGCGGCTGGGGGCACGCAAGCGAGCACGCGCGTACAGACGACAAAGGCCCGGCGTTGCCGCCGGGCCTTTGCGTATCCGGATATTGCGCAGCCGTCAGAACTGTGCGGCGAGCCGCTGCAGCCCCATGACCTGGACGAGCTGGCGCACTTCGTTCTTCTGCTGCTCGCTGAACATCATGATGAGCGGGATCGCAGCGGTCTTGAGCTGCTGCACTTCGGCGCCTTCCGCGTCGATCGACGCGAGCTTGCCGCCGCTCTTGTTCACCTTGTAGGCGATACCGCGCAGCGCGGCCTCGACCGCCGGCCAATAGCGCTGCTGGTCGGGCGTGAGCTTGAGGCGCGCCTTGATGCTGGAAATCTGCGCGTCGTTGAGCAGGCTGTTGTCGGGCTTGGGGCGCGCCGGCACGAGGGAGGCGCGACGCTCGGCCGGTCGCGCCTCGGGCGCGTGCGGCGCTGCCTGCGTGGACGAAAGTGACTCGACCGGGTCCGCATAGGCGAGAACGCCGCTCGGGATCACCGGGCGGGAATCGGCGGATGCCAGGTCATACGAGGGATTGGGATCGAACAGGATCTGCTGCTGCTTGGCGACCGCGGTGACGGCCGGGGCGGGCTGGGCCCGGAGGTTGCTCCAAGAGCTCGGGAACCGGAGCGCCACGATCTCGGCCGGCGTGAGATCCTTGCTCTGAGCTTCGCTCCACCCCACCAGGAGCCCGGCGATGCTGGCGCCGACGACCGCCCCAATCACCACGATGCGATGACGCGCGCGCTGCTGCGCGCTCAGGTCCACCCACTGCATGCTTGACTGTCCCCGATATTTCCCCGAATCGAGGTATCACCTTGATCGAAAACCGCGGTCAAACTGTGGCCGAGCCCTACCCTCGATCCTTCTCCACAGGCACAAAGATACTTAATTTCGGAACATTGGACGAACAAATGACCCCGGCAAGGACCGCGCCCTTGGCAGCGCCCGCCGGGCCGTTATTGAACCAAACATGACCCATTAACAAACATGGACCCCTCCCCCGGCATAGCGATCATTGGCGGCGGCATCGGCGGGCTTGCGACCGCGCTGGCGCTGATCCGGCAGGGCCTTGAGGTCGCGGTCTACGAGCAGGCGGGAGAGCTCAAGGAGGTCGGCGCCGGCGTGCAGATCGGGGCCAACGGCGCGCGCGTCCTTCATGCGCTCGGACTGGAGGAAGCGCTCGCGGCCGTGCAGGTGCTCCCGTCCGGCAAGGAAGCGCGGCTGTGGAACACCGGCGAGCGCTGGACCACGTTCGACCTCGGCACCGTCTCGCGCGAGCGCTACGGCGCCCCGCACCTGATGCTCCATCGCGGCGACCTGCATGCCGCGCTGGCCGACGCGATCCGGGCGCGGCGCCCGCATGCGATCCGGCTCGGCCAATGCCTCGCCGGCCTGACCCAGAGCGCCGAGCGAGTGACGCTTAAGTTCTCCAACGGCGCCACGGTCGAGGCGGCGGTCGTGATCGGCGCCGACGGCATCCACTCGCCAGTGCGCGCGAGCCTGTTCGGCGAAGATGCTCCGCAGTTCACCGGCGTCGTCGCCTGGCGCGGGCTGGTGCCGATGGAGCGGCTGCCGCCGCACATCTCGCGCACCGCGGCGACGAGCTGGCTCGGACCGGGCGGCCATGTGCTGCACTATCCGGTGCGGCGCGGCGAGCTGATGAATGCCGTCCTGTTCGTCGAGCGCTCGGACTGGCAGGTCGAATCCTGGACGGTCGAGGGCACGGTCGGCGAGCTCGCCCATGATTTTCGCGGCTGGCACGCGGACGTGCATGCCATCATCCGCAACATCGAGCGGCCGTTCAAATGGGCGCTGAAGCTGCGCGAGCCGATGCCGCGCTGGAGCATCGGCCGCGTCACGCTGTTAGGCGACGCGTGCCATCCGACGCTGCCCTATCTCGGCCAGGGCGCCGTGATGGCGCTCGAAGATGCGTATGTGATCGCTCAATGCATTGCGCGGCAGCCGCGCGATCCGGCTTCAGCGTTCGCGCAGTACGAGGCGGCGCGACGCGAGCGCACCGCCGGGGTGGTGCGGCGCTCGTCGCAGACCCGCATGCTGGCGAACGACCGCGCCTTCGCGGATGCGGCATCCGCCGCTGCCCATGTGGCGCGCGAGTGGCAGCCCGACCGCGTGTTCGAGCGCTACGACTGGGTGTATTCGTATGACGCGACCAAGGCGGTAGGGTAAGGCGCACCAGAGATGACGTCGCTCACAGCCTTATGACGCCGAGCCGCGCCGCATGCGCGACCGCGTCGGTGCGGCCGGTGGCGTCGAGCTTGTCGATCACCGAGCCGACGTGAAACTTGGCCGTGTGGACCGAGATACCGAGCGCACGCGCGATCCGCTTGTTCGAGGCGCCTTCCGCCATCAGCTCCAGCACCTCGCGCTCGCGCGGCGTCAGCGCTGCTTCCGGCTCGGCCGCCGCAGCAGGCTGCGCGGGCACCAGCGCGACATCGGCGGGCTCGCCGGAGCGAGCGAGCCGCACGCCGGGCATGGCTGCGAGGAGATCGACGAGCCGTTCCTTCAGGTCCGGCTCGTCGACCTTGACCGCAATGACGATTGCCGTCGGCTCGCTCAATGCTGCGGCCTCTCGCCGATCGTGATGGTCGCCTGCGCGGGCGCGCCGGCGCGCTTGAGCGAGAGCACGGCGGTGGTGCCGATGCTCTCAGGCCCGAGCGCACGCCGCAGCGCCGACACGCTCTCGATCGGCCGGCCGTCCCAGGCCGCGATCACGTCGCCCTGGGCAAGGCCCGCGGCGGCGCCCGGCCCGTCGCGATCGACGCTCATCACGATGGCGCCCACGCCACCCTCGTCGAGCCGGATGGGCTGAAGCCCAAGGCCGAGATAGCCGCGCGGGATGCGGCCGTGCGTTTCAAGCTTCGCTGCCACGCGCTCGATCGTTGCCGCCGGGATCACCAGCACGCGCCGGCGCGGTCCGAACACCGCCATGCCGATGGCGCGGCCTTCAGCGTCGACGACCAGGCCGCCCTCGGCAACGCGGCTGAGCGAGAGGTCGAGCTCGATGCGCGCATCGATCTCACCGCCGCGCAGCGAGCGCCACTTTGGCCCGGCGAGCGAGACGAAGCCGATCGCCGCGAGCGGCTCACCGTCGCGCGCGCCGATCGTGAGCGCCAGCGCTCCGGGCTTGACCGGGCCGGTGTCGAGCGCGACCGGCGTTGCGTCTGCGCCTTCAACGCGCAAGAGCGCCACGTTGGTCGCCGGATCGCGGCCCGCGAGCGTGGCCTTGGCGGTCGCGCCGCCGGGCAGCACCACCGCGATGTCGCCCTCCTCGGCCAGCGCTTCGTCGGCGGTGACGACCAGGCCTTTGCGCCAGAGAAAGCCACTCGCGCGCGAGCGGTGCGAATGAACCGCGACGACGCTGGGCGCTGTGGTGGCGACGAGGCGCTGCAGCTCGGCGGACAAGGATGAGAGAGACAGATCGGATAGGTTGGACATAGGGGACTCTCCAGGGAACTCGGGTTTGTGTCCCCTCCTGTGCGCGCGGCGCGCCGCCATGCCTACCGCCCGGGTGGGCAGGTGGAGAAGGCCAAGGCCGAGCAAGACTCAATGCCAAGCACATCCCCACCCGAGGAGATGTGGGCACGCGCGGTGGCCGGCGATAGCCTACGCCAAGCGCAGCGCAGACAATCATCGCCCCCCCAATAAGCAAAAAGCCCGGCGCACCGCCGGGCTTTTCAATCGTTGTGCAGGCAAATTGGTTGTTGGCTTGCGGCCGTCCGCTTACGCAGCCTCGTCCTCGACCGCCTCGTCTTCCTCGGCGGGCTTGGCGGGGCCACGACGCGGGCCCTTGGCGAGCGAAGCTTCAATCTCCTTGACCGCTTCGGTCTCGGTGACACGCTGGACGGCTGCGATCTCGCGCGAGAGCCGGTCGAGCGCCGCCTCGTAGAGCTGACGCTCGGAGTAGGACTGCTCGGGCTGGCTCTCGGAGCGGAACAGGTCGCGCACAACCTCGGCGATCGCCACGATGTCGCCGGAGTTGATCTTGGCCTCGTATTCCTGCGCGCGGCGCGACCACATGGTGCGCTTGACGCGGGCGCGGCCCTTGAGGGTCTCGAGTGCACGGCGCACGAGCGGCGGCTCGGCAAGCTTGCGCATGCCGACAGAAGCGATCTTCGCGGTCGGAACCCGCAACGTCATCTTGTCCTTGATGAACGTGATGACGAACAACTCAAGCCGGGCACCCGCGATTTCCTGCTCCTCGATCGAGAGGATCTGCCCTACGCCATGCGCCGGGTAGACGATGAACTCGTTGGTCTTGAAGCCCTGTCGTTGAGTGGCCTTCTTGCTGGTCATTCCAGGAATTGCTCCTTCCGCGTCCGGCTTGCGGCGGACGTTGGCTACGGGAGCCCGGCGGCGGACAGCACCGCGCACAGGCTGCGAAGTCCTCCGGCGCACGCCGGTTTTCTTTGCCCGCCGGGTCACAGCGGCGGTTTTCTTTGACCTATGACGCGTTCTTCCAGCCACGACACGCAGCGTAAATAACTCACGCCCCTACCTGATGATTTTCCTCGGAAAACCCCAAAAAGAAGGCTCCCCCAAGGGGAGCATCCCGGATTACAGGGTTTCCGTCATTTTTTTTATTGTATAGCACATTTTCAGCAGAAATCAAAGCTTTACGGCGACATAAAATGGTATTTCTGTCATGCGGCCGCATTAAATTTGGGTCAGGTGGTTAATCCCACAGGCCAAGCCTGTGGGTGGGCAGAAGCCCGGCCCAAAATAGGCCCGAGAATCAGTCCCCGGTGCCCGGGTTCGGCGAAAAGTACTTTTCCTTGCCGGCCACACCCTCCCAGGCCTTGGAGTCGGCCGGAGGAGTCTTCTTGGTGGTGATGTTGGGCCAGACCTTGGCGTATTCGGCGTTGAGCGACAGCCATTTTTCGAGTCCGGGCTCGGTATCGGGCTTGATCGCCTCGACCGGGCATTCCGGCTCGCACACGCCGCAATCGATGCATTCGTCCGGGTGAATGACCAGCATGTTCTCGCCTTCGTAGAAGCAGTCCACCGGACATACCTCCACGCAGTCCATCAGCTTGCACTTGATGCAGCGTTCATCGACGATGTAGGTCATCACCAGCTCCAGAACACTCTAGTGCCCCGTTTCCGAAGTTCGTGATACACCTCAGCACACTCTGACACGAACTTCGGAAACAAAGGGGCATTAGCAACTCTATGATTCTAGTGCCGCTTTTCGATTTAAGTTCCTCATCGAATCTGCTGCAGGCGTTGTAGGAACTTCAAATCGGCGGCACTAGGGGCTGACTAGCGCAAGGCATCCCGCCGAGCAAGAGACGACGGCCATTTGCGGCCATTGATTGCTTTGTTTGTCGGGGCCGGAACCTGCGTCTCCACTTTGCTTAAGATGGCTCGTCGGCTTATGGCTCGCCCGTGAACCTGCGGATCGCGCGCCGCTCACGTTTGGTCGGGCGCCCGGAACCGGGCATGCGCGCCGCAGTGTCCGCCGCCGGTTCCGCCGGCCGCTCCGGCGCCGGGGCGAGGTCCTCGTAGAGCGCCCGCCCCGCCGCGGCATCACCGCGGCGCTCGGCGAACGCCACGACCTTGAGGATCCGCACGGTGCGGTCGAGCGCGACCGTGACGACATCACCCGGCTTAACGGCGTGGCTCGAAGCCGAAATGCGTGCTCCATTCACCCGCACATGCCCGGAGCCGGCAAGCGCGGCCGCAGCCGAGCGTGTGCGGACCACGCGCGCGTGCCACAGCCATTTATCTATGCGCTGGCGATCCAACGTCGAGGGCTCTGGCTTCTGGTTTGAGCATAATCTTTTCCGAACCGTTTTCCGCCCCGGACCAAGTCCGGGGCAGGCTCTTTAGGATCATGCTCTACCGCCCATCCTTGGACTCGAGCTGGGCCTTGAGCGCCGCCAGCTTGGCGAACGGCGAATTCGGATCGGGCTCGCGTTCGCGCCGATCACGGCCCTCGCGGCCTTTGATGTACTTGGCACGCAACTCGGGATCGCGATCCGGGCGGTCGGAACGCTCGCGCTGCGGACGGTCGCCGCGCTGCGGCCGGCGCTGATCGCGGTCCGGTCGATCCGCCCGCGGCTCGGGTCGCGGCGGACTGTCGGTGCGAACGGGCCGTTCAGGCCGCTCGCCGGGACGATCCGCGGGACGATCTGCAGGACGATCTGCAGGACGATCGGTGCGATCCGGACGACGACGATGGCGCCGGTGCTGGCGCCCAGCCTCGCCGCCGGCCTCACTGCCTTCGACGGCCGCGACGGCGGGCGCGCCCTCGGCCGGGGCCGAGCCTTCGCGGCGGCGATGCTGCTGGTGGTGCGGGCGGCGTGGCCGACGCTCGCCATCGAGACGGCCGCCGGGGCGCCACACCTCCACGAGGTCAGGCTCTACGGGTTTAGCCTCGGCCGTCTCCACCGCAGCGGATGTGATTTCCGCCGCCGTCGGCTGCGCGTCCGAAGGTTGCGCCGTGGCCAGATCGGACGAGGCTTCGGCGGGCGCGGACCCATCGCCTGCGGGCGCCACTTCGGCGGGCGCCGACACGTCGGGCGCAGGCGCCGCTTCGGCGGCGGTCGGCTCGGCCGCCAAGACTGCTTCCAAGACTACTTCGGCAGCAGGCGGCGGCGTTTCAACGGCAGCCTCGGACCGATCGGCCGCCGCAGACAAGTCCGCGATCGCCATCGCAATGTCCGCCATGGCGGCTTCCACCGGAACCGGCACCACCACCGCCGGCTCCTCGACCGGCGCCGCATCCGAGGTCGCGGGCGCTGCGGCAGACGCCTCGGCTGTCGGCGGAGCGACGGGCGCCGGTGCGACCGGTCGCGGGCGCTTGTCCATGCGATAGCCGAGCGAGCGCAGGATCGAGCCGAACTCCTCGCCCGAGCAGCCGGTGAGCGACGTCATCGCGAGCGTGACCGTGAAACCGCGGCCGTCGAAGGCGGCGGCCGGCTTTGGCGCGGACGAGCCCTCACGCCAAGCGAGCGCCGGTCGGATGATGTCGGCGAGCCGCTCGAGAATATCCACCCGCACCGCCCGCTCGCCGCACACGCGATAGCCGGCGATCCGGTAGAGCGCGCGGTCGATCTCCTTGTCGGCGAGAATCGAGGTGCGCCCGCTGGCGGCGAGCCGCTCGATCACCTCGATGCCCTTGCTCTCCGGGCCGTCGTGCTTGAGCGCGTGCAACTGGGTCGCCAATACGCGCGGCGCCGGCTTGAGCAGAAGCGGCAGGTAGATGTGATAGGCGCCGAAGCGCACCCCGTATTTACGCAAGGTGGCGCGCGCGGGCTGGTCGAGGCCCTTCACGTCCTCCGCCACCTTCTGGCGCTCGAGCACGCCGAGCCCTTCGGACAGCTGGAACGCGATGCCGCGCGCCATGCCGGTGATGTCCTCGGCGGCGGCGAGCTGGAACAGGGGGCCCAAGAACTTCTCGATATGAGACTTGAGCCAGAGGTCGAGCCGCGCCTGCACGGCGTCGCGCGAGGCGCCGGTGAGCTGCTCATCCGCAACGATCCGCACGCGCGGCTTGAGCACCTCCTCGGCCGCCATGATCTTGCCCACCGGCTGGCCCTGCCAGCGGATCACTCCGTCGGTCGCCAGCACGAACTGGTCGTCGGGCGCCTGCCCGAGCCGGCTCGCGCGCGCGTCGATCTCGACCGCCAGCACCTTCTGGGCGGCGCCGGCCAGCGCCTTGGCGTCAGTGCCGGCTGACGATGCCTCGGGCGTGAAGGTGAAGCCGTCGAGCCGGCCGATGACATGGCCTTCGACCACGACCTCGCCGGACTTGCGGATGTCGGTCTCAAGCGCGGTGTTCTCGCGCATGCGCCGCATCAGCACGCTGGTGCGGCGATCGACGAAGCGCTCGGTGAGCCGCTCGTGCAGCGCGTCGGAGAGCTTGTCCTCGACCGCACGCGTGACCCCCTGCCAATGCTCGGGATCGGCGAGCCAGTCCAGCCGGTTGGCCGCGAACGTCCAGGTCCTGATATGGGCGATGCGATTGGACAGCGTATCGATGTCGCCTTCAGCGTTGTCGGCGAGGTCGACCTGGCGGGCGAACCAGTCGACCGGGAGTTTCCCTTCCCGCATCAGATAGCCGTAGAGCGTCATCACCAGCTCGGCATGCGCGGCCGGCGAGATCTTGCGATAGTCGGGAACCTGGCAGACCTCCCACAGCCGCGCGATCGCTTCCGGCGTGGTCGCCATGTTGCGCACGTCGTCGTCGCGCGCAGCGTGGTCGAGCACCAGGATGTCCTCGGCGACCGGTGCGCGCGTCAGCCCGTTCTCCTTCGGCGTCTCCGCGAGCGAAGCCTGCAGCGCGCCGAGCGAGAAGAAGTCGAGCGCGGTGTTGCGCCACTGCAAGGTCTGGATCGGCTCGAACGAATGGCTTTCCAGCGCGTGCGCGAGCTCGGTCTCGAACGGCGGACAGCGGCCGGTGGTGCCGAAGGTGCCATCGCGGCTTGCTCGCCCGGCACGGCCCGCGATCTGGGCGAGCTCGGCCGGATTGAGGCGGCGGAACTGGTAGCCGTCGAACTTGCGATCGGATGCGAACGCGACGTGATCGACGTCGAGATTGAGCCCCATGCCGATGGCGTCGGTGGCGACCAGATATTCGACATCGCCCGACTGATAGAGCGCGACCTGGGCGTTGCGGGTGCGCGGCGAGAGCGAGCCCATCACCACGGCGGCGCCGCCGCGCTGGCGGCGGATCAGCTCGGCGATGGCGTAGACCTCGTCAGCCGAGAACGCGACGATGGCCGAGCGGCGCGGCAGGCGCGTGATCTTCTTCTCGCCCGAGAAGGTAAGCTGCGACAGGCGCGGACGGGTGAGCACATGCGCGCCAGGCAGGAGCCGCTCCACCATCGGCCGCACGGTGGCGGCGCCGAGCACCAACGTCTCCTCGCGGCCGCGGCGGTTGAGCATGCGGTCGGTGAAGACATGGCCGCGCTCGAGATCGGAGCCAAGCTGCACTTCGTCGATGGCCAGGAACGCGACGTCGAGCTCGCGTGGCATCGCCTCCACGGTCGCGACCCAGAAGCGCGGGTTCGAAGGCTTGATCTTCTCCTCGCCGGTAATCAGCGCCACCGCATCGGCACCGACCCGCTCCACACACCTGTTGTAGACCTCGCGCGCCAAGAGCCGCAGCGGCAGTCCGATAATGCCGCTGGAATGCCCGAGCATGCGCTCGATGGCGAGATGGGTTTTGCCGGTGTTGGTGGGGCCAAGCACGGCGGTGACGCCAACGCCGCGGGCGCGGGCGTCGCGATTGGTCGGGGATGAGAAGGAGATGGGCATTGATGATCGAACTCGACCTGGAAGCGCCTTGTGCTTTGCCAGGCGCTGCTAACTGCCGTGGCTTGCCATGTTCAACGGCTGGGCATCTGTTGCCGCCCTTGTTTCACGTTATCGTCTCTTCAAGCTGACGCCGAGCGGTCTGTTCGCTGTCTCTCTTATGCGTCTCATCTGGCGTCCGGTACAAGGCCTTGTAAGCGCACCGACCGAGCAGAACCACCCAAACCCGCGATGGTCGTGACTTCTTTTCGCACTCTGGGTTTCCGCACGATGGGCCAACTCCTGGTCCGAGAGAGAACGTAGACGCGCTTCAACCCGAGGCGCCGTCGCTGGATGATCCTGCCTCGCTGACAATCTCGCTCAGGTCCTGAAGGGCATGCTCAGTGTAGACGATCTTCATCGTCCACGGAATTTGGCAAATGGGGCCTGTTCGTCCGTCGCGAAACGCCCGCCTCGATCGATCGCTGAACCGCTCCTTTGGCGAATGATAGGGCCGATCCTGCCGCGCTTCAATTTCCCGCGCACCGGTAAGACACCGACCGACCGTGGGCCAATACCTGTTCCGCTCCCTCACGACGTCCAGCATCCCGGACATATTTGGCCTCCTCGCCGAAGCGCTTGTATCACATTGCGACAGGGGCCTGGCTGTGGAGAAGCATTCCGCATCCATGTGCTTAAGCTTTGGAACGAGTCCCGAACGAATCGCGCCCGAATCGCTGACTCGCCAGGAGTTCGAGTTCGTTCACGGCCACATCTCGCGGCATCCTAACAAAAAGCTACAAGATCGGGTAGCCGAGCAAAGCCAGCATCGTTGCGAAGGCAAAAACTCCTTAACGCCCCGGGATAACCGCATTACTGCGATCGGATACCGCTGGCCGATGCGCGATGGGGATACGGCACCGAAACGAACTGCGTGGCCTGCAGGATACCGACACCAAACGGCGTCGGGACCGAGGCCCGGTAGGGCACCATCAGGCGGGTCCCGGCGATTGGGGCGAGCCAAACCTCGGCGTCGCGCAGATCAATGAGATATTTGATCACCGGACGATCCGGAACGTGGCCCGCAACCGGGGAAAAATAGATAGCGCAAACAACCACGTTGCCCTGGTAGCCCTTTTCCGACTTGACCTTGTCAAGCCGCTTGAACGCAAGCGCCAGATCGTAGCGCATGCGACCGTCAAAGACCGCAACCTTGCGATGACAGGCCTCGGGCGTGAAGGTATCGCCATTGCCGGGGACGCGCATGATTGCACCCGTCATGGGATCGGTAACGCCCTTGCGATGCGCGTCGGTGATCGGGACGCGCTCCGGGTTCGGGACCGACGGCGGCTCAGCGACAAATTCCTTTACGGCGCCGGCGTTCAGCACCATTCGGACTTCGTCGTACCGCTTGTCGGTCTGAATGCTCGACGCGTACGAGGAAACCATCGGCTGGCCGTTCGAGATCGTTCCGCGCACGGCGCTGGAACCTTGTCCGCTGGCGAAAATCCGCATCAGCCCGACGGTCGTTCCACTGACGGCCGCGGTATATTGGTCGTCGCGAACGTCGATGGTCCAGGACCCCTGGCCGAACGATATCCCGCCGAGCGTCACGCCATAGCGGGCTTCCAGCTTGCCTTGGGCCTGGGCGGCGCCGCTCGCATCGACATAGGTCGCGCCGCAGACGGCGAGCCCAAAAACTATGGCATGGCGCGTAGCCCTGCGTGTTGTCACGTGGCTAGGTCCCTCTGCTCGCTGCACCAGATGAAGGACTACCGAGCCCGCCGGCTCGGGTCCTTCGAGCAAGGACTGGTGGCCTCCCCCGCCGCCCCCGCACGAATCCGCTTAACCTTTGCCCTGCCATCTTGGCTCGATCAAGGCATTTCAGCAGGGATAACAATACCTCAAGCGCCCGCATGGGTTAGGCCCTCCAGGCCGGACCAAGACGGGGCGGGCGCGCTTTGGGGCCTTGAGGAGCCTTCGGGGCGCGAGGAACCTCGACCCTTCCCTTGACGCTTTCGCCCCCCGCCACTATACGTCCGCGGTCTCTAGCCGAGCCAGCCGGAGCGGAGGCGCCATGGCGGCGACCTGACGCGGCGCGTGCCTGCGAGGCTCCTGATATTAAAGAAGGATTTCGCCATGTCGCGGCGATGCGAACTGACCGGCAAAGGGGCGCAGGTCGGGCACAAAGTGAGCCACTCAAACCGCAAGACCAAGCGGCGGTTCCTGCCCAACCTGCTTAACGTCACAGTGATGTCGGATGCGCTCGGCCGATCGATCAGGCTGCGGGTGTCGGCGAACGCACTCAGGACAATCGACCATCGCGGCGGCCTCGACGCCTTCCTGATGAAGGCGAGGGACGCGGAGCTGTCCCCGCGCGTGCTTGAGCTCAAGCGCCAGATCAAGAAGAAAAAGACCACTGGCGAAGTGGCGAATAGCGCAAACGCCTAGGAACGCCCCTTATTTGTCTATTCCCCTGTTCGCCCCCTCTCAGGGCTCCGCCAGCGTGAACTGCAGCAACAGCGTGCGCTGCAGCGCGGAGAAATTGTCATCCGACACCAGGGTCAGCACGGTCTCGCCGTTTGCGCCGCGGTGGACGCTTAGTCCTTCCAGGTTGTCGATCGCATAGCCGAGGTCGGCTTCGAACAGCACCTTGCCGTCGACCAGCGCACCCGGCTGCACATCCGCAAGCCTGATGCGACGCATCCGGATGAACAGACCGGCGGCCCAGCTGAACTTGCGCTCCAAGATCAGCAGGTCTCCCGACGGCAGCAGCGCGGCGTCGCTGACATCGAAATCGGCGGTGCGCTTGAGCGCGAACGGCCCCGGACGCGGCCCGCCGATCAGGAAGGCCAAGAGATTGCCGTCGCGATTGAGCCCGCGCTCCGAGATCGCGATCAAGGCTCCGCCGAGCGGCAGGCCGCGCGGCACGAACACCAGCGACTCGAGGCCCTTATTGTTGGGCAGGCCGCGCACGGCGGGCGGAACCTCGACCGGCTGGGCACGGGCGAGGAGTCCATCCTTGCCGAAATCGAGCCGGACAATGCGATTGACGCGCTCGATCCCGACATAGAGCGTGCCGCCATCCTGCGCGATCGACTCGGTGTCGTACCAACCGCGCGAAGCGAGCGTGAGCCCGTCCGGACCCAGGATCGGCGCCATCTGCGCGTCCGCAATGCCGCTCGGGCGGCTCCCGTCGTAGACGATCCGCCCCTTGAGCCACCAGCCCTTGTCGGTGAGCGCGACGAAATTGGCGCCGTCCGGCTGAACCCGAATGGCAGACAGGCCGCCGAAATGCTTGAACGAGGAGGTGAGTGCAAGCCCGCCGCGGAATTCCAGCAGCCCGAACTGGCGGCGCGCCGAATCGGTATGATCAAAGCCTGCCAGGCGATGGGCCGCAATCTCGATCGACGCCGGCGGATCGGGGGTGCGCTGTGCCGGTGCGGCATCCGGCAGCGGGGTGAGCGCGAGGGCCAGCAGCAGCGCGCCGACCGACCGCCGGCTCAGCCCGGATGAGATGCCGAGCCTTGCCGGCTGCTCCAGCGAACGATGCAGCAGCATGCTCCCCGCTCCATCAATCAAGCCCCGCCGCCGGCGCACGAATCATAGCCGGCAGGGCTGCTCTGCACCACCAGCCGTTTGCGGCCTAAGCGCGACGACGATCGGTCGGATCGAGGAAGGTTGCAGAGGCGCGCGACCACCGATCCGGCTTGCGCGCCGGCATGCGCTGCATCTCGGCCTCGGTCGCGTTCTCGTCGAACAGCTCGGCGAGCTTGTCCGTCATGGCGCCACCCAGCTCCTCGGCATCCACGATGGTCACCGCCCGACGGTAATACCGAGTAACGTCGTGACCGATGCCGATGGCGATGAGCTCGACCGGCGAGCGGGTCTCGATCTCCTCGATCACCCAACGCAGGTGACGCTCGAGATAGTTGCCGGGATTGACCGAGAGCGTTGAGTCGTCGACCGGCGCGCCGTCGGAGATCATCATCAGGATGCGGCGCTGCTCGCTGCGCGCGAGCAAGCGCTTGTGCGCCCAGTCGAGCGCCTCGCCGTCGATGTTCTCCTTGAGGAGGCCTTCGCGCATCATCAGTCCGAGATTCTTGCGCGCGCGCCGCCACGGCGCGTCGGCCGACTTATAGATGATGTGGCGCAGGTCGTTGAGGCGACCCGGATTGGGAGGCTTGCCGGCGGCAAGCCAGGCCTCGCGCGACTGCCCGCCTTTCCAGGCGCGCGTGGTGAATCCCAAGATCTCGACCTTGACGCCGCAGCGCTCCAGCGTGCGCGCGAGAATGTCCGCGCAAGTCGCTGCGACCGTGATCGGCCGTCCGCGCATCGAGCCCGAATTGTCGAGCAGCAGGGTCACCACCGTGTCGCGGAACTTGGTGTCCTTCTCGCGCTTGAATGACAGCGGGTGGAGCGGATCGATGATGATGCGCGCGAGGCGGGCCGGATCGAGCATGCCCTCTTCGAGATCGAACTCCCACGCGCGATTCTGCTGCGCCATCAGGCGTCGCTGCAGCCGGTTGGCGAGCCGAGCCACCACGCCCTGCAGATGCGAAAGCTGCTTGTCGAGATAGCTGCGCAGCCGCTCGAGCTCCTCCGGCTCGCACAACTCCTCGGCCGGAACCATTTCGTCGAACTTGCCGATGAACGGTCGGTAGTCCGGACCGCGCGGCTCGTTGGCGCCATGCCGGCGCGGACGCCGCGGCTCGGCCGGCGCTTCGGAGTCGCCCATCTCGGCGTCGTCCGACATTTCGGCCGACAGCGCCTCGGCGGATTCGGCCGTGGTGTCGGACATTTCCTCGCCCGAGACCTCGGCCTCGTCGGCGCGGGCCTCGGCGTCGTCGGACTGCTCGCCCTCGCCGTCCTCGCCGGACTTTTCCTTGCGCTTGTCCTGGTCGCCCTCGGCGCCCTCCTCGTCGTCGGCGTCGGAGCTGCGGTCCTCGCCCATGTCGAGGTCGTCGAGCAGATCGTGCACGACGTCGCCGAAGCGGGCCTGGTTGTCGATCAGCTTTTCGAGCCGATCGAGGTTCTTGCCGGCACGCTCCTCGAGCAGCGGACGCCACAGATCGACCAGGCGGCGGGCTGCCGCCGGCGGCGTCATACCGGTCAGCCGCTCGCGCACCAGCATGGCGAGCGCCTCCTCGATCGGGGCATCGGCGCGATCGGACACCTCGTCGAATTTGCCGCGATGGAAGCGGTCATCGATCATGGCGGAGAGGTTCTTGGCGACGCCCGACATGCGGCGCGCGCCGATCGCCTCGACACGCGCCTGCTCGACCGCCTCGAACACGGCGCGCGCGGTCTGCCCGCCCGGCACGAGCTTCCGGTGCACACCAGGATCGTGACAGGCGAGCTTGAGCGCGATCGAGTCGGCGTGGCCGCGCACGATCGCGGCCTCGCCCGGCGTGAGCTTGCGCGCCGGCTCCGGCAGCCGCGCCTTGCCACCGACCATGCCGGGACGCTCGGCCGCGAAGCCAACCTCCAGGTCGGATTTGCGCGCGATCGCACGCATGCAGCCGGTGACCGCGCGCTTGAACGGCTCGGTCGGGCTTTCCTTCGGGGTCGACTTCGGCTTGCTGTTGGAGGACATCGAGCTTCCTGTCCGTCACTGCCTGACCGGCAACCACCCTCGCTCAAAAAGGACGGATGCGAGGACAGACCAAGGCATGATGCCTGATCTCAGCTTAGCGCCACGTTCACCGAGCTTTCCGGCAGCTCCACCCCGAAGCAGCGCTGGTAGAACTCGGCCACGATCGGCCGCTCCAGCTCGTCGCACTTGTTGAGGAAGGTGAGCCGGAAGGCGAAGCCGACGTCCGTGAAGATGTCGGCGTTCTCCGCCCAGGTGATCACCGTGCGCGGGCTCATCACGGTCGAGATGTCGCCATTCATGAAGGCGTTGCGGGTGAGATCGGCGACGCGCACCATCTTGTTGACGATGTCGCGGCCGGCATCGGTGCGGTAGTGCCGTGCCTTGGCGAGCACGATCTCGACCTCGTTGTCGTGCGGCAGATAGTTCAGCGTGGTGACAATCGACCAGCGGTCCATCTGCGCCTGGTTGATCTGCTGAGTGCCGTGGTAGAGACCCGAGGTGTCGCCGAGCCCGATCGTATTGGCGGTCGCGAACAGGCGGAACGCCGGGTGCGGCTTGATCACGCGGCTCTGGTCGAGCAGCGTCAGCCGGCCGGAGGACTCCAGCACCCGCTGGATCACGAACATCACGTCCGGACGGCCGGCATCGTATTCGTCAAAGCAGAGCGCCACGTTGTGCTGATAGGCCCACGGCAGGATGCCGTCGCGGAACTCGGTCACCTGCAAGCCGTCGCGGATCACGATGGCGTCCTTGCCGATCAGGTCGATACGGCTGATGTGGCTGTCGAGGTTGACGCGCACGCATGGCCAGTTGAGCCGCGCCGCCACCTGCTCGACGTGGGTCGACTTGCCGGTGCCGTGATAGCCCGAGATGATGACGCGGCGGTTGTGCGCAAAACCTGCCAGGATCGCGAGTGTCGTCGGGCGGTCGAAGCGGTAGTCCGGATCCACATCCGGCACATGCGGATCGCCCTCGGAGTAGGCCGGCACTTCCATGTCACTGTCGATGCCGAAAACCTGCCTGACCGACACCTTCATGTCTGGCAGGCCGGCCATTTCTTCTGTAGCGACGGTCATTGATCCTCCGTGGTCTCGGAACACGCGAGACCCGAAATTCGGTTCGAGTAATGCGGCTCGGAAAGCGGGGGCGACCTTACCAGAAACCATAAGCGCCGCGAAACCCCCGCATCGCGACACATTTTATATGTAAATTCAGCGGCTTGATTGCAATCCACCGGCGCTCAGAGCAGCCATGCCGGGCGCTGGTTCTCAGGTCGGCTCAGCGGAAGCCCACCGACTTGAGATAATTATAGGCCTGGATGATCTCGCGCAGCCGATCTTCCGTCGAGCGATCGCCGCCGTTGGCATCGGGGTGATGGCGCTTCACCAACATCTTGAAGCGAAGCTTGATCTCAGCCGTGGTCGCACCCGACTCGAGCCCGAGGGCATCGAGCGCCCGGCGTTCGGCATTGTGGATCACACGGCTTTCGCGCCGGCGCAGGCGCTCACCCTCGGCGCCGGCGGCAGCCGAACCGAAATGACGAGACAGGTCGAGCGGGTCGTCGGCGCCATCGAGATTGGGCTGAAACCGCGCCGAATGGGACCGGGTCGCTGGGCGGCCGCCGTTCATGCCCATTTTCCAGGTCGGGCGATGGCCAACAATGGCATCCTTCTGAAAGCGGGCGATGTCGTCGTCGCTCATCCCGGCGAAGAAATTGTACGAGTGATTGTACTCGCGCACATGGGAGAGACAGAAGCGCCAATAGTCCTTCTCGCGGCCGCGGCCCTTGGGCGCGCGATGGGTCGCAGCCCCGTTGCAGCCCGGCCATTCGCAGCAGGGGTGCTCGGCACGCAGCCGGCGATCCTGGTCGGGCTTGACCCTTATGCGGTCGAACAGAGGCGAGTCGTTGGACATGACCGAACATTATGCAGGCGTGGGGCTGCAACCTTCAAGTCTTGACAAAGTCGAATATCTCTCAGGGACCGATTTGAACAGCCGCATTGACCTTTAGTGCCTCGCACGGCTAATCGGCTCCCCATGGGCACGCGCGACGCCATCCTGGAGAAACTGACGAGGGCCTTCGCGCCCATAAGCCTGGACGTGGCCGACGAGTCCCACCAGCACGCCGGGCACGCCGGCCATCGGGAAGGCGGCGAGACCCACTACCGGGTTCATATCGTGTCGGAGGCCTTCCGGGGGAAGAGCCGCATCGAGCGCCACCGCATGGTGAACGAAACGCTCGCGGCCGAGCTCAAGGGCGGCGTGCATGCGCTCGCCATCCACGCGTCGGTACCAGGGGAAGGTGGGGCTTAGACGCGAAACGCGGCCATTCGCGTGCCCGCTGGCCTATTCGCCGCTGTCGGCCTTGAATCCTGAGGCCTTGACCAGGCGCGCCCACCGCTCCGCCTGCGCCTTGATGTCCGCTGCAAATTCTGCGCCCGACTGACCCGACACATCGAATCCCTGCGCTTCGAGCTTGGCCTTCACGGCCGGATCGGCGTGCGCCGCCTTGGCGGCGCTCAAGAGGCTCTCTACGACAGCAGGTGGCGTTCCGGCGCGGATCATAAGGCCGAACCAGATGCTGGCCGTGAACTCGGGGTAACCCCGGTCCTCGAATGTCGGGGCGTTCGGCAGAAAGCGCGACCGCGCTTTGCTCGTGACAGCGATGACGTTCAGCTTGCCATCCTGGATCAGGGGCAGCGTCGGTTGCATCTGCGCAAAGCCAAAGAGAACATGCCCAGCCATGAGGTCGGTCGCCTGCGCGCCGGATCCTCGCGAGGGCACGTGAACGAGATCGAGCCCGAAGCGCTCGTTCAACTGGAACCCAAGGAAGTGCGACGGCGTGCCTGCGGTGTACGACGAATAGCTGAGCTTCCCGGGGTTGTTCCGGACCCACGCCACGAGCTCGGCCAGCGTCTTCGCGGGCACACCGGGATTGGTCACCAGCACGAGCGGCGCCGTGACGCCGCGGATGAGCGGGATGAAATCGTCGATCGTCCACTTCAAATTGCTGTATGAGCTCGGATTGATTTCCGCCGCAGACTGCGTGCCGATCAGGATCAGGTTGCCGTCGGCCGGAGCACCGGCGACGAACTCGGCGGCGATATTCATGCTCCCGCCCGGCTTGTGCTCGATGATGACGGAGCGCCTGAGCGTTTTGGCCATGTGATCGGCAATCAGGCGAGCATAGGGATCGGTCGCCGCGCCCGGCGAAGTGCCGATAATCACGCGGATCGACCGCGACGAACTGGATTGCGCCATGACCGAGTTGGGAGCGCCGAAGCCGGCGGCGAACACGGTCGCGGCGGCGAGAAAGGCTCGTCGGTTCATGGCTCAACTCCCTTGTGCGCCTGCCTTGGCGACCAAAGTCAGTTCGAGCGTAGCCCGACCAATCATAACCTGATAATAATAATACTGGATGAGGTCATCGCAATTTCGAATGGATGCCCGCCATGCCGTGGGACGATCGCGTCAAGCGCCGGCTCAAACTGCGCGACCTCGATATTCTGATGACCGTCATCCAGGCGGGCGGCATGGGAAAGGCGGCGCACCGCCTCAACATGTCCCAGCCCGCTGTTTCGAAGGCGGTCGCCGATCTCGAGAATGCGCTCGCTGTGCGCCTGCTTGACCGCTCACATCAGGGCGTAGAGGCAACGATCTACGGTCGCGCCCTCGTGCGGCGGGGCGTCGCGGCTTTCGACGAATTGCGCCATGGCGTCCAGGATATCGAGTTCCTTGCCGACCCGACCGCAGGGGAGTTGCGCCTCGGAACGACCGACCCTATCGCTGTCGCCATCGTTGCGCCGATCGTCGACCGGCTCACACGACAATATCCGCGGATGGCCTTTCATGTCGCGATCGACGACTCGGCAGCGATGTACCGGGAACTGGCGCAGCGGAACATCGAGCTTGTGATCTCCCGGATTGTCGGCCCGCCTGCCGAGGACTATTCCGCCGAGCCTCTTTTCCATGATTCGGCGGTCGTGGTCGCCGGAGCAAACAATCCGCTGACACGACGGCGCAAGATCGAACTGGCCAGCCTCGCGGACGAGCCCTGGGTGCTGCTGCCGTTCGATGGCGTTTTTGGTTCACTTTCCGCCGCGGCCCTGCGCGCGGGCGGGCTCGTGCTGCCACGGCCTGCCGTCGCGAGCTGGGGCATCCCGCTGCGCGATGAGATGCTCGCGACCGGGCGATTTCTGTCGGTGGTCCCCGGCTTCTCGCTG
>Ga0209797_10000238_pt1 | contig 26397 bp, 27 predicted proteins | sample DOMMetBare3Fresh_2_FD_187472 | JGI IMG/M metagenome (GOLD analysis project Ga0209797, IMG submission 187472) | Wetland sediment microbial communities from St. Louis River estuary, USA, under dissolved organic matter induced mercury methylation -... | ecosystem: Environmental > Aquatic >... | reverse complement strand
CAAGCGCTGAAGGAAAGCCTGTGATGCGAACCGCCGATGTCACGCGCAACACCAAGGAGACGCAGATCCGCGTCCAGCTCAACCTCGACGGCACCGGCGCCGCGAAGCTGGCCACCGGCATCGGCTTCTTCGACCACATGCTCGACCAGATCGCGCGCCACGGCCTGTTCGACCTGGAGATCCAAGCCAAGGGCGACCTGCACATCGATGGCCACCATACCGTGGAAGACGTGGGCATCACGCTCGGCCAGGCCGTCGCGAAGGCGGTCGGCGACAAGGCAGGCCTGACACGCTACGGGCATGCCTACGTGCCGCTGGACGAGGCGCTGTCGCGCGTGGTGGTCGACTTCTCCGGCCGCCCGGGGCTGCACATGCGCGTGCCGTTCAAGTCCGGCATGGTCGGCGGCTTTGACACCCAGCTCGCCTACGAGTTCTTCCAGGGCTTCTCCAACCACGCCGGCGTGACGCTGCACATCGACAATCTGTTCGGCGACAACGCGCACCACCAGTGCGAGACGGTGTTCAAGGCCTTCGCGCGGGCGCTGCGGATGGCCCTCACGATCGATCCGCGCAGTGCGGGGGTGATTCCTTCGACCAAGGGGTCGCTTTGAGGCTCGGGTCGGTGTTCGGTGTGCGACCGCGACTGCAAGGGGCGGAGAGCGCAGGCATCGACACCGCGCTGCCGCACCGGCGCTTGCACGCACGACAAGGCACCCTGCCATGACCCGCACCGTCGCCGTCGTCGACTACGGCATGGGCAACCTGCGCTCGGTGTCGCAGGCGGTGGCGCATGCCGCGTCGAGGACCGACGACGTCAAGGTGATCGTCACGGGCAACCCCGAAGAGGTCCTGCTGGCCGAACGCATCGTGCTGCCCGGGCAGGGTGCGATGCGCGATTGCATGCGCGAGCTGGCCGACTCGGGACTCAGGGAGTCGGTGCTCGAGGCCTTGCGCACCAAACCGGTGATGGGCGTGTGCGTGGGCATGCAGATGCTGCTCGACCACAGCGAGGAGCAGGACACCCCGGGGCTGGGAGTGATCCCCGGCCGGGTGAAGCGCTTCCGGCTCGAGGGCCGCCGACAGCCCGACGGCAGCCGGTTCAAGGTGCCGCAGATGGGTTGGAACCGTGTCCTGCAGGCGCAACCCCATCCCCTGTGGACGGGGGTGCCCGACGGGGCCTGGTTCTACTTCGTGCACAGTTACTACGCCGAGCCGTCGGACGAACACCACAGCGCAGGCGCCACCGAGTACGGTGCGCGCTTCACATCCGCGGTGGCGCGGGATAACATTTTTGCCACCCAGTTCCACCCCGAGAAAAGCGCTGCCGACGGCCTCACGCTGTACCGCAACTTCCTTTCCTGGAAGCCCTGACGCGCTCGGGTCCCGCCATCCCACCCCATGCTGCTGATTCCCGCCATCGATCTGAAGGACGGACATTGCGTGCGCCTGGAAAAGGGCGACATGGCCAAGTCCACCACATTCAGCGACGACCCGGCCGCGATGGCGCGCCGTTGGCTCGACGCGGGCGCGCGAAGGCTTCACTTGGTCGACCTGAACGGCGCCTTCGCCGGCAAGCCGGTCAACGAGGGCGCGGTCAAGGCGATCCTGCGCGAGGTGGCCGACCGGATCCCGGTGCAACTGGGCGGTGGCATCCGCGACCTGGACACGATCGAGCGCTACCTGGACGACGGCATCAGCTACGTCGTCATCGGCACCGCGGCGGTCAAGAACCCGGGATTCATGAAGGACGCCTGCAGTGCCTTCGGGGGCCACGTCATCGTGGGCCTGGACGCCAAGGACGGCAAGGTCGCCACCGACGGCTGGAGCAAGCTGACCGGCCACGAGGTGGCCGATCTGGCCAAGAAGTTCGAGGACTACGGTGTCGAAGGCGTGATCTACACCGACATCGGCCGCGACGGCATGCTCACGGGAATCAACGTCGAGGCCACCGCGCGGCTGGCGCAGGCGGTGACGATCCCGGTGATCGCCTCGGGTGGACTGTCCGGCATGGCCGACATCGAGAAGCTGTGCGCGATCGAAAGCGAAGGCGTCGAGGGCGTGATCTGCGGGCGCGCGATCTACAACGGCGCGCTGGACTTCGCGGCGGCGCAGCGGCGCGCCGACGAACTGAGCGCGTGAAGCACACGAGATCGCTTCGCTCGCAGCCCCCCGAGGGCGCGCGACCTGCCTCGGGGCGGCCCGCCAGCCGGTCGACGTGACACTCGCCAAACGCATCATTCCCTGCCTGGACGTCACCGGCGGGCGCGTCGTCAAGGGCGTCAACTTCGTCGAGCTGCGCGACGCCGGCGATCCGGTGGAGATCGCCGCGCGCTACAACGAGCAGGGCGCCGACGAACTCACCTTCCTCGACATCACCGCCACCAGCGACGGACGCGACCTGATCCTGCACATGATCGAGGCGGTGGCCTCGCAGGTGTTCATCCCGTTGACGGTGGGCGGTGGCGTGCGCACGGTGGCTGACGTGCGGCGGCTGCTCAACGCGGGCGCCGACAAGGTGAGCTTCAATTCGGCCGCGGTGGCCGACCCGGACGTCGTGCGCGCGGCCAGCGACAAATACGGCGCGCAGTGCATCGTGGTGGCCATCGATGCGAAGCGGCAGACCGGCGGCGGTTGGCATGTCTACACCCACGGCGGGCGCAAGGACACCGGGCTCGACGCCGTCCAGTGGGCGCGGCGCGTGACGGCGCTGGGCGCCGGCGAGATCCTGCTCACGAGCATGGACCGCGACGGCACCAAGATCGGGTTCGACCTCGAACTCACGCGGGCGGTGTCCGACGCGGTGGACGTGCCGGTGATCGCCTCGGGCGGCGTCGGCTCGCTCGAACACCTGGCCGACGGCATCACGAAGGGCGGCGCCGATGCGGTGCTGGCCGCGAGCATCTTCCACTACGGCCAGCACACCGTCGGTCAGGCCAAGGCGCTGATGGCTGCACGCGGCATCCCCGTGCGCATGTGATGAAGCCCCCAGTCGCGCCAGCGCTTGCAACCCTGCGAGGGGGCGCTTGGGCGCTTCGGGCGGGCGGGTGCCAGGGGTGAGGCACGAAGTCCGCCTGATCGGCGGCCAGTGGAAGCGCAGCAAGCTGCCGGTGGCCGACCGGCCGGGTCTGCGGCCCACGCCCGACCGCGTGCGCCAGACGCTGTTCAACTGGCTCGGCCAGGACCTCACGGGCTGGCGCGTGCTCGACGCCTTCGCCGGCAGTGGCGCGCTCGGCTTCGAGGCGGCGTCGCGCGGCGCGGGCGAGGTGGTCCTGCTCGAACGCGATGCGGTGCTCGCACGATCGCTGAGCGCATCGAAGGCACGGCTGCACGCCCAGACCCTGCAGATTCATGCCACCGACGCGCTGGCGTGGATGGCCGGCAGGGCGCACGGCCGTTTCGACCTCGTACTGCTCGACCCGCCGTTCGATGCAGGGCTGCACGGACCGGCCACCGCTGCCGCCGAAAGGCTGCTCAAGCCCGGCGGCTGGCTTTATGTCGAGTCGGACCGCGAGATGCCGGCACCGCCGGGCTTCGATGCCCACCGTCACCTGAAGGCGGGTGCGGTGCACGCGCACCTCTGGCGCCGCGCCGCCTAAACTCCGGCCATGACTTCCGCCACCCGCCTCACGGCCGTCTACCCGGGCACCTTCGACCCGATGACGCTCGGCCACCAGGACCTGATCGTGCGCGCGAGCCGCCTTTTCGAGCGCCTGATCGTCGCCGTGGCCGCGGGCCACCACAAGCGCACGATGTTCACCATCGCCGAGCGCCTGGACATCGCGCGTGAGCTGGCGGCGCCCCATTCGAATGTCGAGGTGATGGCCTTTCGCGGCCTGCTCTCGGACTTCGTGCTCGAGCATGGCGGCCGCGTGGTGGTGCGGGGCCTGCGCGCGGTCAGCGACTTCGAGTACGAGTTCCAGATGGCCGGCATGAACCGCCAGCTGATGCCCGAGGTGGAGACGCTGTTCCTCACACCGAGCGACCAGTACCAGTTCATCAGCGGCACCTTCGTGCGCGAGATCGCCACCTTGGGCGGTGATGTCTCCAAGTTCGTGGCACCCTCGGTGCTCCAGAAGCTGAGGGAGCGGGTGGCCCAGTCACCCGAGCAATGAACTGCATGCCATCCGGCCCGTGCGTGCGCGCGACCGTCTGTGCTTCGAAGGGCCCTCCGCGCAGCCGCGGCGCAGTGCGCGGTCCGGCAACCGTCCCGCCGGGAGGCCAGCCATGGCCCTGATGATCACCGACGAGTGCGTCAACTGCGACGTCTGCGAACCCGAGTGCCCGAACCAGGCGATCGCGATGGGCACGGATTACTACGTCATCGATCCGCTGCGCTGCACCGAATGCGTCGGCCACTTCGACGAGCCGCAGTGCGTGCAGGTGTGCCCGGTGGCGTGCATTCCGCTGAACCCGGCGCATGTCGAGTCCACGGACAGCCTGTGGGCGAAGTACCGGCGCCTGCAGGCGCAAGCGGCGACTCAGGACTGAGCCGAGGCAGGTTTCTTCTTCGCGGGTTTCTTGCGCGCCGGTGCCGACGCGGCTGCGGCCTGCGCGGCTGCCGCGTGGGGGATGATCACCGGAGCCTGACGCGCGGCGGCCGCCTCGGCGGCGCGCCGCTCGCGCGCCATCTTGTCGGCGAGTTTCTCCTCGCGCCTGACCGTCTCGGCTGCGGCGTCGCGCTGAGCCTGCGTCCGTGGGTCGTCCGCTGCGACCTCGGCGGCGGCCTGGCACGGCGCATCGGAGTACAGGACCTTGCCGCCGACCTCGCAGCGGTAGACCTTCTTGCCTTGCGCGAGCGCGGGCCCGAGGGCAAGGCCGAGCGCGACAAGGGTCAGCAGGACGGGTGTGTTCATGATGGGACCTCCGGTTCGGCGGGCACGCCATCGGTGCCGGGGGGCATCGGCGGTCTGGGCGGCTTGGGCCGCGCCGGCTTGCTCGCGTGCACCTTCATCATGGCCCGCTCCATGTCGCCCGCCAACATCGAGTCGAGGGATTCGAGCGAGCGGTCGATGGCCTGGCCGATCGCCTCGCGGTGCTCCGGCGAGGGCTTCTTGAGCACATAGTTCACGACCTCGGTCCTCACGCCCGGGTGGCCGATGCCCAGCCGAAGGCGCCAGAAGTCGAGCGTGCCCAGCTGCGCATGGATGTCCTTCAGGCCGTTGTGACCGGCCGCGCTTCCACCGCGCTTGAGCTTGGCCTGGCCCGGCTGCAGGTCGAGCTCGTCGTGCGCCACCAGGATCTCGTCCGGGGCGATCTTGAAGAAGCGCGCCAGCGCCGCGACCGACTTGCCCGACAGGTTCATGAAGGTCATCGGCTCGAGCAGCCACAATGGCTCGCCGCCTGCGCCATGCGGACGGTGAATCCTTGCGACGAGCCCGTGGTAGCTGCGTTCGGGCACCAGCGTGGCGCGCAGCTTCGCCGCAACGGCGTCGATCCACCAGAAGCCCGCGTTGTGCCGCGTCGCCTCGTGTTCGGGGCCCGGGTTGCCGAGGCCGACCAGCAGTCGAATCTTCGCCATGGGCCGCGATGATAGGTGGCCCCCGGCAAGCGCGACGCCGGCCGGCGCCATGCGCCTCGGCATGGGCGTGCGGCGCGCAGAGCAGAAGGCCCCGCGCAGCGGGGCCTTCGAGCCGAGGAACCTCAGGCGTTCACTTCTTGTTCTGCCTCTCGTCCTTCTTCTTCTTCACCGGGGCGGCCGGCGCCGCCACGACCACGGGAGCGGCCGCCGCAGCGGCGGCCTCTTCCGGTTCTTCCTTGGGCACGGTGACGGCCACGATCACGGGGTCGATTTTGCCGTGGCGCACCCACTTGAGGCCCTCGGGCAGCTTCAGGTCGCTGGCTTTCAGGCTCTGACCCTTGACCAGGCCCGACAGGTCGATCATCACGAACTCGGGCAGCTGGGCGGCCAGGCACTCGACCTCGATATCGGTCGTGACGTGGCTGACCAGGCACTTGTCGGTCTTGACCGCAGGCGAGTTCTCCTCGCCCTGGAAGTGCAGCGGGATCTTCTTGTGAATGCGCGTGGTCGCATCGACGCGCTGGAAGTCGATGTGCAGCACGTTCTGCTTCCACGGGTGCATCTGGAAGTCGCGCAGCAGCACCTTCTGCACCTTGCCGCCGAGCTCCATGTCGAGCAGCGACGAATGGAAGGCCTCCTTCTTGAGCGCGAAGTACAGCGCGTTGTGATCGAGCTCGATCATCTGCGGTTGACCCGCGCCGTAGACGATGCCGGGCACCTTTTCGGCCTTGCGCAGGCGGCGGCTCGCTCCGGTCCCCTGCAGGGTGCGTTCGTAGGCTACGAACTTCATTTGGGTTTCACTCCATGGTGGTAGTGGTGGGGCCCGCGACCAGGCTCCCGTTGTCGATGCGGGCCGGAAGGCCCGCGGCTTGGTGCCGGGCTGCCACAGGCAACCCGGCTTCGTCTCTAGAAGTTGTTGTTCTGCTCCGAGAATAGAGAGGTCACCGACTCGCCGTCGGTGATGCGGCGGATCGTCTCGGCGAACAGGAAGGCCACCGAGAGCGATCGGATCTTCTTGATGGCCCTGGCGCCGTCGGACAGCGGGATGGTGTTGGTGATCACGACCTCGTCGAGCGACGACTTGGCGATGCGCTCGATCGCCGCACCGGAGAACACCGCGTGCGTGCAGTACGCGTACACGGTCTGCGCGCCGCGCTCCTTGAGCACGTCGGCCGCCTTCACCAGCGTACCGGCGGTGTCGATCATGTCGTCGATGATCACGCAGTTGCGGCCCTCGATCTCGCCGATCACGTGCATCACCTCGGACACGTTGGCCGCCGGGCGGCGCTTGTCGATGATGGCCAGGTCGCAGCCGAGCTGCTTGGCCAGCGCACGGGCGCGCACCACGCCGCCCACGTCGGGCGAGATGACCACGAGGTCGCGGTAGCTCTTGCCCTTCAGGTCGGCCAGCAGGACCGGGCTGGCATAGATGTTGTCGACCGGGATGTCGAAGAAGCCCTGGATCTGGTCGGCGTGCAGGTCCATCGTCAGCACGCGCTCCACGCCCACGGTCTCCAGCAGGTTGGCCACCACCTTGGCGCTGATCGGCACGCGCGTGCTGCGCGGCCGGCGGTCCTGCCGCGCGTAGCCGAAGTAGGGGATCACAGCGGTGATGCGGCGCGCACTCGCGCGCTTGAGCGCATCGACCATGATCAGCAGCTCCATCAGGTTCTCGTTGGTCGGCGCGCAGGTCGACTGCACGACGAACACGTCGCGTGCGCGCACGTTCTGCTGGATCTCGACCGTCACCTCGCCGTCGGAAAAACGGCCGACGCTGGCCCTGCCCAGCTCGACGCCCAGGCTGGAGGCCATCTCCTGCGCCAGCGCCCGGTTCGAGTTGCCGGAAAACAGCACGGTGTTGAACAGCACGGCGCGAACTCGGTGGATTGAAGGATGGTGGGCCGCAGGATGGATTTGGCAGGGGAGGAAGGACTCGAACCCTCGAATGTCGGAATCAAAATCCGATGCCTTAACCAGCTTGGCGACTCCCCTACACAGGACCGCGGCTCGCGCCCTGGCCCTCGAAACCTGTACTCAGTCGGCCCAGTCCACCAGGGGGTGCTGCACCAGACTGCGGCACATCCGGCCCACCCAACCCGGCGGAAGCGGGTCTTCCACCGGCCATGTCGCCAAGGGTCGGTCGTCCATGCCGTTCCTCGCAAACACCGCGCTACCCGATCCCGTCATGCGAGCGTTGCCGAAGTGCCGGTTCAGCCACTCGGCGGCGCGGGCCACCTCGGGGCAACGGTCCTCGGCCGGCGGCTGCAGGTCGTTTCGACCATAGGCCTTCGCCCAGAATCCAGGATGCGCGGTCTCTGCAAGAAAGCCTGAAATTGTAGCAGCCCGCGTATCGCGGACCAAGGCCGGGTGGCCGAAGATCTCCGCAGTGGCGAGGCTCGCGGCAGGCTTGACGACCGCCAGCCACTGCCGCGGAACCTCGAGCGGCGTCAGCCGGTCGCCGATGCCTTCGACGAAGGCATTGCGGCCGCCCAGGAAGAAGGGCACGTCCGCGCCCAGCGGCGCCGCCAGTGCGAACAGGCGCCCGCGGGGCCAGTTCAGGCCCCACAGGCGGTTCAGGGCGATCAGGGTCGTGGCAGCGTCGGAGCTGCCGCCGCCGAGGCCGGCGCCCCACGGCACGCGCTTGTCGATCGAGATGTCGGCGCCCAGGGCGGTGCCGCTGGCCGCCTGCAGCGCGCGCGCTGCGCGCAGCACCAGGTCGTCGGCCGGCAACGTGGGCCCCAGGTCGTTGCGCCGAAGCTGCCCGTCGCCGCGGCGCTCGAAGTGCAGGGCATCGGCCCAGTCGATCAGCAGGAACACCGACTGCAGCAGGTGGTAGCCGTCGGCGCGCCGCCCGACGATGTGCAGAAAGAGGTTGACCTTGGCCGGCGCAGGAACGTCGTAGAACGCGGTCAGTCTCATCCGCCGCGCTCCAACCGCACCCGCACGCTCACCGCCGGTCCGCGCGCGCGTGTGGCCACGACCACGCCATCGACCAGGTAGCCGCTCAGGTCGATGGCCCAGCCGAGTTGATCGAAACCGCCGGCGCGTGCAACGCTCGGCGCGCCGGGCCAGGGACGTCCGCGCAGCCACTCGATCAGCGCGGCCAGCGGCAACGACTCGCCGAACAGCGACTGTGCCAGTGCGTCGAGCGAGTCGAAGTCCTGGCGGGCCTCGCCGGTCTGCAGCCGCGCCACGCCCGGCTGCCAGACGGCCTCGCCGATCGTCGCCCCCAGCGGACCGGTGAGCCGCAACTGCCCACGCTCGGCGTCGCCTTGCAGGTCGAAGTCGGCGCTGAAGCTGCGCGATGGGGGCTCCGTGCGCACAGCCATGCGCCCGCTCAGATCGGTCGGCGCGCGCGGCGGCGGCGTGGTGGCGCAGCCGGCCGCGACGCCGACCAGCGCCGCCGCCAGCCAGACGCGAACGATCACAGCCGAACCTGAAGCCGCGTCAGCGTCTCGCGCAGCACCTCGTTGTCCGCGTCGCGCGAACGCCCTTCGCGCCACACCTTGCGCGCCTCGTCGCGCTGCCCGCTGACCCAGAGCACTTCCCCGAGGTGAGCTGCGATCTCGGTATCGGGCCGCGAGGCGTAGGCGCGCTGCAGGTGCGCCAGCGCGGCGGCGTGGTTGCCCAGGCGGAACTCGACCCAGCCCATGCTGTCGGTGATGAACGGGTCGCCAGGCGACAGTTCGAGCGCCTTGCGGATCAGCTCGCGCGCCTCGGGCAGGCGCACGTTGCGCTCGGCCAGCGAGTAGCCGAGCGCGTTGTACGCATGGTGGTGGTCGGGCTTGAGTTCGATGACCTTGCGCAGCACACGCTCCATCTCGTCCGTGCGCAAGAGCTTCTCGGCGACCATCGCCTGCTCGTACAGCAGGTCCGTGTCGCTCGGGAAGCGCTCGTTGGCGCTGACCAGCACTGCATGCGCGTCCGGCCAGCGCTTGACCTCGCGCAGCACCGTGCTCTCGGCGATGAGCTTGGCGCGCGCGTCCTCGGGCTTGCGCTCCGGCACCTGCTGCACCATCGCACGCGCCTCGCGCAGTTTGCCCTGGCGCGCCAGCAGCGTGGCGCGTCGCGTCTGCACCTCGAGCGCGCGTTGCGGATCGTCGATCCTGTCGAGCCAGCCCGAGGCAGCCTTGGCATCGCCACGCAAGTCGGCGGCCTGGGCCAGCATCAGCCACGCCTGGGTGCGGCCGCCATCGCTGGCGCCCGCACCGTCCTCGTCGTCGTCCTCGTCGGCGGAGGTGCCCGCCATTTCGGGCGCGCTGGCGCGCAGCTGCAGGAACCGCTGCAGCGAGGCGTCGGCGTCGCGCGGCTGGCGCAGTTCGAGCTGCAACGCGCCGAGACTCAGCCAGGGCCCGGCCAACGACGGCTGCTCGCGCGTGACCGTGCGCAGCTGCGACTCGGCCTCGACGTAGCGCTGGGCTCCACTCAGAACGCGCACGTACGCCAGGCGCACGGCAACCTCGGCGCCCGGACGCTGGAGGTAGCCGGTGACCAGCTTCTCCGCTGCAGGCAGGCTCGGCGGCGGGCCTGCCATCAGGTCCAGCGCGAACAGGGCCGGCCCGGGCGCACCGGGATCGTCCACGCTCGCGCGTTCGGCCAATTGCAGCGCACGCGCGGGTTCGCCGGCCTGGGCCCAGCCGCGCGCGCTGGCCACGCGCGCCGCGGTGCGCGTGTCGTTGGCGTCGATGTACGGCTTGAGTGCCTCATCGAGCTGCGTGGCAGCCAGGCGCTTGTCGGTCGCGCGCTGGAACAGGCGTGGCAGTCCGGCGATGACCCCGGCGACTTCAGTGGGCGGGGTGCGTGCCAGAAGGGTCTTGATCGGCTCGCCCAATTCGCTTGCGCGATTGAGTGCGGCGAGGATCTGCAGCTCGAAGCGCAGCGCCTCCGTCGATGCAGGCTGGGCCTGGCGCCAGGCCCGTGCCGCTGCGATCGCCTGGTCTGCCGATCGCGCCTGGAGTGCCACCTCCACGGCTCGCCGGAACGCCGCCGCGTCGCCCGTGCGCCGCGCCACGTCGATGAACTTGGTGTACGCGGCGCCGGGGTCGCCGTCGCGCAGGTCCATCTCGCCCAGCAGCAGCTGATAGAACAGCGGCGCGTCGAGGGCCGAGTTGGAAGGCTGCGCATCCTGCGCGAGCGTTCCGAAGGGCAGCGCGAACACGACGCAGATCGCGAGGAGGAGGTGTCGCTTCATGGTCGGACCCATTCTAGGCACTTGAGGTCGGCGTGCCGCGTGACGGGTTGCTGCAGGCGAGCGCTTCTATGATTCCGCCATGCCTGAACTGCCGGAGGTCGAAGTCACGCGACAGAGCTTTGCCGACCGCATTGCCGGCGCTCAGGTGCAATCGGTGCGCCTGGGCGCGCCGCTGCGCTGGCCCCTCGGCTGCCCGCCGCGTCGCCTGATCGGCTGCCGCGTCGGGCAAACCCAGCGGCGCGGCAAGTACCTCTGGTTGCCATTGCACCGTGACGGCCGCCCGGCGGGCGGGCTGCTGATGCACCTGGGCATGTCGGGGTCGCTCGCGTTCGGACCTGTGGCCACGCCGGCGGGCAAGCACGATCACTTCGACCTCGTCACGACGCACGGCCTGCTTCGGCTGACCGATCCGCGCCGTTTCGGCGCCGTGCTGTGGTCCAGTGCCCTCGATGCGGCGCCCGCGGCGCCCTTGCTCGCTCGCCTGGGTGCGGAGCCGTTCGACGTCACGCTGACCGGCGAACGGTTCCACGCCGCGCTGCGGCGCCGCGGCACGTCGATCAAGTCGGCCCTGCTGGCGGGCGACATCGTGGTCGGCGCAGGCAACATCTACGCGTGCGAGGCGCTGTTCGACGCGGGCATCGACCCGCGCACTCGCTGCGCTCGCGTCAGCCGTGCGCGCGCGCAGCGTCTGCTCGCGAGCGTGCGCGCGACGCTGGCCCGCGCGCTCGCGCTCGGGGGCTCGACGCTGCGGGATTTCCGCGATGCCCATGGCACGGACGGCAGCTTTCAGGCGCATGCGCGCGTGTACGGTCGAGAAGGCGAGCCTTGCGTGCGCTGCGGCCATGCCGTGCGCCGCATCGTGCAGGGCCAGCGGGCGACCTATTTCTGCGGTTCTTGCCAGAAACGCTAGCGACACCGCGGGCCGCGTGACCCTGGTCCGCGACAAGCTGCACGACTGTTGCGCGGACGCTGTCAGCAGATGTTTCTCGGGCCCGGCCGATAGGGCCCTTGCGCTAGCATCGATCGCTACCGGTCGCCCATGGAAGCCCACTTCACCCAGCCCACCCTCGCCGGCCAGCTCGATGCGCTGGCGGTATGGCGGCGCTCGCTGGACCGGCATGCTGCCGATCTGGCGCGCTTCCTGCATGAGCATGACGTGGGCGACGAGGCGTGTGAGCGCCAGATCAGTGCGCTGCGCGAGCGTCTGGCCACCGACCGCTTGTGCGTGGCTTTCGTGGCCGAGTTCTCGCGCGGCAAGTCCGAGCTGATCAACGCGATCTTCTTCGCCGACACCGGCCGCCGCATCCTGCCGGCCACGCCCGGGCGCACCACGATGTGCCCGGTCGAGCTGGGGCACGACCCGGCCACGCCACCGGTGCTGGCGCTGCTGCCGATCGACACGCGGCTGGACGCGCAGTCGCTCAATGACCTGCGCGGCCGACCCGACGCATGGACCACGATCCGCCTGGACCCGGACTCGCCGGAACGCCTGGCCGATGCGTTGACCGAGGTGACGCGCACCAAGGCGGTCACCGTGGAGGTGGCGCGCTCGCTCGGGTTCTGGCACGACGATGACCCGCAGGACAACCCGCCGCTGATCGCCGAGGGTCTGGTCGAGGTGCCGGCGTGGCGCCACGCCACGATCAACTATCCGCACCCGCTGCTCAAGCGCGGGCTGGTCGTACTCGACACGCCGGGCCTGAACGCGATCGGCGCCGAACCCGAACTGACGCTGTCGCTGCTGCCCGCCGCGCACGCGGTGGTGTTCATCCTCGGGGCCGACACCGGCGTGACCAAGTCGGATCTCGCCGTCTGGCGCGACCACCTGGGCGGCCAGTCGATGACGCGCTTCGTCGTCCTCAACAAGATCGACGCGCTGGCCGATCCGCTGCTGTCCGGCGAAGAGGTCGCCGCGCAGATCACGCAGCAGGTCAAGAGCACCGCGGTCACGCTGGACATCGGCGCCGAGCGCGTGTTTCCGCTGTCGGCTCGGCAGGCGCTGGCCGGCCGCATCGACCGCGATCCGGGCGAGCTCGCCGCGAGCCGCCTGCCCGCGCTCGAAGACGCGCTGGCCCAACAACTGCTGCCGCGCCGCCGCGAGGTGATCCAGGCCCTGGTGGCCGACACGGCCTCGGCGGTCGAACAGCAGGCCATGCGACGCCTGTCGGACCAGCGGCGCCAGATCGCCGAGCAGATGCTCGAGCTGCGCGGCCTGCGCGGCAAGAGCAGCAGCAAGGTGCAGGTGATGATCGAGCGCGTCGACGGCGAGTTGCGCGAGTTCGAACGCTGCACCGAGCGCCTGGTCGCGCTGCGCGCGGTGCATACCAAGATGCTGCGCGAGCAGCTGTCCGGGCTGGCCAGCGACGCACTGCGCGACGAGATCTCGCAGCTGCAGGACGAGGCCGCTTCGACGCTGTTCAACCTCGGCGCGCGCAAGGCCTTCGTCGCGATGTGCAACCGGCTGCGCCTGCGCGTGACGAAGGCGCGAGAGCGCGGCAGCGAGATCCACGACATGCTGCAGGCGACTTTCCGCCAGCTCAACAGCGACTTCGGATTTGCGTTGAGCGTGTCGCGCCTGCCCTCGCTCGAGCGCACCGACCACGAGCTGAACCTCATCGAGCGCAGCTACGTGCAGTACCTGGGCCTGTCGAACGCGTTGCGGCTGGCCGAGCCGCGCTTCATGGAGCAGTTCAGGCGCATGCTGCTGTCCAAGTTGCGCATGACTTTCGAGAACGCGAGCGGGGACATCGAGCTGTGGCACAAGTCGGCCTCCAACCAGGTCGACTCGCAGTTGCGCGAGCGCCGCCGCGCGTTCAGGCGCCGGCGCGAGAGCCTCGAGCGCATCCAGCTGGCCGCCGGCGACCTCGACGCACGCATCGGCGACCTCGAGGCCCAGGACCAGCGCCTGCAAAGCCTTGCCGCGCGCGTGCGCGAACAGCTCGCGGCCCTGCGCGCGGACGCCGATTCGGCGGCGCGCGCGGCCGGCGACATGTCCGCTGCCGCCCCGGTGGCCACGCTCGGCCGGGTCGCATCGCGCAGCGCCGCCGGCTGATGCCGGCGCCGACCCGCGCGGGCGCGCCGATCGCCGCGCGCGTCATCGCCTGGCAGCGCCACCACGGCCGCCACGACTTGCCCTGGCAGGGGTCTCGCGATCCGTACCGCGTGTGGCTGTCGGAGATCATGCTGCAGCAGACGCAGGTCGCGACGGTTCTCGATTACTACGCGCGCTTCCTGGCGCGCTTTCCCGATGTGCATGCGCTGGCGGCCGCGCCGCTGGACGAGGTGCTGGCGCAGTGGAGCGGGCTGGGCTACTACAGCCGTGCGCGCCACCTGCACCGTTGTGCGCAGGTGGTCGTCAGCGAACATGGCGGTCGCTTTCCGCGCAACGCGGCTGCGCTGGCCGAACTGCCGGGTATCGGTCGATCCACGGCCGCGGCGATCGCCGCGTTCTGCTTCGCGGAGCGCGCGGCCATCCTCGACGGCAACGTCAAGCGGGTGCTGACGCGCTTGCTCGGCTTCGATGGCGATCTCGCGCTGGCGGCCAACGAGCGCCTGCTGTGGCAGCGCGCCGAGGCGCTGCTGCCCGATCGGCTGATCGATCGCTACACGCAAGGCCTGATGGACCTTGGCGCCACGTTGTGCACCGCGCGCGCGCCGCGCTGCGAAGCCTGTCCGCTGGCCGGACCCTGCGTCGCGCGCCGCGACGGCGACCCGACGCGCTACCCGGTCAAGACGCGGCGTCTCCGGCGCACGCAGCGCCGCAATGCGCTGCTGTGGCTCGCGCACGGGCAACGCCTGTGGCTGACGCGCCGGCCCGACCACGGCGTGTGGGCCGGGCTGTGGACACTGCCTATGTTCGAGTCGGTCGATGCGCTGCGCGCCGCCTCCGAAGGCTGGCCTGGCGAAGGCGCGGCGCTGCCGCCGTTCGAGCACGCGCTGACCCACTTCGACTGGCACCTCGAACCGTGGCGGCATCGGCTGCCCCCACGGGTGTCGGCCGCCAGGCTGCGGGCGATCGAGGCGGCGTTGCCTGCGGGGCGCTGGTGCACGGGCGATGAAGCGTGTTCGATGGGCCTGCCCGCGCCGATCCGCAAGCTGATCGCGCGCCAGGCCGCAGCACGGCGGATCTCGGCAGACACCGCGGATCCGGCTTCGCCGCGCCGCCAGCGTCGCCTGCCTTGAGGGCGAGCGCCGAAGGCGACTCGGGGGCTGGTCAGCTGACCACGCCCTTGCCCTTGAGGTAATCGTGCACCAGGCGCAGCCGCGCCTGCGGATCAGGCAGCGTCATCAGCTTCTGCTTGGCCATCAGCGAGATCGGCAGGATCTCGCACCAGCGGTTCGCGACCCAGCCCGCATCGTCGAGCCGAAAGGGCTCGGCGAAGGGCTGGTTGCCCTGTTCCTTCAGCGAGGCGATCACCTGCTGCAACGCCTGCACCGTGGCGAACAGCGCGGGCTCGGGGGTGTGCAGCTCGTCGTCGGCCAGCGCCTGCACGTCGGCCGTCCACAGCCCGTCGGGTTGGGCACGCGCCTGGCCGACGATCTGGAAGCGCTCGGCGCCGCGGCAGCGCACGCGCAGCAGGTTGGTCCCCTCGGCGTCGACGTCCTCGATCTCGGCCATCGTGCCCTCGGTCTCGAAGCGCACGCCCTCGCGCCCCGACTCGCGGCCCTCGGCCAGGCAGACGACGCCGAAGCGATCCTGCTCCCGCATGCATCGGCCGACGAGATCCAGGTAGCGCGCCTCGAACACCTTCAGATGCAGCAGCGCGCCCGGGAACAGCACGCTGCGCAGCGGGAACAAGGCGATCACGATGGCCCTTCGCACGCGGAGTGCCGCGGGCGTTTCCCCGGTAGGGTGAGCACGAAGACGAATCGTCCGGGGCACGATTCCCCACGATCGCGAACGGCCAGCTCGGCAGCGGCCCGGCGCCCGGCTCGCGTCGACTTGCCGTTCATGCGCCCGTGTCCTGCTCGCGGTGCCGCACCAGCGTGGTGGTGCGTGGCGCGAAACGCGCGGCCAGCTGCTCGGCGGCGTAGACCGAGCGGTGCTGGCCGCCGGTGCAGCCCAGCGCCACCGTCAGGTAGGCGCGGTGACCGTCGTCGAAGGCGTCGAGCCAGCGCGCGAGGAAGGCCTCGATCTGCGACAGCATCTCCAGCGCCTCGGGCTGCGCGGCGATGTAGTCGGCCACCAGGGTGTCACGCCCGGTCAGCGGGCGCAGCTCGCGGATGTAGTAGGGGTTGGGCAGCACGCGCAGGTCGAACACGAAGTCGGCGTCCAGCGGCACGCCGAACTTGAACGCGAACGACTCGAACACCAGCGTCAGCGCGCGGCCGCGCACGCCCACCGCGTCGCGCAGCCAGCGCGCGAGCTGGGCCGGCCGCAGCTGGCTGGTGTCGACGATCACCGAGCGATCGCGCAGGCCGGCCAGCAGTTGGCGCTCGAGCTCGATCGCGTCGACCAGCGCACGCGGCGATGCGTCGGCGGCCGACAACGGGTGCGGGCGGCGCGTCTCGGAATAGCGGCGCATCAGCGCATCGGTGCTGGCGTCCAGGAAGTACGAACGCACCTTGATGCCCTCGGAGCGCAGCGTGTCGATCAGCGGCACCAGGTGCGGCAGCGAGCCCGCGCTGCGCACGTCCACCGCGATCGCGACGCGGCGTGCACCGCCCTCGCGCCTGGTCTCCACGGCGATGAACTCGCGCAGCAGTTCGGGCGGCAGGTTGTCGACGCAGAAGTAGCCTGCGTCCTCGAGCGCGTGCAGCGCCACCGACTTGCCCGACCCGGAGATGCCGGTGACCAGCACCAGATCGTGCGCGCGCCGCTCGACCGCCGGTTTCATGGTCGGCGCTTCGACTTGGTCGCCTTGGCCACGGGCATCTCGCCGGTGGCCTGCACCAGCAGTTGTTCGGCGTGCGCGAGGCTGGTGGCCAGGCGCTCGCCGCCCAGCATGCGTGCGATCTCGGCCACGCGCGCCTCGCCGGTCACGGGCCGGACGTCGCTCGCGGTGCGGCCCGAGGCGGCCACTGCCTTGCTGACCACGTGATGCGCGTCACCACAGGCCGCGACCTGAGCGAGGTGGGTCACCGCCAGAACCTGTCGGTCGCGCCCGAGCTGCTTCAGCAACCGACCCACGATATCGGCTACCGAACCGCCGATGCCGGCGTCGACCTCGTCGAAGATCAGCGTGGCCGCGCCGTCGGCGTGGCGCGCGGTGGTCACGGCGATCGCGAGGGCCAGGCGCGACAGCTCGCCGCCGGAGGCCACCTTGGACAGCGGCCTCGGCGTGCTGCCGGCGTGGCCGGCCACGCGCAGCTCGACCGATTCGAGCCCGAACGACTGGGGCTCGTCCTGACGCAGCAGCTCGACCTGGAACGAACCGCCGGCCATGCCGAGCGACTGCATCACCTGGGTCACGGCCTGCGCCAGCGGTCGCGCGGCCTTGTGGCGCGCTTGGCTCACGCGTTCGGCCTCGCTGCGCCAGGCGCGTTCGGCCTCGAGATGAGCGCGTTCGAGCGCGTCGAGGTCGGCTGCCGCGTCGATCGACGCGAGCTCGTCGCGCCACGCCTGCCATTGGGCCGGCAGCGCTTCGGGGGTCTGGCGGAAGCGTCGCGCCAGGCCGATCCACGCCGCAAGGCGCGCGTCGAGCTCGGCCAGGCGGTGCGGATCGAGATCGGTGTGCTGCAGATAGCCCGACAGCGAATGCGCCGCGTCCTGCAGCTGCGCATGCGCGCTTTGCAGCACCTCGGCGACCGGTGCCAGGCGTGCATCGAAGCGCGACACATCGGCCAGCACGTCGGCCGCCCGCTGTGCCAATGCCGCTGCGTTGCTGTCGGCGTCCGACACTGCGTCGAGCGCCTGCTGCGCGCCATCGATCAGCGCCTGGGCATGCGACAAGCGCTCGTGCTCGGCGTTCAGTTCGTGCCACTCGCCCGCGGCGGGCGCGAGGCGTTCGACCTCGCCGATCTGCCAGGCGAGACGCTCGCGTTCGCGCGCCAGTTCGGTGCCGCGTTCGCGTGCACGCTCCAGCGCGGCGGCCGCCCCGCGCCACTGCTGCCACAGTCGGGCCAGCGGGGCGGTGTCGATGCCCGCCTCAGCGTCGAGCAGCGTGCGCACCGCCGCCGGCCGTGTCAGGCTCTGCCAGGCATGCTGGCCGTGGATGTCCACCAGCGTGTCGGCGGCCGCGCGCAGCTGCGCGACGGTGGCCGGGCTGCCGTTGATCCAGGCGCGGCTCTTTCCCTGCGCGTCGACCGTCCGGCGCAGCAGCAGCGCATCGCCCGAGTCGAAACCGGCCTCGTCGAGCCAGGGGCCCAGCGCAGCGGGCGCGTCGAATTCGGCCGCGATGTCGGCGCGCGTGGCGCCCTCGCGTACGACGAGCGCTTCACCCCGCGCGCCAAGCGCGAGCTGCAGCGCATCGATCAGGATCGACTTGCCCGCACCGGTTTCGCCGGTAAGCACGGTGAAACCGGGCCCGAATTCGACCTCGAGCGATGGGACGATGACGAAATCCCGGAGCGAGAGTCGCCGCAGCACCTACACGACCCCTTCATACCACCGGAGTTTGCGCCGCAGCGTCGCGTAGTAGCTCCAGTCCTTCGGGTGCAGGAAGCGCACCTGGTACTGCGAACGTTTCATGCGCACCTGGTCGCCGTGCAGCAGACTGGCCAGGCTGTGCATGTCGAAGTTGGCCGATGCGTCGCGGCCGGCGACGACGGTGATGCGGATCTCCTCGTCGTCGGGCAGCACGATTGGCCGGTTGGACAGCGTGTGCGAGGCGATCGGCACCAGCACCCAGCCGCCGATGCCCGGGTGGAGGATCGGGCCACCGGCGGATAACGCGTAGGCGGTCGAGCCGGTGGGCGAGGCGACGATCAGGCCGTCGGCGCGCAGGTTGGCGACGAACTCCTCGCCGATATCCACGCGCAGCTCGACCATGCCCGCCGTCGCGCCGCGACTGACCACCACGTCATTCATCGACAGGCCGGTGAAGATGCACTCGCCGTCGCGCCAGACGCCCGCGTCGAGCATCGAGCGGTGTTCCTCGGTGTAGTCGCCCGCGAGCATCGGTGCCAGCGCCTCCTGGTACTGACCCACCGGGATGTCCGTGATGAACCCCAGCCGCCCCTGGTTGATACCCACCAGCGGGATGCCGTAGCGCGCGAGTTCACGTGCGATGCCCAGCATCGTGCCGTCGCCGCCCACCACCACGGCAAGGTCGCAAAGGCGCCCCAGCTGCGCCGCCTCGACTGCCTCGTAGCCCGTCAGGCCGGTGGCCTGCGCGGTGGAGCTTTCGATCGCCACGTCCAGCCCCTCGCGCGAGAGGAACTGCGCCACCTCGCCGAGCAGTTCGCGCATGCCTTGCGCCTGTGGCTTGCCGACGATGGCCGCGTGACGGAAGCGCTTGGGGGACGGCATGCGGCGCATCATAGGGCGGTGCGAGACGGCGCGGGCGCGGTAAATTCCGCTCCATGAAGTCCTCGGCTTGCTCTGTCTGCGTTCCCCGAGGGGAGCAGTCGTGTCTTGGGGTGGCCCGGCCGACATGAAGCCCCTGGCTGGCTGCGTTCGCGTCCTCCGGGGGGAGGAGTCGTGTCTTGCGCCGGCCCGGCGGCACTGGTGACATGGACGAGCGCGCCAAATCCCTGCTGAAGACCCTGGTCGAGCTGTACATCGCCGACGGCCAGCCGGTGGGTTCGCGCACGTTGTCGCGCGCCTCGGGCCTGGAGCTGTCGCCGGCGACGATCCGCAACGTGATGTCCGATCTCGAGGAGCTCGGGCTGATCGCGAGCCCGCACACCAGCGCCGGCCGGATCCCGACGGCACGCGGCTACCGCGTCTTCGTCGACACGATGCTCACCGCGCGCCCGTTCGATCTCGACGTGGCGGGTGCGCGCGAGCAGCTGCAACCCGACCAGCCGCAGCGCGTGATCGCGCATGCGGCGCAGGTGCTCTCGCAGCTGTCGAGCTTCGTCGGCGTCGTGACCGCGCCCAGGCGGGCGAGCGTGTTCCGCCACATCGAGTTCCTGCGCCTGGGCGAACGACGCGTGCTGCTGATCCTGGTGGCACCCGACGGGGACGTGCAGAACCGCGTCATCGTGACGGCGCACGACCACACGCAGGCCGAGCTGATCGAGGCCACCAACTTCGTCAACGCCCACTACGCGGGACTGACGCTCGATGCGGTGCGCGAGCGGCTTGGCCGCGAGGTCGAGGAGCTTCGCGGCGAGATTGCGACGCTGATGCAGGCCGCGGTGCAGATGGGCGGCGAGGCCATGGCGGACAGCGAGCCCGTGGTCGTCAGCGGCGAGCGAAACCTGCTCGCGGTGCAGGACTTCAGCCACGACCTGGGTTCGCTGCGCCGCATGTTCGACCTGTTCGAGCAGAAGACGCAGCTGATGCGCCTGCTCGATGTGAGCACGCGCGCCGAGGGCGTGCGCATCTTCATCGGCGGCGAGTCGGGCGTGGTGCCCTACGAGGAGCTGTCGGTGGTCAGCGCGCCCTACGAGGTCGACGGCCGGGTGGTCGGCACGCTGGGTGTCATCGGGCCGACGCGCATGCCCTACGACCGCATGATCCAGATCGTCGACATCACGTCGCGGCTGGTGACCAACGCGCTGTCGACGCCGCGCTAGGCGGGCCAGCGCCGGGCCGCCCCAAGCGGCCCGCGCTCCCCTCGGGGGGCGCGAGTGGAGCGAGCTTGGGGTCGTCAGTCACGCCGGCAGGAAACCCTCGATCGACAGGTAGCGCTCGCCGGTGTCGTAGTTGAAGCCGAGCACACGCGCGTGGGCGTCGAGCTCCGGCAGCTTCTTCGCAATCGCGGCCAGCGTCGCGCCGCTGGAGATGCCCACCAGCATGCCTTCCTCGCGTGCCGAGCGGCGCGCCATCTCGCGTGCTTCCTCGGCGTCGACCTGGATCACGCCGTCGAGCAGCGCGGTGTGCAGGTTCTTCGGCACGAAACCGGCGCCGATGCCCTGGATCGGGTGCGGCGAGGGCGCTCCGCCGCTGATCACCGGGCTGGCCGACGGCTCGACCGCGAAGACCTTGAGCTTCGGCCAGCGCTTCTTCAGAACCATCGCGCAACCGGTGATGTGGCCTCCGGTGCCTACGCCGGTGATCAGCGCATCGATGCCCTCGGGGAAGTCGCGCGCAATCTCCTCGGCGGTGGTGCGAAAGTGGACTTCGATGTTGGCCTCGTTCTCGAACTGCTGCGGCATCCACGCGCCGGGCGTGGCCGCCACGAGCTCCTGCGCGCGCGCGATCGACCCCTTCATGCCCTTTTCTCGCGGTGTCAGTTCGAACGTCGCACCGTAGGCCAGCATCAGGCGGCGGCGCTCGACGCTCATGCTGTCGGGCATCACGAGCACCAGCTTGTAGCCCTTGACGGCGGCGACCATCGCCAGTCCGATACCGGTGTTGCCCGAGGTCGGCTCGACGATCGTGCCGCCGGGCTTGAGCGCTCCGGCACGCTCGGCGGCCTCGACCATCGACAGCGCGATGCGGTCCTTGATCGAGCCGCCGGGGTTGGCGCGCTCGGACTTGATCCACACCTCGCGAGCGCCGAACAGGCGGTTGACGCGGATGTGCGGCGTGTCGCCAATGGTGGCGAGGATGGTGTGGGCTTTCATGGCGGGACGCTCCTCGGTCTAAGAAGCGCGATCCTAGCCCTGACCGCTCAGCCCTGCAGCCACAGCCACGAGGCGGCCGTCCATGAGAAGGTGGTGCCGCCCAGCCCCGCGCCGGTCAGCGGGTCGTAGTACTCGTGGAAGCCCGAGCGCTCGAACAACGCGAGGGAACTCGCACGCACGCGCTCGGCGAGCGCGGTCTCGCCGCACTCGCGCAGACCCGTTTCGATCAGCAGGTTCATGTGCTGCCACACCGGGCCGCGCCAGTAGCGTTGCGCGTCGAACGTCTTGGCGCCTACACGCGTGGACGGCACGCCGTACGGGGCCTCCTCGAGCCAGGCCGCGAGCGTGTTCGCCTGTGCCGGTGCCTCGACGCCGGCATACCAGGCCAGGAAGCCGCCGTTCACCGGCTGGTCGATCAGGGCGCCGGAGACGAGGTCGAGGTTGGCGAACAGACCCTGGGCGCGGCTCCACAACGACGGCCATGCCGCCGCGGTGCGAGCGTGGGCGGCGCGCAGCGGCTCGGCGTCGATCGCGATCGACAGCTCGTCCGCGAGTGCGAGCAGATCCGTCGTTGCGCGGTGCAGGATGAAGACGATCGCGGCATCGATGACGCGGAACGGTCCTTCGCGCGCGATGGCCACGGGGTCGAAATTCACGGCGCGGTTGAAGTCCATCAGGTAGACGACGCGGTCGTAGAAGTCCTGCGTCGGGCGCTGGCGCGCGTCGACATGATCGAGGTCGCGCCGCCGGTAGGGCCGTGTCGCGCGCGGCACGCGGGCCAGCGCCTCGTCCCACGACGGCGCGTTGTCGCGGCCGGTCTCCCAGGGGTGGATCGTCATGACCAGGCCCGTGGCCTGAGGGTCGCGCGTGCGGTACCACCAGGCGTGGTGGCGCGCGATGGCGGGAACGATCTCGCGCAGCCGCTCGGCCGCCAGAGCCTTGTCGCGCGCGCGCTGCCACATCCAGCGCAGCATCGTCGCGTGCAGCGGCGGCTGGCTGATGCTGCTGGTGGCTGGGTCGGTCTTGGGCGTGCCCCATTCCTCGGGGCCGGGGAAGTAGCTCTCGCTGCGCTCATGGAACACGATGTGCGCGATGAAGCCGTCCTGCGGCCCGTCGGTCCATTGGCCCTTGAGCAGCCAGCGGAACTCCTCCCAGGCGCGCGGCTCGTCGAAGGTGATCCAGCCGAGTGCCGTGACGGCCGCGTCCCAGTCCCACTGGAACGGGTACAGACCCGCGGTGGGCACGGTGTAGCCGCCGCGGTCGTTGGCGCGCAGCGTGGCCTGCGCCTCGCGCGTGAGTTCGTCTCGGCGTTGCGGTGTCATGGTGCCCCCAAGCTCCTGCGGGTCGGCCCCCCGAGGGGGCACAAGCGCCTTCGGAACGGCCGCGCGGCGCTCATGCCGCCCTCAGCAGCTTGCCTTGCGCGTCGTACCAGCGTGCGCAGCCAGCGCGGGCGCGCACGGTCAGGCGTTGCCCAGCATGGACCGGCGGCTCGATGCCCAGGCTGACGCGGACGAGTTCGTTGCCCACGCGTGTGGTCACCTGCTGACTCGCGCCGAGCATCTCGACCACCTTGGCGTCGAACGACAGGCCCTCGCTCGCGAGGTCGAGATCTTCCGGGCGGATGCCCAGCGTCTGCGCGCCCGCCGGCGGCGTGACGCCGAGCGCACGTTGTGCGTCGCCGGCCTTGAGGAAGTTCATCGGCGGGTTGCCGATGAATCCGCCGACGAACTCGGTGGCCGGCTGGCGGTAGACCTCGGGGGGCGGCGCGTACTGGACGATCTCGCCGCCGTGCATCACCGCGATGCGGTCGCCCAGGCTCATCGCCTCGGTCTGGTCGTGCGTGACGTAGATCGTGGTCGTCTTCAGGTCGCGCAACAGGTGCTTGAGCTCGCTGCGCATCTCCAGCCGCAGCAGCGCGTCGAGGTTGGACAACGGCTCGTCCATCAACAGCACGTCGGGCTGCACCGCGAGCGCGCGCGCGACCGCCACGCGCTGGCGCTGGCCGCCCGAGAGCTGGCCGGCGTAGCGTTCGAGCAGGTGCTCGATGTGCATCAGCTCGGCGCTGCGCTGGACCTGGCGCTTGACCGTCGCGTCGTCGGCCTTCTTCATGCGCAGGCCGAAGCCGATGTTGTCGGCGATCGTCATGTGCGGGAACACCGCGTAGTTCTGGAACACCATCGCAATGTTTCGCTCGCGCGGCGCCAACCCGTTGACGCGCCGGCCACCGATGAAGACCTCGCCGCTGCTCTCGGTCTCAAGCCCCGCGATGATGCGCAGCAGCGTCGTCTTGCCGCAGCCCGAGGGCCCGAGCAGCACACAGAACTCCTTGTCGTGGATGTCGAGCGACACCGCCTTGAGCACCTCGACGCCCTTGAACTCCTTGCGGACCTTGTCGATCTTGATCACGGACATGAAGCGTCTCCTGGTGAGGTCTTTCCGGGTGGCCGCCGCGGATCCGGCTCGGCCGGTCCGCCAGCGGCGCCCCCTCGAGGGGGAGCGCCGAAGGCGCTTCGGGGGTGGTCAACGATTCGCGATGCCCCACATGGCGAACAGGTACTTGCGCACGACGAAGATGAAGATCAGCGACGGCACGACGAGGAAGAAGCCGCCGGCGAAGCGGAAGTGCAGCGGGCTTTCCTCCAGGCTGGCGAACAGGAACGCGGTCAGCGTGCGGTTGTTCAGCGTCAGCACCGAGGCGGCGAAGACCTCGTTCCACGAGATCACGAACGAGAAGATCATCGCCGCGGCCAGGCCCGGCAGCGCGAGCGGCATCACGATCCGCAGGAACGCGCCCAGGCGCGAGCAGCCGAGCGTCCAGCCCGCCTCCTCCAGCTCGCGCGGGATGCCCATGAACAGGCTCGACGAGACGAGGATCGCAAAGGGCAACGCGAGCGCGGTGTGCACCAGCGCCACGCCCAGCAGCGTGTCGTAAAGACCGATCGCGATGAAGCGCGTCACGAGCGGCAGCGCCAGGATGGCGAGCGGGAACGCGCGCGTCATGATGATCATCACGCGGTACAGGTTCTGGCCCTTGAAGTCGAAGCGCGCGAGCGCGTAGCCGGCCGGCGCGCCGAGCGCGAGTGCGAAGACCATCGTCATCGCCGCCACGGCCAGGCTGTTCAGCGTGGCCTTCCACACGCCGGTGACGTTGAAGAAGAAGGTCATCGTCGACAGGCTGAACTCGGTGGGGATCAGCGCCTTGGGCCAGGCCGAGACCACGTCGCGCGGGCTGAAGGCCGACACCGCGATGATCAGCACCGGGATCAGCCAGCACACGCTGACGATCGCGGCCATCACTCCGACGAAGCGGCCGGTGTTGTTCTTCGCAGCGACGGGGGTGGGAGCGGCTGCGGCGCTCATGACAAGGTCTCCCGGCGCACGCGCAGCGCTCGAAGGTAGAACAGCGTCGAGCCGATCGACACCAGCAGGATGAACAACGCATAGGCCGACGCCACATGCGTGTTCTGGTACTGCGCCTGCCAGTTGTAGGCCTCGCCCACCAGCACCGGCAGGTCACGCCCGGCCAGCGCATAGACCACGGCGAAGACCTCGAACGCGAGCACTGTGCGCAGGATCAGCGCCGATTGCAGCGAGGGCTTGAGCAGCGGCAGCGTGATCTTGAAGAAGCGCTGCCACGCGCCTGCGCCGAACACCTCGGCCGCCTCGTTGTATTCCTTGGGGATCAGCTGCACGCCGGCGACCAGGATCACCAGCACGATCGCCGTGGCGCGCCAGATCTCAGCCACGATGACGCACAGGAAGAGGGCAATTGGCGTGCGGATCGACAGCCACGCGGTCGGGCCGTCGAGCACGCCGAGCAAATTGAGCACCGAGTTGAGATAGCCGCGGTCGGTGAGGATCGCCAGCCAAACGATGCCCGCCGCGAGGTCCGAGATGCCCAGCGGGATGGTCCAGATGTACAGGTGCGTCATGCGCCCGCGCTCGACCTTCTGCAGCATCATCGCCAGCCCCAGCGCGATGCACACCTGCAGCGGCACGATGATGGCCACCAGGATCAGCGTGTTGCGCAGCGCGAGGGCGAAGTTCAGGTCGCCCGCCATCTTGCGCAGGTACTCGGTGGTGCCGGCCCCCTGTGGCGTGACGAAGGCCATCAGCACCGTCTCGGCCAGCGGCCACAGGAACAGCAGCACCAGGAAGGCCACCGACGGGGCGACCAGCAGGTAGGGCAGGCGCGGGTTGTGGTTCATCGCGAGGCTCGGGTCACCGACCCGCGCAACGCGGAGCCGGTGACGAGTGGGAAAGGCGGGGCTACTGCGCGACCGGGCAGGGCGCGGTGCCCGAGCTCGCATCCGGGGCCCAGCACGGTGCCGCGGCGTCCTTCATGATCTGGTCCATCACCTTGCCCTGATCGGCCAGCACGGCCTTGACGTCCTCGTTGCGCAGCACGATGCGGGTGAACGTGTCGATGAAGACCTTGTTGAACTCGCCGTTCTTCGCACCCAGGCCCGCGGGCAGCAGCGAGGCGCGGCCGTCCTTGGACGAGAACACCTTGTTCATGCCGTCGGCGGCAAGCTGAACTCCGGGCGAAAGCTCGCCGAGGTCGGCTTTGACCACCGGGAAGAAGCCCACCTCGCGCAGGATCACCGCCTGCGTGGCCGGCTTGGTCAGGTGGTCGATCACGCGTTCGGCGGCGGCGCGGTCGGGCGTGTTCTTCGGCACCGAGATGCCGACGATCACCGGCATGAAGCCGCGCCCCTTGCCGGCGGCTGGCGCCGGGAACGTGACGAAGTCGTTCGGCTTGTCGACCAGCGCCGGCAACAAGCGCGCGGTGTGGTCGAACGCCACCCAGACCTCGCCGGTCTTCAGCGGTTCCTCCATGAACCCGTACGCGGTGGAGCGCGGGTTCACGTACTGCCACAGGTCCTTGAAGTCGGCCCACATCGCGGCCGCGTCGGCGTTGGCATAGGTGCGCACCACGCCGCCGGTGTAGCTGGGGTACAGCGAGCCCTGGAAGAAGCGGTGCATCAGGCCGCGCGGGCCGGCCGGGAAGCCGAGCTTGGCTTCGCCGGTGCCGTCCTTCATCGCCTTGGCCCAGGCCTTCAGTTGCGCG
>Ga0209797_10000237_pt1 | contig 26437 bp, 24 predicted proteins | sample DOMMetBare3Fresh_2_FD_187472 | JGI IMG/M metagenome (GOLD analysis project Ga0209797, IMG submission 187472) | Wetland sediment microbial communities from St. Louis River estuary, USA, under dissolved organic matter induced mercury methylation -... | ecosystem: Environmental > Aquatic >... | reverse complement strand
GTGGAGGAGGCTGGATTCGAACCAGCGTAGGCGTAAGCCAACAGATTTACAGTCTGCCCCCTTTAGCCACTCGGGCACCCCTCCGCGGCGAACCGGGGACTATAGCACGCTAGGCCCGTTTTTCGAGCCGGAAGGCCCGCGTTTTCAGTCGAGTCGCCAGTCGATCGGAGGCCTGCCCAGGCTCTCGAAGAACCGGTTGGCGGCGCCGAAGTGGCCGCAGCCCAGGAAGGGGACCGGCGCCCGCGTGGCCGACAGCGGAGATGGATGGTTCGCGAGCAGCACCAGATGGCGCCCGGACGCGTCTGCAATTGCCCGCTTTTTCTGCGCGTGCGCACCCCAGAGCATGAACGCTTTGGGCTGCGTATCGTGAGCCACCGCCTGAATCAGCATGTCAGTAAGCGCTTCCCATCCGAGTTTCGCGTGGGCGGCGGGGCGGCCCTCCTCGACGGTCAGCGTGCTGTTCAGCAGCAGCACGCCTTGGCGCGCCCAAGCGGTCAGGTTGCCGTGCGGCAACGGCGGCAGGCCGAGGTCCCGGCACAGTTCCCGGCCGATGTTGCGCAGGCTCGGCGGCAAGGCACGGCCGGCAGGCACCGAGAACGCCAGGCCCTCGGCCTGGCCGGCGCCGTGATACGGATCCTGGCCGAGGATCACGACCCGCACCGCCTCCAGCGGCGTCAGTTCGAGCGCGCGCAGCACCCGCGCGGGATAGACGGCCGCTCCGGCGGCCAGGCGCGCATCGATGAACGCGACGACACGCCGGCCGTCGGCACTTCCGCGCCAGCGCTCGATGATCGGCTGCCAGCACACAGGCGCCCGTTCCAGCACTCGAGCCAGAGGCTCGGCCAGCGCGCTCACCCGAACAGCGCGGCCAGCTCGGCGCCCGGGTCTTCCGCTCGCATGAACGCCTCGCCGACCAGGAACGCCTGCACGCCCGCGGCGCGCAGGCGCGCCACGTCGGCGCGGCCCAGGATGCCGGACTCGGTGACGAGCAGCCGGTGTGCCGGTACGCGCGCCCGCAAGGACAATGTGGTGTCCAGCGACACCTCGAAACTGCGCAGGTCGCGGTTGTTGATTCCGATCAGCGGGGTGGCCAGCCGCAGCGCCCGGTCGAGTTCGGCGCCGTCGTGCACCTCCACCAGCACGTCCATCCCGAGCGCCGTCGCCTGCGCCTCGAGGTCGGCCATGCGCGCGTCTTCCAGGCAGGCCGCGATCAGCAGCACGCAGTCCGCCCCCATCGCACGCGCCTCGAACACCTGGTAGGGATCAACCATGAAGTCCTTGCGCAGCACGGGCAGCGCGCAGGCGCCGCGGGCCTGGACCAGGAAATCGGCCGAACCCTGGAAGAAGCGTTCGTCGGTCAGCACCGACAGGCAGGCCGCGCCGCCCCGCTCGTAGCTCGCCGCGATCTCGGCCGGCACGAAATGCGCCCGCAACACGCCCTTGCTCGGGCTGGCCTTCTTGACCTCGGCAATCACGGCGGCGCGGCCCGCGCCGATCTTGGCGCGCAGCGCTGCCACGAAGCCTCTCGTGGGGCCGCGCGCGTCGGCCGCCTCGCGCAGCGACGCCTGGCTGCGCCGCGCCTTCGCCGCGGCGATCTCCTCGCGCTTGACCGCGACGATCCTGTCGAGGATGTCGCTCATGCGGCACCCAAGGCGCTTCGCGTCGTCCCCGCGCACGGGAGCAAACGGCTCGGGCGCGGGCCGGCGACGCTCATGCCGCCGAAAGGCGCTTCGCCGTCTCGACGAACTGATGCATCTTCGCCGCAGCGCGGCCCGACGCCAGCGCTTCGAGCGCGAGCTTCACGCCATCGGCCATCGTCGGTGCGACGTTGGCCGCGTAAAGCGCGACACCTGCATTGAGCGCGACGATGTCGCGCGCGGGCCCGGCTTCGTTGTCGAGCACCGAGCGCACGAGCGCGAACGACTGCGCCGGCGTCTCGACCTTGAACGTGCGGTTCGATGCCATCGTGAGACCGAAATCCTCGGGGTGGATCTCGTACTCGCGAATCTCGCCGTCCTTGAACTCACCGACCATCGTCGCTGCCCCGAGCGACACCTCGTCCATGCCGTCGCGGCCATAGACCACCACCGCATGCTCGGCGCCCAGGCGCTGCAGCGCGCGCACCTGGATGCCAACCAGGTCCGGATGGAACACGCCCATCAGGATGTTGGGCGCGCCGGCCGGGTTCGTCAGCGGGCCGAGGATGTTGAAGATCGTGCGCACACCCAGCTCCCTGCGCACCGGCGCGACATTCTTCATCGCCGGGTGATGGTTCGGGGCGAACATGAAGCCGATGCCGGTCTCGTCGATCGAGCGGGCGATCGCCTCGGGCGTCAGGTTCAGCGGCACGCCCATCGCCTCGAGCACGTCGGCGCTGCCGGACTTGCTCGACACGCCGCGGTTGCCATGCTTGGACACGCGTGCGCCGCAGGCCGCTGCGACGAACATCGAGCAGGTGGAGATGTTGAAGGTGTGCGAGCCGTCGCCGCCGGTACCGACGATGTCCACCAGATTCCGGCGGTCGGCCACCTCGACCTTGGTCGAGAACTCGCGCATGACCTGCGCCGCAGCGGTGATCTCGCCGATCGTCTCCTTCTTCACGCGCAGGCCGATCAGCAGCGCGGCCATCATGGGCGGCGACATCTCGCCGCCCATGATGCGTCGCATCAGCGCCAGCATCTCGTCATGGAAGATCTCACGGTGCTCGATGGCGCGCACCAGCGCCTGGCTGTCGGTGATCGGCATGGGGGTGTCCTGCGTGCGGACCGCAAGTCTAGGCCGAACGCTGGCGCGCGACGAAAAGGGCCGCCCTCGGGGCGGCCCTTGGCAGGCGGGGCGACCGGATCAGAAGCCGAACGTCAGGCCGATCGAATACGCGTTCACGTTGCCGGATGTGGAGGCGCCGTTCTTGCTGTACTTGCTCTTCGTCGCATCCCAGGCGAGGTCGACCGACATGTCCTTGTTCAGCACGTAGCCCACGCCGAGGCCGAAGTACGGCTGGACGTTGTTGTCGCTGTCGCTGGCACTGCCCACGCCGACCAGCGTGGCGTCGATCTTGGTCTTGACCTGCGCGATACCCAACCGACCGACGAAGCGCCACGCCGGCGTGAGATCCTGATGGAAGGCCACACCGCCACCGAACGCGGTGGTCTTCACGGTTCCGGCCAGAACGCTATCGCTGGCCTTGGCCTTGCCGAAGTCGAAGTAGCCCAGTTCGGCAGCGAGGTTCGGGCTGAACTTGTAGCCACCGAGCAGCTTGAATGAATTGCCGGTCTTGTCGCATGCCGAGGCGCCGGTGCAGTCGAGGCTGATGCGCGACGTGCCTGCCGAGATGACGCCATAACCTTGCGCCGATACCGCTGCTGATGCCACCAGCAGGACCGCGCCCAAAGCGGTTTGGATCATGTTTCTCATGTTTGCTCTCCTTGGTTGAACGGCCTCGCTTCCGTAAAGGACACGCGGGAGTTTTCACTCTACGCGCCTAATCGCGCCGAACAACGCGGCTCGTTGCCGCGCCACGACGTCCACACGGTGCCGATTGACCTTGCGCAACGGGCGCCGACCGCCGTTGCAGTCCATGACGCGGATTCACGACAGGCACGCCCGCAACACCGCGACCGCGCGATCGACCTGATCGCGGCTGACGTCCAGGTGCGTGACGAGGCGCAGGCGGTCCAGGCCCGTCGCCAGCACGCCGCGCGCGCGCAGTCGCTCGACGGTGTCGCGCGGCTTGTCCGGCGCCAGGTCGACGAAGACGATGTTCGACTGCGGCATCGCCACGGTGACACCCGGCAGGCCTTGCAACCCTTCGGCGAGCCGGCGCGCGTTCGTGTGGTCTTCGGCCAGGCGCTCGACGTGATGGTCGAGTGCATGCAGCGCCGCCGCGGCCAGCACACCGGCCTGGCGCATGCCGCCACCGGCCATCTTGCGCCAGCGATGCGCGCGCACGATCAGCTCGCGCGAGCCGCACAGCGCGGACCCGGCGGGTGTGCCGAGGCCCTTGCTGAAGCACACCGACACGCTGTCGAAGTGGCTGGCGATCGCGCGCGCCTTGACGCCCGAGGCTACCGCCGCGTTGAACAGGCGTGCCCCGTCCAGATGGACGCACAGGCCCTTGCGGTGCGCGAGCGCGGTGGCCGCCTCGATGTAGGGCAAGGGCAGCACCGTCCCGCCCCAGGTGTTTTCCAGCGCGAGCAGCCGGGTGCGCGCGCAGTGCGCATCGTCGGGCTTGATCGCGGCCTCGATGTCCGCCAGTGCCAGCGTGCCGTCGCTCTGGTTGGCGACCGGCTGCGGCTGGATGCTGCCCAGTACCGCCGCGCCGCCGCCCTCCCAGCGGTAGGCGTGCGCCATCTGGCCGACGATGACCTCGTCGCCGCGCTGGCAATGGCTCATCAGCGCACAGAGGTTGCTCTGCGTGCCGCTGGGCATGAACAGCGCCGCTTCGAAGCCGAGTTCGAAGGCGATGCGTTCCTGCAGCGCATTGACCGTGGGATCGTCGCCGTACACGTCGTCGCCGAGCGGCGCGGCGCGCATGGCCTCCCACATCGCCGGCGTCGGGCGCGTGACGGTATCGCTGCGCAGGTCGATCGGGTTCATCCGGCGCTCGGATAGGCCTCGAGGAAGTTGCGCAGCATCGCATGCCCGTGCTCGGACAGGATCGATTCGGGATGGAACTGGACGCCCTCGATCGGCAGCGTGCGGTGCCGCAGCCCCATGATCTCGCCGCCGGCCTCGGCGCTGATGGCCAGCGTCGGCGGCAGCGTGTCGCGTTCGACGACGAGCGAGTGGTAGCGCACGACGGTGAAGTCCTGCGGCAGCTCGCGGAACACGCCCTGCGCGTCGTGCGAGAGGCGGCTCGTCTTGCCATGCATCGGCTCGCGCGCGCGCACCACGCGGCCGCCGAGCGCCGCACCGATCGCCTGGTGCCCGAGGCACACGCCCAGCATCGGCACGCGGCCGGCGAAGTGGCGGATCGCCTCGACGCACACGCCCGCCTCGGCCGGCGTGCAGGGCCCTGGCGAGAACACGATGCGTGCGGGCTTCAGCGCCGCCATGCCCGCGACGTCGATCTCGTCGTTGCGCAGCGTGCGCACCTCCTCGCCGAGCTCGCCGAAGTACTGCACCAGGTTGAAGGTGAAGCTGTCGTAGTTGTCGATCATGAGGAGCATGTCAGGCCCCCCGCCGGGCCGCCCCAAGGCGGGCCTGTGCCCCCAGGCGGGGCAGCGAACGCAGTGAGCTTGGGTGCCCCATCAGAAACCCTCCTCGACCAGCTCGGCTGCCCGCAGCAAGGCGCGCGCCTTCTGTTCCGTCTCGGCCCACTCCTTCTCGGGCACCGAGTCTGCGACGATGCCGGCGGCCGCCTGCACGTACAGCGTCTGGTCCTGGACGATGCCGGTGCGGATCGCGATCGCGAGGTCCATGTCGCCGGCGAAGCTGACGTAGCCGCAGGCGCCGCCGTAGATGCCGCGCTTGACGGGTTCGAGCTCATCGATGATCTCCATCGCCCGCACCTTGGGCGCGCCCGACAGGGTGCCCGCCGGAAAGGTCGCACGCAGCACGTCGAGCTGACCGACCTCCGGACGCAGCACGCCCTCGACATTGCTGACGATGTGCATCACGTGCGAGTACCGCTCGATCGCGAAGGCCTCCGTCACCTTCACGCTGCCGATGCGCGCAATCCGCCCGATGTCGTTGCGCGCCAGGTCGATCAGCATCAGGTGCTCGGCGCGCTCTTTCGCGTCGGCGCGCAGCTCGGCCTCGAGCGCCGCGTCGGCTTCGGGCGTGGCGCCGCGCGGGCGCGTGCCGGCCAGCGGGCGGATTGTCACCTTGCGGCCCGCACCCTGGGCGTCGGGCAGCCGCTCCTCGCGAACCAGGATCTCGGGCGACGCGCCGACGATCTGGAAGTCGCCCATGTCGTAGAAGTACATGTAGGGGCTCGGGTTCAACGAGCGCAGCGCGCGGTACAGGCTGAGCGGGCTCTCGGTGAAGCGCTTCTTCAGCCGCTGGCCGATCACCACCTGCATGCAGTCGCCCGCGGCGATGTAGTCCTTCGCTCGTTCGACCGCCTGCATCAATGCCGCCTTGGAGAACTCGCGCTCGACCGGATGCGCCGTCCCGCGCCTGACGGTGGGCGCCGCCACGCTGTACTTCAGCCTGTCGGCCAGTGCGGCAAGCCGCCGCCTGGCCTGCAGGAACGCGTCGGGCCGCGCCGGGTCGGCCCAGACGATGAGGTACAGGCGACCCGACAAGTTGTCGATCACCGCCACCTCTTCGGTCAACAGCAGCTGGATGTCGGGCGTGTCCAGCCCGCCGGCCTTCGCCGTGGCGGCCAGGCGCGGCTCGATCGCGCGCACCGCGTCGTAACCGAAGTAGCCGGCAAGCCCGCCACAAAAGCGCGGCAGCCCGCTCGTGACGGCGGGCTTCAGGCGCTCCTGGTACGCCGCAATGAATTCCAGCACGTTGCCCTCGTGACGCTCGACCACCGCGCCCTCGGTCACGACCTCGGCGGTCCGGCCGGTGGCGCGCAGCAGCGTGCGCGCCGGCAGGCCGATGAACGAGTAGCGTCCGAAGCGCTCGCCGCCGACGACCGACTCGAGCAGGAAGCCCAGCCGTTCGTGGCCGACGAGCTTGAGATACAGCGACAGCGGTGTCTCGAGGTCGGCGAAGGCCTCCGAGATGAGCGGGATGCGGTTGAAGCCTTGGGCGGCCAGGCTCTTGAATTCCAGTTCAGTGATCACTTCGGTTCATCCTCGCACGGCGCCTTCCGGGGCAGCCGCGCCGTATCGGGTGATGTCACGCGCGGGCCTCAGGGCCGACTGCGCGCACGGCTCAGCGGGTGGCCGTGCGCCGCCAGGGCCAGGCTCCCCGACCGGCGCGAGGCGCGGGCCCAAGGGCGGCATGCAGGCAGGAAGTGATCGCCATGACCGAATCAGTGTATCAGCGGCCCCGGGCGTCCGGATCGGGTCGACGACAGGCCTGCCGCCGCGGCGACCCGTCACGCTGCACCGCACCGCGTTCAGCCGCGCGAGGGATCGATCTGGTCGATGCGATCGACGACACCGTCCGCATCGACGCTCTCGACCGGCTCGCCGTGGTTGTAGCCGTAACGCATCAGCACCACGGTGCAGCCGGCCGCCCTGGCCGCCTGCGCGTCGTTCATCGAGTCACCGATGACGAGCGTTCGCGCGACCGTGCTGCCGAGCGCCCGGCAGGCTTCGACCAGCGGCAACGGGTCGGGCTTGCGGCGCGCGAAGCTGTCGCCGCCGAACACGTGGTCCAGCAACGGCAGCAATGCCTTGCGCTCGAGCAGAGGGCGCGCGAACGCCAGCGGCTTGTTGGTCACGCAGGCCAGGCGCAGACCCTGGCGACGCAGGCGTTCGAGCCCTTCACGCGCGCCGGGATAGACCCTTGCATGGTCGCCGTTGACCGCGAAGTAGTGCTGCTGGTACAGCGCCCACGCGCGTTCGTACTGCGATGCATCGCCGCCCGCGTGCTGCAGCGTGCTGCGGATCAGGTGCTCGGAGCCCTTGCCGACGGTCCGTTCGATGAACTCGCGCGGCACCGCCGGCAGGCCGAGCTCCGCCAGCGTGCGCGCCAGCACGACGACGAAGTCGGGCAGCGTGTCGACGAGAGTGCCGTCGAGGTCGACGATCGCCGCGTCGAACCGACGCGAGCCTGCGCTCACCGCGCGAGCTCGGCGCGCATCGCGTCGATCACCGCCTTGTAGTCGGGCTTGCCGAAGATCGCGCTGCCGGCCACGAACGTGTCGGCACCGGCATCGGCGATGCGGCGGATGTTGTCGACCTTCACGCCGCCGTCGACTTCGAGTCGGATGTCCCGGCCCGTGGCGTCGATGACCTTGCGCAGGCGCTCGATCTTGCGCAGTGCCGCGTCGATGAACGACTGCCCGCCGAAGCCCGGGTTCACGCTCATCACGAGCACGAGGTCGACCTTGTCGATCACCCATTCGAGCACGTCGACCGGCGTCGCCGGGTTGAACACCAGACCGGTCTGCTTGCCCTCGGCCTTGATCACTTGCAGCGTGCGGTCGACATGCGCACTCGCGTCGGGGTGGAAGCTCACGAGATCGGCGCCGGCGCGGCAGAACGCCTGCGCCAGCGCATCGACAGGTTGCACCATCAGGTGCACGTCGATCGGCGCGCGGGTGTGCTTGCGCAGCGCCTCGCAAACCATCGGGCCGAACGTCAGGTTGGGCACGTAATGGTTGTCCATCACGTCGAAGTGGATCCAGTCCGCGCCGGCGGCCACGACGGTTCTCACCTCGTCACCCAGCCTCGCGAAGTCGGCCGAGAGGATCGATGCAGCGATGCGGTAGGTGGTCATGTGTTCTGCGCCGTGCTTCGCGAGCAGCGGTCGCTGCCGTTCGGGGTCCGGCGCGCAGGGGTTTCGGGCCGGAACTGGACTCGATTCTAGAATCGGCCGCATGGCCCATCCCGAATTGAGCTGCACCGCCAAGGTGTCGTACCTCGAAGAACAGTCGCAACCGGCGGCGGGCGTCTTCGCATTTGCGTACACGATCACCATCGTCAACAGTGGCGATGTCACCGCGCAGCTGATCGCGCGGCGCTGGACGATCGTCGACGCGCTGGGCCACACCGAGGAGGTGCGCGGCCTGGCCGTGGTCGGCCACCAACCGCTGCTCAAGCCGGGCGAGCGTTTCGAGTACACGAGCTGGACCCGTCTGGCCACCCCTCAGGGCACGATGCGCGGCACCTACCTGTGCATGACGGAGGACGCGCAGCCCTTCGATGCCACGGTGCCCGAGTTCATGCTGGCGCGGGCCGAGCAACTGCACTGAGTCCGGCGCCGCGCGCCGGTCGAACCTCAACCGTCGTGCGGATCGTCGTCCGGGCGCTCGCCGCGCCGCCGCCCCGAGAACATCGTCCACCAGACGATGAACACCAGGATCAGCAGCGCGCCGAGCGCCTCGAGCAGGATCACCCACATGGCCGGGCTCAACCTCCGGTGCGCGCCAGCCAGCGCGGCGCCAGTACGTTGAGCAGCAGCCCGCCGACCACCAGCGCGGCCGCGACGAGCTTCCAGGCCTGCAGCGGCTCATCCAGCCACAGCGCCGAGCTCGCCATGCCGAACACCGGCACCAGCAGTGCCATCGGCGACACCGCGGCCGCCGGGTGGCGCGCGAGCAGCCAAGCCCAGACGCCGTAGCCGAACAGGGTGTTGCCCACGGACTGCCAGAGCACGGCGGCCCAGGTGTCCACACCGGCCTTGGCGAGGCCCTGCGCGATCGCGGCCGGCCCTTCGAAGAGCAACGACAACAGCACCAGCGGCGGTACCGCGAAAAGGCTGGACCACACCATGAAGCCCAGGATCGGCACCTTGCCCGCGCGCTGGGTGACGAGGTTGCCGGCGGCCCACGCCAGTGCGGCGGCGAGCACGAGCGCGAGGCCGGTCACGGTCGTCTGTGCGTCGGTGTGGCGTGCGATCACGACCAGCCCCGAGGCCGCGAGCGCCAGCGCGGCCCACTGGATCGGCCTGACGCGCTCGCGGCCGAACGCCATGGCCAGGCCGATCGTGAAGAACACCTGGGTCTGGATCACGAGCGAAGCCAGTCCCGGCGTGATGTCCGCGCGCATCGCAACGAACAGCAGGCCGAACTGGCCGGCTCCGATCAGGGTGCCGTAGGTCGCGAGCGTGCGCCAGGCGAGCGCCGGCCGGGGAACGAACAGTGCTGCCGGAAGGAAGGCCAGCGCGAAGCGCAGCGCGGCGAACAGCAACGGCGGCAGCGTCGCCAGCGCGCTCTTGATGACCACGAAGTTGATGCCCCAGATCGCCACGACGGCCAGCGCGAGCAGTGCGTGCCGGGCAGGCAAGGCCGCCGTCACGCCGGCCCCACGCGCGGGCGCGGCGCGCGGCCGCCGCCAAGCACCGCATGGAGCCGGCATGAAGGCGGGTGCGGCGCGGGGCACGGGCTCATCCTGGCGCGCAGTGTCTCAGAGGCGCGCCGCGTGCGCGCCAAGCTCAGGCACGGCGCGATCATCGGCGCCGCGCGCCGGCGCGGCCCGGTGCGCCCGCGAGATGCGCCAGCGGCAGCGCCGCGCCGGACTTCACCTCGCCGAGCGAGAAGCTGGTGTGGATGTCCTTCACGTTGGGCAGGTTCAGCAGCGTGTCGGTCGCAAAGCGCGAGAAGGCGTCCAGGTCGGTGGCCATGACCTGCAGCTCGAAGGTGCCCGCACCGCTGATGTAGTGACAGGAGATCACCTCGGGCAGTCGACGGATCGCGTCCTCCAAACCCCTGGTCGCGCTGCCGGTGTTGCGCTCCGCGTCCACGCGCACGAACGCGAACACGCCCAGGCCGATGCGACGACGGTCCAGCTCGGCGCGATAGCCGGTGATGTAGCGCTGCTGCTCGAGCCACCTAACGCGGCGCCACGTCGGCGCAGCCGACAGGCCGATGCGCGCGGCCAGTTCGGCATTCGACAGTCGCGCCTCGGCCTGCAGCGCGGCCAGGATCGCCACGTCGTAGCGATCCAGGTCGGGGCCGTGGGCGTCCTTGTCCGCCGGGTCGGCCGCGGCAGGGCGGGTCTTCCCGGGTTTTGTGCTTCTGAGCGGCATTGTTTCTTGCGTGTGCACTCGCAGAGAAAGGATCTTGCCTCAGAAGCCGCGATGCAGGCAAACAAGGAAAACACCTGCCGCGCCAAGGTGCCTACACTCCCGCGATTGCCCGCGCCGGAGCCGCTGCCGATGAATGCCCCCCTGCCCGAGTCCGTCCGCAAGGCCCTCGAGAGCGCCACGCTCGACGACAAGTACACGCTCGGCCGCGGCCGTGCCTTCATGAGCGGCGTGCAGGCGCTGGTGCGCTTGCCGATGCTGCAGCGCACGCGCGACGGCGCCCAGGGGCTCGACACCGCCGGGTTCGTGAGCGGCTACCGCGGCAGCCCGCTGGGCGGCTACGACCAGGCGCTGTGGGCCGCCAAGCAACACCTGCAGGCACACCACATCGTGTTCCAGCCGGGCGTCAACGAGGAACTGGCCGCCACCGCGGTGTGGGGCACGCAGCAGCTGGACATCTATCCGCAGAGCAAGAAGCACGACGGCGTGTTCGGCATCTGGTACGGCAAGGGCCCCGGCGTCGACCGCTGCTCGGACGTGTTCAAGCACGCCAACATGGCCGGCACGGCCCGGCACGGCGGCGTGATCGCGATCGCCGGCGACGACCACGTGAGCAAGAGCAGCACCGCCGCGCACCAGAGCGACCACATCTTCAAGGCCTGCGGCCTGCCGGTGTTCTTCCCGAGCGGGGTGCAGGACATCCTCGACATGGGCCTGCACGCCTTCGCGATGAGCCGCTATGCCGGCGTGTGGACGGGCATGAAGACGATCCAGGAGGTCGTGGAGTCGTCGGCGTCGGTGTCGATCGACCCGGACCGCGTGAAGATCGTGCTGCCCGAGGACTTCGTGATGCCGCCGGGCGGCCTGCACATCCGCTGGCCCGATGCGCCGCTCGAGCAGGAAGCGCGGCTGATGGACTACAAGTGGTACGCGGCGCTGGCCTACGTGCGCGCGAACCGGCTCAACCACAACGTCATCGAGAGCCCGCGCGACCGCTTCGGCATCATCGCCAGCGGCAAGGCCTTCAACGATGCGCGCCAGGCGCTGGCCGACCTGGGGCTGGACGACGACACCTGCCGCGCGCTGGGCATCCGCCTGCACAAGGTCAACGTGGTCTGGCCGCTCGAGGCGACGATCACGCGCGAGTTCGCGCAAGGGCTGCAGGAGATCCTGGTCGTCGAGGAGAAGCGCCAGGTCATCGAGTACCAGCTCAAGGAGGAGCTGTACAACTGGCGCCCCGACGTGCGGCCCAACGTGCTCGGCAAGTTCGACGAGCCCGAGGATGCGGCGGGCGGCGAGTGGAGCATGCCCAACCCGAGCGAGAACTGGCTGCTGCGCGCCAAGGCCGACCTGACGCCGGCGATCATCGCCAAGGCCATCGCCAAGCGGCTGGGCAAGCTGGGCCTGGCACCGGCCGGCAGCGAGATCGCGGCACGCATGGCCCAGCGCATCGCGGTGGTCGAGGCGCGCGAGTGCGCGCTGGCGGAGATCAAGACCGACACCGGCGAGCGCGCGCCCTGGTTCTGCTCGGGCTGCCCGCACAACACCAGCACCCGGGTGCCCGAAGGCTCGCGCGCGATGGCCGGCATCGGTTGCCACTACATGGCGGTGTGGATGGACCGCAGCACCAGCACCTTCTCGCAGATGGGCGGCGAAGGCGTGGCCTGGGTCGGCCAGGCGCCGTTCACGACGGACGCGCATGTCTTCGCCAACCTCGGCGACGGCACCTACTTCCATTCCGGATCGCTGGCGATCCGCCAGAGCATCGCCGCCGGCGTGAACATCACCTACAAGGTGCTCTACAACGACGCCGTGGCGATGACCGGCGGCCAGCAGGTGGGCGAACGGCCCGAGGGCCACTCGGTCACCCAGATCATGAACAGCCTCGTGTCCGAGGGCGTGAGCAAGCTCGTGATCGTGACGGACCAGCCCGAGAAGTACGAACGAGTGCCGCTGGCCGACGGCGTGACGGTGCACCACCGCGACGAACTCGACCGCATCCAGCGCGAGTTGCGCGAGACCCAGGGCTGCACCGTGATCATCTACGACCAGACCTGCGCCACCGAGAAACGCCGCCGCAGGAAGCGCGGCAAGATGGCCGACCCCGACAAGCGCGTGGTCATCAACGAGCTGGTCTGCGAGGGCTGCGGCGACTGTTCGGTGCAGAGCAACTGCCTGTCGGTCGAGCCGGTCGAGACCGAGTTCGGCCGCAAGCGCCGCATCAACCAGAACACCTGCAACAAGGACTACTCCTGCGTGAAGGGCTTCTGCCCGAGCTTCGTCACGGTCGAGGGCGGCACGCTGAAGAAGCCGAAGAAGCAGCCCAAGGGCAACCTGGCGGCAATGCCCGCGCTGCCCGAACCCGCCCTGCCGGTGGCCGAGACGGCGTGGGGCATCGTCGTCGGCGGTGTCGGCGGCACCGGCGTCATCACGATCGGCCAGCTGCTCGGCATGGCCGCACACCTCGAGGGCCGCGGTGTCGTCACGCAGGACGCCGGCGGCCTGGCGCAAAAGGGCGGCGCGACCTGGAGCCACATCCAGATCGCCAACCGACCCGACGCGATCTTCACGACCAAGGTCGACATGGCCAAGGCCGATCTGGTGATCGCCTGCGACTCGATCGTCGGTGCGACAAAGGCCACGCTCGCGGTGATGCAGCACGGCCGCACCTACGTGGCGCTGAACACCCACGGCACGCCGACCGCGGCGTTCGTGAAGAACCCCGACTGGCAGTTTCCGGGCGGCCATTGCGAGGCTGCCGTGCGGCACAGTGTCGGCCCGGCGCTGGTGGGCGCCTTCGACGCCGAGCAGGCCGCCGTGCAGCTGATCGGCGACTCGATCTACACCAACCCGCTGCTGCTGGGCTATGCCTGGCAGCAAGGACGCGTGCCGCTGACGCACGCGTCGCTGATGCGCGCGATGGAGCTCAACGGCGTGCAGATCGACAACAACAAGGCGGCCTTCGAATGGGGCCGCCGCTGCGCGCACGACCTCGCCTCGGTCCAGGCCCTGTACCAAACCGCGCAGGTCATCGAGTTCGTCCGCAAGCCCTCGCTCGACGAGACGATCGCCAGGCGGGTGGAGTTCCTCTCCGGCTACCAGCACGCCGCCTACGCCGCCGCGTACCAGGCCTATGTCGACAAGGTGCGTGCCGCGGAGGCGCCGCTGTCGTCGACCCGGCTGACCGAAGCGGTGGCGCGCTATCTGTTCAAGCTGATGGCCTACAAGGACGAGTACGAGGTCGCCCGCCTGCACACCGATCCGGCGTTCGTGCAACGGGTGGCCGACATGTTCGAGGGCGATTACAGGCTCGTGCATCACCTGGCGCCCCCGTCGATCGCGAAGAAGAACGACCGCGGCGAACTGGTCAAGCAGCCGTTCGGCCCCTGGATGCGCACCGCGTTCAAGTGGCTCGCCAGGCTCAAGGGCCTGCGTAGCACCGCGCTCGACCCGTTCGGCCGCACCGAGGAACGCCGCACCGAGCGAGCCTTGATCGGCGAGTACCGCGCAGCGATCGACGAACTGCTCGCGGGGCTGAGCGCCGAACGGTTGCCGCTCGCGCTGGAGATCGCTCGCATTCCGGAAGAGATCCGCGGCTACGGCCACGTCAAGGAACGGCATCTGAAGGCAGCTCGAGTGAAGTGGCAGAGCCTAACCGAGCAGTGGCGTCGCGCGGCGCCCGCCGCCCGGGCCGCGCAGGCCGCCTGAGCGCGGTGGCGACACGCTGGGCCGCGCTCGACGCGGCACGCCACCAGGCCGCGCCACGCCGCGCCTTCGTCATCGATGGCACGGCGGTCGGCTCGGTCGCGGAGGCGCACGCCAACGCACTGCGCCGCTGGCCCCGCTGGCTGGCGGTTCACGACGCCGCGATCGAGCTGCAAGTGGATGCATCGGCGCGCAACGACGCCCTGGCGGAGGTCAACGCCCGTTTGCGCGCTGACAGCCTGATCGTCGCCTGGCGCGACGAGACCTACCCGGTGCTCACCCGCCTGGGCGAGCCGCCGCTCGCGCTGATCGAACGCGCCGCCGCGCGCTTCTGGGGCACGCTGACCTTCGGCGCCCACTGCAACGGCTATGTGGCCGATGCGGCCGGGCGGCCCACGCATCTTTGGATTGGCCGCCGCTCGCCGCACAAGCCCACCGACCCCGGCAAGCTCGACAACCTGGTCGGCGGCGGAGTGCCGCACGGCCAGACGCCGGCCGAGGCGCTGGTGCGCGAGGGCTTCGAGGAAGCCGGGCTCGACGCCGCGACCATGCGCGGCGCGCGCGCCGGCTCGGTGATTGAGCTGCGCTGCGACATCGCCGAGGGCTTCATGCACGAGCACCTGCATGCCTTCGACCTTGCGCTCGCGCCCGGTCTGCGGCCGGTCAACCAGGACGGCGAGGTCGCGCAACTGCACCGGATGCCGGTGGCCGAGGCGCTCGAACGCGCCGCGCTGGGCGAGATGACCACCGACGCGGCACTCGTGACACTCGATTTCGCGCTGCGCCACCGCCTGCTCGAGCCCGACTCCCAGCCTGCGCTGCAGGAACGCCTGGCCAGACTGCTGGTGTAGGCCTGACCGGGCAGCGCGCCTTGCGCCCAAGGCCCCTTCGGCGTCAGGCATTCCATCGCGCAGCGTCAAAACAGCTTCGACGTTTCGCAGAGGGTTAGACCCAGTTCCGGGCCGTGGGGCGGCGGCCGATAGTCTCGTTTTGACGTGCCCAGCCCTTCGCGCGCCGGCAGTCCAGGCTTTCCAGACCAAGGAGACATCGCAATGACCGACAAGGCCAACACCCCGGCGCAGCGCCGCCGCTTTCTCAAGGCCGCATCCACGACCGCCGTGGCCGGCGCCGCGCTGGCCGCACCCGCAGTCAGCCGCGCGCAGACCGTCGCCTTCCGCTTCCAGAGCACGTGGCCGTCGAAGGACATCTTCCACGAGTACGCGAACGACTTTGCCAAGAAGGTCAACGACATGGCGGGCGCGCGGCTGAAGATCGAGGTCCTGCCCTCGGGCTCGGTGGTGCCGGCGTTCCAGCTGCTGGATGCGGTCAACAAGGGCACGCTCGACGGCGGGCACGGCGTGCTGGCCTACCACTACGGCAAGAGCACCGCGCTTGCGCTGTGGGGCTCGGGCCCGGCCTTCGGCATGGACCCGAACATGGTGCTGTCGTGGCACTACTACGGCGGCGGCAAGGCGATCCTGGAAGAGATCTACAAGAGCCTGAACATCGACGTCGTCTCGTTCGTCTACGGCCCGATGCCGACCCAACCGCTGGGCTGGTTCAAGAAGCCGATCGCCAAGGTCGAGGACATGAAGGGCCTGAAGTACCGCACTGTGGGCCTGTCGATCGACGTGTTCAAGGAACTGGGCATGGCCGTCAACCCGCTGCCCGGCGGCGAAATCGTGCCGGCGCTGGATCGCGGCCTGATCGACGCGGCCGAGTTCAACAACGCCACTTCCGACCGCATCCTCGGCTTCCCCGACGTGGTCAAGAACTGCATGCTGCAGAGCTTCCACCAAAGCGGCGAGCAGTTCGAGATCCTGTTCAACAAGGGCAAGTACGACGCGTTGCCGCAGGAGCTGAAGTCGGTGATCGACTACGCGGTCCAGGCTGCCAGCGCCGACATGAGCTGGAAGGCGATCCAGCGCAACAGCCAAGACTACATCGAGCTCAAGACCAAGGACAAAGTCAACTTCTACAAGACGCCCGACGCGATCCTGCGTGCGCAGCTCGAAGCCTGGGACAAGGTGACCGCGGCCAAGTCGGCCGAGAATCCGCTGTTCAAGAAGGTGATGGACAGCCAGCGCGCCTTCGCCGAGCGCGCCGGCCAGTGGCAGAACGACTACATGGTCGACTTCAAGATGGCGTGGAACCGCTACTTCCGCGCGCCGGCCGGCAAGGCACCTGCAAAGAAGGCCTGAGGCCCGCGCCACCCACAGGGGCCCCGTGAACACGGCGGCCCCTTTTTCATGGCGTTGACACACGCCAGGAGGGGAACATGAAGAACGTGCTGATCGCCGTGGACCGCACGTCCACCTGGCTCGGCCAGGCCTTTGCCTGGCTGATCGTCGGGTTGACCTGCCTGATCACCTGGGAGGTGTTCTCGCGCTACGTGCTCAACAATCCGCACGACTGGGCGCTCGACGCACAGATCCAGATGTACGGCACGCTGTTCATGATCGCCGGCGCGTACACCCTGGCCAAGAACAGCCATGTGCGCGGCGACGTGCTCTACGGCTTCTTCCGCCCGCGCACGCAGGCCACGCTCGACCTGATCCTGTACCTGCTGTTCTTCCTGCCGGGTATCGTGGCGCTCACCTACGCCGGCTGGAACTTCGCGCACGACGCGCTGGCAATCCGCGAGAGCACATTCTCGGCCACGCCGCTGCCGTTGTACCCGTTCAAGTTCATGATCCCGCTGGCGGGATTCCTGCTGCTGCTGCAGGGCATCGTCGAGATCGTGCGCTGCATCCAGTGCATCCGCGACGGCGAGTGGCCCTCGCGCGAGGCCGACGTCGAAGAGGTCGATGTCGACAAGTTGAAGGAGATGGTCCACGTCAAGGACGAGGACATCGCCGCGCTCGATGCGGTGGTGATGCGTCAGCAGGGGGCGACGAAATGAAGATCCGCAAGGAACTCTGGTTCGGCTTCACCCTGATGGCGCTGATCATCGCCGGCACGGCGGTGATGCTGCTGACCGCTCCGAAGATCGAGTCCGGCCACCTCGGCCTGATGATGCTCGCGCTGGTCGTCGTGGCCATCATGCTGGGTTTTCCCACCGCGTTCACGCTGATGGGCATGGGCATGATTTTTACGTGGCTCGCCTACAACCGAGACACCGACAAGGCGCTCACGCTGATGGTGCAGTCCGCCTTCAAGGTGATGGGCAACGACGTGTTGATCTCGATCCCTCTGTTCGTCTTCATGGGCTACCTGGTCGAGCGCGCCAACCTGATCGACAAGCTGTTCCGCAGCCTGCACCTGGCTCTGGCGCGCGTGCCGGGCTCGCTCGCGGTGGCCACGTTGTTCACCTGCGCGGTCTTTGCCACCGCCACCGGCATCGTCGGCGCGGTGGTCACGCTGATGGGCCTGCTCGCGCTGCCGCAGATGTTGAAGGGCGGCTACGACGTCAAGATCTCCGCCGGCGCGATCACCGCCGGCGGCTGCCTGGGCATCCTGATCCCGCCGTCGGTGATGCTGATCGTCTACGGCGCCACCGCCGGCGTGTCCGTGGTGCAGCTGTACGCCGGCGCCTTCTTCCCCGGCCTGATGCTGGCGGGGCTGTACATCGTCTACGTGATCGTGCTGGCCAAGATCAAGCCCAGCCTGATGCCGCCGCTGTCGGCCGAGCAGCGCTTCGTGCCGCTGTCTGCGCCGATGGCCGCGCTGTCGAAGGCCGTCTCGAACAACGCGTTGCCGGCCCTGCTCAAGGGCACCTTCTCGGGCGTGCCCGATGTGCCCACACCGTATGCGCGCAAGCAGCTCGGCGTGGCCCTCTTGCCGATGGTCGTGTTTGCCCTAGTGGCATTCATCGCCTGGCATCTGAATACACGGCCGGTGGACATCGACAACGCGCCGGCGGCGTCGGCAAGCGGTGCGGCAGGGTTGCCCGCGGGCGCACTGGCCGAGCCATCGGGTGGCGACCAGAGTGGCCTCAAGGAACCCCCGAGCGGTGACAGCGGGCTCAAGGAGCCGCCCAGCACCGATGGCGCACTGAAGGAACCGCCTTCCGGCGACAGCGGATTGAAGGAACCCCCCTCGGGCGATACCGCGCCGAAGGAGCCCGCATCGGCCGACGGACCTGGCGTCAAGGAGCCGCCCGGTGCCGCTGCCGCCGAACCGGTCGCGGCGCGCAAGCTCGAGCGCACGACGGCCACCCGTGGCTACTGGATCGGGCTGGGCGCGGGTGCGCTGGCGCTGGTCGGTTTCTACGCGCTGCTGTCCTTCCAGCGCCTAGAGATCTTCAAGATGCTGCTGGGCAGCTTCTTCCCGCTGGTGGTGCTGATCCTCGCCGTCCTGGGCTCGATCGTGCTCGGTCTGGCCACGCCGACCGAGGCCGCGGCCGTCGGTGCGTTCGGAGGCTACCTGCTGGCGTCGATCTACGCGGTGTTGTCGGGTCGCGGCGGGGACACCAGCGCGGCGCGCAAGCGGCGTGTCTTCGGCCTGTGGCTCCTGCTATGGTCGCCCGCGCTGGCGGCGATCACCTGGTTCATCCTGCACGACGAGGGTTTCGGTCCGCCGCCGGTGCCGATGCTGCTGGGCACCGTGGGTGCCATCGGCGTCGCGATCTGGGCGCTTGCGGCCTACCGCCAGGCGGGGCTGAAGACCGAGGTCAAGGAATCGGTGTTCCTCACGGCCAAGACCAGCGCGATGGTGTGCTGGCTGTTCGTCGGCTCGGCGATCTTCTCGGCGGCATTCGCGCTGCTGGGCGGACAAGAACTGGTCGAGCGCTGGGTGCTGTCGATGAACCTGACCAAGACCCAGTTCCTGGTGCTGTCGCAGGTCATCATCTTCATCCTCGGCTGGCCGCTCGAATGGACTGAGATCATCGTCATCTTCATGCCGATCTTCATTCCGCTGCTCGACAACTTCGGCGTCGACCCGCTGTTCTTCGGGCTGCTGGTCGCGCTGAACCTGCAGACCGCGTTCCTGAGTCCGCCGGTGGCGATGGCGGCGTTCTACCTCAAGGGCGTGAGCCCGCCGCACGTGACGCTGAACCAGATCTTCGCGGGCATGATGCCGTTCATGGGCATCCAGGTGATTGCGATCATCCTGCTGTACCAGTTCCCGGCCATCGGGTTGTGGTTGCCGCAAGTCCTATACAAGTGAACCCGTACCACGCGCTCGAAGGCCTCACGGTCTTCGAGCGCGGCTGGCTGTCGTCGAACAACATCCTGCTGCACGGCAGCCCGCATGAGCACGCGACGCTGATCGACACCGGCTACGTCACGCATGCCGAGCAGACCGTCGCGCTGGTGCGCCACGCGCTGCGACCCGGCGAGATGCTCGCGCACATCGTCAACACCCACCTGCACTCGGACCATTGCGGCGGCAACGCCGCATTGCAGCGCGCGTGGCCTGCCGCGAGCCTGACCATCCCGCCCGGCCACGCCGACGCGGTGGCGCGCTGGGACGAGGACACTCTCACCTACCGCGCCACCGGCCAGCGCTGCGAGCGCTTCCGCCACGATCGCGTGCTGCGCGCCGGCCAGTCGTTCATGGTCGGTGCGCGCAGCTGGAGCGCCGACGCCGCGCCGGGGCACGATCCGCATTCGCTGATCCTGTTCGACGCGCGCGACGGCGTGCTGATCAGCGCCGACACGCTGTGGGCCAACGGCTTTGGCGTCGTGTTCCCCGAGCTCGACGGCGACAACGCCTTCGACGACGTGGCCGCGGTGCTCGACGAGATCGAGCGCATGGCGCCGAGCCTGGTGATCCCCGGCCATGGCGCTCCGTTCAGCGACGTCACCGATGCGCTGGCGCGCGCGCGCTCGCGGCTGGCGGCCTTCCGCGCCGACCCGGCCAAACACGCGCGCCACGGCATCAAGGTGCTGGTCAAGTACCACCTGCTCGAGGTGCAGCGCGAGCCGCTGGTGGCATTGCGCGCGTGGTTCGCGCACACGCCGCTGGCGCTGCGCGTGTGGCAGCGGCTGGGTCGGCCCGAACGAAGCGCGCAAGCCTGGCTCGATCGCCTGGTCGATGAACTGGTGGCCGGCGGCGCGCTCGCGCTGCGCGACGGGGTCGTGCACGACGCTTGATGTCTTTCGGGGCACACGTGCGGTGACGCGACACAATGCGGGTGTGGTCTCGCCGCCTTCCCCAGACCGTCTGCGCGCGCTGATCGCCGGCCTTGAATCCGGCCTGATCGAGCGCGATGCCGCGGTGCGCCTGTCGCTGCTGGCGGCCATCGCCGGCGAGCATGTGCTGCTGATCGGCCCGCCCGGCAGCGCCAAGAGCGAGCTGGCGCGCCGCTTGCACCGCGCATTCGAGCGCGCGCGCTACTTCGAGCGCCTGCTCACCCGCTTCTCGACACCCGAGGAACTGTTCGGCCCGCTCTCGCTTGCGGCGCTCGAGGACGACCGCTACGAGCGCCTCGTCGAGGGCTACCTGCCCACCGCGGGCATCGCCTTCCTCGACGAGGTGTTCAAGGCCAACTCGGCGATCCTCAACGCGCTGTTGTCGCTGCTCAACGAACGCGTGTTCGACAACGGCCGCGAGCGCGTGGCCGTGCCGCTGGTATGCGTGATCGGCGCGAGCAACGAGGTGCCCTCCGACGAGGCCCTGCTCGCGTTCTACGACCGCTTCCTGTTGCGCGTGCCGGTGCTGCCGGTCAGCGATGCGTCGTTCCCGTCGTTGCTCGCGCTGTCGAGCGCGACGCCGCCACCGCTCGCGCCGCTCACGTTCGCCGAGCGGCGCGCGGTGCTGGCTGCGCGCGACGACCTGCCGCTTGCCGGCGACGCCGTCGCGGCGCTGGCCGCGCTGCGCGCCTGGCTTGCCGCACAGGGCCATGCCGCGCCGTCGGACCGGCGCTGGCGCCAGCTTGCCGCGCTGATGAAGGTGGCCGCCGCCACCGAGGGCCGCGCGCACGTCGATGCCCTGGATCTCTGGCTCGCGCCCTACGTGGTCGCGCACGAACCGGCGCAGGTCGGCGCGATCGAGGCCTGGTTTATCGCCGAGGTGGCGCGCGCGGCACCCGAGGACGCAGCCTGGCTCGAACGCGCGGTGCAGGCCTTCGAGCAGCAGTTGGAAATCGAACAGCAGTTGCCGGCCGACGATCCTCAGGACGGGCACGACGCCGCCGGCAAGCTCGCACTGGCCGAGGCGCTGGGCGCGCAAACCGGCAGCGGCGCCGCGCTGTCGTCGATGCGGCTCGTGGCCCCGGCGCTCGAATCGCGCAGCGCGGCGCGGCGCGTGTTCGGCGCGCTGCATGTGCGTACGCGTTGCGCGCAGGTGCGTGAGGTGCGCGTCGGCGCCGAGGCCGCGTGGGCGAGCCATGCGGCACGACGCGATGCGCTCGCGGCGCGGCTGCACGATCGCCTGTGGTGCCCGCCTTCGCTGGCCCGGCGCGTGCTCGAGGGTCCGGCCGCGACCTGCGCCACGCTGCGGGCGCTGATTGCGCGCCTGGCGCGGTGCGAGGCCGGCTTCGCGGCGCTGCCGGTTGGCGATGCGGCGCCGGCCGACGCGCCGCCGCCCGTGCAGCTGGCGTGACCCCCGCGCTCGACGCTCCGTACGACCGGCTGCACGCGCTGCCGCCCGGCCTGTGGCGCGGCGCGGTGATCACCGCCAGCGGCCCTGCGGCGCGGCGGCTGTCGGACCTGGCCCGCTGGCGCACCGCGCTCGCCGCCGGCGAGCTGCCGGCGAACGACGCCCACTTCGGCGATCCGGCGCCGCTGGCCGCGTTTCGCGACGCCATGGCGCGGCTCGAACTGCCCGCGCTCGCGCAGGGCAAACCGGCGCTTGTCGAACAGGTGCTGCGCACGATGCTGTGGCACCTCGACGCCCTGATCGACCGCGCCCCGGATGAGCCGCGCGCGGCCGCGATCGTGCGTCTGGTCGAGGCCTTCGCCGCGCAGTGGCAGGTTCTGCGCGGCGACTGGGAGCAGGTGCTCGCGCTGCTGCCCGAGCTCGGCGATGCGGAGCACCTGGCGTGGGCCGACGTGGCCGGCCTGCTGCGCTCGCGCGCCTGGGACGAGGCGCAACGGCTGGCCGCGGTGCTTGCGGCGCGGCCTGCGCTGGTCGCGTGGATCCGAAGCCTCGGCCGCGCAAGGCCGGCGCCCGAGGGGCGCGACGCCGACACGCCGCCCGAGGCCGGCGCGCAGGCGCGCCACGGGCTTGCATCGGTGCACACCGAACTCGCGGGGCAGCCCGGGCCGCTGCGTGGACTGGCGCTGGGCGACCGTATCGAGCGCATGCCCAGCGCCGAGGCGCAGCAGTTGCGCCACCCGGTGCTGCGCAAGCTCTGGCGCGCGCGCCGTGCCGAAGCGCGGCTGCTGCTGTACGACAGCGTGGCCGAGTTGGTCGACTGGCGGCCCGACCCGCATGCACCGCCGAGTACGCGCAGCGCGCCGCCGCGCCGCCAGCCGCGCGAGCGCGGCCCGATCCTCGTCGCGCTGGACACGTCGGCTTCGATGCGCGGCGCGCCCGAGGCGATCGCCAAGGCGGTGGTGCTCGAGGCGGTGCGCACGGCGCATCGCGAGCACCGCGGCTGCCGGCTGATCGCCTTCGGCGGTGCCGGCGAGGTGCTCGAACACACGCTGGGTTTCGACGCACGCGGCTTGGCCGCGATGCTCGAAGTCTTCGGCCGGGCCTTCGGGGGCGGCACCGACGTGGCCGCGCCGATCGAGCGCGCGGTGGTCGCGGTGCGCGAAGCCGCCTGGCGCGAGGCCGACCTCGTGATCGCCAGCGACGGCGAGTTCGGCTGCACGCCTGCCACGCTGGCCGCACTGGACGAGGCCAAGGCGCGCCAGGGCCTGCGCGTGCACGGCATCCTGGTCGGTGACCGGGAGACGATGGGCCTGCTCCAGGTGTCCGACGCGATCCACTGGGTGCGCGACTGGCGCCAAGAACGGCCGGGCACCGGCGCGTTCTCGCCGGTGCACAGCAAGAGCCTCACCGCGCTGTTCTTCCCCAATGCGCTGGACGAGCGCGCGCGACGCCACGATCCACGCGTGTGACGGCTGGATTTCCCCCTTCGGGGGGAATGACGCGCGGGGGGGTGGGCGCCGATAGTCAGGCGCATACGCTGCCCGCACCGGCCATGAAGACGATCGCCACCGACCCCGCCCTCGCGCCGCCTCGCGCAGGCCACGAGCGCCGTTCGGCGCAGTCCATCGTCGAGCGCGACACCGAGCTGCGCATCGCGCGCAGCGACCCCGCCCGCGTGCCGCTGCTGCCGCTGGTCGGAGCCGTGGTCACCGCGGTGATCGCGCTGGCCGCCGCCGGAGCGCTGCTGGCCTGAGCCGCAAGGTGGCGGCGCGGCCCCGAGCGCACCGCGTCGGGCGCTGAGCCACCGGCCGCCGGCCATCCGCGCGGCAAGCCGCACGCCAGCTTTGCGCGGGGCGGCACGCCGGCGAGGCCCATCCGCGCCAGGTGCAGCCTGTCGGCCCGCTGCGGCAGCAGGTCGCAGGCCGCGCGCGGCGCGGCACGGGGCTGGTTAGAGTGCGCCTGTCCGAAGAACCGTCGCGCTGTTTCGCCTGCCATGTCCGCCGTCCCTGCCGCCCCCCCACCGAGCGCCATGCGACGCTGGGCCGAACGCTTGGCGCCGCTGGTGCGCGCGTTCCATGCCTATGCGAACTGGCTGGTCTCGATCAGCTGGAAGCGCTTCTTCCTGCTGTCGATCCTGCTGTTGATCGTCACGGCGATCCTCAGCGAGTTGCCGCCTTTCACTTGGACGATCTCGCAGCAGGTCGAGACCGTTCCGGCCAAGTCGCGCGTGGTGATCGTGCCCAAGCCGCCGTCGCCGCCAGAAGCCCCGAAGGCGCCGGCTGACCCGAACGCCAAGACGGAGCCGTTGATCAAGATCGACAAGCCCAAGGCCGGCGACACTGCGGTGGAGATCTCGATCGGCACGCGGGGCATCCGGATCGGGCCGGCGGCGCCGTCTCCCGCGGCATCGGCGTCCGAATCCGCCGATGCCGCGGCCAAGGCCGCGGAGACGGCCGATCGGCTGGCCAACGAGGTGCAGGACAAGGGCATCAGGATCATCCTGCCGCCCGGCGGCACGAGCGAGGAGGTCCGGCGCGCGGTCGAGGAGGCCACGCAAGGCATCAAGGAGGCGGTCGAATCGGCGCGCGAGGCCGCGCAGCAGGCCAGGCGCGACGCCGAGGAGGCGCGCGCCGACGCCGAACGGGCGATCGCCGACCTGGGCGAAGACATGCACGGCACCGACCTGAAGAAGCGCATCACGCGCACCAGCGTCGGCGACTTCCTGCCCAACATCGCCCTGCTGTGGATCTTCTGCTCGATCATCATCAAGATCACCTACAAGCAGCAGCTCACCGCGCAGGCCGAGGCCGCGCAGGCCACCGAGGTGGCCGAGAGCGAGCAATTGAAGCGCCAGGTCGTCGAGGCGCGCATGGCGGCGATGCAGGCCCAGGTCGAACCGCACTTCCTGTTCAACACGCTGGCCTCGATCGACCACCTGATTGAGACCGATCCGCCGCGCGCCAGCCAGATGCAGAAGAACCTGATCGCGCTGCTGCGCGCCTCGATGCCGACGATGCGCGAGGCCAGCAGCAACGGCGCGCCGCGCGACCTCGGCCGCGAGATGGCGGTGATCCGGCCCTATCTCGAGATTCTCAAGGTGCGCATGGAAGAGCGCCTGACGACGCGCATCGAGGTGCCCGACGGGCTGCTGTCGGCCGAGTTTCCGCCGATGATGATCCAGAGCCTCGTGGAGAACGCGATCAAGCACGGCCTGGAGCCCAAGCCCGAGGGCGGCGAGCTCGCGATCAAGGCCGAGATCGTGCACGGCAAGCTCGCAGTCACCGTGGCCGACACCGGCCTGGGCTTCGGCCGCGCGGCCACCGCGGGCACCGGCGTGGGCCTGGCCAACATCCGCGAGCGCCTGCAGCTGCTGTACGGCACGCGCGCGACGCTCGACGTCAGCGAGAACGAATCCGGCGGCACGAAGGTCACGATCGCCGTGCCCTACACGACGCTGCCGAGCCAGGCCGCCGCGTGAGCCGCCGTACGCGGTCGCGGATGGGCAAGGACGGCCAGAACGAGGAGAGAATGACCGCATGACCCCAGCCGCACCGCGAGCCGTGCTTGCCGACGACGAGCGCCTGATGCGCGAACAGCTGCGCGCCCGGCTCGCCGAAACCTGGCCCGAGCTGCAGCTTGTGGCCGAGGCCAGGAATGGCGTCGAGGCGGTGGCGCTCGTCGACGAGCACCGGCCCGACATCGTGTTCCTCGACATCCGGATGCCGGGCCTGACCGGGGTCGAAGCGGCCAAGCAGATCGCGCAGATGGACGTCGGCAGCGACGAGCTGCTGCCCGAAATCGTCTTCATCACCGCCTACGACCAGTATGCGGTCGAGGCCTTCGAGCAGGGCGTGGCCGACTACGTGCTCAAGCCTGCCGAGCGCGAGCGCCTGGCCGTCACGGTGGAGCGCCTGAAGAAGCGTCTCGCGCAACGCGCGGCCGACGACGGCACGGGCCACGCCGCTGCGCCGCTGCAGCAGCTGCTGCACAAGCTGTCGGCGCAGCTGAACCCGAGCGCTGCGCCGAAGTACCTGCAGTGGATCCAGGCTAGCGTGGGCCAGGCCATCCAGATGATCCCGGTGGACGACGTGCTGTTCTTCATCAGCGACGAGAAGTACACGCGCGTGCAGACCGCCACGCTCGAGGCGCTGATCCGCAAGCCGATCAAGGAGCTGGTCGAGGAGCTCGACCCTGAACAGTTCTGGCAGATCCACCGCTCGACGCTGGTCAACGTGAAGGCGATCGGCGGCGTCACGCGCGACTTCCGCGGCCGACAGATCGTGGCCGTCAAGGGACACAAGGAGCAGCTCGAGGTAAGCCGCAGCTACCTGGGCCTGTTCAAGGGGATGTAGGCCTCAGCCGACGAGGCGGGTGGCGATGCGCTCGAGCAACGGGCGACGCCGCCAGGACTGGCAGGCGCGCGCGGCGAACTCGCGGCCGCGGTCGGTGAGCCGGTAGTACTGCACCGTCGGGAAGCCCGCGGGGTTCTCGAACTCGTGGATGAGCCCGTAGCGCGCCAGGGTGTCGTACGAGCGGTAGGCGATGCCGCCATCGATCGTGCAGCCGCCGGAGAAGTCGCCCACCTTCACCAGCACGTGGCCGCGGTGCAGCGCATGGAGCACGTCGACGAATTCGCCACGGTCGGCGATGATGGGGG
>Ga0209797_10000236_pt1 | contig 26447 bp, 21 predicted proteins | sample DOMMetBare3Fresh_2_FD_187472 | JGI IMG/M metagenome (GOLD analysis project Ga0209797, IMG submission 187472) | Wetland sediment microbial communities from St. Louis River estuary, USA, under dissolved organic matter induced mercury methylation -... | ecosystem: Environmental > Aquatic >... | reverse complement strand
GGTTGCATAATTTATTTTTATGTGACCGGCTGCATTACTACTATTATACTTTTCTTGCGACGCTCCGTTTATCTACTGTAATTCTTTTCAGCAAATAAGGAAACATCACATCGTTAGCCGGCTTGACAAGCAAGGGGTGCAATGTACAAAATAATCAAGCTTAACAATATGACAAGATTTTGAATAAAAATCTTTATTTGTATCTTTTAAGACCAAACGGAGACGGGCTTAACAAATAAAAAACAGTTTTATTAAACTCTTTTATGAAAGCTTATATTATTATTTTTTTCTTCATTATTGGCAATACATCAATTATTTCTTGTTCAAATTCTAGCGATAGAAGAATTGAGAATGAATTGTTGAAAGCTAAAAGTGATACTCTGATAAAAGATATTCCTGAGTCAGAAGTATCGGTACTTATTTATAGAGAATGGACCCGAACTCTTGGTCTTACTTCAATTGAAAATGGATCATCTGATTTTGAGATGCGAATTTGGGAAGACATCGACAATAGTTCTGGCAGAGTTGTTATTATACGCCGGTTTAACGAAAAATGGATTGCGGAAATGTTTAATTATGAGAAAAAAACTACGACGTGGTCTTTTCGAGACTCATTATCCGGGGAAAAGAAAATTTTGAATGACCCTAAATCTGGATGGACAAATTTTTTGAACAAGCTTTTAGATTTAGATATCTTGTCGCTTCCGGATTCCCAAAAACTCCCAAATTATTTTGTTTCAACTGATGAAACTTCGGTCAGAATTGAAATAGCCAGAAAAAATTATTATAGAGTTTATGAATATCCTGATCCGTACATTCGTCAAGGGTATCCGACTGCAAGAAAAATGACTAAAATATTGAAGTTTTTAAAAGAAGAGTTTTCACTGACATCATCAAATTCTTAGTCTTAGAAAAACTACTGTTTTGTGATCTTTATCTCAGCCTTTCTTTGACTATCAGGTATAGAATTACCAGCATTTTGTGGATAAGGATGAAGATTTACAAATTCAATTTTATATCCCACCAATATGGTGTCTTTATTATAAGTGGCAGGTTGATCCAATGTTGACAGATCGAAAGTGCTTGACTCATTATTTTTTGTAAAAGTGAATCTTCCTACTGCAGTTCCCTGCCAGATACACACCACATTTGTGGGACAACGTGAATCGGAAACAACCGTATTAAAACAAAGTTTCAGGTTATCACCGGCAATAGTTCCACTTTCACATTCAGATAATTTGAGTTCAACTGTTCCTTCTTTTAACCTGTTGCCGGTTTTGGAACAAGAATTTACAAAAGCCATTGACGTAAATGCCAATATTGATAAAATTAATTTCATAATGCCTGTTTTAATTTCTGACCAGAGATGATAGCCCGTCGTTGCACTTCAATTTGTGAAATTAAATGCAAACTCCGAGCCAGGCCATTAACCCCATGCCGACTTCTATTGCATTTTCATCAATATTAAAAGTAGAAGTGTGAACACCCGATGTAATTCCCTTTTCTTTATTCATTACTCCAACACGGTAAAAACAGGCAGGTATTTGCTGTGCATAATATCCAAAATCTTCGGCTCCCATTCTTAGTTCAGTCTCTTCTACATTTTCGGTTCCTAAAAACTTAGCGGCGGCGTTTTTGGCAGCTTCATTTAGTTCATCATTATTAATAACAGCAGGATAGCCCTTATCAATATGAAGATCAATTTCACCACCCATGCTATGCACAAGATCTTTTGAAATCTTTTCTATCAAACGGTGTGCCTCAGTTCTCCACGTTTCATCCATTGCACGAAAAGTTCCCATCAGCTTCACTTCATTTGGAGTTACATTAGTAGTAGCGCCACCTTGAAAAGATGTGATTGATAAAACAGACGGATCAAATGGATTTGAATTTCTGCTTACAACCTGTTGAAGACTTATTATTAAATGCGATGCGATCAGGATCGGATCAACACATAAATGCGGGGAAGCAGCATGACCGCCTTTACCTTTTATTGTAAAATATAATTCATCGGCACTGGCCATTACCTTACCACTTCTGAAACTTGTTTTACCAACAGGCATTCCCGTATGAACATGCATAGCAACAATACCTGACGGTTTTGGATTTTCCAGCACACCTTCTTTTATCATATAGCTGGCGCCACCGGGATTTTTTTCTTCACCTGGTTGAAAGATCAGTTTGACCGTTCCCTGCCATTCATTTTTTAATTCATTAAGAATTTTTGCAGCCCCGAGCAAACAAGTTGTATGCACATCATGCCCGCAAGCATGCATGATCCCTTTCTTTGTTGATCTATATGGCACATCGTTTTCTTCCAATATCGGCAACGCATCAATATCTGCACGGATGGCAAACACACGGCTATCAGGATTTTTTCCTTTTATTAATCCAACAACGCCGGTAGTTGCTTTTACTTCGATTGGAATTCCAAACTCTGAAAGTTTGTCTTGAATAAATTTTGAAGTTTCAAATTCCTGGTAGCTCAGTTCAGGATTTGCATGAAGATGGTGACGTATTGCAATAAATTCTGCTGAATATTCTTTTGCCAGTTTTTTGATCTTATCTATCATCCGGCAAAAATAACGATTGAAGCGGAGCTTTATTAATCAGGTTAACCACGGGTAACTGTCTCTGCTTCTTTTTCCAGTTTTACTTCGATCGTATCATTCATAATAAAAACGCCATTCGGAAAATACTTTTGAAATTTCTTTTGATATTCTTCAGCTTCTTTCTTTTCCTTAAAATTCCCAACTTTTAATTTAAAATTTGGAGCCTGATAAATGAGATATGATTTTAACTCGGGGAAATAATTATACACTTTTGTTTTGGCCGCAACTGCTTCATCTCTTTTATTCGTATTGATCACAAGCAGGCGATAACCTTTGCTAACACGTCTTGCCTCACGGCTTGTTTCTTCGTTTATCTGTATTTGTTTTTTCACCAAAAGATCAAGACGTGGATCTTTATGTACAATAACAGAAGATGTATCAACTGGTTTATGCCCGATCGTATCCTGGGCAAAGGAAGTGAGTGAGAAAAGTAAGCCAACTATTAAGAAAATCTTGTTCATAAAATTCGTTATGCAAAAATACGGCCAATATGCGTTTAATGGTTTAAGGGTTGAAATCGTTTAAAGGTTAACCTTAAACCATTAATCCTTTAGACGTTAGTAACCACTTCCCGAACCAGCAATGTTCTCCACCGGGTGCCAGGTAGTTTTTATTTCCTGTGTATCTAAAATAAAATAAGGTGATTGTCCCTGTTCTGTACTCCATTTTATTTTATCGTAAAAGAAAATTCTTTTCATGTTTGCTGCGCCTTTTTCCTGCATCATCTTTTTTAAATCAGAATCATTTTCGCAGAAAACGGTTGCATTTACATCCATGTGATCAACAAACCATGTGGCCAACTCAGAAACTTTTCCTGTTAAAATATTTACAACTCCACCAGGAAGATCAGAGGAATTCAACACCTCAGCAAACGTAACTGAGCAAAGCGGTTTTGTTTCTGACGCAAGCACCACACAAGTGTTTCCGCCAGCGATCACAGGTGCAATAACAGAAACTAATCCAAGCAACGAATCATTTTGTGGAGCAATGACAGATACAACACCGGTGGGTTCAGGAACTGAAAAATTAAAATGCGAAGTCGCAACTGGATTTACTGCGCTGAAAAGTTGCTGATACTTATCGCACCAGCCGGCATAATATATCAAACGATCGATGGCAAGATTCACTTCTTTTTCAGCTTTTCCTTTTGACAGGTCCTGTTGCATCAATTCCTCAACGAACTGAGCTTTCCTTCCTTCCAGCATTTCTGCCATGCGATAAAGAATTTGTCCGCGGTTGAATGCTGCTCTTGTACTCCAGCTTCCAAATGCATTCCTTGCAGCAACAACTGAATCACGAAGATCTTTTCTTGAGCTTAAACATACATTCGCCAAATTTTTACCGGCAGCATTTGTAGGAACATAATACCTGCCAGACTCAGTTCTTGGAAACTGTCCACCAATATAAATTTTATATGTCTTCAATACTTCCAATCGTTTTTTTGAAGTTTTTTTCTCCAAACCGTTTTCACTTATACTAAGAGAAGATTTTTTTATTTCAGTTTTGCTCATTTCAACTTTTTTAAATATTCGATAAATAGAAAATGTTCAATCTAAGTCTCCCCTTTAGGGGGACAGGGGGTTTAGGTTCAGATACGGAAGTAACCCATGCAACCCTCCCTCTCTTCCATATCCGCTTTCTTTATATCCACCGAATGGAGAGCTTGGATCGAACTTATTAAATGTATTTGCCCAGATGACACCGGCTCTCATTCTCTTTGTCATGTTGAAAATTTTAGAACCTTTATCTGTCCAAACCCCGGCACTTAATCCATAAGGCGAGTTATTTGCTTTTTCAATCACTTCATCATCTGTTCTGAAAGTAAGAACAGCCAGTACTGGTCCAAAAATTTCTTCCTGTGCTATGCGGTTACTCTGTGCAACATTGGTAAACAAAGTTGGCCTGCACCAAAAACCTTTACCCGGCAATTGACAACTGTTTTGATACATCTCACTTCCTTCTTCTGTTCCGATCTTAATATACTTATGTATTGTTTCTAATTGTTGTTTTGAATTAATGGCGCCGATATCAGTGTTTTTATCCATTGGGTCACCAACGATCAATGATTCGATCCTGTCTTTTAGTTTTCTTATTACTTCTTTCGCTACCGATTCCTGTACATACAATCTTGAACCTGCACAGCAAACATGCCCCTGGTTAAAATAAATTCCATTGATCACACCTTCAACTGCCTGATCAATTGGCGCATCTTCAAAAATTATATTAGCAGCTTTACCGCCCAATTCAAGCGTTGCCTTTTTATTTGTTCCTGCAATTGCACGTTGTATTATTTTCCCAACATCAGTTGACCCTGTAAAAGCAATTTTATTGATGTCGGGATGATTAACGATGGCAGCGCCGGTGGCGCCAGCCCCGGTAATAATATTTACAACACCCGGTGGCAGTTCAGCTTCCTGTATTATCTCAGCAAGTTTCAATGCGGTTAGTGAAGTTGTTTCAGCAGGTTTTAATACAACTGTATTTCCTGTTGCCAAGGCCGGTGCAATTTTCCATGCAGCCATCAACAAAGGAAAATTCCATGGAATGATCTGACCAGCGACACCAAGTGGCTCAGTTCTGCGATTTGGAAAAGCATAATCTAATTTATCAGCCCAACCAGCATAATAAAAAAAATGATTCGCAGCAGTCGGCACATCAAAGTCGCGGCTTTCACGAATCGGTTTACCGCCATTCAGCGTTTCAATGATCGCCAACTCTCTTGCTTTTTCCTGTACCATTCTTGCGATTCGGAAAATATATTTAGCTCTTTCTTTCGCTGGCATTTTTTTCCAAACTTTTTCATAAGCCTTTCTTGCAGATGAAACGGCTTTATCAACATCAGCAACATTTGATTCGGCAACCTCACTCAGTTTTTCTTCCGTTGCCGGGTTGATCGTATCAAAATATTTATTGCCAGATGGCTTCACCCATTGGCCATTTATAAAAAGATCGTACTGTGACTTTATGCTTGCAGCGCTTTTGCTTTCCGGCGCAGGTGCATATTGCCAGGTATCAAACTTTAATTTGACCGTGTTACTTTTCTTTTTTGAAATTGTTTTCGGCATGTAATAATTTTTATAAGGTCATCTGCATTACTACTATAAAGCTTCTGTTGCGTCGCACTCTTGTACCTTCTGAAATTCTATTCGGCATACTTCCGTGTAACTCCGTGCCTTCGTGGCTATTCAAAACTTTTGTTTCAATACTAAACCCCTAAAGGGGTTTGGAAAAATCTTTCCAATGATCCCCCGGGCTAAAGCCCGGGGCTATTAATAATGCGCCCCTCTGGGGGCTGTGAATTTTTATTTTTAATTCTCGACCGATATTTTATCCCTACGGGATAAAGACATTTTCAATAAACTAATGTATCTACTACCTAAGTCACCCCTTTAGGGGGACAGGGGGTTTTTAATCAACAGAAAAATAATTTGCCGCCTGGTACACTCCCGTTTTTTCTTTCATAACCTGCATCAACACATCATTTGCCAAACTGCTTGCACCAAAACGGAACCAATGATTATTCATCCAGGCTTCACCCAAAGTTTCTTTCAGCATTACTAAATAATGTAAAGCCAATTTTGATTTTGAAATACCACCAGCAGGTTTCATACCCACCATCCTCCCGGTTTTATAATAATAATCTCTTATTGCTTCCAACATTACTAATGTTACAGGCATCGTTGCAGCCGGTTGAATTTTTCCTGTTGAAGTTTTTATAAAATCTGCTCCGGCATGCATGGCAATATCGCTTGCCCTACGAACCTTATCCATTGTTCCCAATTCACCTGTTTCTAAAATGACTTTTAATCTTGCTTCACCACATGCTTCTTTGATAGCCGCTATTTCATCAAATACAAAATTGTATTCGCCCGCATGAAACTTACCCCGGCTGATAACCATATCAACTTCATCAGCGCCTTGTTCAACCGCATATTTTGTATCACGGATCTTTACATCTTTTGGCGCCTGGCCGCTTGGAAATGCGGTGGCAACCGAGGCCACATTTATTCCCGAATCTCCCAATGCTTTTTTTGCAATTTTTACCATAGAAGGATACACACAAACAGCGGCGACAGTTGGTAAACCGGGCAAAGCATCATGCAAATGCATTGCTTTATAACAAAGCTGCTTCACTTTGCCATCTGTATCTTTTCCTTCAAGCGTAGTAAGGTCGATCATATTCAGAACCAGTTTCAGCCCATTCATCTTTGTTTCTTTCTTGATACTCCTTTTTGTAAACCGGGAAGCTCTTTCTTCAACTCCTACCTGGTCAATTCGGGGCGACAAACTAAAGTCGGGAAGAACAATTAATGATTTGACCCTGGACATATAGCAAAAATTGATTGGACTCAAAGGTAACCAAAGTTTATAGCCCTGACAATCCGGGATTTTTCAGTAAAAATGCCTCTCATAAAGTCTTCGGCTGAGTTTGCTCCAATTGTTATAAATTCGGCGTCCCTATTCGCAAGTTCTTTTCAAAAAAAACATCTTATTCCAAAAAACTAATCGCAATGAGAAAATCTCTATTTATTTACAGGTTGGTTTTTGTGTTAGCATTATTTCCTGTCACATCAGGTTTGTTGGGCCAGGCAACATTTCCGGAAAACGGAGTTGTTGATCCGAGGCACGGCTCTTTTGCTTTCACAAACGCAACAATTGTAAAAGATGCAGCTACTACACTTAACAATGCTACTATGCTCATCAAAGACGGAAAAATTATTTCCGTTGGTACTTCGGTAAAAATTCCTGCAGGCACAGTTGAAATTGACTGCAAAGGAAAATTCATTTATCCATCGTTTATTGACATTTATGCTGATTATGGAACTTCACTTCCAACTCAACAAGCTCAGGCTGGTGGTGGTGCAGGTGGCGGATTTTTTGCTCAACAGCAATTTGTATCGAATGCAAAAGGCCCCTATGGCTGGAACCAGGCAATAAAAAGCGAAGTAGATGCATTCAAAGTTTTTACAATTGATGATAACAAAGCAAAACCTCTTCGTGAAGCGGGATTCGGTACAGTATTAAGCCATATGAGAGATGGTATATCCCGCGGCACTGGTTCAGTTGTTACACTTGCCAATTCAAAAGAAAACCTTGTGATGCTGAAAGAAAAGGCTTCGGCGCATTATTCTTTTAGCAAAGGCACATCAACGCAAAGCTATCCTGGCTCTATGATGGGGACGATTGCATTGCTTCGTCAATCATTTCTCGATGCTCAATGGTACAAGCAAAGACCAACTGAAGAAGGAGTGAATATCAGCTTGCAGGCATGGAATGAGAACCTTTCGTTACCACAAATTTTTGATGCCAACGATAAATGGAACTGTCTTCGTGCAGACAGGATTGGGGATGAGTTTGGGGTGCAATATATTTTAAAAGGTGGCGGCAATGAATACCAGCGGATAAAAGACATGAAGGCAAGTAATGCTACATTTATTATTACACTCAATTTCCCGCAGGCACAGGATGTAGAAGATCCAAACGAAGCAAGATTTGTTTCTATGAATGATATGAAACATTGGGAAATGGCGCCGGCTAACGCTGCTTCTTTTGAAAAAGCCGGAATTAATTTCTGCCTTACAACTGCTGACCTTAGAAACATAACTCAGTTCTGGACTAATCTACGCAAAGCGATTGATTATGGTTTGAGTGAAAGCAAAGCAATGGAAGCGTTGACAAAAACTCCTGCAACACTTCTTGGTATTTACGATAAAGTAGGAAGTCTTGATGATGGTAAGATTGCCAATTTTATAATTACTAATGGTCCCGTGTTCAGTGAAAAATCCTTGATCATTCAAAACTGGATACAGGGAGAAAAATATTCTGTAAAAGAAGATGCATGGACAAATATTGCGGGTACTTATAAGCTCACAGTAAATACTCCGGCTGGCACTGATAATTATACACTCGATGTAAAATCGAATAGCTCATTGAATATGTTTGGAAAAGATACAATGAGCACAAGATTCACTTACGATGGAAAGGCTGTGAAGCTTAGCTATGCACCAATGGTTCGCAGACAAAGAGGTGGCGGACAAGGCGGAGGTGGAAATTTTGGCGGTGGTGGTGGTTTTGGTGGAGGACAACAAGCTGCTCAATTGCCTAATACTGCAGTAAGACTTGCTGGTTATAGCAGCGGCACTGAATGGAATGGTACCGGAACAGATTCATTAGGTAATTCTCTGACATGGACAGCTGTTTTAGAAAAAACTGCTGATGTAAAATCTGATAGCATTAAGAAAAAAGATCCGATCAATGTTGGAAAAGTTTTATATCCTTTCGAGCCTTTTGGTTTTGAAGAAGGAAGCCAGCCAAAGCAAGAAACTATTTTGCTAAAGAACGGAACAGTTTGGACAAATGAAAAAGAAGGTATTCTTCAGAATACTGATGTTTTATTAAAAGATGGAAAGATCGCAGCTATCGGAAAAAATCTTTCTGATGCAAATGCAAAAGTTATCGATGCTACTGGTAAATATGTTGCTCCCGGTATTATTGATGAACATTCACATATTGCTGCTGCTTCCATCAATGAAGGAGCACAGGTGGTAACATCTGAGGTTAGAATAACTGACAACCTTAACCCGGATGATATAAATATTTATCGTCAATTAAGTGGTGGTGTCACTTCATCTCATATCCTTCATGGTTCTGCAAATGTTATTGGCGGACAAACCCAGTTGATCAAACTTCGCTGGGGTGCAAATGCTGAAGATCTGAAGTTCAAAAACTGGCCGGGACAGATAAAATTTGCATTGGGTGAAAATGTAAAACGTTCTGCATCTACACAAGGCAATACCCGTTATCCTGATACAAGGATGGGTGTTGAACAAGTTTTGATCGATGCATTTACCCGTGCAAAAGATTATAAAAAATCATGGGATGATTATAATGATGAAAAAGATAAATTGACAAAAGCTAAAAAACCTTTGACAGGTTTAATAATGCCACGTCGTGATCTTGAATTGGAAGCATTGGTTGAAATTTTAGATAAAAAAAGATTCATCACTTGTCATTCTTATGTTCAGAGTGAGATCACCGGCTTGATAGACGTTGCTGACAAAGCCGGCTTCAAAGTAAATACATTCACACATATTTTGGAAGGATATAAAGTGGCTGATAAAATGCTGAAGCATGGCGCTAATGCTTCTACTTTCTCTGATTGGTGGGCATATAAAATGGAAGTGGAAGATGCGATCCCTTACAACGCAGCGATCATGCACAAAGTTGGTTTGAATGTGGCGATAAATTCTGATGATGCTGAAATGGCTCGTCGCTTAAACCAGGAAGCTGCTAAAACAATGAAGTATGGCGATCTTTCTGAAGAAGAAGCTTTCAAGATGGTGACATTGAATCCTGCGAAAATGCTTCGGGTAGATGACAGAGTAGGAAGTTTGAAAGTTGGCAAAGATGCTGACGTAGTTGTTTGGAGTGATAATCCTTTGAGCATTTATGCAAAATCATTATACACAATTGTTGATGGAATAATTTATTTTGACAGGGCAAAAGATGCCGAGATGCAAAAATGGGTTGATAATGAAAGAACCCGCCTGATAAGAAAAATGAATGGCGAAAAGAGAAGCGGTGCACCGGTTATTCCTGCCACACCTAGCTACCAGATCATTCATACATGCGGTGATCATGGTCATAGTCATGGCTTACTCACAATTGATGTTGACAATCTAGATAACAAATAAAATATTTACAATGAAAAAAATATTTTTTTCAATCATATTCGGTGGTTTGTTTATGACAGCGGTTTCGCAGGAAACTGTATTGCCAACGGCACCGCAAAAAGGAACGATGTATATTAAGAATGCCACCATCCATGTTGGCAACGGAACTGTTATTAATAACGGAGTAATCCAGATCAAAGACGGAAAAATTGAAAAGGTTGGTACTGATATTGTAATCCCGCAAGGTGAATCAAAAGTTATAGACGCAAAAGGTAAGCAGGTTTATCCCGGTATCATTTTACCCATCAGTAATCTTGGATTAGTTGAGATATCAGCGGTAAGAGCATCAAGTGATGTCAGGGAAATTGGTGATATGAATCCAAATGTTAGATCAATTGTTGCTTACAATACAGATTCAAAAGTTATCAATACACTTCGTTCCCAGGGAATACTTATGGCTAATATTGTTCCTCAGGGAAGTTTTCTTGCCGGCTCATCATCAGTTGTGCAGTTGGATGCATGGAACTACCAGGATGCAGCGGTAAAAACTGATGCAGGCATGCATTTATATATGCCTTCATTAATGCCGCGTCCTGAGTCTGGAAGATTCGGCGGTGGCGGTGGTGGTCGTTTTGGTCCGCAACAATCAAGCACTACTGATCCTGTAAAAGAAGGTTTGAATAAGATAGAAGAATTGAAATCTTTCTTTACACAAGCAAAAGCATATTTTGCCGAAGCCACACATAAAGAAACGAACCTGAAGTTTGAAGCAGTAAAAGGATTGTTTGATAAAAGCCAGAAATTTTATGTTCATGGCAACACTGTAAGACAAATGCTGGTTGCTCTTGATTTTGTTAAGCAATTCAATTTTGATGTAGTGATCGTTGGTGGAAGTGATAGCTGGCAGATCGCTGATCTTTTAAAGCAGCATAATGTTTCAGTTGTTTTGAGTCAAATGCACAGCCTTCCTACGGCTGAAGATGATGATATTGATCAGCCATACAAATCAGCAGCTGCATTACAAAAAGCCGGAGTGGTATATTCTATTTCTGATGACGATCCCCAAACCCGTGGCAAGAACATTTTATTTAATGCAGGCACAGCTGCCACTTATGGTTTGTCAAAAGAAGAGGCATTGCAGGCAATTACTTTAAATGCTGCAAAGATCATGGGTGTGGCAGATAAAGCAGGAAGCATCGAAGTTGGTAAAGATGCAAATATTGTGATCAGTGATGGCGATCTTCTTGATATGCGTACAAGCAAAGTATCCGCTGCTTTGATACAGGGAAGAGAAATTGATCTTACTGACAAGCATAAATTACTTAATGACAGGTTTAATAAAAAGTATGATCTGAAAAAAACAACAACACCTGCAAAACCATTCTGATAATGTAGTAGAAATTTTTGAACCGTTTCGCCTCAGGCGAGACGGTTTTTTATTAGATATTATTTTAAACAGGTTTATTATCGTCATCATCATCTTCATGATGATGATATAGGTCCAGGGGTTTTCCGCAATGCGGGCAATTATGTCCTTTAGTTTTGCGAATGAACCTGGATTCTTCAAGAAATCCTGCAGTAATGATACCGGCGGGCAAAGCAAAAAATGCAACACCTGTAAGCATGATGACAGAAGCTAATATCTTTCCGGTTGTTGTTAGCGGAACCACATCTCCATAACCTGTAGTCGTTAAGGTAACCACCGCCCACCAAAGAGTAGCGGGGATACTGGTGAATTTACTTTTGTCTTCTGACGGGTATAAGTGTTCTGCAAAATATAATAAGCAGGAAGCGATTATTATTAAAAAAAGGACAAGGACAAGACTTAAGATCAATTCATTCTTACGGGATTTGAAAACATTAAAGATCATTTGTGCTGACCTTGTATAAGCGGTTAGCCTGAACAACCTGAAAAAACGCATCAATCGCAGTATCCGCAATACCCTTAGATCAAGTCCAATAATTACGTGTATGTAATAAGGAAGAAATGCAAGCAGATCAATAAGGGCTCCGGGGGTGAAAATATATTTTAATCTTCCTTTTATACTGCCTTTGTATCGTGAATCATGTGTGCAACTCCATACCCTTAATATATATTCAATTGTAAATATGTAAACAGAAATAGCATCAAACCAGTCAAAAAAAAGTTTGTATTTAATATGCAATGGCTTTATGGTTTCCAGCATTACAGCAATTACATTTAATACAATAAGAGTAATGATGAAAATGTTGATGGCTTTATCTGCTTTTGATTCGCCGAGTTCAGGGTGGAGAAGTATATGAACCTTGTGCTTGGTCTTCTGATACATAAATTAGCTTTGGTCAAGCTAAAGATATAAATAAACGGCAATTATTTTCAGGAGTAAGATTCTTTAATGTTTCAGTCTTCTCTTTTTGATCATTCCACCTTTAATGTCTTTGATCGTTGTCATTACAACAAAAGCATTGGGATCAATTTTTTGAATTTCGGTATTCAGCTTGCTTATTTCAAGTCTTGTCACTACAGTATAGATAATATTTTTTTCATCGGCGTGCCCCTGTTTGCCAAAACCACCTTTGCCTTTATAAATTGTGACACCGCGGCCAAGTTTATTGATGATCATTTCTTTTATTTCTTCATTGTGTGATGAAATAATAGTGACACCGGTATATTCTTCAATACCTTCAATTACAAAATCAACTGTTTTGGAAGCAGCAAGGTAAGTGATCATGGCATAAAGAGCAATGTCAATAGAGATAAGCGATGCTGCTACAGAAAAAATTATAATATTTATTATGGTGATAATATCACCTATTGTTGTTCCTAACCTCTTACTCAGGTAAAGTGCCACTACTTCAGTGCCATCAATAACAGCGCCGCCGCGAATGGTAAGTCCGATACCGGCTCCAAGAAAAAAACCGCCAAAGACTGCTACCAGTAATTTATCATCCGTAATCGTCTTGAATTCTATAAAAGCGGATGCAAGTGCAAGCCCTGTAATTGCTAATGTTGCCTTGATCGCAAAATTTTTTCCGATAACACCCAAACCCAAAAGTAAAAACGGAATGTTTATTACTATCAGCATTACTGCAAGCTTTGCAACAGTCAACTGGCTTATCAGCAATGCAATACCGGTGGCGCCACCATCAATAAAATTGTTGGGGATCAAAAAACCTTTAAGTCCGAAAGCAGCAGAAAGAATTCCTAATGAAATAAAAACCATGTCCCTGAGAAATGCAGTTACTGATATTTTAAATTCACGATAAGCTTTTGCTAATTCGTAAGTGGAATACCCGGGCTTTCTACCAGGTTGTTGCTTCTTGTGACGAAGCACAGTATCTATTATTATCTTCTGATAGAATGGATTCATGTTCCATCTTGATTGTTGTTATAGCCTTTTTTCAAATTTAACAATTCTGCACCAAAATAAGATTAAATGAATAACGCTGATCACATCAGGAAGCTCATTTTTCAGAAATCAAAATTTATGTCGTGCAATTGATTTAATTTTCGGCTATGCCATATAAATTTTTATTCTTGTTGCCAGCTTTTTTATATGCCGGTACACAACTCAACTCACAGGAAATTCTTGAGCAGCTTGCAACAAAACTCACCAAAGAATATGAAAGCAATGCAAAAGAATTGATCTTGTTGCAAACAGACAAGACAGTTTACCGGCCAGGGACTGAAATATGGTTCAGAGCATTCTCCGTTTCTTCAAATGGCTTTGCAACAAATGAAAAGAATAAAGTAATTTATGTGGAGCTTGCAGATGCAAAAGACAGTGTTATTGGCCGTGTTCTTTTAAATAAAGAGGAACTTCAGTACAATGGATCAGTTCTTATTCCTAGCCGGGTAAAAGAAGGATTTTATCAACTGAGAGCTTATACAAAAACAGCATCCGAACAATTACCACCTGGTCTTTTTATTTATCCTGTTTATATAACAAGTGATGCAGGTAAGATGAAAGTGGAAAGTCAGTCTTCAGCAAGTGAACCAATCTGTAAATTTTATGTAGAAGGTGATGAGCTTGTCAATAATGTAAGTTGTTCCGTATTTTTTTCAGCTACTGACAAAAATGGAATTCCATTGCAGGTAAGTGGAACAGTAAAAGATAATTTTGGAAATGAAGTTGCAAAATTTACCGGCAATGGAATCGGAAAATTTGTATTCGAACCTTACTCCAAAGACAGAACGTATAAAATTTATATCAAAACAAATAATCCGGCAGAGCAAGCTTACTCTTTGCCATCAATAAAAACCGGTGCGTTCCAGTTGTCGTTGCAAAAACAGACAGCCGATGAATTAGTTTTCCGGATTGCATTGGGAGATTCAGCTTATACCAAAAAAGCATCGTCGTATCTATTAGGAGTTGCAGGCGGCAAAGTTTGTTTTGCCAGTTCCGGCAGCGCCATGTATATGGTAAATGTTCCTGTAAATACACTTCCGAACGGCGTTGTTGATTTTTATCTTTTTGATGCAAACAAGGAATTGAAAAGCCGCCGCACTGTGTTTAATGAGAATTATAATTCAACAATTAGTATCACAGCAGATAAGCCGGAATATCCTTCAAGGCAAAAAGCAAAGCTGAATCTAAATGTGACGGATAATGAAGGCAAACCGGTAAAAGCAGTAATGTCTGTTTCAGTTACTGATAAAAGACTCGTAAATGAAAGATCACCATTACACGCAGCGGATATTTATATGCTCAGCAGAAACACAACAGGATTGATGACGGAGTATTTTATCAATAACAGTGAAGCGAGGGATCTGTTTGCAGTTACGTTGAGTAGCGATAATTATTTACCGTTTACTCCTGCTATAAAAGCAAATGAAAATTTTTACTGGGATGGTATAGAGATCAGGGGCAGTCTTGCTGATAAACAAAATAACCCCGTAACAGGTGAATTAATAATGCTTATGCCCGATCAGGAAACAACAGCTTTAAATGATTCAACAGACAGCAAAGGCTTTTTTGATTTCCGTGATATTATTTTTTATGGAAAAAAAAGATTTCATGTAATGGTACCTTCTGTCTATAACAAACAACAGAAGTATGAAATAAAAATCAATGAAATCACTTACCCTGAAATTTATTCTCACACTTATCTGAATAATGCAGATGTGACTTCTTTAAAAAATCTTTCTGCTTTTAAGCAGCAACAAGCTGATTCTTCTGTTAGCGGCAATACAAAAATCTGGTTACAGCAACTTGCTATGCAGGAAGAAACCGGCAATAAGAAAAATAAAGCTTCTAAAGATAACGGGCTGCTGAACGGACGCCGTATTACAGGCGAACAGTTAGATAAATTAAGTTTATCAAATACTGCGGATGCGGTAAAAATGCTTCCGGGTGTGATAATGATGGGTGGACGTCTAACCATTCGTGGTGGTATTCAGAGTTTGTCGGGTGATCTGAGTGATGTGGAGCCGCTGTTAATTCTTAACGGTGTGAATACCCGGGCATCATCAGTTATTGACTACCTGAATTCAATTCCTCCTTCACAGATTGATTACATTGAAGTGCTTACAGGGCCCGAAGCAGCATTGTATGGAACAAGAGGTGGTAATGGCGCTATCGTGGTGAAAACAACAAACGAGTTACGGGATAGTAATAAAGATGATAAGGAAAGACAAACGATCGTCGCTTCTGGTTTTTATAAGGAACAAAATTTTTATGAACCGCCGTATGATAAATACAGTGTAAGAGAAGCAAGCTTTACCGATAACCGTGCAACTATATACTGGAATGGGCAGGTGATGACTGATGCTGCGGGCAAAGCAACTGTTTCTTTTTATACTGCTGATCTTAAAAATGATTATACCGTAACAGTGCAGGGTATAACGGAGAAAGGAGAGTTGATATTTAAAACTTACACGATCAAAAAAAGATAAAAGCATCCGCTTAACACGAATGCTTTTTATGAACCTATAAATTTAATTTTTACTGCCAATAATCTTTTGTGTCCGCAACTTTACCGGCTATAAAATCTGTATATCGTTTCAGCAACGCATTATTTATTCCGCGGTTATCAACAGGTAAACCCATCATCAGGTTGCCGGAATCCGTTACATAAAAAAGCGCCGGTTGAATTTTTGCATTCTGTTTTATCAACTGAAAATATTTTGAAGAATCTGATGGAGCTTTTCCAAGAAAAACTGTCAGCCAGATATAGTTAGTGCTCGCACTGATCTCTAAACCCATTGGAACATCAAATCCGCCTTTGTTTATTTTTATTTCATATTTTTCTTTACCAGGAGTTGTAACAAGATCTTTTACAGTATGCCCTAACTGAACCAATAACTCTCTTAGTTTGGTTTGATTAATTTGGCTGCAATCCTGTCCACTTCCGGCATTGCCTTGTGCACTGGCTGGAGCTGTAAAGCAAAAGCTCAATAGGATCAAAAAGGAGAATAAGATGATGGCACTTTTTTTCATAAAATGTTTTGAGTTGAAAGAGCTTAAAAGTAGAGAATCGGTTGCATAAAACAAAAAGCATCCATTTTCATGAATGCTTCAATTATTTCCTTCGCTTCGCTCAGGATGACAAATGACTATGCTTCTCTGCCATGACAATGCTTATACTTCTTTCCACTTCCGCAGGGACAAAGATCATTCCTGCCGATCTTGGGAGCTACTTTAACAGGCGCCTGTTTTTCCGCTACTCGTGTGTCACCCGGTTCAAACTTATCCCGTTCATTAGCTGCATAATCCTGGCCGGCTGTATCTATCTCTTCTTTATTTGCTTTTAATTTACTGAGGTCTGTTTTTTCACGACGGCCTTCTTTTAATGGTGCTTGCTGCTCCTGCTGCGGCAATCCGGCATGACACATAAACGAAACGATATCCCTGTTCACACCGCTATCCATATTCTTAAACAAATTGAACGCTTCCATTTTATAAATTACCAGCGGATCTTTTTGTTCAAGGTAGGCAGTTTGCACACTTTGCTTCAGGTCATCCATTGAACGCAAATGTTCTTTCCATGCATCATCAATTACGGCAAGTGTGATATGACGTTCCAATGAATCGCAAAGTTCCTGGCCATTTGTATCAAGGGTCTTTTGCATATTCGTCAGCACATTGATGATCTTGCGGCCATCACTGAATGGCACCATCACATTTTCAATATGACTACCCTGCGACAAGCGAATATTTTTAAATACAGGCAATGATACTTTTTTCAGCTCTTCTTTTTTGCGTTCATAATTTTCAGTCGCTTCATTATATAATTTTTCTATTAACGTATTTTCATCTGTTTTCAGGAATTCTTCTTTTTCAATTTTGGTATCCATTCCAAAATTTACAATACAATCCAATTTGAAACCTTCATAATCTTCCTGTTCACGATAGGTGGCGATCAATCCTTCTGCAACCACTGAAAATGCATTGTCAATATCAAGCGCCAATCTTTCTCCAAACAACGCATGCTGACGTTTACCATAAACAACATTCCGTTGCTTGTTCATTACATCATCATACTCTAATAATCTTTTACGAATACCAAAATTGTTTTCTTCCACTTTCTTCTGTGCTCTTTCAATGCTCGAAGTGATCATGCTGTGTTGTATCACTTCGCCTTCTTTATAACCGAGACGGTCCATGATCTTTGCAATACGTTCGCTGCCGAACATACGCATCAGGTCATCTTCCAATGCAACGTAGAATTGTGAAGTACCCGGATCACCCTGTCTTCCTGCACGACCACGAAGCTGCCTGTCCACACGCCGGCTATCATGGCGTTCAGTACCAATGATAGCAAGACCACCTGCTTCTTTTACACCGGGTCCGAGTTTAATATCCGTACCACGACCAGCCATGTTAGTAGCAATAGTTATTGCACCAGGTAAACCAGCTTCAGCAACTATCTGCGCTTCACGGGCATGTTGTTTTGCATTCAAAACATTGTGTGGGATCTTTTTTACCTGCAGCATTTTACTCAGCAATTCACTTACTTCAACTGAAGTAGTACCAACAAGCACGGGTCTTCCTGCATTTCGCAACGCTTCTATTTCATCAATAGATGATTTATATTTTTCTCTTTTTGTTTTGTAAACAAGATCCTGGTGGTCTATACGAACCATTGGAAGATTGGTGGGAATAGTAACAACATCGAGTTTATAAATATCCCACAACTCCTTTGCTTCAGTTTCCGCAGTACCGGTCATACCAGCCAACTTATGGTACATGCGGAAATAATTTTGCAATGTGATGGTGGCATAAGTTTGCGTAGCCGCTTCAATCTTTACATTTTCTTTTGCTTCAATGGCCTGGTGCAAACCATCAGAATATCTTCTTCCATCAAGGATACGACCTGTTTGTTCATCAACAATTTTTACAGCGCCGTCCATTACCACGTATTCCACATCTTTTGAAAATAAAGTATAAGCTTTTAAAAGTTGTTGCACGGTATGAATACGATCGGCTTTAACACGGAAATCATTCAGCGCTTCTTCCTTGTGATGCATTTTTTCATCAGGATTCGAATCGGCTTTTTCTATTTCAGCAAGACGAACACCAATATCAGGCAAAATGAAAAAGTCGGCATCTTCGCCTGCTTTGGTGATCATTGCAATGCCTTTATCAGTGAGATCAACAGAGTTATTTTTTTCATCAATATGAAACAATAGTTCTGCATCTATTTTTGGCATCTCTTTTTGCTGATCGGCCAGGAAATAATTTTCCGTCTTCTGCATTTTCACCCTGATCCCCGGCTCACTTAAATATTTGATCGTAGGTCCGTATTTTGGCAAACCACGATGAGCCCTGAATAAAAAAGCCCCACCACTTTTTGGATCATCATCACCTTCAGCAATTTTTTTCTTTGCTTCATTTAAATTGTTTCGCACAATTCTTTCCTGTGCTTCCACCAATTGCAGCACTCTTGGTTTTAAAATATGGTATTGCTGATCTTCACCCCTTGGTATCGGACCGGAAATGATCAATGGAGTTCTTGCATCATCGATCAATACGCTATCAGTTTCATCCACCATTGCAAAATGATGTTTGCGTTGCACCATTTCTTCAGGTGAATGAACCATGTTATCACGCAGATAATCAAAACCAAATTCATTATTTGTTCCATAAGTAATATCGGCGAGATAAGCTTTTCTTCTTTCATCGGTATTCGGCTGATGTTTATCAATACAATCAACAGTGATACCAAGCCATTCGAAAAGAGTTCCGTTCCATTCCTGGTCACGACGAGCCAGGTAATCATTCACTGTTACAATATGGACACCTTCGCCGGCAAGTGCATTTAAGTAGGCGGGTAAAGTCGAAACAAGAGTCTTACCCTCACCCGTTGCCATCTCAGAAATTTTTCCCTGGTGCAAAACTATTCCACCGATCAACTGCACATCATAATGCACCATATTCCATGTCACCTGTCCGCCTGCTGCTGTCCAAGAATTTTTAAAAATGCATTTATCACCATCTATTATTACATATTCTTTTTTTACACTCAGGTCACGGTCCATTTCTGTGGCAGTGGAAACTAATTCTGTATTTTCTTTGAATCTTCTCGCTGTTTCTTTTACAACAGCAAAGGCTTCCGGTAAAATTTCCTGCAGCGCTTCTTCTATTTTTTTATCCCTGTCTTTTTTCAATTTATCCACTTCCTGGTAATTGGCATCTTTGCCGAGCAGGTCATTGAATTGAAGTTCTTCTGCTTTTTTATTGGTAGCAGCAATCTCATTATCAATTGCAGTCAGGTGTTCTTTTATGCGTTGGCGGAATTCCTGCGTTTTATTGCGCAGTTGATCATTCGTCAATGATTGATAAGAATTAAAATGCTGGTTGATTATTGCGACGAAAGGTTGGATCTTTTTTACATCCTTTTCCGATTTACTGCCGCCAAATAGTTTGGAAAAAAAACTCATAAACTTCTTTATAATTAATAAGATTCGAAAATCACCGTAATGAACAGTGATTTTGCTTGTCAAATAAGATGCTACAATAAATTATTAGCCAAATTGACAGCTCCAAAGAATTTTCTTTGAAGGGAGGCAAAGATAAGGCATCCTTTCTGCTTTACCTTGCTGAGTTTCAATGAGGGAGAGTTTCAATTGGCAGGATATAATATATTATTAAGCCAGCATTTGAGCCTTGATTTGGCTCCGGTTGCGTCGCACTCTTTTACTTTATGTAATTCTATTCAACATAAAATTTATTTCGGGGTTTATCATTTCATTAAGGAACTTTGCCGCCATCACAAGTATTAACTCTAAACTATTTTATGAGCCGCACAATTTCTCTCAATTCAACCTTATTCTTAACCTTTTTCTTCGCTATGCTCGCAATGACGAGCTGCACAAGTAATGAGATTGGAAACAGTAAAGACGTAAACCCCGACGCCGTTTTTTTTGATTATACAGTTTTAGCAGATGAAGATGGGCAAAATGTAACGGTGAATTTGCAATACCGGATGGGTGGAGAGAACGGAACCACTCTTGTGTTGGATGAACCAAGTAAAGTATTGCTCGATGGCGAACAATTAAAAGTGGACAGTGCAAAAGTAACCGGGGCTTTTTATGAAGCGCAAAAACCTTTAGCTTCATTTGCCGGTAAGCATACAATCAGTTTTACTGATCTGAACAAAAAAGAATATAACGAAGAGTTTGAATTCGCTCCCTTTACGATTGAACCCAATGTTGCCCCGGTTATGAACCGTGGCGATCTTGTTTTTACGTTCAAAGGTCTTGAGCCGGTGGATGTGCTTAGTGTGACACTAACGGATACATCTTTCCAAAGTAAAGGTATTATCAATGACATTGATACGGTAAGAAATGGTCGCCTTGTAATTTCAGCAAGCAGGCTTTCTGCACTCGTCAATGGCCCTATCAACCTGCAGTTTTACAAGGAAATAGAAAAGCCAATAAAGAATAGTACAAAAGAAGGGGGCAAGCTTTATATACGTTATGGGGTGAAGAGAGAATTTGAGTTGAAAGATGTGGTGAAATTGTAGTTAGTTTCTTTTCAACAATCCTCTGGTTTTTTAATCTCAAGCCCGTACTTTTGCGGCCGATTTCGCCCCCATCCCCCAAAGGGGAGTTTAGCATCCGACGGTCTGATAGTTGAACAGAATTATTGAAGTACAAGAGTGCGACGCAAGGGACGATGATTAGAAAACAAAAAGCTGGTTACATAACAAATAACCAGTGACTAAAAACCAGCAACGAGTTATGGCAGGACAGCTCAAAGAAGTTCGTAATCGTATCAAGTCAGTACAAAGTACACAGCAGATCACTAAAGCAATGAAAATGGTGAGTGCTGCTAAACTCCGTCGTGCACAGGATGCGATCATTCAAATGCGTCCTTACGCAAAGAAAATGCAGGAGATGCTTAGCAATATTGTAAGCAATGCCGGTGGTGGTGCAGGTATGGCTCTTGCATCAGAAAGGCCGGTTGAAAAAGTTTTGCTGATCGTTATCACCAGTGACCGCGGACTTTGTGGCGCATTTAATGCAAACCTGATCAAGCTTGCTAAAGCAACTATTGCAGAAAAATATCCTGATCAATTTAAAAAAGGAAATGTAAATATCTGGAGTATCGGTAAAAAAGGGTATGAGCATTTTGCAAAAATTCGTTTCAATGTTTCCGATACTTATAAAGATATTTTCCTTAACCTGAAATTTGAAACTGTACAGCAAGCTGCGCAAGCCGCAATGAAAAGTTTTGAGGCTGGCGAATTTGATGTGGTGGAAGTTATTTACAGCCAGTTTAAAAATGCAGCTACGCAGAAGTTTGAAGTGGAAAGATTTTTACCAATACCAAAAGTGGAAGGAAAGGCAGGAGCAACAAAAGCAGATTTCATTTATGATCCTTCAAAAGAAGAGTTGATCGCCGAGCTGATGCCAAAAATTCTCAACACACAATTATATAAAGCAGTTCTTGATTCCAATGCATCTGAACATGGTGCCCGCATGACGGCAATGGACAAAGCCAGCGACAATGCTCAGGAAATGCTGCGTACACTGAAAATTTCTTACAACCGTGCAAGGCAAGCTGCAATTACAACCGAGCTTACTGAGATAGTAAGTGGGGCGGCGGCGTTGCAGGGGTAGGCCCCCTGTCCCCCGAGGGGGGAACTTAGATTAGTAAAATTTTTTTATGTTTGGAATTATTCTAAAGTTGAAGTGGAAGATTTGAAGCCTGGATTCGAAATGTAGCGCCGCTCCCTTCCTTTCGGGAAGGGAGATGGAGGGTTGGGCCTGGATGTTGATAATTGTGTTACCAGCTTTTGATTCCCTGATTGTACATTCGTTGCGTCGCTCCTTTCAACTATTAGTTCTCTAATCAACAATTTTATAAATGGAAATTTCTAACCTGATACCACACATTGAAGCACTCATATTTGCAAGTGACAAACCATTGACGACAATGGAGATCGTTGATCTTGCCAACAATGCTTTTTCTTTTATGGAAGAAAAAGTTTCCCTTGACCAGGTGGAAACATCATTAGAAGGTATCGTTGAAAAATATAAAGCGGAGTTTTATCCATTTGAAGTGATACAAAGTGGCGGCGGATGGCAGTTCCTTACTAAAAAAGAATATCATAAAACAATTGCACAATTGAATGGCGATAAGTTTTTGAAAAAACTTTCTGCTGCGGCGATGGAAACACTTTCCATTATTGCCTACAAGCAACCTGTAACCAAAGGCCAGGTAGAAGCGATAAGAGGAGTGAGTGCTGACTATGCGATTCAAAAATTGTTGGAAAAAGAATTGATCGTTATCAGCGGTCGCAATGAAACAATGCCTGGTCATCCGCTTGTTTATGCCACTTCAAAAAGTTTTATGGATTATTTCGGTATCAATTCACCTGAAGATCTTCCAAAGATCAAGGAAGTATTAGCTGAGCAAATTGTTGAACCTACCATCGTTAACGAATCAGATTTTATTTCTGAATCTGTAAATAAAGAAGTTGATGCTACACCACCGGAAGAACCCACTAACCTTGCCGTAACTGAAAGCGGTGAGTTGATTGAAAATAAAGACGAGCAGGAAGGAGAGGAGAGTTAACCCCCCAACCCCTAAACGGGAGTAAAGAAACATTTTCCTTTTCGTATACCTAAAATATATGTCTGTGTGTAAAGGATATTGAGATATTACAAGAATTGGTTCTGTCAAAGGATGAAAAAATCCGCGGACATCCATCAAATCCGTGTCATCCGTGTTCCTATCTTCGCCAACATGTCACAGCAGCTTTCTTCGGACCAATTACAAAAAATAGCCAGGCAATTCGGCACACCTGTTTATGTTTATCATGCTGAAAGAATAAAAGAACAGTATGAGAAATTACTCACCGCATTTAAAGGTGTTGATACAAAGTTTTTTTATGCTGCAAAGGCACTGACGAATATCAATGTGCTTAAGTACATACTTTCTATCGGTTGCAATATTGATTGCAGTTCTGTGAATGAAGTGAAGCTTGCATTGAAAGCCCGATTTGCACCAGATAATATTTTGTATACATCCAACAACATCGCTTTTGAAGAAATAGAAGAAGCAAAAGAGCTTGGTGTGCATATTAATATTGATAGTGTTTCCAATCTCAAAAAGTTTGGAAAAAAATTCGGACACAGTTATCCGGTTGGTGTTCGTTTGCGTCCCAATATTATGGCCGGCGGTAATTTAAAAATTTCTACAGGCCATGCTAACAGTAAATTTGGTGTACCACTTGAAAATATCAAAGAAGTGCTTGATGTTATAAATGAAACAGGTTTACATATCCGGACATTGCATATTCATACAGGAAGTGAAATAAAAGACGTAGAGGTTTTTGCAAAGGGTATTGAAGTATTGTTTGAAGTAGCGCAGTATTTTCCTGAACTCGAAGTACTTGATCTCGGTGGCGGATTTAAAGTACCATATATGCCAGGTGAAGAGGGAACAGATATTCCATTACTCGGTAAAAAAGTAAAGGAAGAATTTGATCAGTATGAAAAAAAATACAATCGCCATTTCCAGGTTTGGTTTGAGCCTGGAAAATATATTGTAAGTGAAGCCGGTTATTTTATAACAACGGTTAATGTTATTAAGAATGCAGGCAGCAATATCTTTGCCGGAGTAAACAGTGGACTCAATCATCTTATTCGCCCCATGTTCTATGGCGCTTATCATGAAATTGAGAATATTTCAAATCCTGCCGGAGAAAAAAGAATTTATAATGTTGTTGGTAATATTTGCGAGACAGACACTTTCGCAGAAGATCGCCAGCTATCCGAAGTGAATGAAGGCGATAACCTTGTTTTTAGAAATGCCGGGGCTTATTGTTTCGAAATGTCCTCACATTACAATTCAAGATTTAAACCAGCTGAAGTAATGGTAAAAGATGGTGAAGCTTTCCTCATTCGCAAGAGAGATGAAATGGAAGACCTGCTGCGGGGGCAAGTTGATGCATTATAGTTCTGTATCTTTATTTAATTATGAAACGATCAATGTTTTTATTCTTTCTCTTCTTTTCTTTTGCCGCTTCCTCGCAGGACATGAAGAAATTCAGTCTGTATAAGCCAGGTGAAAAAGCAGAAACGGAAATTGCTAACGCAATAAAAGATGCAAAGAAATCCGGGAAACATGTTTTTATACAGATAGGCGGTAATTGGTGTATATGGTGTGCAAGATTTCATGAATACGTTACAAAAGATCCACAGCTTGATTCCCTGATGAATGCCAATTATGTTGTTTATCATTTAAACTATAGTAAAGAAAATTATAATGCAAAGCTTTTAACAAAATACAAATTTCCCCAGCGTTTTGGATTTCCTGTTTTCCTGGTATTGGATGGGGATGGTAAATTGTTACATACTCAAAACTCATGGTATCTGGAAGACGGCGATAAATCTTATGATAGAGAAAAAGTAAAAACTTTTTTTACGGAATGGAGTCCAAAGGCATTTGAACCATCTCAATACAACGAACAATAATGGAAACAAACTTTCAATTATTTTCCAGGCAGATGACCAGTCCTTTAAAGTTCAGGATGTTTTTGCTTTCTAAATTACCCAGTGCCTATTTCTCAGGAGTAAGAGTAAAAAGTTTGGATGAGAATAAATGTGAAGTAACAGTTCCTTTCAAATGGTTTTCTCAAAATCCATTTCGCAGCACATATTTTGCTTGCTTAAGCATGGCAGCAGAAATGAGCACTGGTGCTTTGGCATTGGCACATTTGTATAAAAGAAAACCTGCTGTGAGCATGTTAGTCGTAAAAACAGAAGGAGAGTATTTCAAAAAAGCGACTGATAAAACCAACTTTCTTTGCGAAGCAGGATTGGAAATGAAAAAAATAATAGAAGAAGCTGTGACAACAGGCGAAGCAAGAACCATAAGAGTAAAGTCAATTGGAAAAAACAAAGCAGGCGATGTTATTGCTGAGTTTTACATCACATGGTCATTCAAGGCCAAAACTACCTGATACTTTTCCGCAACGAAATGTTTAATTGCAATCCGCCATCTGATTGTGAAATCATGTAATTGAATTTTACCTCTGGCTCCATTACTATTGTTTCAGATAATTTAAAAGATTTTGAGATGCCGTCTGATGCTACAAGCCTTGCAGCAGATCTATCATAGCTTGTTATCGACGCTCCGCCGCTACCTGATTTGTCTTTCCATCCAACGAAGTAATCGATTTGCGGGCCAACAACAAAGTTCAAAAAGGAAGAATTAAACCTGTAAAGAATTGGTATCTGTAGCCAGCGTTCTGCTACTTTGGTGTTGTAATAATAAACAGTTTGTCCAATCTGCAAGGTTGTAAAAAATCGTTGATAGCGGGTCTGATAAAACAAACCGCTTTCCAGGCCGCTGTGTTTTCCGATACGATATACTACCTGACCTCCAAAGCCCGGCGCTAAACCATCATACAGCGTCAATTCGTTTATGAGTTTTACACCAATTTGAAGTGATTTTGTTTGTGCTGTAACAGTAAGCGACAATAAAATATAAATAAGAAAAAAAAGGACATGTCTTTTTTTCATAAGCAAAGGTTACTGTAAGCTACAATTTTTATTTCGGTTTAAATCATTAACAGGTGCACCGAAAAGTATTTTAGGTTTTTCTTAAAGTCTCGAATAACTTAGTTCACTAATCACATTTTATGAAAATAGCATTTCACGGAGCAGCACGATGCGTAACAGGAAGCAAGCATCTAATTACTTTAAAAAGTGGTAAAAAATTATTGC
>Ga0209797_10000235_pt1 | contig 26460 bp, 20 predicted proteins | sample DOMMetBare3Fresh_2_FD_187472 | JGI IMG/M metagenome (GOLD analysis project Ga0209797, IMG submission 187472) | Wetland sediment microbial communities from St. Louis River estuary, USA, under dissolved organic matter induced mercury methylation -... | ecosystem: Environmental > Aquatic >... | reverse complement strand
TGTTTTTTTGTTTTGACTGTTTCAGCATTTTTGCCAGCTCTATTAATGCCGCTGTTCCACTTGCATTATCATCAGCTCCGTTGTGTATTAGTTTTTCCCCGGTTCTAAGCATGGAGTTGCCATCTTCTCCATAACCCAGGTGATCAAAATGAGCGCCGAGTATAACAGTAGAAGTTGCTCCATTATTAATATAGCCAACCACATTATTACCTGTTCTTATTTTATCGCCAATGTCTATTTTTAATTTTATATCCAGCGTGGCCGATACGTCAGTAAAATATTTTTTTGCAATTTCTTTGGAAACATACACTACAGGAATTTCAAGTTTTTCAGATTTGTCTTTAGGATTAAACTGTAATTGATCTTCAATGACGGATGTGTTATAAAGTATAATAGCAGATGCGCCCCTATTTTTTGCTTTTTTTGCATTAGTCCTTATATATTCATTAATATCAAAATGAGGATTGTTTTTATTTTCTTCCAACCCGTCTTTCAGATCATAAAACCAGGGCATATCGCTTTCCTGCACAGCAATTGCGGGCAGAGCTTCAAGGCTTATGTTCGCTGAATAAACAAGAGGAAAAAAATCTTTTGATATAAGCAGGGGATTGTTGTTAATAATAAAATGTGTGGCGGCGTTTATTTGTTTGCCTTCGTAAATTTCAAATGGCTGGTAATAGCCATTAGTTCCTTTGGGCGTTATTCCTGTTTTTGAAAATTCATTACTGATATATTCCCTGGCAATTTTTTCTCCGTTGCTCCCGGCCCTTCTTCCTTCCAGCTTATCATCTGCAAGAAAGCCGATATGGGTTTGTAAATCGGCAACAATAGCCATATCTGCCTTATTTAATTTTGATGCTTTGTTTTTTTGTGCAAAAGAAATTTGTGATATAAACACCAGGATGATAAATAAAAATTTTTCCGAATTCTTCATAAGATTTTCTGATTGATTACAGCAAAGTTATTAATTGGGATGAATCAATGTGGTTAAAATTCCATTCGCATGAAAAAATGCATTTTTCCAAAATATTTTATATGATAAATATCATCCGTCAAAACACCGAAATTCGTAAGCCTGGCTTGTATTTGCCAATTACATTTGCAGGCTACAGTGAGTGGTAAAAATATACATATCGGACTTGTGGGTAATCCAAACAGCGGCAAGAGTTCGCTGTTCAATTGTATTACGGGACTTAAACAACATGTTGGAAATTTTCCAGGCGTTACTGTAGAAATGAAGGTGGGTATGGCAAAAATTGATGAAAATATGCGGGCTGAGTTTTTAGATCTGCCTGGTACTTATAGTTTATACCCCCGCCGTGATGATGAGTGGGTAACCTATGATGTATTGATGAATGAAGAACATGCCGAACATCCTGATATCCTGGTTATCATTGTGGATGCATCCAGCCTGCGAAGAAATTTATTGTTCGCCTCACAGGTAATTGATTTAAAAATCCCCGTTGTAGTGGTACTCACCATGATGGATATTGCCCGCAAAAAAGGAATTGAAATTGATGTGCCGGGATTGGAAAGAGAATTGGGAGTGCCTGTGATTCCTGTAAATCCAAGAAAAAATAAAGGGGTGCCACAACTAAAAAAAACATTGGCACAGTTGGCAGGAAATCTTTCGCCGTCAACCAACAGAAATTTTGTGCCGGGAGCTTTTTGGGGCAAGGGAGCCGTTCAATCAATAAAACATGCCTTTCCTGATTTAAGCGATTATAAGGCATTGCACCTTGCATACAACTATAAAGAACTGCCATTAAGCAGCAGTACAAAAAAAATCATTGAAGATTCTATAAAAGATTTTCCGCTTAATAAATCCGTTTCCCAGGCTGAAGAAATTACAGAAAGATATGCAAGAATAAAAACTATCATGAATCAAACAGTGGTAGAGCCTGACCCACTACAAAAGAATTTAAATACAAATAAACTTGATGATATTCTACTGCATCGCCGCTGGGGTTACCTTATATTGTTTAGTGTTTTATTCCTTCTTTTTCAAAGTGTATTTCTTATTGCACAGTATCCGATGGATTGGATAGAGTGGAGTTTTGCCAAACTGGGTTCATTGCTTTCTCAAATATTACCAGCTGCGTGGTGGAGTGATCTTTTGATAAATGGAGTAGTGGCGGGACTAAGTGGTATTCTTGTTTTTGTACCCCAGATTATGATTTTATTTGGATTGATCACACTATTGGAAGATACCGGCTATATGGCACGGATAAGTTTTCTCAGTGACAGGCTAATGCGTACAGTAGGACTGAATGGGAAAAGTGTAATGCCGATGATTAGTGGCTTTGCCTGTGCCGTGCCTGCAATAATGAGTGCAAGAAGTATTGAAAACAAGAAAGAAAGATTACTTACAATATTAATAACTCCGTTAATGAGTTGCTCTGCAAGATTACCCGTATATACTATTCTCATTGCTTTGGTAATTCCCAAAACGTATTTATTGGGCTTTTTAGGTGTACAGGGATTAGTGATGATGGGTTTGTATTTACTCGGTCTTGTAATGGCATTGGTTGTTTCTTATATAGCCAAATGGTTTATTAAAATAAATGAAAAAAGTTTTTTCATTCTCGAATTGCCGATTTATCGATCACCACGTTGGGGTAATGTAATACAAACCATGCTTAACAAAGCAAGAATATTTGTATTTGATGCAGGTAAAATAATCATGGTGATCAGTCTGATATTATGGGCACTCAGTTCTTTTGGTCCGGGAAAAAGAATGAATGAAATAAAAGCAAAATATGAATATGAAAAAGCATTGCCGGGAGCCGATGCCGGACTTGCTGAAAAAAATTATCGCACAACAAGACTTGAAAATTCATATGCCGGTTTATTAGGTAAAGCAATAGAGCCCGCAATTGCCCCTTTGGGTTATGATTGGAAAATCGGAATAGCGTTGATCACCTCATTTGCAGCCAGAGAAGTTTTTGTAGGTACTATGGCAACGCTTTATAGTGTTGGCGAAGGGGAAAATGATTTATTGCTTCGTGATAAAATGAAAGCAGCAGTAAGAAAAGATGGAACCCCGGTTTATAATTTAGCAGCCGGGCTGTCCCTTATGCTCTTTTATGTGTTTGCCATGCAATGTATGAGTACACTGGCCATAGTAAGAAGGGAAACAAAAAGCTGGAAATTGCCTATGATACAATTAGTGTATATGACTGGCCTGGCCTATATAATGAGTTGGCTGGTATACCAGATTTTTATATAATTATTGTACCGATGTTTCCCAGGTATCTTTTGGTTCAAAATAATCCCAAAGCAATCTTGAAATTTTTCTTGCCAGTACCCATGCTTCATTATTATGCATCCAGCTTATGTCTTTATTGTTTTTTGTAAATATGGAAAAAAGATAAGGGTTGTGCGGGGCATTTACAATCATTACTTCGCTTCGTACAGCATCCACACAACCATTCTTGCTGAACACTTCGATGTACGGCGGAATTTGCGAAATGGCTTCATCTTCATCCCAAAAATTTCTTCCAAGCAAACGCATCATTCTGTCACAGAGTTCTTTTGAAAAAATTTCATTGTGGTAAATTTTTTCAAGTAGTGTTCCCATCTCTAGGGGCGTGGTTTGTCCCCACTGATATTTTGCCCGGTTTGCTTCTCTCCCCGGAGTTCTAGAATTTATTTTTGTATTTACTAATCTAAGACTATCCATCAGTTGATTAATTCTTGTTCCGGTTCCTGCAATACTTTGTAACCAGAGACTTGCCGTATTATCACTTGTTGTAAGCATGAGCATCAGCAGTTTTTTCAAAGTAATCTTCTCATTTGTTTTGAAAGAGCCCAATATATCTTCCCCTTCATATAACAGAGAATCTTTGTAGGTAAATAATGAATCGTAGTTCAGATTGCCACTATAAAATTTATTAACAATGCCAATCATGATTGGAACTTTTACAATGCTGGCTGTAGGAAAAACAGTATCTGCATTTATTGCAATGAATTTTCCGGTACGAAGATTTTTTATATAAATGCCAATATCACCATTGAAACCAGATACGGCTACAGAAATTTTTTTGAATAGTTTTTTGTCTGTTGATTGTGAAGTTGATTTTTGTAAAATAATCAGGGTAGATAGTATTAAAAATACTTTTTTCATACAATTGAATCTATTGCATATTCAGGTAATCAAACACAATGTTGCAAAACGCTTTGATACCGGTTTTCATACCATTGTCATCAACAAAAAAAGCGGCGGTGTGATGCGGTGGTGCTTTTTTAGGATCATTTCCTTTTGGCATGCCTCCCAGATAGAAAAAGAATGCAGGTGCTTTTTCGCCATAATATGAAAAATCTTCAGCGCCTGTAGACCATTCTCTTTCCTTTACGTTCTCTGTTCCTGCTGATTTTTGAAGTGATGGAATAAATTTCTTAACAAGTTCGGGATCGTTGTATGTTACTAACGTCTTTGTATCAATTGTTACATCCGCCGTAGCGCCGGATGCTTCAGCAATATTCGTAGCAACTCTTTTTATTTTTTCGTGAATGTCCTTTTGCATATCGTTATCCAGCGTTCTTATCGTTCCTATCATTGTACATGTTTCGGGAATAATATTACTTCTTACCCCACCTTCAATTTTTCCAACAGTAATTACAGCCGGAGCTTTTGTTAATTCTGTTTGACGGCTTACAATAGTTTGCAGTCCATTAATAATTTGTGCTGCTATTGCAATAGGATCAATTCCTTTCCAGGGCTGTGAACCATGACTGCCTTTGCCATTAACTTTAATGACAAACCAATCAGATGATGCCATAAAAGCACCTGGCTTATATTCTATTTTACCTACTTCAATATCCGATTCAATATGCAATCCGAATATAGCATCCACTTTGGGGTTTTCCATTACCCTTTCTTTAATCATTAGCGGAGCGCCGCCATCTTCACCTTCAGGAGGTCCTTCTTCTGCCGGTTGAAAAATGAATTTCACAGTTCCTTTTAATTCGTTTTTCATACCCGATAAAACTTCGGCTACACTCATCAGCATTGCTACATGTGTATCGTGTCCGCATGCGTGCATCACCCCCACTTCCTGTCCGCTATAGGTTGATTTAACTTTTGATGCATAAGGCAGATTAGCATTTTCAATAATAGGCAATGCATCCATATCTGCACGCAGTGCTATACATTTACCGGGTTTGGCACCTTTTAAAATTCCAACTACACCGGTTTTTCCAACAGCTTCTTTTACTTCAATTCCAAGTGATCGAAGATGTGTTGCAATTAGTTTAGCTGTTCTTGTTTCACGGTTTCCTAATTCAGGGTTTTGATGTATCTCTCTGCGCCAAGAAATACATTTTGCTTCAATTCTATCCGTGGCAAAAGAAATTCTCTCAGTATTGTCTGTTGCTTTTTTTTGTGCTGACAATAAATAAGTAGACAGAATAATAAAAACAAATAACAAGAATTGTTTCATTTATTAAATTTTGCTTGAATTTAAGCGAAATTGTATTTCAAAGAGGAAGAATGTTTGTCTTGTTATATTATTTTTTATATTTAGACTAATATGCTCCTGAGACATATTCCATTTTTAAAAGCTGTTTTTATACATAGCATAACTGCTTTTGGCGGCCCACAGGCGCATATAGGAATGATGCTAAAAACTTTTGTACGCCGAAGACCCTATATTACTGAACAAGAATTGATGGAGTATACTGCTTTTTGTCAATTGTTACCCGGAGCCTCTTCAACCCAAACCCTCACACTAATAGGGTATAAACGAGGTGGCGTTCCTTTGGCAGTGCTTACATTAATTATATGGATAACTCCAGCGTGTATATTAATGGGGGCTCTTTCTTTTCTGCTACAATACATTGATAAAAGAGCATTGAATACAGATGTTTTCAAATTTATACCGCCGATGGCCGTTGGATTTTTTGTTTATGCGTCATCTTTGGCATTTCAAATTTCTGTAAAGAATACAATAACCTGGGTTATTATGATTTTGGCCGGGTTACTGACTTACCTTTTTTTTAAACAGCCATGGATATTTCCTTCTCTTTTTATTGCCGGGGGTATTGCAACAAATCTCAGCAGAAAACGTATCCCTCAAATTGAACAAAAACCCAAAAAGATTAAATGGTGGAATTTCTGGTTATTTGGAATCATATTTATTGCTGCCGGATTATTAAGTGAGTTTGCAAGAAAAAACGATTTGCCAAATCGAAGCCCTATTAATCTTTTTGAAAACACATATCGAATGGGCAGCCTTGTATTCGGTGGCGGTCAGGTTTTAATGCCAATGATGTATGAGCAGTTTTCAGTTCGCCCTGATGCTGTAAAAAAGAAAGACCCGGAAGTAATAAGTATTAATAAAGACGATATGTATACAGGCATGGGAATTGTAAGGGCAATGCCAGGTCCGGTTTTTTCTATTGCCTCATTTGCCGGAGGCATGGCTTTAAAGGATTTGGGAAAAACTCAGCAAGAAAAAACAATGATGCAGATTCTTGGTTGCCTTATTGGAACAATAGCAATTTTTTTACCAAGCGCATTGCTGGTTTTATTTTTCTTCCCTATTTGGCAAAATTTAAAAAAATATGCGGCAGTATATCGATCTCTTGAAGGGATAAATTCAGTTGTTGTTGGTATAATGATTGCAGCAACATTTTATTTAATGAAAGATTTTACATTACTTGAATTTAAACTTGGAAGTCTTTTGAATGCTACCGTTATTGCTTCCACTTTTACTTTATTACAGTTTACAAAATTATCTCCCCCATTGATTGTTGTCGGTTGTTTAATGTTGGGATATTTTTTTTAATTTTACTTTTTGTAAAATTTTCTGCTTTCAATTTCCTCTCTTACATTTTCTGGTACAAGGTATCGTATAGATTTTCCTGCTTTAATTAATTCTCGGATATATGTTGCTGAAATTTGAAGTATTGGTGTATTAACTATTTTAATATTAGCTGATATCGTATTATCAATCTCAAATCCTTCTCTTTTATAAATATAAATTTGATACCCCTTTATTATTTTTTCATAGTTTTTCCATTTATTCAGATTCATAAAACTATCGCTTCCCATAATTATCGAAAATTCATGTTTAGGATATTTTTCCTGTAAATAAATTAATGTTTCCACTGTATAAGAGGGACGTGGTAGATTAAACTCGATATCTGATACGGTAATTCTATTATCTTCCTCAGTCGAAAGTCTTGCAAGGTGCAATCTATCGTACTCATTTAGCAAATTATTATTTTTCTTCAGGGGATTTTGCGGAGAAACAATTAGCCAAACTTTCTTCAGCTCCGTTTCGTTTATAAAAAAATTGGCGATTATTAAATGGCCAATATGTATCGGATTAAATGACCCAAAATAAAGCCCTATTTTCATTAATTATTTGATAATCAATTTATTACATTAACAATTATATTTTCTGCTTCATTTAGCCGGAGACTTAAAGAATAGCCTGAAATATTAATGGAAATAGGATCACCAAGTGGAGCTACTTGTACTACTAAAATTTTTTCTCCAGGAATACATCCCATTTCTAGCAGCTTTAATGAAATATCACTGTTTGTAAATTCACTTATTATTGCTTGCTGTCCTGGTTTTAATTCTGTTAATCTCATTTGATATGTCAAAGCTAAATATGCTGATTTACTTTTGCTTACGAAATATGAAATTATGCAAGGGGATTTAAAAAAGGGTGTTTATTTTTTCTCCAAGGGAACTATTAGGTTCTTTAAAAACAAAACAAAGTTTAAACTATTTGTTGTTCATATTCTTAAATCAGAAGGCTTAAGGTTAGGGATAATCAATTTTATTTTTTGTTCTGATGATGAATTAAAAAAGCTCAATTATGATTTTTTAAACCACGATTATTATACTGATATCCTGACTTTTAGTCTTTCTGATATTAAAAATGTAGTAACTGCAGATATTTATATAAGTATAGATAGGGTTAAGGATAATTCAACCCTTTTCAAGGTCCCAATTGTAAATGAACTTCATCGGGTTATGATTCATGGTTTACTTCACCTTTGTGGTTACAAGGACAAAAAAAGATTAGATATAAAAAAAATGAAGGCACAAGAGGACAAGTATCTTAAGATATATTTTCAATAATTTGTTTCATGTGAAACTAAAGGTAAATAGATGTTTCACATGAAACCAAAGTAAAACTCAGCTCTCTTTAAAAACCTATTGGGTGTACCTTTGCCGCCTTTATGTTCCCAAAATATGATATAATCATTGTAGGAGCGGGTCATGCGGGTTGTGAAGCTGCTGCAGCTGCTGCAAATCTTGGTTCAAAAGTGCTTTTAATAACCATGAATATGCAGACAATTGCTCAAATGAGCTGCAATCCAGCTATGGGCGGAATAGCCAAAGGTCAGATAGTTAGGGAAATAGATGCTATGGGTGGATATTCTGGAATTGTAACTGACAAATCAATGATTCAATTCAGAATGCTAAACAGATCAAAGGGACCCGCTATGTGGAGTCCCCGTGCTCAAAATGATAGAATGCTTTTTGCTTCCACCTGGAGAGAAATGCTTGAAAAAACTCCAAATGTTGATTTTTACCAGGATATGGTTAAGGGATTAATAATTAAAAATGGCAGCTGTTTAGGAGTAAAATCAGGTTTAGGGTATGAGATAGAATCAAAAGCCGTTGTTCTTACAAATGGAACTTTCTTAAATGGTATTATTCATATTGGAGAGAAAAATTTCGGAGGAGGAAGAGTTTCGGAAAAAGCTGCTACGGGTATAACCGAACAGCTTGTTTCAATTGGATTTGAAAGCGACAGGTTGAAAACAGGGACACCGCCTCGAGTAGATGGAAGGAGCCTTGATTATTCGAAAATGGAGGAACAGCAAGGAGACGAAGTAATTGAAGGATTTTCTTATTTAAATATTGAAAAACCAAAGAAACAAAGGAGCTGTTGGATAACGTATACAAACAAGAGAGTTCACGATATTCTTAAAACAGGATTTGATAGAAGCCCGATGTTTGCGGGAAGGATTGACGGAACCGGTCCAAGATATTGCCCAAGCATTGAAGATAAAATCAACCGTTTTTCTGAAAGAGAACGACACCAGCTTTTTATTGAACCTGAAGGATGGAATACAGTTGAAATATATGTAAATGGCTTCTCTACTTCCTTACCTGAAGAGACACAATACGAAGCTCTTCGTAATATTGTTGGTTTTGAAAACGTGAAAACTTTTAGGCCCGGTTATGCAATAGAATACGATTTTTTTCCTCCTACACAATTAAGATACTCCCTTGAAACAAAGCTGATTAACAATCTTTTTTTTGCAGGTCAAATAAATGGAACCACTGGTTACGAAGAAGCTGCCTGCCAAGGATTGATGGCTGGGATTAATGCCCACCAAAAAGTTAGAGACAACGAACCGGAAATATTAAAAAGAAGCGAGGCTTACATAGGAGTATTAATTGACGACCTGATAAGCAAGGGAACCGAAGAGCCCTATAGAATGTTTACGTCAAGAGCCGAATTCAGAACATTATTAAGACAAGATAATGCAGATTTACGTTTAACAGAATTAAGCTATCGACTTGGATTAGCTTCTCAGGAACGAATGGATTTAGTTAGAGCAAAAAAAGAAGGAGTAGAAAAAATTAAAATAATGCTGAACGAAACCTCTGTTACACCTGAAGAAATAAATCTTTTGCTTGAAAAATTTTCTTCTTCACCAATAACTGAAAAACAGAAACTCTCCAAAATTTTACTGCGTCCAGGAGTTGAATTAAGTGAATTAAGCAATCATTTACCCGCATTAAAAGCGAAATTAAAAAATTATAACTCAGAAATAATTGAGCAAGCCTCCATACAAGTGAAATATGATATTTACATAGAAAAAGAAAAAGAGCTGGTAGAAAGAATGAGCCAACTTGAAGATTTAAAAATTCCAGACAGTTTTGATTACAAAAAAATACAGGCGTTGGGAAATGAAGCAAGAGAAAAGCTAACAAAAATTAAACCTACAACTTTAGGTCAGGCAAGCCGTATTTCTGGAATTAATCCAAGTGATGTTCAAATTCTAATGGTGTTTATGGGAAGATGAGTTCTTTTGAAACTCAAGTGAAGCCAATACCAGTTTAATTTCACCAAAACTAACGCGGTTTCCAAGTTTTTCTTTAATTAGAGTAATATTTCCACCTTGAAACTTTTTTAACACAGGTTCAATCAAAACTATTTTCTCTCTGTTTACCAATTCGCTGATTTGTATTTCTCCTATTTCTACAAAATAAGCAAGGTGTCCTTCAATAGTTTGAGCGGTCAGATTTCTTTCTTTTGAAATATCATAAATTGATTTTCCCTCTTTATAAAGCTTAAACGACTCTGCCTTTGTATCAACCTTTGGTTTCTTTTCCCCTACACTTGTTTTTCTTTCTCTTTTAGGTGATTTTTCCTGAATCAATGATGAAAGATTATATTCTTTACAATACTCCAGAATAATATCTAAAAATTGCTGCCCATATTGAGCAATTTTTGCATCACCAAACCCACTGATTTTTCTTAGCTCAGTTAAACTTTGTGGAAGAAACCTGGCCATCTCATCTAATGTATTTGTCCCTGCAACAATGTAAATTGGTAAATCCTTTTTAGCACATATTGTATCCCGCATTTTTCTCAGTTGCTGATGCAAAAGGGGATGAGGGCTTTCAATTCTTTGCTTTGCTACACCAGCGTAAGCATTTATCGTAAATGCAGGTAAATTAAAATTTTTCTTTCTCCGGTGGTAAGATTCCATTTCAAATTTTCCGGCAAAACCATCAAGCATATATTTATTTCTTGACAATAGAGCGAAGACCTCTTTCAACCCATCATTAAATTCTTTTGCATGAATACGGCTGTCGGTAACTGCCGGTGATTTATTGATTACTTCTAGTACCTTATTTTGTTCATTTATAAAGTATACTCCCCCTGCTTTTATACGTTCCTGCAAAACAGAGTTAGATTCGGGTTGTTCTTCAATTAAAAATAAATTTTTTAACTGCAATTGAAATTTCTCTGCTGTCGATTGTATTTCACTTATCTTATCTGAAATTTCATTTATCCATGCGCCGGATTCAACATTAAAGGAAGACTTATGTTCTGATAAGTAATTTCTCAATTCATTAATTTCAGCTATCATGGTTTTATAATCAAACAATGAAAGCAAAACTTTCAATTGGTAATTTTTTCTTGACTCCTGTAATTCCTGTTCCAGCAAGTTTGTTGAAGTTCTATTTTGCGAGAACCGGACAATTCTTTCATCAGTGAAAAAGCCATTTGTATTTATCCGGCTTTGAAGAACGATTCCGTCAAGCGTAGTACAACGGCTTAGTGCAACATATACCTGGCCTGGAGCAAAAGCCTCCCCTGCATCGATAATTGCTTTTTCAAACGTCAACCCCTGGCTTTTATGTATTGTAATAGCCCAAGCCAAACGTAGTGGATATTGAACAAATGAACCTAACACTTCTTCTTCAAGCTGTCGGGATGTATTGTTCATTGTATAACGGATATTTTCCCATTTTTCCTTTTTTACTTCAATAGTATCCGGTTCATCATTACACTGCACAACAATTTTATCCTTATCAAGTTCTGTAATCACTCCAATCTTTCCATTGAAATACCTTTTTACTTTTTCAGAATCATTTTTAATAAACATAACCTGGGCTCCTAACTTTAACTGAAATAATTCATCTGCCGGATACGCTGACTCAGGAAAATCTCCTGTCACCTCAGCTGTGTATGTAAACGAAGAAGCATTCAGATTTAAAAGTTCGTTTGCATTTATATTTCTTGCTTTTTCATTATGCGTGGTAAGAATTATATAACCATCATTTTTTGTTCTGCGAAATACCGGCTTAAACCGGCTTTCCAAAAGTTCTCTTCCGTCATCCTCCAGTTCATTATTTCGCACCTGGTTTAACAGGTTGATAAATTTTTCTTCGCTTTGCCTGTAAATTTTTTTGAACTCAATAAAAAGTGGCGGTTCTTCTTTTATAACAATGCTGTCAAAGAAAAACGGGCTGTTGTAATAGTCTTTTATTAAGGCCCATTCTGCTTCCTTAATAACAGGGGGCAACTGAAACATATCTCCAATAAATAATACCTGTAGCCCGCCAAACAGTTCATGATGTCTGCGCCGAACATGCCGCAATATGGTATCAACGGCATCGAGAGTGTCACAACGCACCATACTTATTTCATCAATGATGAGTAACTCAAGTTCACGAATAATTTTTTTTCTTTCACTTGTCATCTTCAACCGACTGATTAAACTATTTCGGTTTGCTACCTCTTCATTGTTTCTGCTAAACCCACTACCGGCATCCGGAATAAAAGGAGAGAATGGTAATTGAAAAAATGAATGCATTGTAACGCCGCCGGCATTAATCGCAGCCACACCCGTTGGTGCAACTACCGCCATTTGTTTATAACAGTTTTCCCGTATGTATTTAAGAAATGTTGTTTTGCCCGTACCTGCTTTACCCGTTAGAAAAATATTGCGGGAGCTTTGATTAACTAACTCAGTTGCCAGGCGAAACATTTCATTGGTTGTATCGTAATTCATCATACAGATGCTAAACTACTAAAGCTGTTTCATGAAAAATAAAAAGCCGCAAACTATAGTATAACAATTAATTTAATTATTACACACACAGTCTGCGGCTAATTGAATTATTAGCTTTCGGCCGGCTTTGCACCCAGCATCAACAGCTCATTCAGCTGTATTTCGGTAATGTATTTTTTGTTACCGTCTTTATCATTATAACTGCGGTTTATCAGTTTGCCTTCGATGGCTACTTCTTTTCCCTTATCAAGATATTTTTCAGCAATCTCGGCAAGTTTGCCCCATGCTATAATGCGGTGCCATTGTGTTTCTGTTATTTTTTCGCCTTGTGCGTTTCGATAACTTTCACTGGTAGCAATACTGAACTGCGCCAGCTTCTTGCCACTTTCTGTGTTCTTTACTTCTGGTTTTCCACCCAGATGGCCAATCAATTGTACTTTGTTTTTTAAAGCGTACATAGTTTTAAGTTTTGTGCCTCCGGGTCCGCCAGCTGGCGGATTTTGCGAAAGCGGTTTTTTAATTTTTTATCTCAACCAACCGGTGACGTCTTTTCCGATTGACAACACAAAGATGATAGTACCGAAAAACGGTATCCGGTTTTTATCCGTTTACTTGTGAAGCTAAACGGGTAAAAACGTTTGCACACGGATATTTTCCCGTACCTTAATTCCCTGAAACCATTACTATGCCTGCAATAGAAACCAAAACATGTTTAGCCTGCGGCGAAAAACTAAAAGGAAGAGTTGATAAAAAATTTTGCAACGATTATTGCCGCAACAACTACAATAATCAGCAAAAGGCAAAGGGAAGCCACAGCAGTTATGTAAGAAATATCAATAACACATTGCTGAAAAACCGGAAAATCCTTGAAAGTATTTTACCTGATGGAGAAGAAACGGCTAAAGCAAATAAAGACAAATTGCAGCGTCTCGGTTTTCATTTCAAATACCTTACGCATACTTATACAACCAAAACCGGTAAGACTTATTTCTATTGTTATGATTACGGTTACCTGCCACTTGAAAACGATTGGTTTTTGATTGTAAAAAAGAAAGAGGAGTAAATATTTTGCAAAAACAAAATTCTAAAGCAAATAAACCTGTTTCATTCAGATGGATAAACATTCGAAACAAATAAGGATGATGGTGACGGTTGATTGTATGATCTTCGGCTTTGACGGAACCAAGCTGAAGAAATTATTTTTTAAAATAAGATTAATTCGTGAAAAAGGCATATGAATAACGACCTGTATGTAATTGGCGTGGATTATGGTACTGATTCTGTTCGTTCCATTTTAGTTAATGCAAGGAACGGAGATGAAGTAGCTGCTTTTGTCTTTTATTATCCCCGATGGAAGGAAGGTTTGTACTGTGATGCGTCTATCAACCAATTTCGCCAGCACCCGCTGGATTATATAGAAGGATTAGAATACACGATTAAGGAATGTGTTCAAAAAGCCGGAGCAGCGATTGCACAAAATGTAAAAGCAATTTCGGTAGATACAACTGGCTCCAGTCCTGTTGCTGTGGATAATACAGGAACTCCATTGGCATTAAAAGCGGAATTTGAAAATAATTCTAACGCTATGTTTGTTTTGTGGAAAGATCACACCTCTGTAAAGGAAGCAGCACAAATAAATGAACATGCCACAAAATTTCCCGTAAACTATTTACAATATGTTGGTGGCATTTATTCATCTGAATGGTTTTGGGCAAAACTGCTACATGTGCTCAGAGAAGATGAGGCCGTAAGAAACAACACTGCTTCCTGGGTAGAGCATTGCGACTGGATTCCTTTTTTATTGACCGGAGGAAATGATGTAACACAAATAAAACGCAGTGTTTGCAGCGCCGGACATAAAGCATTATGGGCTGAAGAATTTGGAGGCTTTCCTCCGAATGAATTTTTCAATTTATTAGACCCGTTATTAAATGGCTTCACCAAAAAATTATTTACACAAACTTATACAGCTGATAAAAAAGCGGGAACTATATCTGTCGACTGGGCTCAACGATTGGGATTGCCGGCTGATGTAACAATTGGTGTTGGAGCTTTTGATGCACACATGGGAGCAGTGGGCGGACAGATAGAGCCTTATCATCTCAGCAAAGTGATGGGCACATCTACCTGTGATATACTTGTCGCACCACTTGCCGATATAGAAGGAAGATTAGTAAAAGGAATTTGCGGACAGGTAAATGGTTCAGTTATTCCGGGCATGATTGGATTGGAGGCCGGTCAGTCTGCGTTTGGAGATATTTATGCATGGTTTAAATCTTTATTGGAATGGCCAACAAAATATCTATTACAAAACTCTTCGGTGATAGATGCAGCTACAGCAGAAAAATTACAACAGGAAATTTCTGACAAACTGATTGCTGAATTATCTGCACAAGTTGCAGCTCTAACTCAAGATGAAAATGCAGAACTGGCTATTGACTGGATGAATGGCCGACGTACGCCAGATGCCAATCAATTACTGGAGGGTGCGTTAACTAATTTAAGTTTGGGAAGTGATGCGCCAAAAATATTTTATGCATTAGTAGAAGCAACTTGCTTTGGAGCAAAAGCAATTGTTGATAGGTTTGTTCAGGAAGGCATTCCTGTAAAAGGTTTGATAGGCCTAGGGGGAGTTGCAAAAAAATCACCTTTCATCATGCAAATGATGGCGGATGTAATGAACATGCCCATCCGCATTCATAAAAGCGAACAAACTTGTGCTCTCGGTGCTGCTATGTTTGCAGCAACAGCAGCCGGCATTTATGATAAAGTAGAAGATGCAATGGCTGCAATGGGAAGTGGCTTTGACAAAACTTATTTTCCAAATAGGAAAAAAAATAGTTTTTATAAAAAGAGATATAAGAGGTATAAAAAACTCGGAGCATTTTTAGAGAAGCAAGTGTAGAATACATTTATGAGTTGAGAGTTCATGAATTCAAAGATTTATTGATTTTGCAAAAAAATTGGGCAGAAGTTTTTTTCGTATCCAGAAAATGATCAGCCCCAGAAGGGCTGAATATTAGTAGCTCCGGGTGAAACCCGAAGGAAATGCATTGAGTGAATGACAGGAACCCCGTAGGGGTTCAACATTGAAACAAAAAAAGAATGAAGGTTGAAGATTCATGAGATGCCTCCCCGAAGTAATCGGGACGGGCTGTTCCTGGGCATGACAATTCGAAGAGATTAACATATTCGAATCATGCTGAATAATGAACAGAAAGTACAAGAGTGCGACCTGCCTATGCCGAAACGGCTTCGTGCAGGCAGACGCAACAGAAGATGATAGTATTACTGAAGATTGGTAAATAAAATTTTAATCATGAGTAAGTATCAACAAATAAAAGAAGAATGTTACAAAGCAAACATGCAGTTGCCAAAACTTGGTTTGGTTTTGTTCACATTTGGCAATGTAAGTATTGCTGACAGAAGCCATCAGGTCATTGCCATTAAACCAAGCGGTGTTCCTTACGAAGAACTATCGCCTGAAAAAATGGTCGTTGTTGATTTTGATGGCAACACTATTGAAGGAGATTTGCGTCCATCTTCCGACACAAAAACACATGCTGTCTTGTATAAGCATTGGGAAAAAATTGGCGCAATTGTTCATACACATTCTACATATGCTACCGCCTGGGCACAGGCACAAAGAGATATTCCTATATATGGTACAACACATGCGGATCATAATACAGTAGATATTCCCTGTGCACCGCCCATGAGTGATGAAATGATCAAAGGGAATTATGAATACGAAACGGGATTTCAAATCATCAACTGTTTCAAAGAAAAAGGATTGAACTATCAAGAAGTGGAAATGATGATTGTGGGAAATCATGCTCCGTTTACCTGGGGCCAAAACGGCAATAAAGCGGTTTACAATGCAGCGGTACTGGAACAGGTAGGAAAAATGGCCTGGCTTACTGAGCAAATTAATCCTGACGCTCCGCGACTAAAGGAAGCGCTGATTAAAAAACATTTTGAAAGAAAACATGGCCCTGATAGTTATTATGGCCAATAAAAACAAAATGAGTTAATAAGAAAATTATTTATTCAACAACTTTTTTTATAAAATCTATAATATGAGTTTACCCGATTTAAAAAAATTTGAAGTTTGGTTTGTCACCGGCAGCCAGCATTTGTACGGTCCTGAAACTTTACAACAGGTGGCCGAACATTCAAAGAAAATTGCTGCTGCATTTTCAAAATCGAAAAGCATACCGGTGCAAATAAAATTTAAACCCGTAGTAAAAACACCGGAAGAAATATATAATCTCTGTGTGGAAATCAATACAGCAAAAAATTGTATTGGTATCATCACCTGGATGCACACTTTTTCTCCGGCTAAAATGTGGATTAACGGGTTGAAAATTTTACAAAAGCCGTTGTTGCATCTGCATACACAGTTTAACAGGGATATTCCATGGGGCAGTATTGATATGGATTTTATGAACTGTAATCAATCAGCACATGGCGACAGGGAGTTTGGTTTTATGATGAGTCGTATGCGCTTAGAAAGAAAAGTAGTGGTAGGACATTGGCAAGATGAAGACGTACATGAAAAAATAAATGTTTGGTGCCGGGCTGCTGCTGGATGGTATGATATGCAGCAGGCAAGATTTGTTCGCTTTGGTGATAATATGCGTGAAGTAGCCGTTACAGATGGCGATAAAGTGGAAGCTCAAATGAAATTTGGTTACTCGGTAAATACACACGGCATTGGTGACCTTGTAGCCGTTATCAATAAAGTAAAAGAAAAACAAATTGATGATTTGGTTGAAGTATATAACAATGCTTACAAATTAGTTCCGGCTTTAAAGAAAAATGGCCATCAGCATCAATCGTTGCGTGATGCAGCAAAAATTGAAATAGGCTTGCGTAAATTTTTAAAAGATGGAAACTTTAAAGGATTTACAGACACTTTTGAAGACCTGCATGGCTTAACACAATTGCCGGGCATTGCGGTACAAAGATTAATGGCCGATGGATTTGGTTTTGCCGCTGAAGGAGATTGGAAAACTGCTGCATTGGTGCGTACGATGAAAGTAATGGCTTCGGGTTTACCCGGTGGCAATTCTTTCATGGAAGATTACACTTATCATTTTGAACCCAATAATAATATGGTGCTTGGTTCGCACATGTTGGAAATATGCCCAAGCATTGCTAATGCAAAACCAGCTTGTGAAATACATCCATTAGGTATTGGTGGCAAAGCCGATCCTGTACGTTTGGTATTTAATGTAAATGGGGGAGCTGCATTAAATGCATCAGTAGTTGATATGGGAAATCGTTTTCGTTTGCTGGTGAATGAAGTGGAAGCCGTAAAACCAAAACATGATTTACCTAAATTACCTGTTGCAAGAGTGTTGTGGAAACCATTACCGGATATGCAAACAGGTTGCACTGCATGGATCCTGGCCGGTGGCGCACATCATACATGCTATAGTCAGAATTTATCAGCAGAATTATTACAGGACTTTGCTGATATTGCAGGGATCGAATGTGTGCATATCAATAAACAAACAATATTACCACAAATAAAAAATGAATTGAGATGGAATGAAGTTTATTATAAGTAATTTTCATTACCAACTATTTAAAAAACAAATACGACTGCTATGACTAGTTATCTAACTGGGCTCGATTGGGCAATTATATTATTTTACTTCGCTGTTATTGCCGGGATCTCCTGGTGGGCCGTAAAAAAGAAAGACAAAACATCAGCCGATGATTATTTCCTTGCTGGCCGGCACTTAGGCTGGTTTGTTGTCGGCGCTTCTATTTTCGCTTCTAATATTGGCTCCGAGCATTTGGTTGGTTTAGCTGGTTCCGGAGCAACAGATGGTGTTGCACTGGCTCACTATGAATTGCACGCATGGTGCTTACTCGTATTGGGTTGGGTAATGGGTCCTTTCTTTATGCGATCCAAAGTATTTACCATGCCTGAGTTTTTGGAAAAAAGATTTACTCCGCATGCAAGAGCGGTTCTTTCCATCATTTCACTGATCGCATATATATTAACCAAGATCGCTGTTGGCATTTATGCAGGTGGAGTAGTATTCAGGGCATTATTGCCTGATGTAAATATTATGGGAATGGATACCTTCTGGATCGGTTCAATTCTGCTGATAATATTAACGGGTATATACACGATCATTGGAGGATTACGGGCAGTTGTTTATACAGAGACACTTCAAACATTTGTCAAAATAATCGGCGCTCTATTCGTTACCTATTATGGTTTGAAAGCTCTTGGTGGTTGGGATAGGCTGAAAGAAATATGCGGAAGTGAGATGTTCAATTTATGGAAACCGATTGTACCTGATGGAGTAGAAGGAACATGGGCTCCCGTGAAAGAAGCCGGAAGACAAGCATGGTACTTCAATGATAAATATCCATGGCCGGGCATGTTGCTTTGTGCACCTATCATTGGTTTGTGGTATTGGTGTACTGATCAGTACATCGTGCAGCGTATCCTTGGTGCCCGCGATGATAAACAAGCAAGACGTGGTACTATCTTCGCAGGCTTCTTAAAACTGACTCCTGTTTTCTTATTTATCATTCCGGGTATGATATGTTTTGCATTGGCAAAAAGCGGGATCAATGCCGATATACAACATCGGTTGATCGATGCAAATGGCAATGTTATCCGTGAACAGGCACAAGGTGCATTCACATTGTTAGTGACACATGTGCTGCCGGTTGGTGTAAGGGGTATTGTTGTTGCCGGGTTGCTTGCCGCATTAATGAGTGCACTGGCGGGTGTATTCAATGCATCATCGTCATTGTTCACGATGGATTTTTATTCAAGATTCAAACCAAATGCATCGCAGGAAAAATTAGTGAAGGTTGGAAGAATAGCTACCGTAGTTATGGTTATTATTGGTTTGCTTTGGATACCAGTAATACAAGGCGCAAAAGGATTGTATGATTATTTGCAAGGTATACAGGCTTACCTGGCGCCACCTATATTTGTTGTTTTCTTCTTTGGTGTCTTTATGAAGCGGTTGAATGGCCCCGGTTGTTTAGCTACATTAATAACTGGTTTTGTAATGGGCTTATTCAGACTGATCATAGACACACCCGTTAAGCTTGGTGGAGCTGCATACACTGAAGGTTCATTCCTTTGGATCGTAAATAATACATTCTTCCAATACTACAGTTTATTGATAACGATAGTTTGTATCATTGTTTTTCTTGCAGTTAGTTATGCTACCAAAGCTCCTGATTATGCTAAGATCGGTGGCCTTACATTCTCTACTTTGAGTGCAGAAGATAAAGCGGAAACCCGTGCAAGTTGGAATTGGAAAGATGTTGTTCTTTCAGTATTGCTGATCGCATTGATCATTACGATCTATACGTACTTTACAGGATAAAAGATATTCAGAGATTATATAAGTTTAAGAGCAGGTTAATACCTGCTCTTTTTATTTTAGAAAGTTACTTCCAAAGAAATTGAGAATGTTTTTGTCATTATAGTCCTTTCCAAATGCAATAATGTTATCATATGCTGCAAACTCTTCCTTTGTGTGCATGGTTGTAAGCGCTACGCATTTCATCCCTGCATTGGCTGCTGCCTCCACGCCTTTGGGGGCGTCTTCAAATACAATACAGTTTTCATAAGCGATACCCAGGCTATCGGAACATTTTAAAAATGTTTCCGGGTGTGGCTTACTATATATTACATCGTCTGCACTTACAATCACATCAATATAATGACGGATATGCAGACCATCCAATACAAAATCAACATTGAACATGATAGCCGCAGAGCCAATAGCCATTTTAATATTTCTTGTTTTTGCTGCTCGTAAAAAAAGATCAAGGCCATTGAGTAATTTTAAATGAGGCCGGAATTCGTGTTGGTATTGTTTTTCTTTTTCTATACTCATCCGGTTTTTCTCTTCATCAGAAAAACGATTGGGAAAAATTCTTTCCAATACTTCGCCGTTTTTTCCATAGCACTCCGCTTTTACCTGTTCTAAAGTGAGATTAGCCCCCAGTTCATTTACAATCCGGTGCCATGCGGTTATATGATAATCCATATCATCAACCATCGTCCCATTCAAATCAAAAAGGAATGCTTTAGCCATACAGTATTATTGGCGGCCAAGATACTTAACTATATTTCTTATAACCCGACATTATGGAATTCTGAAGCAGAAGAAAGAAAAAACCCAACATAAATGTTGGGGTCTTCGTGGTGTGGGCCCCGATAGAAATCGGGGCGACAAAAGAATTTTCAGAATGAAAATAAAAACCCCAACATAAATGTTGGGGTCTTCGTGGTGTGGGGCGGGATTGAACCGCCGACACAAGGATTTTCAGTCCTTTGCTCTACCAACTGAGCTACCGCACCATTGCATTAGCTACACTGATAAAACTCACCTTATTTTTCCCTTTCGGGGTTTATCCGCTGTTGCATTTTTTGCGTAAGCGGGCAGCAAAAATAAAGGTTCTGCCTCAAAGGCTGAAAATTTTGATGTTCTTATTTATATGAATCTCTTGAAGCGGGCAATTTCTAAAATCAGGGTTTTATTTCAATATTCGCCTGCTTTATTATTTCTTCTCCCTGCATTTTTAATAAAATCTGTGCAACGGTGACTACGTCTTTCTGGCAATAAGTTACTATTCGTTTTAAATCTTTATCATTCCAGTATACACTCCAGACTTTACTGCCATCAATATCATCTTTGGGTGTTGGTATTCCAAGTGTATGTGCAAGCAGGTTGAGCGAGGTAAAACTTTTAAAGTCACCAAATTTCCAAAGCTCCAGGGTATCCAGATGATTTACCTCCCATGGCTTTTTACCACTGATATTTAATATAGCAGGTATGAGAATGTTATTAATAATTAGTCTTCTGCAGAGGTATGGAAAATCAAATTCTTTTCCGTTATGAGCACATAAAAATTTAGGTTCATTGGCCGACCATTTCTTCAGCATTTCACAAAACTCAACCAGGAGAATTTTTTCATTGTCACCAAATAAAGATTTCAGCACAATCTTTTTATCAGCGCCGCTTCCCTGTATAAATCCACAACTGATGCAAATAATTTTTCCGAACTCAGCATAAATACCCGCCCGGTGATATATCGTTTCTGTGGTTTCTCCTTCGTGATATTTTAGCAAAGAAGCGGCTTTTGTGTCCCATAATTCTTTCCAGTCTTTGGGCAAAGAATTATAGTCAGCATATTGGGGTGCCGTTTCAATATCGAGGAATAATATATTTTGAACTGATGCCGACATGGTGATTTTGTCCTAAAAATAAAGAACCTCAACAGAACAAGAAATACCACTTACAGGTATTTGTCACCTTTATTTCTTTTTACCTCAGCAACAAATTCTTTTATCTCCTGTTCTTTTTCTCTTTTGCAAACGAGTAACGCATCTTTTGTATCAACCACAATAAAATCATCAAGGCCCTGTAATACTACCAGCTTGTTATCAGGAGCATTTACAACACATTTTGTTGCATCCATGATCATTACGTTTTTTCCTCCCACCGCATTTTCCAGGTAATCTTTTTCCATGTTTTCCCAAGCACTGTTCCATGTACCCAGATCGCTCCAGCCAAATGAAGATGGAATTATATAGACATTGTCTGCTTTTTCCATAATCCCGATATCAATAGACACGTTCGTGCATTGCGGGTAAATTTCTGCAATGGCGTTTTTTTCTTCCTCCGTATCGAATTTGTCTTTTTCAGCAGCAAACACCTCGTACATTTCCGGAAGGTATTTTTCAAATGCAGTAATAATATTTTTTACTTTCCAGATAAATATACCGGCGTTCCATAAAAAATCACCGCTTGTTATAAATGTTTTTGCAAGCTCTTTATTTGGTTTTTCTGTAAATGTTTTTACTTTAAAAATATCAGGAGCTGCTGCACTTGTTTCGTGTTGTATATAGCCATAGCCGGTATTGGGATATGTTGGTTTAATACCCAGCGTTACAAACGCATTAATATGACTTACAAAATCCAGCCCCTTTTTTGAAGTTTTAATAAACTCATCTGTTTCCAACACCAAATGATCGGCTGGCGCCACTACCAGGTTTGCCTGCGGATTTTTTTTAAATAATTTAAAAGAAATATAGGCAACACAGGGCGCCGTGTTTTTTCTTGATGGCTCGCCAAGAATATTTTCTTCTTTTACCTGCGGAAGTTGTTTTTTTACGATCGGTACATATTCCGCTGATGTAATGATGTAAATGTTTTCTTCCGGCACCAGTTTTTTATACCGGTCATATGTTTGTTGAATAAGTGTTTTGCCCGTATTCAGTATATCAAGAAATTGTTTTGGGTAGCTGGTGCGGCTCATGGGCCAAAAGCGGCTGCCGATTCCACCGGCCATGATGGCTACATAGTTATGTTTATTCATTATTCTTTCTTAAATCAATCCTTCGCGGATCAGATCGTGTAAATGTATAAATCCCAGATATTTTTTTTCGTTTACTACCACTAACTGTGTAATGGATTTTTTTCTCATCAGGTCCAGCGCATTTATTGCCAACTCATCAGCGCCAATTGTTTTAGGCGCCCGTGTCATAATGCTTTCAGCATTTAAACTATCGAGTGAGTTGCTTTTTTCCAGCATTCTTCTAAGATCGCCATCGGTAATTACGCCCAAAAGTTCACCATCACTATTTGTAACAGCCGTGGCACCCAATCTTTTTGAGGATATTTCTACAATCACCTCTTTTAATGTTTGATTGATGCCGACATTGGGTTTCTCATTATTTATATATAAATCAGATACTCTCAGGTATAATTTTTTACCCAATGCGCCGCCGGGATGAAATTTTGCAAAGTCATTGCTGGAAAATCCTTTTTTCTCCATTAAACAAATTGCCAGCGCATCGCCCATTACCAATTGTGCAGTAGTGCTTGTTGTTGGAGCAAGATTATTGGGACAGGCTTCCTGCTCAACTGTAGTATTTAAAATGATGTCTGCTTGTTTTGCCAGGTAAGATTCCATATTACCTACCATGCCAATAAGAGTATTTTTAAAATTCTTAATCAGCGGAACAAGCACTTTTATTTCCGGGCTTTCGCCGCTTTTACTGATAATCATTACAACATCTTCCTGCTGCACGATGCCCAGGTCACCGTGAATAGCATCCGCCGCATGCATAAATATTGACGGCGTGCCGGTGGAGTTAAGTGTGGAAACTATTTTTTGTGCAATAACTGCGCTTTTGCCAATGCCGCTTATTACCAATCTTCCTTTTGTATTTGCAATTGAATTAACGGCTTTTTCAAAGTCGTCATTAATGTATTGAGCCAGCCCGGTAATGGACCGGGATTCCATTTCAATTGTTCTGAGGGCAATTTGTTTTAGTGACTGCGTCATTTAAAGCGCCAAAATTATAGGATTTGGTATGAACTATGGCGTTGCAATCGTTATAGTTTTACTTTTAGCTTTTCATTACTAATACTACGCTGATATTTCTGTAAATTCGCATACATCAACCCGGAACATCAGAAAGAGCAATATCAGGATGAAATTGAAACAAAGAGAAAAGGGATATGCCTTCACCTACTTTCCCCGCAGCTCCATTTAAGAAAATTTCTACCTTTTTTAAAAGCTTGATTGAACACAAGTGTTGATTGTAATAAATTCAGTACCTTAATCAGATATACTTTACAGAAGAAGAAACAGAATTGAAAAATGGCTACAGCATCAGCAAAAAAAACAGTGAAGAGGACCGCAGTAAAAACTATTTCGGACAAAAAGCTTGATCTCCATAAGGTGTTGCATGAACATTTTGGATTTGATAAGTTCAAGGGCAACCAGGAAAAAATAATTGAATCCCTGCTTGCGGGAAAAGATGTTTTTGTTATCAAGCCTACTGGCGGTGGTAAAAGCCTGTGTTATCAATTACCTGCGCTGGTAAGTGAAGGTGTGGCCATCATCGTATCGCCGCTTATTGCATTAATGAAAAACCAGGTTGATCTTATACGCGGATACAGCACCAATGATAATGTGGCGCATTTTTTAAATTCTACCTTAAACAAAAGAGAAATAAAAGAAGTGCATGATGATTTGCTGGGTGGTCATACAAAGATGCTGTATGTGGCGCCGGAAACACTTACCAAACAGGAGAACCTGGAGTTTTTCAGTGATTTAAAAATTTCTTTTTTTGCGGTAGATGAAGCGCATTGTATTTCTGAGTGGGGGCATGATTTCAGACCTGAATACCGCCGCCTGCGGGAAATGATGATACAGATAAGCCCCGATGCACCCATGATTGCACTTACTGCAACAGCTACACCAAAAGTTCAAAGTGATATTATAGAAAATCTTGATCTCAAGGATCCGAAAGTTTTCATTTCCTCGTTCAACCGGCCCAATCTATATTATGAAATCATCCCGAAGATTAATAAAGATGACACCCTGAAGCACATGACAAAATTCATAGTGCAGAATAAGGGTAAGAGCGGAATTATTTATACCACAAACAGAAAAACTACAGAAGAACTTGCAAATATGTTGATGGCAAACGGAATTAAGGCTGTTGCTTATCATGCAGGTCTTGATAGTAAGTTGCGAACAGAAAGACAGGATAAATTTTTAGGCGAAGAAGTACAGGTGATTGTTGCAACTATTGCTTTTGGTATGGGAATAGATAAACCCGATATCCGTTTTGTTATTCATTATAATATTCCGAAAAGTATAGAAAATTATTACCAGGAAACCGGCCGTGGTGGCCGTGATGGACTGGAAGGAAAATGTGTTCTTTATTATTCCCATAAAGATGTTGCCAAGTTGGAACACCTGATGCGGGATAAACCACTAAGTGAACGGGAAGTGGGAAACCTGCTTATCAGTGAAACGGTAGCCTATGCAGAGAGTGGTGTGTGCAGGAGAAAAATACTGATGAATTATTTTGGGGAAGAATACGAAAAAGAAAAATGTGGTCATTGCGATAATTGTAAACACCCGAAAGAAAAAGTTGAAGCAAAAGACGATGTAGTAAGTGTATTAAAAACTATAAAAGCTCTTGATGAAAGATTTGCTGCAGATTATGTTGTCAACATGATTTTTGGAAGGTTAACTCCTCAAATAACCATGTACCGGCACGAAGAGCTGGATGTGTTTGCCTGTGGTAATGACAAAGAAAATCTTTTCTGGCATACGCTTATCCGCCAGATGCTTCTCGGTGGTCTGTTACAAAAAGATATTGAAGATTATGGTGTACTTAAGTTCACCAAAAAAGGAATTGATTTTCTTAAAAAACCCAAGTCATTTAAAATTGTTCAGAATAATTTATATGAAGAGGCAAATGCTGATGATGATGAGGGTGCAGAAACCAGCGAAGGTGCAGCAACTGATGAAAAATTATTTGAACTGCTGAAAGAACTTCGTCAAAAAGAAGCAAAGAAAAAAAGCCTGCCTCCGTTTGTTATTTTCCTTGAAAACTCCCTGCAGGATATGGCCACTATTTACCCGGTTACAATGACTGACCTTGAAAAATGCCAGGGCGTAAGTAAGGGTAAAGCTATACGCTACGGTAAACCGTTTTTTGATCTGATTGCAAAATACGTGGAAGAAAATAATATTATCCGCCCTGATGATTTTGTGATGAAGAGTGTTGTAAACAAAAGCGGTAATAAAGTTTTTATCATTCAGAATATTGATAAAAAAATTCACCTGGAAACCATTGCAAAAAACAAAGGATGGACCATGGAAGAGTTACTGGAAGAAATGGAAACCATTGCCGGCAGCGGCACCAAGCTGAATTTGGATTATGCAATTGAAGAATTACTTGATCAATACGACCAGAAAGAAATTATTGAATATTTCAAAGGCTGTGAGACTTCTTCACTAAAGGTAGCACAGGACGAACTGGCCGAACACAATTTTACCTGGGAGCAACTGAAGCTGATGCGGATAAAA
>Ga0209797_10000232_pt1 | contig 26601 bp, 22 predicted proteins | sample DOMMetBare3Fresh_2_FD_187472 | JGI IMG/M metagenome (GOLD analysis project Ga0209797, IMG submission 187472) | Wetland sediment microbial communities from St. Louis River estuary, USA, under dissolved organic matter induced mercury methylation -... | ecosystem: Environmental > Aquatic >... | reverse complement strand
TCACAACATTTTTAACATGCATAACTTTTTTAAGCACATCAGGGTAAATCTTTACTTCCCTTTCTTTTCGTGACACCTTTGTTCTTTTTGCTTCAACAGCGTTTGTATTCTCAGTTACTGTGCATGACTGGGCTGAACCCAGTAAAAATGCCAGGCCGGAAAAGAGAGATAATTTTTTTAAGTAGGATGATGTAGAGTTTGTTTTCATATTGGTTCGGATTTTGGGGGGTGGATTAAAAGTATATCGGGCATCGCAACTGTCGCAAAGCCTTTCGGTTTGGCGAATTGTTTCCGTTCAGCCTCCAGCCGAATCGTAGAATGGTGGAAAAATATGAATCCATTTCTTTCGGATCGCCACGCTGCCTGCCGATATAAGGTCTTGTAATGTTGCGGAAGGGCTCACGGTTATGCAATTGATATGCGATGGGTACATCAGCCGGAGCCAGGTATTGAGAAAAATTAATAGGGTCAATATATTTTGTACTTACATCATCAATATAATCGGTGAATGTTTTGCGATGTAATATTTCTAAACCAACATATAGATTTTCCTTGATGAAGTATTTAAATCCACCGCCCATTGGAATTTCGAGCTGTGTCAGTTTGTATTCTTTTCTGTCAGGATATTGCGACATTCCTTGTCCTTCAAGGCGAAGCGGTTTTAATTCCACCAATTGTCTTGAATTCAGATTATTTGGATCGGGATAGTAATAACCTTTCGGATTGAAACGGAACATACCAATACCAGTGATACCATAAGGTCTTAGCTTACCTTGCAGGCCATCGGTTTGTTCTAACCAAACAGTGGGATATAATTCAAAACCTAAATACAGCTCACTTATTTTTGACTGGAAATACTGGTTACGGCGCCACCTTGAGAATTCACGGCCGCCTGCAAGATCCACTTCATCGTCGCTTCCTTCAAGAAATGATTGATTATAGGCAAGTCTTATACCCAACCATTCTGATGGAAATACGTTAAGAAAAATTCCTTTTGAAAATTTTGTTAGCGGAAAGTCAAGGTCTCTTATAAAAGGTTTACCGATTCCACGGGCACCACCAAGATCACCAAGAAAGAATGATGGGCCGAGACCGAGCCCCAGTTCATACTTCCCATCTTTAAAAGAAATGGATTGTGAATTGGACCAAAGTGACAGAGACAGTAATAAAACCGTAACTAATGTACGGCAACAGTGTACAATTGCTCTCATAGATACCAGATTTGTGTTTTTCGACGGAACTTTTAATTCCGAAATCAGGATTTGGACTGGTGACTAAAGTAGAAAATAAATTCCTACCAATCAATGACGAATAGCGGGTATTTTTATTGCAATAGCTATAAGAAGTTTTTTTACCGGGACTTTTACTAAGAAGCTTTCCTTGTCATTTTAATATGCGGAATTCCATCTTCCAAATACTCATCTCCGCTGGTACAAAAGCCAAGTGATTCATAGAAATTTTTCAGGTAAACCTGTGCACCTAATGTAACAGGAATGTTTCCAAAAAGACCTTTGCAATACTCAATTGACCTTTTCATCAACTCTTTTCCTAATCCCGATCTTCTTTTTGAAGGAGAAGTAACAACCCGGCCAATTGCAGGATCAGGATATGCAACACCCGGGGCCAATATTCTTGTATAAGCTATCAGCTTTCCTTCTTCCATTCCCATCAAATGCCACGCATCCTGGTCTTTTCCATCTGTATCAAGATAAACACAGTTTTGCTCCACAACGAATACTTCATTTCTGAGTCGGAGAATTGCATACAGTTCAGCAGTAGTTAATTCATCAAATTTTTTTAACACCCATTCCATTCAAAAATATTTCATTGAATGCAAGATATTGATCTTATTAAAATAGACTTTAAAAACAGTAATTTTAAAAAAAAGAATTTATGGTAATTAAAGACCTGAGCCAGGCACACGAACTTGTCAGCGATCTGTTTAAGTGGCCTAAGGCAAAAGAAGATTGGGAGAAATTCAAACTCACTGATGAGCAGATCTCATTTTTTAATGAGAATGGTTTTCTTGCCGGTGTAAAAATGCTTGATGACGCACAGGTGAATTTTTTGAGAAATGAACTTTCTGAAATTGCCGATATCAATCATCCGGCTCATCAATTGTATTATGAATTTCATTCAAATGAATCTACCGATCCTTCTACCATTTTATTTCATGCTTTAGGTGCATGGCGAATTGGACCGGGCTTTCATGATGTATTATGGAACCCACGTTTTCTTGTAGCAGCAAGTCAATTGCTGGGAAATGTTCCCGTTCGTTTCTGGCATGATCAGCTTTTTTGGAAGCCTGCAAGAAAAGGTGGCGTTGTTGCATGGCACCAGGATTATTCATATTGGACAAGAACAAAACCTGTTGCTCATCTTACCTGCTGGTGTGGATTGGATGATGCAACAAAAGAAAATGGATGTCTTCAATATATTTCAGGCAGTCAACGCTGGGGTTTGTTACCAAAGACCGTTCTTGCCGGCGATATAGAAGGAATAAGAAGTTTTTTGAATGATGAGCAGAAAAAGCAATTTGAACATCCTCAATTTGCCGAAGTAAAAGCAGGTGAAGCTATCTTTCATCATTCATTGACTTTGCATGGCTCCGGAGAAAATAAAAGTGATAAGCCCAGAAGGGCTTTTGTTATTAATGCTTTTGCAGATGGAGTGATCTCTGATTCAAATGAGCCAATGCTTGAAGGAGTTCCGGTTGTACCAAAAGGTGAAAAGATGCAGGGGCAGTTTTTCCCGCTATTGTATGAACCCAATAATCAATAATTATTGGCTGACTAATAATTATACTTATCCTTCCATAACCCCTTCAAAAATTTCTTTAACTCTTCTTCTCTTGCGTTTTTGCCGGGGTCATAAAATTTTGTACCTGATAATTCTTTGGGTAAATATTCCTGAGCAGAAAAATTATTATCATAACTGTGCGAGTATTGGTAATCTTTTCCATATCCAAGATTCTTTATCAGTCTTGTTGGTGCATTACGGATATGAAGCGGCACAGAAAGATCGCCGTGTTGTTTTACTGCTGATTGAGCAGCACCGATGGCTGCAACAGCTGCATTGCTTTTTGGCGAAGCGGCAAGATAAGTGGCGCATTGCGAAAGAATGATGCTTGATTCAGGAAAACCAATTTTATTTACAGCTTCAAAAGCTGCATTTGCTAAAACCAATGCAGTTGGATTTGCATTACCTATATCTTCACTTGCTAATATTACCAATCTTCTTGCAATGAATTTTACATCTTCTCCTCCTTCGATCATTCTTGCCAGCCAATAAACTGCCGCATTCGGATCGCTGCCACGAATCGATTTAATAAATGCCGAAATAATATCATAATGCTGTTCACCACTTTTATCATATAGGGCAATTCGCTGCTGAGCAATGTCCATTACTTTATTATCAGTCAGCTCTTCACCATTTTTCATCACATCAGCGCAAAGTTCAATTAAGTTTAAAAGCTTTCTTGCATCGCCGCCGGAGATAGTGAATAAAGCCTCGTATTCTTTGATGTCAATATTTTTATTTTTTAACCAATCATCTTTTTCAATCGCCTGTTGAATAAGTTTACGAAGATCATCATCACTTAATGGTTTTAAAACATAGACCTGGCAACGACTAAGTAAGGCGCCATTTACTTCAAAGGATGGATTTTCAGTAGTGGCGCCTATTAATGTGATGATACCTTTTTCAACGGCACCAAGCAGCGCATCTTGCTGCCCTTTGTTAAAACGATGAATTTCATCGATGAACAGAACGGCACCGGTTTTCTCCTTTGCTGTTTCAATTACTTCTCTTACATCTTTTACACCGGCGCTGATGGCACTTAATTGGAAGAAAGGAGCATTTAAAGTATTGGCAATAATATTTGCAATGGTTGTCTTACCGGTTCCGGGTGGCCCCCATAAGATCATGGACGGTATTTTGCCGTTTTCTATTGCTGTACGCAAAATACTTTTCTTACCAGTAAGATGATCCTGGCCGACCAATTCGTCTAATGAGGCGGGGCGAATTCTTTCTGCTAATGGAGTTTGTTTCACTATTTCAAAGTAACGAAAAGAATGTTGAATAGGATTACCAGAAGTTGAATGAAGCGTCGCAAGAAAAGTTTAATAGTAGTATTTCAGGTGACAAAACAAAAACAATTTCTATAATTATCCTAACCAATAAATCCAATAAATGATGAATCTAAGTCCCCCTTTAGGGGACAGGGGTTTTATTGAACATTGGCCGCAAGAAATGCCTGTATCTTATTAAATGAATCTGTAAGATTGGCGCCAACCCATCCATGTCCTTCTGTGGGATAAAAGATATATTGATTCACTACCCCGTTTGTCTGTAATTTATTTTTTAATAAAACTGATTGCGAATACGGGACAACAATATCAACACCTCCGTGAAGTATTAAGGTTGGAGAGCTTTGTGCGTTTATATAATTCAAAGGTGTTGATATTTGATAGATCAACGATTGTGTTGTTGGATTGCCGCCGATAACACTGAAAAGTAAGATCGGCACAAGGGGAGTAGGCGGATTATTATACATCTCGATCAGATCAGTTGGTCCAAAAAAATCAATGATGGCTTTTACTTTGACCGGAGCAGTATGTTTATATCCCTGCAACAATGCAAGATGTCCACCGGCACTGGCTCCTATCAAAACAAATTTATCTGAAATGAGATATTCCGTTCTCTTGTTATAAATAAATTCAACAGCGGCTCTTACATCCTGCTCCTGCGAAGGGAAAAGATCGGGTGCATTTGCAAGGCGGTAATTGATATTAAATATTGCATAGGTCGGTTCTCTCTTTTTCAGGCTGTCAACATATTGGTTAAAATCTGATTTATCGCCGGCATTCCAGCCACCGCCATGGATCATTATTATTACTTTGGTTGAGGTGGTGCTTCTGCCTGCAGGTAAATAAACATCCATCTTTTGTTGTGCATTGGTTCCGTAAGAAACATTCAGCATTGTAACAGACATGTCCTGTTCAGTGCCATCTTCTTTTTTGCAGGAAGAAAACAGCATTGTGAAACAGAGAAGGATAAAAATAGTAAGCCTCATGGAGGATGATTTAGTTATAAAAATAAACCTAAAGAACACAACTTTCAGGAGTATTGGATTTTTTCACAGTTTTTAAACTAAATGCCTTCTTTCTACATTTCAAAATCAAATTGCTTGCGGCTGGCATTATAATTAATGTGACTGCGGAGCCAGAAGAGACTATACAAAATACTGAAATGAAAAAGAAGTATAATACAGGATAAAATAAAAGGGATAAAAAACACCAGAGAGGTTCCGGACTGTCCCGATGCTAGTAAATTAGATATATTAATTGCGTCCCTATAATCCCTAAAAACATAGCCAAACAGAAAAGCGATCAATAAAAAATTTATAAGAAAAAGACGATTGAAATACTTTTTCTGTCTTCCTTCAATGAGCCGATCTGGATAATTTTTATTGTATATCGTAAACGTCAATATCGGTAAGGCGGCGATAAGACCATACGCAATTGCCTCTAATAGTGATATTATGCCTACGCCCATTAATAAATTAAATAATGAAGCAAAGCATAAAAATATTGCGATCAATGTTTGTATGATACAAATGATCCTCAGTATTATCAGCCAGAATTTTGTCATTATTCTTTTGCTGTTGATCTTATCTGCAATTCGATGAGTTGCTTCTCATCAATGGTAGCAGGAGCATCAAGCATTACATCGCGGCCGGCATTGTTTTTTGGAAATGCGATGAAATCACGGATGCTTTCGCTGCCGCCAAGTATAGCACATAGCCTGTCGAAGCCAAATGCGATGCCGCCATGTGGAGGAGCACCGTATTCAAATGCCCCGAGTAAGAAGCTGAATTTGTGCAATGATTCTTCTTTACTCATTCCTAACGCAGCAAACATTTTTTCCTGCAACTCTCTTTGAAAAATACGAATAGAGCCGCCGCCGATCTCATTTCCATTTAACACCATATCATAAGCATTTGCTTTTATATTGGCATAAGGGTGTTTTAAATATTCAGCAGCATTTTCAATAACAGGGTTGTTATCGATCATCGTGGAAATATCTGAAGGTTTCGGCGAAGTAAACGGATGATGACGGGCAACCCAGCGATTGTCTTCAGCAGCATATTCAAATAATGGAAAATCCAATACCCAAACAAGTTTGAATTCGTCTTTCTTCCTCAGGCCAAGCCGCTCGGCCATTTCAAGACGAAGTTCACTGATCGCTTTTCTTGTTCTTTCTTCTGCACCGGCAAGAATTAATACAAGATCACCGGCAGTTGCATTGCAGGCAGCAGCAATTGCTTTTAATTTTTCTTCATTGAAAAATTTATCCATGCTGCTTTTGAATGTCCCATCTTTATTTACTTTAATGAAACCAAGTCCGCCCATTCCTATTTGCGGTCTTTTTACCCATTCTGTCAACTCATCTGTTTGCTTGCGACTGTATTCACTGCAACCGGGAACAGCAATAGCAACAACTGTTTCTGCATTGTCAAAAACACCAAAGCCTGAATTCAAGCCCCCAACCCCTAAAGGGGAGTTTTGGAGCATTTCTTTTTTATTTGGAAATGCATGCAATGGAAATTTCAGGTTGCCCACTTCCATTCCAAATCGTATGTCGGGTTTATCATTACCATAATTCCACATAGCATCTTCCCATGTCATTCGTTCTACTTTATCAGCATAATCAATTCCTTTTACTTCTTTGAAAATTGATTTGATCAGACCTTCAAACATATTCAGGATATCTTCCTGTTCAACGAAAGCCATTTCGCAATCTATCTGGGTGAATTCAGGCTGACGGTCGGCACGAAGGTCTTCATCACGAAAACATTTTACAATCTGATAATAGCGATCATAACCACTTACCATCAATAATTGTTTAAATGTTTGCGGCGATTGCGGCAAAGCATAAAATTGCCCGGCATTCATTCTTGACGGAACTACAAAATCTCTTGCGCCTTCAGGTGTTGATTTGATAAGAAAAGGCGTTTCAATATCCATAAAGCCCTGCTGATGCAAATAATTTCTTGTTGCACGGTTTACTGCATAACGCAGTTCAAGATTTTTCTTTACTGCATTTCTGCGCAGATCGAGAAAACGATATTTCATCCGGATATCATCGCCACCATCTGTATCATCTTGTATTGTGAATGGGGGCACTGCCGACTTATTCAATATTTTAAATGACGTGACAATAATTTCAATGTCACCTGTCGGAATGTTTGGGTTCTTATTACTTCTTTTATTAACAACGCCAGTGGCTTGTAAAACAAACTCACGGCCAAGCGGATTTGCAGCCAACTGGTCATTTAATTCTTCGCCAAATAATAATTGTGTGATGCCGTAACGGTCACGAAGGTCAACAAAAGTGATAGCGCCAAATTTTCTTACGGTTTGCACCCAACCCGCAAGAGTAGTTTCCGTGTTTACGTTATTAATTCTTAACTCACCACATGTATGTGTTCTGAACATTGTTTGATTACTAAATGGTTAAATTGCTGAATAGAATTACTGTCAGTACAAGTGAGTGACACAACGGAAGTTTAATAGAAATACTTCAGCCGGCCCCCAAAAAAATTCAACGGCGGCAAAGATAAGGACAAATCGATGCTATAGGGGTTGGGACAGATGAGTATATTTGGTGAACATGCCCAACTTCTTCCAGAATTTTTTTAAGAAACTGTTTGGTAACAATGCAGGGTATAAGAATGCTGTGGCGCCAATACCTGAGTTGACGATCCCGCCTGGATCCGCCAACGATTATGCTGCAATTATTGGGCGGGTGCTGCCATATTTCGGACAGCTAAGCGATGCAAACAAGCAGCGATTTTTAAAAAGGGTTTATAATTTCAGGAAGATAAAATATTTTCACTTTCATGGGTTGGAACCTCAAGAAGAAATAGCAGTTTTGATTAGTGCAGCGGCGGTGCAGGTTTCTTTTGGCTTAAAAAATTACCGGCTTTCTTTTTTTACAGATGTATATATTTTATCCGATGCTTACCAGGCATTAAATGCAAAGGAGCTTTATATCGGTCATGTTTCGCCGTCAGGCATCTATATTTCATGGAAACATTTTGTGCAGGGATTTTCAAATTACAGTGATGGATTTAACGTTGCGCTGCATGAAATGGCTCATGCTTTGCATCATGAAAATTTTATACAGGAAACGGGTATCGACTGGGATTTCAGGCAGGATTTTGATAAGCTTCCGGATGTATTTGGTCCGCTGATGACGCAAGCAATTGTAGAACGAAGAAGCTATTTGCGGGGGTATGCTTTTACAAATTTCCATGAATTTTGGGCGGTAAGTGTTGAGTATTTCTTTGAAAACCCGCAAAGATTAAAAGATAATCTGCCTGAATTGTATGCTATTTTATGCGACACGCTGAACCAGGATCCTTTGCACCTGAATGAGCTTGTGACTGTTGAATAAAAAAGATTTTACCTAACGTAATTTTCCGAAGAGTGTTTTCGTTTTTAATTCATTAGTAATTATACCCAAAAACATCGTAAAGCTTGCAATTTGAAAAGCTATTATATATTTTTAAAGTTCCGAACCCTGAATCATGCTATCATTTCTAAGAAAATTAAATCACTTTTTTGCTCCGCAAAAGTTAGAAGCTCCTGCTCATCTTGCTGCGGAAGAATCAGTAAGTGAGGACATCTTCAATAAGTATTCTTATATCATCAGCAGCCGCATTCAGTATTTCAATGATCTTACTCCGGAATTAAAACAAAAATTTGTAAACAGGGTTCATCATTACATTCAGCAAAAACAATTTCATTATATCGGTCTTGAACCAAAAGAAGAGATACCTGTTTTAACAGCATCTTCTGCTGTGCAGGTAACCTTTGGATTGAAGAGCTATTTGATGCAGCACTTTAAAAATATTTATGTACTGGCCGATGCATACAGAATGGATAGTGACGAGGAATTGTATATAGGGCATGTTGCTCCTGAAGGAATTTATCTTTCATGGAGACATTTTCTGTTTGGCTATTCTGATAACGCTGATAATATAAATGTAGCTGTGCATGAGATGAGTCATGCACTTTTGTTCAATAATTATTTTGCCAAGTACGGGGTTGATAAAAATTTCAGGGCGAATTATGAAAATTTTTCAACGACCACAGGCCCGATACTGGCCGATGTAATTACAAGGCGAAAGAGTTATTTACGCAATTATGCGTTGACCAATATTCATGAATTCTGGGCAGTGAGTGTGGAAGCATTTTTTGAGAACCCGGCAGGTCTTAAGGAAAATATGCCGCAGTTGTATGATGCACTTTGTCGTGTGCTGAACCAGGACCCGGAATTAAAAACAAAAATCCTAAAACCCGAACTATGATAACGTTGACGCTTATTTATTTGTGTAAAAAATTCTTTTTTGATAAGAAAAAGAAAACAGCCGTTGTATTAGCTACTTCCTGAAAAATGTGAGTAGTTATATCGTACTCTAAGGGATTTATGATTGTTCATTCAATTTTAAATCTCTTTTTTTATTTTCTGCACTTACATTGTAACCACCTGTTCATTCTTTATTTCTCTTGTTCGCTGAATAAGATAATACCACCCAAGAATAAGCACACCAATAAGAAATGGTATTATGGCGAGATGTTTTCCTTCATAGCCGTTCCATATAGGTGTTTCGTCAAATCCAAAAAACTCACTGATCATCCAATAACTGTTTGCGCTGATCCAAAACGTTACTGCAAGATTATGCGCCAATTCTGATTTTAGTTTTCGAGTACGCCAGGAAATATAAATAGCAACCGCAAGAGTCGGTACAACCATGATAATGCCAAGTTCCCGCCAGTTCATACACCAGCTGATATCTTTAAAAAGCCAAAAGACAATATGAAGGTTTTCTAACCGGCGAAAGCGGGATGGTATACTGTATACTATTTCTTTTTTTACTGACATCGTATTAATTTTCGGGGAAACCAAAAATAGTTAATGAGATGGTATTTAGCGCATCAAAATTTTGGAGAATCTCTTAATATCGGCTTCGGGCAAAATTTCATTTCCCGAAATAAAATCATCGACTAATTGCTTTGCAAAATATGGGGCCAGCGAGCAACCTTTTGTTCCCATGCCATTTAAGATGCCTATGTTTTTATGACCAGGGTGAAAGCCAACAAAGGGGCGGCGTTCAATATTTGCAGGGCGAATTGATGCTTTGTGATCTATAATCTTAAATGGTACTTTCAACCAATTCATCAACAGTATCTCTGTTTGCTTTCTGAATTGTTCAGTCGGCTTATCATCCGGAAATTCCCACAAATAGTTTGCGCCGATCCAATAAATATTTTCTTCAATTGACGTGAGCATCATTCCTTTTTTAAAAATATGTGTTGAAGGAATACCGGCAGCTTCAATAAATATTGCTTCGCCTTTATTTAAAGCAAAAGGGAGAGTTTTGAAATAAGGATTTTGTGCAGAATTACTTCCATCGCAAAAAATTATTTTTGCTGCATTAATGTTTTTGTATTTAACTCCGGTTTCAGTTTGTTTTAATTCTTCTATCTTAAAATCTTCTTCTGATAATTGATTGTTCGCTAATAATTTTTTTCGCCATGCGGGAAGTATTTCTCTTAGATTAACAACATAGCAGGGGTTTACTTCACCAAATCCAAGATCATAATTAAATATATCCAGGTATTGTTGGTTATCGGTTGGCTGGAATAAGAATTCTGCATTTTCATTTAATCTTTCATCAAAAGCAATTTTCATTTGCGGAGTGGGGTGGAAGTCGATCAGGTTTTTTTGTTCAATTGCATTGATGCCGAGTTCATTTCCTAATTCTTTATAAGCCGGAACGAGGAATTCAAGTAATTCATCGATCATCCATGTTTTTACAATTCTTCTTCCGGTTACGGGATTGATGATACCAGCAGCAACTCTGGAGGCAGAATTGGATTGGTTATTGTCAACTACAAGAAAAGATTTATTTGCTTTTTGTAGATAGTAAGAGAGCCATGTCCCGGAAATTCCTTTCCCGATAATGAGAAATTCGACTTGCATAGGCGTCAAATATAAATGTTCAATGCTCAATATTCAATTTTCAATGATCATTTATAAAGAGAGGTAATTGAAAATTGAGCATTGATAGTTGAGCATTGAACATTTTCTTATTCAACATTGATCCGAATTCCTTCAGAATGGCTACTAAACTCCGGCGCATACATGCATTGAATACTGGTAACACCATTGCTGAAATTGCCTGTATGAGTAACAAACAAAGTATATTCAAATACATACGCTCCTTTTCTCAAATAATCGAAAAAGAAATTGGTGCTGGCATCTTTTGTAGTTTCATAATACCCCAAACCGCCCTGCCATTTATAACCGCTCAATACATTCACCGGTTCCATGCAAGAGGCCCGCATATCTTTCATGTGTACATATTCCATATCACGATCAACTCTCAATTCGATCCTAACTTTTATTTTATCGCCAACTTTCACCGCATCACCTTCATTTATCGGCATCAGTATTGGTCCGCGATCAGTATTTGTTTCAACAAAAAGTTTCTTATCAAGTTTTAACGGAGTGGATGCGGTGGTTATTTTATCAAGGTCTTCAAAGTACTGCCAGTAAACAGCACCCCAGGAGGCGCTGTTCCCCTCTCCGTTAGGAGAGGGGTTAGGGGTGAGGCTCACCGAAACATTTCCCATTGCAGAATTTACACTGCGACCATCGATTATTTCTTTGAAATATCCCGTTCCGGCTTGTTGTTTATTATCTGTCGATTTTAGTGTTGTATTACCTAATTTGATTTCAATCACAGTTTCATTGGCTAACAGATCAGTTCCTTGCAATAGTAAAGCATAGCAAGCTTCTGCTGTTGCTTTGGTTGTTCTCCAATTCCTTGTTTGTTTATTTTTTAATAACCATGTTTTAAGATCATCAACAGTTTTTGTGTCTTTACCGATCTCATTAAATGCTTCTATCAACAATGCTTGTGTTTCAATTGGCGCCTGGTGCCAGAACCAACCTCCGCTGTTTTCTTTCCAATACATACCCAATTCTTCATGGGTGATGCTTGTTTCTTTTAATGATCTTAAAATTGCAGCCGGAGTTTTTGTGTCGGCAGTTCTGAATAATCCCAATGCGATCATTCCTTGCATATACTTACTTTGTTTTGTCCATGTTTGTTTTGCCCGGTTGCGGAAATAGTTATAAGCTGTTTGAGAGGCTGCAGGTATTTTTTGTTCAGCAAAAGAACTACGCATGTACAAATATTGTATCTCGTAATGACCGGGAGAGTATTTTGTAAGATCAGTCTTATTCTTTTTCAGTTTATCATATTCTTTTTTGATCTGTGCATCCAGGTAGGGCATTGCCAGTGTAAGGACCGGCTCAAGTTTTTTAATATCAACTCCCATTTTTTTCAAATGCCCAATTCCGGTAATAATATATTGAGTAATGTAAGGATTATCGGGTCCGCCTTTAAACCATACAAAACCACCGTTTTCACTTTGCATCTGTTTTAGTTTTTCATAAGAGCTGTTCAATTCATTACTCATTCTTATCATATCAAACAATAACGCAATATTTTTCTTTTGTTGTTCTTCTGTTTTTGCCTGCAGTACCCAGGGAGTTTCTTCGAGTAAAACAGCTTTCAATTCCTGGTTCTTTTGAAGGTTGCTTAATAGTGCTGAAGTGTCAAGTGTTTTCCAGCTTTCAAATATTTGTTTAATACGAGGTGAGCTGTTTGCGATTTTTGATGCCAATGCATTTGCATAGTAACGATTCCATGTTTGCTCGGCACATTCATAAGGAAACTCCATTAAATATGGTAAAGCCTGCACCGCATACCATGCAGGGTTACTTGTATATTCAATAGTAAGTGATTGATGCGCCAATGTTTCAGAACTGTCTGATCTCAATAATTTTTCAAATTTAAAATTCTTTGTTTCCGTTCCTCTTACATTTAATGGCATTGTTTCAGTTACCAACATTCTATTTGTAAGTACCGGCATTGCAGCTTCTTCTCCATCAGAAATGTTGCCAGCTCTTGCAACCACTCGCCATACCAGAGCTTTGTCAAATAAATAAGGGACCTGCAATGGAAATGTAACTGCTTCACTTTGTCCTGCTGATACGGTGAAGTATTGATTTGGATACATATTATTAAACCAGCCATTGACAGATTCATTGTTTGCTGCATCAAACAATTGTAATTCGGCCTGGCCTGTTAATTCCTTATCGGTAAGATTTACAATTTTAGTACTGAATTCCATTTTATCCCCTTCTCTTAAAAATCTTGGAGGATTTGGTTGCACCATTAATTGTTTTTGGGTAACAATTTCTTTGCTGCTATAGCCAAATACTAAATCTTTTGTATGGGCCAATGCCTGGAACTTCCATCTTGTTAATGCTTCAGGTATTGTAAATGAAAATTCAATGTCTCCATTTTCATTTGTTCTCAGATCAGGAAAGAAGAAAGCGGTTTCATTGAAGTTTTTTCGGATTTGGATTTGATCTATAGGTTTTTGAGTTTGTTCTTTTTCCAATTCACTCAAATCTCCTATTCCGTCAGCATCTATATCAAATACTCCATCTCTTCTTAAACTAAGTTTTGCTGCCAGCTGGGGTGCAGATGCATCCCTAATACCACTTACATCCTCATAAAGCATAGCATTTTTTGGCAATCTCATTAATCTAGGATTTCTAAACTCACTAAAAGCATAATTCAAAGGATTCATCCACCAAAGGGGCTCAGCACTGTTTCTGTAGTAAGGAGAGAAAACATAATAAGCCAATAATTCATCATAGCGTTTGTCAAATGTTTTACTCTCTTTGATCGCTATATATTTTTGATTTGATTCAAGCTTGGAAAAATTCTGTGTACTGTTCCAGCTTTTGATGTTACTATAGTATGTCCACACAACCGGTTTAAACCATTGATGATAATAAAACTGGTCAAGGGATGCATCATACATACTTGCCAGCATTTCCGCTGCTACTTTTTCTTTTTTATAACCACTGATCTTAACTTTCCATTTTTCTTCACTTCCAGGCAGCGTTTTGTCTCTGAATGTTGCATATTCAATTGTTAGATCTTTATTTGCCCAACTAACATTTACTGTATGGCTGAGTTGGTAAACACGATTGTGTTTTACAAACATCCAACTAACACCATAACCTCCGCGATCAGCCTCTGTAGTATTAAATTCAAAATTTTTCTTTTCGTTGTTAAGATTGGTAAAGGAATAGGTTAAGCTTGATCTGTCCAATTGCTGTACAATAAACAAGTTGTCAGCAGCCGTTCCCAACTTTACTATATCTTTTTCACCTGGTTCAAGAGGATCTGTTTCGCTTTGCGTCCATAGATATTTAGGTTGGGTAAGCTGATTGCTCTTTTCATCAATTAACTCTATGTATCGAACATCTTTCACGTCTTCACCATTTTTATCTTTTGTATTTATTTCTATCAAATACCATCCCGGCGAAAATTTGCCGTTGACAATTGCCCATTGACCATCAGTTTTTACAGAATCAGATCTTTCAAAAATCTTGCTTTCTTTTACCCAACTGCTGTAATCTGTTTCATTATCATATTCATCATAAGGGAAATATTTTATATACTCTTCTTTACTCATCACAAACTGATCGGGTCTTTCCCAATAGCGATTACGTATCAATCTTCTTTCTTCTTTCAAACCTGTAATGGTCACTTTCACCATAGCAGGTTCGAATTCACCATTCATATTTTCTGTTCGGATAAAAATTGATCTTAAACTATCAACCGGAAGAGAAGATGGAATAACAGTTTTTAATAATAGTGATTTGTAGCTTACGGAAACTGACAGCTCAGCGCTTCTTGTTTCCCCATTTATATCAGTTATGTCTGCATAAATTCTGTAATCAAATACCGGTTCAAATTTCTTTTCAATTTTCAGATCAGGGATAGCAGTAAACTCCACGATAAACTTTCCGTCTTTATCGGTTTTTGTTTCACCATGAATTATCTCTAAACTTTCACTTGGAGGTTGCCACCAACGACGGAATAACCAGGGATAAAGAAATCTTGCTTCACGGACAACACGAAATTTTACCGTGGCGCCATCAATATTATTTCCGGCATAAGCTTTAGCAACACCCGTAACCCTGATCTTATCATTTACTTTATAAGTGCCTTTTATTTTTTCATAATCAACATAGAACTTCGGTCGTTTGTATTCTTCCATTCGAAAATCAGCGCTTCCAATTTTATCTTTTGTATAAACACTAAATGGACCATTCAATCCTGCTGACGGTAACTGAAACTTGCCAGAGAAAGAGCCAAATTCATTTGCTTTTACTATTATCGAATCTATATTTTCATTATTTGCATTTCGTAAATAAAGTGTACTTCCATATTCATTATTTACTTTCCCTCTTTTTTCTGATGAATTTAAAATTACAGCCAGTCCCTTGTAGTAAACGGTTTGCCCCGGCCTGTAAATACTTCTGTCAGTAAAAAGAAAGACATGGGTTTTATCATTCGTTTCATCATCATTGTTACGGTAGTAATAATAATCATTCAAAAAATCATTAATGAATAGTTTTTCGCCATTGAATGAAATTTCCAGTTTATAAGATTCATTTCGATACTTGTTATTATCATCTTTTGTTTTTTCTTTTCTGAAAAAACCATGCTCATCAGTTTGATACAACTTTCCTTTTTCTACTGTGTATTTATATGTTTTATAATCATATCGTTGCTCCCAAACCTGTACTGTCGCTTTTGCAAGTGGCCGGCCATTATCGCGGTTTAAGATAAAATGATCATCACCGCTATTTACATAGCTGATATTTGAAACATAAAAACCCCTGGCGCCAACAAGAGTATTTTTGTCTTTAAAATCTTTGTCACTGGCGGCTATCAACATATATTCACCTGCAGGCAGGCCGTCTATTTTCACTTCTGCTTTATGTTCCTGTAAGTCTTTTGTATCAGGAAGAATTTGTTCCCAGCTACGTAAAGGACTAGCGGCGGCGATCAGTTTCCAATATTCATCGTCTGATTTATTTTCAATTTCTTTTTTCAGAGCTTCATTTGGCTGAATGATGCGAAAATGAATGGAAGACATATTATAATATTCCACCAAAGCTCTGAACGGTTGGGACGGAATATTTACTTTTTCAATATTAAAACTGAAACGCTGTTGTGTGATACTGTTAAGCATGTTATAACAATTTATCCAACCTTCGCTTTGTTCTTTTTGTTTTAAAACCTTTTCGCAAATTTCTTTAGCTTTTATTCTTGAAAACCTTTCGGTGGAATCGCCATAAGGTTTATACTCATTTGCTTTTAAATAATAATATGTTGCCAAAAGAAACCATGCTTGTGCGGCAGCCGGGTAATTTTCATATTGACTTGCAACATGATTAATAGCATTGAAATAAAGCTCTTTTTTGTTGGGATCAACTGAATTATTATTTACAAATTGAATCCGGTCAATATCCACGTCTATCAATGCATCAGGCTTTGTATCATTAATATGAAATGCCAATAGTTTTTGGTAGATCAATAAGGCCTTATGCTTTAATGATAGCGAGTCGTTGGTGATAAACTTCCTGGTAATAAAATCTGCAGCGGGATCAAATGCTGAAGCCTGGTCGATCTCAAATGCATAAGCAGGTTTTTTGATGTCTCTTTCATCGTTGCTGAAGTATTCAAGGGCACGATGAGCAAGCAGATCATATAATGTCGGGCGGAGAGTTCTTGTGTTTCCTTTTACAATTATTGCATCAAAGGGCTCCAGTTTGGTTTGCTGCAATAGTTTTTCATTTTGTATGGATTGCAAATAAAGCTCACCTATTTTTTTATGAAAATCTTCCGCATTCCAGGATGTGATATCGAATTTCTGGTAATTATAAGTTTTTGTCCTGTCATATAATTGATAGCGGTGTAGCTGAAAATAATTCCAATATAATTCAGCTAATATGTTTTTTAAAACAGATGTAACAGGTTGTTTACTGGTTATTATCTCTGATTCAATTTCCCTGATAGAAAGCATTTCATTATTCTCCCGGTTTTCAGATTGAAGACCGGTCATATATATTAGCGCCTTGATCACTTGTACATCCTGATTCTCTTTTTTGGCAAGATCATATATCTTTTTTACCTCGGTAAAAGCGGATTTAGGAAGATTTTTTTTAGCAAAGGCTTCCACCTTCTTCCATTCCTTTTCATAGGTCTTCACTGGAGTCTGGGAATAGCCAGTCGTGGTAAAAACCAGGAATAAGGTTACAAGCGACAATAAGGTTTTCAATGGTTGCATAAACATGCCGTTAAATTTTTTTACAAGGTAATACTATCAACGCTTATGAGATGCAGTAAAGAATGAATTTTCATAAAGGAAGTCAACTATTTAAAATTACAAATACCAAATTCCAAATCACATTCTCGACCTCAAACTTAGACTTAACTACTCTTTATTCCTTTAACGTTTTCTTACACAGCAATGGCACGGCATTGGAAATATCTATCGCAGAACAATATTGTTCATCTTAAAACAAAGTATATGAAGACATTTTTTACCCTTTTACTAAGCACACTTTTCTCACTTGCTTCAATGGCTTATGATGGTGCCCGCCTCACCATATCTACTTTAAGCACAAGCAAAATGTTTGTTGAAGTTGATGGCCGCCGGTATAACCTCGATGAAAAAACTCTTTCCCTTGGTAATATTCGTCCCGGTGATCATAACGTAAGAGTTTTACGGGAAGTGAAAAGAAGAGGCGGATGGAATTCAAACATCCGAAACAAAAGAGAGGAAGTTATTTACAGTATCAAGCTATCTCTGAGAGAAGGTTATCACTTCGACATTCTTGTTAACCGTTTTGGAAAAGTATTGATCGATGAACGCAGGATCGATCGTAATGCTGATTGGTATAATAACGATGAAGATGATAATTATTATGACAGGGATAATGACCGTGATGATGAATGGAGTAATGATCGTGACGACCGTGATGGCAGAGACCGGAATGACAGGGACAACCGTGATCCCAGTTATGATGATAACTCTAGCAGGGCAATGAAGGATTTCGATTTTACCCAGGCTAAAGAAACAATGCGTAAAGAATGGTTTGAGAACACAAGAGTGACAATAGCAAAACAGATCATTGACAGGAATTATTTCACAAGTCAGCAGGTAAAAGAAATGCTGTTGTTGTTCACTTTTGAAAACAACAGGTTGGATATAGCCAAGCATGCGTATGCAAAAGCAGTAGATAAAGGAAATTATTTCATCGTAAATGATGCCTTTACTTTCAACAATAACAAAGAAGCGTTAAGTAAATATATCCGAGAATACAGGTAAACATTTCAAAACTGTGCCGGACCAGCCACAAACTGTTCCGGCCTGTTTTAAAAATCAGTTATTGAATAAACTAAAATAAACTTTATGAAAACGATATTAACTCTTATTGCATTCAGTTTTATCTCATCAGTTGCTTTGGCTGCTGAAAAATATCCGGACCTGACAGTTACATCAACCGGTGAGTTCAAAATAGTGATCGATGGAAAGACATTCGATCATGAAAAAAAGATCTCTTTAAAGGATCTTGGAAAAGGGGTACACTACATCGATGTATGGAAAAAGAAGAAAGGATTATTTGGGAGCAAGTACAAACTTGTTTCATCAAAGAAGTTTGAATTAGAAAAGAAAGACCTCCATATTGATGTTAACTCTACAGGTTATATCACTATCGGTGATCAAAAAGATTGGGATGGAGATTATTGGTATAAGAACAGAAACGAAAAAGATAGTAAGAAATATAAAGACAAGACTGATAATTGATTTTACTAACAGGCCGGGCCACTGCTGCAAAGAGATTCTAAGACTATGCCGGGATTGAAACAAAAAATTGGTCTGAGCGATACCCGGTAAACTCTGGCCGTTAACCTTAAATTGTAAAAAAATGAAAACAATTTTAACTTTTGTAGCAGGCTTACTGCTCACGTTGACAACCATGGCAGCCGACAGGCCCCCATCTGTAACAATTAAATCAAATCGAAATTTTGAAGTAGTTATTGATGGCAGAACTTATCGTAATGACAACACGATCCGCCTTGACAGGATGCATCGCGGTATGCATACGATCAAAGTTTATGAAAGAGGTCGTGGATTTTTCGGCAGAATGCGCCTCGTTTCCGCAAAGAACTTCTTTGTAAAAAACAATGATCTTCGAATCACAGTTAGGTACAATGGATTTGTAGATATTGATGAAAGAAGATATGATAGAAGAGATCGTGGTTGGGATGATAATGACCGCAATGACAGAGACAGGGATCGTGGCGACAGAGACCGGGATATCGATGACAGAGACTGGGATCGCAACGACAAGGATAGAAGAAACCGTGGTTATTAATTTGAATCGAATAAAAAGAAAAGTTCCGGACATCCGGGACTTTCTTATTTTATAATTTCTTTCATTCGTTTACCAATATCCGCAGGACTTTGCACCACATGAATTCCACATTCGGTCATGATCCGCATTTTAGCAGCAGCCGTATCATCAGCGCCACCAACTATAGCGCCGGCATGTCCCATACGACGACCAGGCGGGGCAGTTTGCCCGGCAATAAAACCAACAACCGGTTTTTTATTGCCATTATCTTTTATCCACCTTGCAGCTTCAGCTTCCATACCGCCACCAATCTCACCTATCATTACTATCGCATCAGTGTCTTTATCATTTATAAAAAGTTCAACAGCTTCTTTGGTAGTAGTACCAATGATGGGATCGCCACCAATACCAACAGCAGTTGAAATACCAAGACCGGCTTTTGCTACCTGGTCAGCGGCTTCATAAGTAAGCGTTCCCGATTTTGATACAATACCGATCCTTCCTTTCTTAAAAACAAAACCCGGCATAATACCCACCTTACATTCATCAGCAGTGATCACACCCGGGCAATTCGGCCCAACCAACCTTGTATTAGTGGATCTCAAAAAATTTTTCACTTTCACCATATCCTGCACAGGTATTCCTTCGGTGATACAAACAACAAGCTTAACACCTGCTTCAGCAGATTCCATTATAGCATCTGCGGCAAATGCAGGAGGTACAAAAATTATACTTACGTCGGCGCCGGTATTTTTCACACAATCAGCAACGGTATTAAAAACAGGTTTGTCCAGATGCTTTTGGCCGCCTTTCCCGGGAGTTACTCCACCCACCACATTAGTTCCGTATTCGATCATTTGCGTAGCATGAAATGTACCCTCGCTTCCGGTAAAACCCTGAACTAAGATTTTAGAATTTTTATTGACAAGAATGCTCATAAATAGCTTTAAAAGTCCGGCGAAGATAGTGAATGACGAATAGTGAATGGTGAATAGTAGAGGGATTTTTTGTAGCCAGGCTCAATTGCTATTATCAGGCTTCAGTTGCGTCGCACTCTTGTACTACAGGATTTCTATTCAACTTCATTTATTTATACTTTAAAAAAAGAATATCATGCCATGTTGATAAGGGATAATAGGCTTCGGTTCTTGAAAAGGTTTGCAAACCCCTGCCAACAGAATCAATACTGCCATAGGTTTGAATAGCTGGTAATGGATTTATTGCATTTTTTTGAATGATCAATACTGCATCTGCGCCGTGCATCCATCCTTTTTTTATCGCATTACGCTGTACCTGGTTCCAGTTTATTCCATGTGGATTAATTCCAGGTTTAATATACCCTCTGCCCATAACAGAATAGGGTTTTGTAATTTCTGATTCAGCAACAAACACTTCCGGATCAGTTCCTGGTTTATAACTTTTACCGACGTATTGAACTGTTGTAGAGCACCCGTAAATAAAAACAGGGAGAAGAAGGTAGATCTTTTTCATAAACATAGTTTTAAATGGTATGCAAAAGATTTCTACCGCATTAATTGCGCCATACCGTTTTTTACGAACTAAATCGTTTGTTAAATGAAAAGTTTAAGTCTGGAGTTTCTCAAAGTTCCCATAAAGGGATCAAAATAGCTCTATTAAGTAATTGATCTTTTACTTCAATATCTTTCCGATAATGTCTAAGTATTCAGGATTATCCGTAATTCCATTATGACCCTGTCGTTTTAATGTGAATAGGGTGTCTGTTTCTTTCATTATCCTTTTTAGCTTAACCGATGAATTATAATAAATGACCTCATCCTGATCTCCATGAAAAAGTGCAATCGGCATTTTACAATCATTAATGTATTTGTATGTTTCAAATTTATATTTAAGGAGAAAAGTGGGAATGATAGGATAATTATGTTTCATCATATCAACCATGCTAAAATAAGGTGCTTGCAGAATTAGCAGTTTCGGATGATTTGTTGATGCTATTTTTGTTGCCGGTCCTGTTCCAATAGAATATCCTAATACAACGATGCTATCTTCTTTATATTTTTTCTTCATTTCATGATATGATAACTGTATGTCGTCAAAAAATTGTTCTTGGTTACTAATGGAACCTTCGCTTTTTCCGTAGCCCCTGTAATCCAAAATAAAAACATCATAGTTTAGATCAGTATATCTTTTTGCAACCTTACTCCAGGAATTTACGGAACCAGCATTTCCATGCAGGTAAAATATCAAGCCTTTTGAGCTGTCTGCTGTAAATAAAATCCCGTTAAGAAATTTATGATCCTTCGTTTGAATATTTATTTCCTGGAACTTCTGGTTAAATGAAAATTTAAAATCGGCATTTAGTTTTTCAGGAAAGAAAATAAGTTTTTCCTGGATAAAAAACAGGAAAGTGCAGATAAGGATATAAGCAATAAAGACAATTTGTAATGTTCTTATAAGTAATTTCTTTGTTTTTGTCGTGAGAGTCATAAAATATTATTCTGAAAGTTATTCATACCCCCAGGTAAGAGAGCCCCAGTAGCTTTGCCAGTCAGCAACAGGGTTATCATTCAATCTTTCCATTTTTACAGTGCTTATCATCCATTTTCCTTTTGTAATAACAGGAAATACAATTTTTCCTTCAGCATCTGTAAAAAATTCTTTCTTTTCAGTTTTATTATTTGTTCGGTGCCACACTTTAATCAATACATTGGTAAGCGGTGATCCTTTGTAAAAAACTTTTGCGCTTAATTGCGCTTTATTATTTAATTGATATGGATTGGCAGAAAGAATAATATCGATCGGTAAAGAAGTGGCGATCGCAAATGTTTTATCTTTTACATCACCTACCTGTATGATTGTTTTTGCACAGCGTTGGTAGAACTCACGGCCATTGCAACCGGTTTCATTATTTTGTTTCCTGTATTCAATTGCATTTGTCAATCCCTCTTCTTCAAGATATGCTTCAAATTTCGAAGGTTCCAGCTCAATAAAAGAATTGTTGCCGTTGAACGCAATAAGATTGGTGCCCTCATCTATCATTGTATATTCTATCGAATCACCTGCGGCACCAGTTACAGTTGGAGAAAGATCATCGCTAACTCCGCCATAGTATAATTTTAAGGATTTAATTCGTTCATTATTTCCTGTCCACTTCTCGCCATCAAAATCTTCGCCGACAAGAAAACGGATGTTAACCTTTTCAGTCCTTTTATAAATAAACTTTTCAGGATTCAACCAAAATTCATGTGCAGAAAGTAAAGTATAAAGGGTAAATAGAGTAAATAGAGTAAGTAGTTTCCTTTGTATCATATTTGCAAATTGGCACATCAGCACATTAGCAAATTATTTTATCATATCATCTATTTTTCTGTCGTTGGGCATTTTACCTGTTTCTTCCAGCATGCGCATTTCTTTTGCATCTTTTAAAAATTCTGATGCAAAAATAAATTCATTCAATCGCTGGTTCTTGCTAAAGATTATTTCCCTGTTAGTTCCTTCCCATTCCTTTTTGCCCTGGTACATGTATAATATATAATTACCAACTTCCATCACACTGTTCATGTCATGAGTGTTCATTACTGTGGTAATGTTGAATTCAAGAGTAATTTCTTTGATGAGCCTGTCAATAACTAAAGAAGTTTGCGGATCAAGACCTGAATTTGGTTCATCGCAAAAAAGATATTTCGGATTTAAAACGATGGCTCGGGCAATGCCCACTCTTTTTTTCATACCGCCACTAAGCTCTGCAGGAAACTTTTTATTGGTGTCTTTCAGATTAACACGGTCAAGTACTTCATTTACCCGTTCCAATTTCTTTTTGAGCGGCCAGGTGGTGAACATATTCAATGGAAACATTACATTTTCCTGTACTGTTAAGCTGTCAAACAAAGCTGAACCCTGGAAAAGCATACCGATCTGTTTGCGGATCTCTGTTTTTTCATTGCGGCTCATTTTTGTAAAATTTTCACCGCTATACAGGACCTCGCCTTCATCGGGTTCAAATAACCCAACCATGCATTTCATAAGAACAGTTTTGCCACTGCCGCTGGTGCCAATAATAAGATTGCACTGTCCCGCTTTCATTACAGAGCTTACATCTTCGATGACAACTTTATCATCAAAACTTTTCTTTATGTTTTTTACTTCGATCATTTATAACAATAATGCTGCTAGTATATAATCTGCAAATAAGATCATGATACAACTTATAACCACTGCTTTTGTACTGGCTCTGCCAATTTCCAATGCTCCCCCCTTTACATAATAACCAAAATACGCAGATATGCTTGAGATAATAAATGCAAATGTGTAGGCTTTGTATAAAGCAAATATTACATTGTATGGAGAGAAAGATTCCAGCAGCCCCTGGTCGAATGTGCTGGTGGAAAGAATATTTGTCATTGAGCCGGCCATTCGTCCACCCCAGATACCAAGCACACCTGCAATAACAACAAGCATCGGAATTACTACCAATGCTGCAAGAATTTTTGGAAGAACTAAATATGTTTTTGTATTAATGCCCATTATTTCCAACGCATCTATTTGTTCGCTTACCCTCATGTTTCCAAGTTCGCTGGCAATTTTACTGCCAACTACCCCGGCTAATACAATACAAACAAGGGTAGGGGCAAATTCAAGAATTACCGTGTCTCTTACTACCTGTGCAATTACTGATAATGGAATAAGCGGACTCACTAGTTGATAAGCTGTTTGAACAGTGGAAACCGCACCCATAAAAACTGAGATGATAACAACGATACCGAGAGAGCCAATTCCTATTTCAGAACATTGATGAATAAATTCTTTCCAGTACATTTTGGCATTTTCCGGTTTGGCGATCATGCCTTTTATCATAAGAAGATAGCGGCCAATATCACTGAAAATTGTCATGATGCAATATACTCTATGCGGTTGAAAGAAGCAAAGTGATGGTAAGAGGAGTAATTAACAATTAATAATTAAGAATTATAAATTACTTCGTGCCTCCTTTTGAAGAGTTCAATATTGCAGTTAATATTTTGAGGATTTCCTGGCAATCTTTCAAAAAAGATTCAGCCAATTTCTTATCGATCAATTCTCCTTCTTTTAGAAGTCTTAGCCAATAATTCGTTTCCCTTGCTTCTTTATAAGCGATCTGCATTTTATTTATAAAATCTTTTCTTGATGCACCACCAACTGCTTCTTCTACGTTTGCACCAATTGCCGTTCCGCTATCCAATATTTGAGAGCATAAACCTATATCTACTTTTTTCTTCCTTAAAAAGAGGTAAAGTTTTAAAATCCTCAATGCAAAAGCAAAAGACTTATCAAGAATGATATTCTCCTCCTTCATGAATTATTAATTCTTAATTATTAATTCTTAATTCAAATATCCGTGCTTTTCTCTTTGCGAAATCTCTTCCACCATTTTGATTTTTGCACGATCTCTTCAGTTGGTAATTTACTTTTTTGTGCATCTACAACAGCGATCAATGCCATGTTAATAATGCTTCTTACAGAGCTGCCAAGTTGCAGAATATGAACTGGTTTTTTTAAACCCAGTAAAATAGGTCCGATAGCATCGGCAGTATCCAATTCTTTCAAAAGATTATAAGCAATATTTCCTGAAGCGAGATTTGGGAAGATAAGTGTGTTTACATTTTTATCAACCAGTTCAGAGAAAGGATAATTTTCTTTCATCAACTCATTATTAAAAGCCACACTTGCCTGCATCTCTCCATCAACCATCAATGAAGGCAGTTTTTGTTTCACCAGCCTTCTTGCTTCTGCCACCAATCTTGCTTCGGGTGAATTACTACTGCCGAAATTGGAATAGCTAAGCATTGCAATTCTTGGAGTGATGTTAAACTGTCTTACCTCTTTTGCCACCATCAATGTGATCTCTGAAAGTTCTTCTGCAGTTGGATTAAAATTCACAGTTGTATCTGCGAGAAACAGAGGCCCTTTTTTAGTAAGCATTAAATACATGCCGGCAATTTTCTTTACACCTTCTTCCGTACCTATTGTATGCAATGCCGGTCTGATCGTATCAGGATAATTTTTTGCCAAACCGGAGATCATGCAATCTGCATCGCCACATTCCACCATCATGCAACCAAAATAGTTCCGGTCACGCATCACTTTTTTTGCTTCATAAGCATTAAATCCTTTTCTTCCTCTTTTACTAAAGAATATATCGCCATACTGGTTTCTTTTTTCTGCTGTTGCGTCACTTCTTGGATCAAGTATTGGCAAGCCATCTATTTCAACACCAGCTTCAGCCGCTATAAGTTTTATTTTACTTTCATCACCAAGCAAAATCGGATAACCGATACCTTCATCATATACTATTTGTGCTGCTTTCAGGATTTTTAAATTATCTGCTTCAGCAAAAACAATTCTTTTTGGATTTCTTCTTGCTTTGTTACCGATCACACGAAGCACCTGGTTATCTAATCCAAGTCTCCGGTTAAGTTCATTCACATATCCATCCCAATCTTCTATTTTCTTTTTTGCAATACCGCTTTCAATAGCTGCTTTTGCAACTGCCGGCGCCACTGTTGACAACAAACGTGGATCAAGCGGTTTTGGAATTATATAATCAGCGCCAAATACAATATTCTTTTCGGCATATGCCATATTCACGATATCAGGAACTGCTGTTTTAGCAAGATCTGCCAGTGCTCTTACAGCCGCCAGCTTCATCGCTTCATTTATTTGATCTGCCCTTACATCCAATGCGCCACGGAAAATATACGGGAATCCCAAAACATTATTTACCTGGTTAGGATAATCACTTCTGCCGGTTGCCATGATCACATCTTTTCTTGCACCCGTTGCGTCTTCATAACTTATTTCCGGATCAGGATTGGCCATTGCAAACACGATCGGGTTTTTTGCCATCGCCTTCACCATATCGGCCGTCACACAATTGCCCACACTTAGCCCGATAAATACATCAGCATCTTTCATTGCTTCTAATAACGTCATTTCGCCTTTTGCATTTGCATAAGAATGTTTTAACTCATCAATATCATTTCTGCCATGATGCAGCACACCTTTGCGATCGAACATTAAAAAGTTTTCATGCCTTGCACCCAATGATTCATATAAACGGCAACAAGATATGGCCGCAGCGCCGGCGCCACTTACTACAAACCTTGCTTTTTCAATTTTTTTCTTTTGAATTTCTAATGCATTCAATAATGCTGCGCCGGAAATAATTGCTGTACCATGCTGGTCATCATGCATCACAGGAATATGCAT
>Ga0209797_10000231_pt1 | contig 26626 bp, 24 predicted proteins | sample DOMMetBare3Fresh_2_FD_187472 | JGI IMG/M metagenome (GOLD analysis project Ga0209797, IMG submission 187472) | Wetland sediment microbial communities from St. Louis River estuary, USA, under dissolved organic matter induced mercury methylation -... | ecosystem: Environmental > Aquatic >... | reverse complement strand
CGCCGCCGACAACCACGAGCAGCTGCGCCGCCCCGGCGGCGCGCAGCCCCGCGACGACGGCGGGGACGAGTGTCAGGTGCCCGCCCGCGAGCGTCGAGATGCCGACCGCGTGGACGTCGTTTTCGATTGCCTGGCGCACGACTTCCTCGGGCGTGGCGAAGAGGGGGCCGATCTTCGTCTCGAAGCCGAGATCGGCGAAGGCCGAGGCGATGACTTTTTGGCCGCGGTCGTGGCCGTCCTGGCCGATCTTGGCAACGAGGATGCGCGGGCGGCGGCCTTCGTTCTCTTCGAACAAAGCCGTGAGCTTCTGCACCCGCGCCACGGATTGCGACATGCCGGCCTCCCGCTTGTAGACACCCGAAATCGCCTTGACCTCGGCGCGGTGGCGGCCGAACACCTGCTCCAGCGCCAGCGAGATCTCGCCGACGGTCGCCTTGGCGCGCGCGGCGTCGATCGCGAGCGCAAGCAGATTGGCGTTGCCGCCACTGGCGTTGCGCGTGAGCGCCGCAAGCGCCTCGGCGACCGCTTTGGGATCGCGCTCGCGCTTGAGCCGCGTGAGCTTCTCGATCTGCAATTGCCGCACCGCGGCGTTGTCGACCTTGAGGAGCTCGATCGGTGGCTCCGCCCGCGGGCGATGGACATTGACGCCGATGACGGGCTGCAGGCCCTCGTCGATGCGCGCCTGGGTGCGGGCGGCGGCTTCCTCGATGCGCAGCTTGGGCAGCCCCGCCTCGATCGCCTTCGCCATGCCGCCCATGTCCTCGACCTCGCTTATGTGGCCATAGGCGCGGCGCGCCAGCTCGGCGGTGAGGCGCTCGACATAGAACGAGCCGCCCCAGGGATCGACCACGCGCGTCGTGCCGGATTCGCGCTGCAGCACGAGCTGGGTGTTGCGGGCGATCCGCGCAGAGGCGTCGCTCGGCAAGGCCAGCGCCTCGTCGAGCGCGTTGGTGTGCAGCGATTGCGTGCCGCCCTGGGTCGCCGCCATCGCCTCGATGCAGGTCCGCATTACGTTGTTCATGACATCGGTCGAGGCGAGCGACCAGCCTGAGGTCTGGGTGTGCGCGCGCAAGGCGAGCGAACGGTCGGACTTGGGCTCGAAGCCCTTCATCAGCTTCGCCCACAGCATGCGGGCGGCGCGCTGCTTCGCCACCTCCATGAAGAAGTTCATGCCGGAGTTCCAGAAGAACGACAGCCGCGGCGCAAACGTGTCGACCGCGAGGCCGGCAGCGAGCCCGGCGCGCACGTATTCGACGCCGTCGGCAAGCGTATAGGCGAGCTCGAGGTCGCAGGTCGCGCCCGCCTCCTGCAGGTGATAGCCGGAGATCGAGATCGAGTTGAACTTCGGCATGTGCTTCGCGGTGTAGGCGAAGATGTCGGAGATGATCCTGAGCGATGGCGCGGGCGGATAGATGTAGGTGTTGCGCACCATGAATTCTTTGAGGATGTCGTTCTGGATCGTGCCGGTGAGCATCTCGGGCCGCACGCCCTGCTCCTCGGCGGCGACCACATAGAGCGCGAGCACCGGCAGCACCGCGCCGTTCATGGTCATCGACACCGACATCTGGTCGAGCGGGATGCGGTCGAACAGGGTGCGCATGTCGTAGATCGAGTCGATCGCGACGCCCGCCATGCCGACGTCGCCTGAAACGCGCGGATGGTCCGAGTCGTAGCCGCGGTGGGTGGCGAGATCGAACGCGATCGAGAGGCCCTTCTGGCCGGCCGCGAGATTGCGCCGGTAGAAGGCGTTGGAATCCTCCGCGGTCGAGAAGCCGGCATATTGCCGGATCGTCCATGGCTGGGTGACATACATGGTGGGGTAGGGGCCGCGCAGGTAGGGCGGCAGGCCCGGATAGGTGTCGAGGAAATCGAGGCCGGCGAGGTCCTCGGGGCCGTAGGCGCCCTTGACCGCAATGCCTTCGGGGGTGAGCCAGGTCTCCCCGCGCGCGGGCGATGTTGCGGGGGGCGCGCGCGCGACATCGACGGTCGAGAAGTTCGGGATGCGCGTCATCGCCTTGAGCCCTTTGCGCGCCGTGTACGACGCTTTATCTCATCATTCAGGTCGCGAATCTCACACAGCGTCAGGTGCACGTCCATCCAAGTTGTTGTGCGAATAAAGGGACCCAGTCCGAAGTAGAAATAAAAGAACGGGCCGCTTGCACCGGCAAAAGATGGCCGGTGGTAGGCCCATGGATGCCTGATCGGCCCTCGGCGCGAGCACCAGACGTCGATGCGTGGCACGCTGCTCTTGGCAGCCTGGTGTGCCCGCCAAGCTTGCTCGAGCCGCGCGGCGAGCTCGGCGTCGCTGAGCTTCGCGAGGTCGCCCCGAAGGTTGATGCCTAGGCCCATAGCGTCACCGTCTGCACGGTATCGTCCCATAAATATACTGCCTAATCGATGAGGGCGGCAAATTGTCGTGACCTGCGAGGTCAAAGGATTGTTGCGTCATTGCCTCGCCGAGCCTACCGTATTGGGACGGTGGTCATGAACGAAACCCTGCCGCCAAACCTCGCCCGGAGCGAGGCACAGCACGATCCCGCGGAGTTCCTGAGCCTGCCGGGATGGCTCTACCATGACCCGGAATTCTTCGCCTACGAGGCGGAGCGCGTGCTGCGCCCGTCCTGGCAGGTCGTCTGCCACATCAACGATATTCCCAACGCAGGCGACTATGTGACCCTCGAGTTCCTCGGCAGCTCGATCGTCGCGCTGCGCGGCGATGACGGCGCCGTGCGGGCCTTGCACAATGTCTGCCGCCATCGCGCGGCGCGGTTGCTCGATGGGCCCGCGGGCCATTGCGATCGGCGGCTGACCTGCCCCTACCATGGCTGGAGCTATGACCTCTCCGGCAAGCTCGTGGGCGTCCCGTTCCGCGACACATTCGTGGGCTTCGATACGGCGGCGCACGGCCTCAAGCCGGTCGAGCTCGAGATCTATCACGGCTTCATCTTCGTCCGGCTTTGCGGCGCGGGGCCGTCCGTCGCCGAGATGATGTCGCCTTACGAAGACGAGATTGCCGCCTATCGCATGGAGGACATGGTGCCGCTCGGACGCGTCACGCTGCGGCCGCGTGCGGTCAATTGGAAGACCATCGCGGACAACTACTCAGACGCGCTGCACATCAACGTGGCGCATCCCGGGCTCACCCGGCTGTTCGGCAAGGGCTACGGCGTCGAGGCGCGCGAATGGGTGCACAAGATGTGGGGGAGGCTGCGGGAGGAGCCGTCATCCAACCGCTCTGAGCGCATGTACCAGCGCTATCTGCCGCGGGTCGCACATCTGCCGGAGGACCGGCAGCGGCTCTGGCTCTATTTCAAGCTCTGGCCCAACGTCGCCTTCGACATCTACCCCGATCAGTTCGATTTCATGCAGTTCGTGCCGGTCTCCGCCACCTCGACGCTGATCCGCGAGATCGCCTACGTCCATCCCGACGCGCGCCGCGAGACGAAGGCCGCGCGCTATCTCAACTGGCGCATCAATCGGCAGGTCAACAAGGAGGACACCGACCTGATCAATCGTGTGCAGGCCGGCATGGCGTCGTCGAGCTACGAGGCTGGGCCGCTCGGCGCAACCGAAGTGTGTCTGCGCCAGTTTGCGCGCAAGCTGCGTGCGCTTGCGCCGGTGGCGCGCATGCGGCGCCCGCCGCCGGCGGGTTGGAGCCGAAGCGGTCAGGCTACCGCACTTGATGGCCCGCTTGCAGTATAGCAAGCACGTCGCAGCCCGCGTGAATGAAAGAGTCGATGCCGGCGGCGCGCCAGGCGTCTTCGTGCGCACCCGGCCGTCCGGCCAGGTAGAGCGCCCGCGCGCCGGCCTCCTTGAGGGCGCGAGCAGTATCGGCGGCCGCGCGGGCGTAGTCCGCATCCGTGCCGCACAGGCAGGCGAGCCGCGCGCCGGAGGTCTTGAAGGCCGCGACCAGGTCGTCGCGGTTCGCAAAGCCGTCGTTGCCAAGCGCCGCGATTCCGCTGGCCTCGAAAAAGTTTTTGGCGAAGGTCGCGCGCTCGGTGAAGTCGGCGGAGGCGCCGAGATTGGCGAGAAAGACCTTGGGCCGCGCGCCGGTCGCGGACAGCGTGCGGTCGGAGGCGTCGCGCAGCGCTTCATAGGGCTCGGCAAGCCGCGTCTGCGGCAGCGGCTCGATCTCGACTGCCACTGGCATCGCGGGCACGCTGACGCGCGCGACATCGAGCACGGCAGCCGGCGCCTCGCCCAGGTCGGGAAACTCGTTGGCGCCGACGATCGTGTCCTTGCGGGTCGCGACCGCGCGCTCGCGCTCGGCGCGGGCGGCTGCCACCTTGCCCTGAATGAAGCCTTCCTCGAGTGCGGCCGGCGCACCGCCCATCGCGTCGATCTCCTGGAACAGCGCCCAGGCCGCGTGGCACAACTCGTTCGTGAGCGCTTCACTCCAGCCGGTGCCGGCGGTTGGATCGGCGACGCGCGCGAGGCCTGCTTCCTCGATCAGAACCAGCTGGGTGTTGCGCGCGACGCGGCGCGCGAAGCCGTCGGGCAATCCGCACGCGGCGGTGAACGGCAGCACCGTGATGGCGTCGGCGCCACCGATCGCGGCCGTAAAGGTCGCGATGGTCGCGCGCAGGATGTTCACCTGCGGATCGTTGCGGGTCATCATCCGCCAGGCGGTCTCGGCCGCGATGAACGCGGGCGCGGGAGCAAGCCCGCAGCTCTCCTCGATGCGCGCCCAGAGCTGTCGCAGCGCGCGGAACTTGGCGATGGTGAGAAACTGGTCGGCGTCGGCCGCCAGGCGAAAGAAGATCATCCGCCGTGCGTCAGGAAGTGCGATGCCGCGCGCTTCGAGCGCGCGCAGATAGGTGACCGCGACCGCGGTGACGTAAGCGAGCTCCTGCGCCTCGGTGCCGCCGGCGCCATGCACGGCGCGGCCATCAGCGACCAGGAGCGAGCGCGTGAAGCCTTGCGCCGCAAGGTCGGCCGCGAGCGCGGCGGCGAGCGGAGCGAATTGCGCCCAGGGCACTGGAAAGCCGCCATTGCGGACGCTCGCGCCGAGCGGGTCGAAGCCACACCGGATGTCGAGGCTTGCGGGTACGAGGCCCTTGACCAGCGCGGCGAGCGCGAGCGGCAGGTCCTTGGTCTGCGGGCCGAGATCGAATTCGATCGCGATACCGGCGTCGAGATAAACACCCTCGAGCGCGCGCGCGATCGTGTCCGCGACCGGCATCAGCCCATAGCCGTTCGCGCCGAGCGAGCCGGCGCCGACCAGCACGAGCCCGTTGGCGCCACCGTCAAGCTCCTCCAGCGCCTGTGCATTGGCAGCCGAGGGATCGGGATGATCGATGCGCCCCATCACCTGCCAGCGCGCCTGCGCGCGGCCCGCCGTGCTCGGCTCGTGGGCCCTTGCGTAAAGCGGCTCGATGGCGAGGCCGTCCGCCGTCCGCGCCACCAGCGTGTCGAACGGCTTGCCCTTGAGCACGCGGGCGACGAGCCCCTGCCACTGCTCGCGGGTGGCGGCAGGGAATTCGGCGGCAAGGGGGAGGTCGTCGCTCATGCCTGGCTTGTGGTGCTTGGCTTGTCTGCTTGGCCTTGTTTTGCTGGCGGAATCGGGCCGACCGCCGACAGTCTTCTTCTATCATGCCTGCCGGTATGGGCGACATACGACGATCGTCATCGTGGCTCGCTCGGTGCCGGAGGGCGGGACGCTCGTGCCTGCGGAGGTCGGTAATGGTTGTGCGAGCAACCGAAATCATGCATGGTTGTGGTCCTGGATTTGACGTTCCTCGCTCATGGCGCGGCAAGCCGCACGGGAATCCCAAATCCAAAGCCCACGCGGTGCAATTCGGGATCGCTGACGTGCGCCTTGATGGCCGTCGCAGTTGCACCGGTCGTTTGGCGTGAGCCAGACATCCCCACGCGGAACACCGCTGTTCAGAGTGGGCAATTTTGCTCAGACACGCCTTTGCTCAGACGCGTACGAGCGAGCGAAGTAGGCGCTCCAACAGGGCACCAGCATTGCGCCCGGTGGTGTCGCCCGCCTCCGCCTTCCACGCTTTCGAGCCAGGACGGCAGAACACGAAAGGGAATTCCAATGGCTTCGCAGAACGGCAATGGCGGCCCATGGGGTCGCGGGGTTAAACCGGGCCCCGATTTCGAGGACATGGTTCGGCAGGGGCAGGATCGGCTCAAGCAGGTCCTGCCGGCTGGTGGCCCCCGCAGCGCGATTGTGCTTGCCATCCTGGCCCTGGTTGGGCTCGCGGTATGGACCGCTTACTACACCGTGCCGAGCGACTCGGTCGCTGTCGTCCAGCGTTTCGGCAAGTATCTCAAGGACGTTCCGCCGGGACTGCATTTCAAGCTGCCGCTCGGCATCGATGTCGCGACCATCGTGCCCGTCAAACGCCAGTTGAAGCAGGAGTTCGGGTTTGCGACCCCGGGCGCCACTGATCCGTTTCAGAGCTCGCGTGACGGACGGCGGGAAACCCAGATGGTGACCGGCGACCTGAACGCCGTGTTGGTGGAATGGGTGGTGCAATATCGCATCCTGGATCCGGTCAAGTTCCTGTTCGACGTGCGCGAGCCGAGGGGAACGCTCCGCGACGTATCCGAGTCGGTCATGCGCGAGGTCGTCGGCGATCGCACCGTCGACGAGGTGATCACCATCGGCCGACAGGAGATCGAAACCGAAGCGCTGACCAAGATGCAGGCGCTCTCGACCAAATACGCCATGGGGATCAGCATCGATCAGGTGCAACTGAAGAACATCAATCCGCCCGAGCCGGTGCAGGTCTCGTTCAACGAGGTCAACCAGGCTCAGCAGGAGAAAGAGAAGCTGATCAACGAAGCCCGGCGCGAGTACAACAAGGTGATCCCGCTCGCTGACGGCGAAAAGGATCAGCGGGTGCGCGAAGCCGACGGCTATCGGCTCAAAAGGGTCAACGAAGCGGAAGGCGACGTCGCCCGGTTCAGCGCCTTGCTGTCGGAATACATCAAGGCCCCGGAGGTGACCCGCCGCCGCATCTACATCGAGACCCTGCAGGACGTCATGCCGGGCATCCGTTCCAAGATCATCGTCGACGAGCAGACGCGCGGCATTCTGCCGTTCCTCAATCTCGACGCCCAGAAGGGAGACCGGCCATGAGCAAGATCAAACTCGTCGCCGTCCTGGCGGCTCTTGGCGTCGCGATCTACGTTCTGATGAGCTCGATCTATACGGTGAGCGAGGTCGAGCAGGCGATTGTCACCCAGTTCGGCATGCCGATCGGCGAGCCCGTGACCTCGGCCGGTCTGAAGTTCAAGGTGCCGTTCATCCAGGAGGTGAACCTGATCGACAAGCGCGTGCTCGAGTGGGACGGCAATCCGTCCGACATGCCAACCAAGGACAAGCTCTATGTCTCGGTCGATCTGTTCGCGCGCTGGCGGATCGTGGAACCGCTGCAGTACTTTCTGCGGCTGCACGACGAGCGCAGTGCCCAGTCCCGCCTCGACGACGTGCTCGGCAGCGAGACCCGCAACGCCGTCGCCAAGCATGAGCTGATCGAGATCATCCGCACCACCAAGGATCGTGTGCCGCTGCGCGATGTCCTCGCCAACGACGCGGGACGCGCGCTGGATGTGGGATCGCTGGTGCCGATCCAGAAGGGACGCAAGCTGGTCGAGCAGGAGATCTTCGCCGAAGCCGCCGAAAAGGTTCGGGTGTTCGGCATCGAGTTGCTCGATATCCGGTTCAAGCGGATCAACTACAATGAAAGCGTGCGCCCGAAGATCTACGATCGCATGATCAGCGAGCGGCGCCAGATCGCGGAGCGCTTCCTGTCGGAAGGCAACGGCGAGGCCGCCCGGATTCGCGGCAATCGCGTGCGCGACCTCAACAAGATCCAGTCCGAAGCCTATCGTCAGGTCGAGGAGATCCGCGGCGTGGCGGACGCGAAGGCCACGGAAATCTACGCCAAGGCCTATAACCAGAGCCCGGAGGCTGCGGCATTCTACGAGTTCACGCGGACCATGCAGGCCTACAAGGCCATGATCGCCGAAAACACGACCCTCGTCCTGTCCACCGACAGTGACCTGTTCAAATTCCTCAAGGGCGTAACCCCGAAGGGCGATGTCGTTCCGGCCGCCGTGCCGAAGGCAACCGATGCCACTGTGCGGCCGCGCTAAGCGTGTGACCTGCCTGCGGCCCGTCTTCCGGGCGGGCTGCTGAAAGAGCTCATCGCGCGTTGACGATCCCGGAATGGTCGCTGCTGCCGGGCGTCAACGCGCTAATCGAGTGACCGAGGCTCGCCGCGGCTTGCGAGCGAACCTCGCAATGCGGCCTTGCGAGCAGACGACCACAGTCAGTAGTCTAAGCTCCTGCGAGGGTTGCACGCACGCTAACCGGTATCCGAGACATGTTCGCGCGCCGCGTGCAAGGTCAGACGTGGTCGTGTGATACGGGAGAGTGAGTATGTCGTACGCCAGCACATTCGCCAGGACAGGCTTTTTCGCTTTCGTTCTCATGGGCGCCCTCGTTGGTGCCGGCGGCGAGGCGCAGGCGCAAGGCACGCCATTTCATCTGATGGAGGCGACCATCCCGGACGTGCATCGGGCGATCCAGGAAGGCCAGATCACCTGCCGCGGGCTGGTCGAGGCCTATATCAACCGGGCCAAGGCCTATAACGGCACCTGCAATGCGCTGGTCACGGAAGAGAACGCCTCGCGGTTCCTGCCGAGCTATTCCGAATACAAGGCCGCCGTTGAGGCGACCCTCAACCGGCCCGACAGCGACCCGGGAAAGACGCCGCCGATCGAGTTCGGCCGGATGGAGCCGACCGCATCCGATCCGAGCGTGATGCAGCAGTTCGGCATGACGGTTGGCATTCCCAACGCCGGGCAGGTGCGCGCGCTCGGCATGATCAACATTCGTGGCCAGCGCTCGACCACCTGCAAGGATGACCTCGACAAGCATCCGTCGGCGGGAGCGCTGCCGGCGGGAGCGCCGGCGGTGTGCGAGGAGTTCCGTCGCCAGCCGGACGCGCTGGAACGTGCCGACGAGCTCGACCGGCAGCACGGCCGCAATCCCGATCTCGCGGCGATGCCGATGTACTGCATCCCGTTCTCGTTCAAGGACCCCTACGACACCAAGGACATGCGCTCGACCGGCGGCGCCGACGCCCGCTACGACATCGATTTTCCGGCGCGCGATCACACCCTGGTGGCGCAGCTGCGCGCCAAAGGCGCGATCATCTACGCCAAGGCCAACACGACGGAATACAACGGCCGCGGCCCCGGCAATCCGGGCGGGGTGAACTATCCGACCAAGATCCTGCCCTCGACGCTCGGCTATCAGCGCAGCACCTGGGCCGGCAACCCGTGCAACTCCTACGACACCACGCGCGCCGCTTCGATCGGCTCGAGCTCGGGCTCCGGCGTCTCCGTCAGCACGAACCTCGTGATGTGCAGCCTGTGCGAGGAGACCGGCCAATCATGCCGCGGTCCCGCCAACCACAATTCGGTGGCGCTGATCCTGCCACACAAGGCGCACCTGTCGTTTCTGGGCGGCGCCATCGGCGCCGAGATCTACAACGACCGCGCCGGCATTCATTGCCGTGCCATCACGGACGCGGTGCGGGTCTTGGATGCGCTCAAGGATCCCACCAACGGCTATTACGATCCGCGTGACATCTTCACCACCGTGCCGCGCTCAAGCGTTTCGAGCGAGCCCTATGCGCGCGCGATCACCAGCGGCAGCGCGGGCGCGCTCAGGGGCATGCGCATCGGGATCATCCGCGAGTTCATGGTCAAGCACGCCAAGGTCGACGAGCCGATTGTCGACGCGGCTGCGGCCGAAATGAAGGCGATGCTGGGCGACCATCTCGGCGCCACGCTGGTTGAATCGCTCACGCCCGGATGGGCGGACGATCCGCAAGTTGAGAACATGACCACGTCGTTCGACCGGGCGATCGCCGAGCTTGTGCCGGTGCTCTATCCGGATCTGCTCTATCGCCTGAACGCCGCCCGCGAGCCGCAGTATCCGGCCTTCGCCGCCAAGGTTAAGCCCACTCCGTTCGCGCCGGGTGTGATCAAGGGCACCGGCACGATGGCGCCGGCCGACTGGATGGTGCGCTGGGCCGACGGGCTCGAGCCGTCGCCGCCCAATCTGACGCTCCGCGATCTCCTCGGCGGCGGCGGCGATACCGGCTCGCGCACCTTCCGCTTCCATATTCCGCAGTACCTGAGCCGGCGCGCCAAGGACTGGGCCGACCGCGGCTTCAAGGAGACGCTCACCGATTGGCCGTCACTGAACGCGCGATCGAAGTTCTGGGGCGACGACCAGCGCGCTTCGTTCAAGAACTGGGAGGACATCACGAGTCTGCACAGCCCGCCCAAGGGCATCGCGGAGAACATCCAGCGCCGTGAGCTGTTGCGACGCGTCCTCATGAAGGTGATGCTGGAGAACAAGCTCGACGTTCTGATCCAGATTCACACCGCATTGCCGCCGGGAAGGATCGGGCTCGCGCCCGAGCCCGTGCTCAACAATCGGTTGATCTCCTATCCGCTCGGACCGAACGCGGGCATCACCGAGATCCTGATTCCGGCGGGCTATGTGCAGACCGCTTACGATCCGAGTTTCGAGCTTGCGACCGATGCCAACGGGCGCAAGGTCTATCGCAGCGTCACCGGCACGGTCCCGACGCAAATTCCCGCGCCCGGCCTGCCGTTCTCGATCAACTTCCTGGTCGAGCCCGGCATGGAGCACCTCGCTTTGAAGGCAGCCACGGCCTATCAGGCGGCCTCGAAGCGGCGCGTGCCGCCGCCGATGTTCCCGGCGCTGCCAGGAGAGCCGTGACGAGAGACTGAGCAGCGGCAGTGCGACCAGCGTTGACGCGATTCTAGAGATCAAGGACAGTCGTCGCTCGCCCGGAAAACCATGCGGGCTTTTGTGAGGAGTCTTCGATGAGTCGTCCAATCACAGTGTTGCTCGCCACGTTGCTCGCAACGGCCGCCCACGCCGCCGAGTACATGGAGAAGACGCCGTTTCAGTTGTCGCGCGCCTTTTCACCGGGTGTGGTCACCTCCGGCGGAATAACAGTCTGGGTTGCCGGCCAGACTGCGACGCAGGACGGCCAGGGCAACGATATCGCCAACAACTTCGAAGCCCAGGTCAAGCAGGTGTTTGCTCAAGTCGACGGCGTCTTGAAGCGCGCCGGCGGCAGCCTCGACAATGTCGTGACCATGACGGTTTTCATCAAGGAATCCCGGTACGGCGACAAGTTCGTGGAGATGCGCAAGGACTTCTTCAAGAACGGGAACTATCCCGGCAGTGCGCTCATCACCGTGACGAACTTCGCCCGCCCCGGGATCGAGATCGAGATCCAGGCTGTCGGCGTGATCGGCGACATCTGCTCGAATGACAATCCCTGTTCGGCCGAAGGAAAGGCCAAGAAGGCGCAGAACAGATAAGCCGGACCGCGGCGGTGAGCTTCAAGCCGCTCGCGCTTGCGCGGGCGGCAAGTCGGTGCCCATCGGGGGTGTGACCGGGCCTTGGCTCACCGATATTGGCTCACCGATATTGGCTCACCGATACATGCGGCTGATCTTCGAGCCTTCGAGCGTGAGGTTGTACATCAGCCCCTTCGAGTCGAGGATGAAGCCCACCACCGGATTGGTGATCTTGTCGGTGTCGACCGAGCCGCCGGCGCCGACCGCAATCACCACCACCGAGCCGTCGACGCCGACCCGCCAGCCGTCGACACGCTGAAAGTTCGCGAGCGCCTGCGGGGTCATGAACATGATGATAACCGAGCGTGCCTGCGCGCCGAGCTGGAAGCCGATCGAGGCCGAGAGCACGTTGTAGAAAGCGACCGTGCGGCCACCGACCCGCATCGCGCCCTCGCCATATTCGCCGCCGATGCCGACGCCGGCCTTGATCACGGTCGGAAACACCAGGACTCCCGCCGCGCGCGCGGCCAGTGACTGGCTGCCCGGAACCTGACGGTAGAAGTTGTCGAGCGTGGCGCTCACCGAAGCGTTGATCTCAGGTCCGCTCGCGGCCTCGCTGCGCGTACTCGTCTGCAGCAGCGTGCCCGCGGTCACCAAGCCAGCCACCATCGCGCGCCTGTCAATGCTCATGTCTTTGTCCCTCCTGGCGGACGCCGTCTATGTCACCCAGCAAACGGCGCTCCGGATTCCCCATGGCGGGGAGGTTACACGGCTCGGCAGAGCGGGGCAAATGACGATCAGCGCGGTGGTAGTTTCTTGATCCCGGCGGGGTCGAGCCGGGAAAGTGCATCGCGCACGCGGACGCCTGCGATCACGCGCTCGGGCGCGATCTCGGCGAGCGGCACCAGCACGAAGGCGCGCTCGCCTAGCCGCGGATGCGGCAGCATGAGATCCGGCTCGTTCAACATCAGGTCGTCATAGGCCAGGATATCGATGTCGAGCGTGCGCGGGCCCCACCGCCGCTCGCTGGCGCGGTCGCGCCCGAAGGCGCGCTCGACCGTCTGCGCGCGCGCCAGCAGCGCATGCGGCGTGAGCGTGGTGTCGACTGCGATGCACAGGTTCACGAATGGCGGCTGATCCTCGACGCCCCAGGGTGGGGTCGCATAGTCGGACGAACGGGCGAGCAGGCGGACGTCGCTGCCCTCGCACAACAGGGCGATCGCGCGCGCGAGCGTCTCACGCACATCGCCAAGGTTGCCGCCGAGTGCCAGCAGCGCCTCAGCCATGGCGCGAGCGCGCGATGGTGACGCCGATGTCCGCGAATGTGGCGGCGATCGGGGCGTGCGGCTTGTGGACTGTGACCCGCACCGCCATCACCTCGGCAAAGCGCGTGAGGATCGCTTCGGCGACCGCGCCGGCGGCAGCCTCGACCAGCCGATGGCGCTTGGCGCAGAACGCCCGGCTTGCGACGTCGACGACCTGGTCGTAGCCGACCGTATCGGCGAGCTTGTCGGAGCGAGAGGCGGCCGCAAGGTCGATGTCGAGGACGAGATCGAGCTTGAAGGTCTGTCCGACCTTGGCCTCGTGCTGCATCACGCCATGATAAGCGTGCAGCGAAAGTCCGGTGACGAACACGGCGTCGGTCATCGTGCATCCCAGATGGCTTTGGCGACCCGCAACGCCTGCACGGTCTCGGCGACGTCGTGGGTGCGCACGATCGCGGCGCCGTTCTCGACCGCGATCAGGTGGCTCACGATCGAGCCGCCGATGCGCTGATCGGGCGGGGCGGGCGACACCGTGTCGATGAAGCGCTTGCGTGAGGCGCCGATGAGGAGCGGGAGGCCGAACGATTTGAGCTCGCCCAGCCTGGCGATCGCGGTGATGCTCTGCTGCGGGGTCTTGCCGAAGCCGATGCCGGGATCGAGCACGATCGCATCGCGCGCAATGCCGGCGCGTTCGGCGATGTCGAGCGAGCGGGAAAAGAAGGCCGCGATGTCGGCCATGATGTCGATCACGGGATCGGCGGCTTCGCGGTTGTGCATGATGATGACCGGCACGGCATGCCGGGCGACCACGCGCGCCATGTCGGGGTCGCGCTGCAGGCCCCACACGTCGTTGACGATGCTGGCGCCGGCATCGAGCGCCGCGCTGGCGATGAACGCTTTCATGGTGTCGATCGAGACCGGCACGCCCAGCGCGATGATCTCCGGCAGAACCGGCGCAAGCCGCTCCCACTCCTTCTCACGCGAAACCGCGACCGCGCCGCCATAGGGACGGGTCGATTCCGCGCCGATGTCGAGAATGTCGGCGCCCGCCGCGGCAAGCCGCCGGGCGTGCTCGATCGCGCGTTGCGGCTCAAGAAAGCGGCCGCCGTCGGAGAAGCTGTCGGGCGTGACGTTGACCACGCCCATGATCGCCGGGCGGCCAAGGCCCAAGAGCCGCGCCACGGTCTTAGGCGCTGGCTGCGCGTTCGTGCCGGTGGCGACCGGCTGCGACGTTGTTGGGTGGGCCTTTGTCACAGCGCTGGCTTTGCGCCGGTCGGCCCCGGGAAGTCAAGACGCGCCGATCGCGCGACACGCTCAAGGACTTTGCGGAGAGGAATGGGAGAAAGGTGGTCTCAGGTGGTCTCAGGTGCTCGTTTCAGGCGTCCGCCCCGTTCCGGCGCCCGGCTCGATGCGGCCCTTCAGCCTGATCCTTGTAGCTGATCTTGAGGGGAAGCTTCTTGGCATGCTCGATCCAGCGCACGACCAGCTTTTCAGAGGGGAGAAACCGGACCAGCCTCTTCTTCTTATTGGCCTCTGCCATCGCCCGCGCGAGATTCTCGGGCTTGCGGTAACGCAGCTCCCGCACGGTATCCACACCCACCTCCTGCAACAGCCCGAGATAGCCCTTGCCCATCCCCTTGATGCGCATGTGGTCGCAGGCATTGGCAAATTTCAGCAGGCGTTTCTCGTTGATGCCGCACTTCTCAGCCAGCCGCCGGCGCGCCTTGGGGCTCTTGGCCTCGTCCAGCAGCCGCTCGGTGGTGCGGATGCCGAGCGATTTGAGGGTCTTGATCTCATCCGCATCGAGACCGTCGATGTGGGTGATGGGGTAGCTCGTCATCGAATTCTCCTCACTTCGCTCGTCCATCTATCTGGCGCTAGTGCCGCCGATTTGGAAGTTCCTACAATGCCTGCCACAAACTTGGTTAGGAACTTCAAATCGAAAAGCGGCAATAGAATCATAAACTTGCTAGTGCCCCTTTGCTTCCGAAGTTCGTGTCAGGGATTGCCGCGACGACTCACGAACTTCGGAAGCGGGGCACCAGCAGGCGTCAGACAAACTGACCAAGGCCCGGGACCGCGCCGACGATCTCGCCGACGGTGTCTTCGCCGGCTTTCTCGCGCGCGTAGGCGATCGTTTCGCGGGTCACCGCCTGGACTTGGCCCATGCTGAGACCGGTTGCCATCATGCGGGTTCCCGCCGCAAGCACACCTCCGCCAAAGATCCCGCCCCCCTCGTCGGGCGGCGCCGCCTGGATGGCCGCCTGGGCTCCGGGCAGCTTGGCAATCAGGCCCTGCACCTTTTCGGCAGGCCCTTCCTTAAGCAGAAACTGCAAAATGATACCGACGGCCTTCTGGGCAGTCGCCTGATCGATACCGACATTGGCGACCAGACGTCCGATCAGCTCGTCCATGCCCCACCCTTGGTTATCCATCCGGTAGCGATTGTATGAGGCGGAAAGGAGGGGCGAAACGGTTGCAGCCGAGCCACGTTTACGAATATGGCAGACCGTTGCATTCCTGCATCAGTATGAAACGGAGGCGACGACGCGAATTTTGGTCCCTTTGTGAATTGTCACAGACTTGACGCAAACTATTTGGTTATAAGGCCTTTTGTGGCCTGGAAGAGGGCGCTCAAGTGGCGTAGTTAACGATGGTACTGAACCAATAAGGGACGGCGATCGACCAATCATGGAAGTTAACCGCGTAAGTCCGTCCCTACAACCATACCGACATCACCAAGAAAAGCAGGTCTATAATTAACAACAGATGCGGCGGATGTGACGAGGCCAACGACAACTCTAACGCACCTCGTCGAGCAACGGGACCCACGGCCAGGACTTGCGATCCCAAACAGGCGGTTTGTGGCTGTGACCAACGGGTTAAGGGGCGCCATGATCTCATTCTCGAATGCACGGGTTGTCGTTGTTGCTGGCGGAGAGGCCGGACGTCCACTGGTACATACTTTAACGCGCATGGGTCTTGCGGGCGTTCGTCTGGTTGCAAGCCCAGATCAGGCTCGACAGCTCTGCACCGCAAAAGGTGCCGATGCCTGTCTGGTGGTGTTGCCCCGTTCGGTTCCGGACGAGGCGCCACAATGGACAGCGGAGACCGGCGCACCCGGTCGCGAGGCGGGGATCCCGTCCCTGCTGCTGGCCCAAGTGGTCACTCCTTATGTAAGCAAGTCTGCCCGGCGGGCCGGCTACGTGGCCTCGGTTCCCGCCGATGTATCGTCGCGGCTCCTATATCGCTGGATGGGCGCATTACTGCAGAAGCAGCGGCGCGCCCGCGACAGCGTGGGCGATCGCTCGCGCCCCCAGGTTCCCCTGGCCGACGCGATGCAGGCGCACAGCGACGAGGCATGGGGCAAGCTTAAGCTGCAATAGCCTTCAAAATAGCTGCAATAGCCTTCAAAATGTCGCCAAGCGCGTCTGCTGTTGACCACCTCCGGTGACGCTGTTGACCACTTGGTTCATCCGGACAAACAATGTCCGATGGTGAGCCGAATCTCAGGGGCACGCGATGGGTGACGACCGCCAGGACGACGGTACGATTTTCGTTGGCCGAAGCCACAAGCCGGAAGTGCTGACGCTGGCGCTGGCCAACCGGCACGGCCTTGTCACCGGGGCAACCGGAACCGGCAAGACCGTGACTCTGCAGGTTCTGGCGGAAGGCTTTTCCAACGCCGGTGTCTCGGTGTTCGCCGCCGACATCAAGGGTGACCTGTCGGGCATTGCCGAGCAGGGCGAGGCCAAGGAAGCGTTTGTCAGCCGCGCCAAGAGTCTCGGCATCGACTACCAGCCGGATCGGTTCCCGGTCGTGTTCTGGGATCTGTTCGGCGAGCAAGGCCACCCCATTCGCGCCACAATCTCGGAAATGGGCCCGCTGCTGCTGTCCCGGCTCATGGACCTCAACGAGGTGCAGGAGGGCGTGCTCAACATCTGCTTCCGGGTCGCGGACGAACAGGGGCTTCTACTTCTCGACCTCAAGGATCTGCGCTCGATGCTCGGCTACATCGCCGAGCATGCATCGGAGCTGACGGTCGAATACGGCAATGTGTCGAAGCCCACGGTCGGCACCATCCAACGCCAGCTTCTGGTGTTGGAGAACCAGGGTGGCCCAAAATTCTTCGGCGAGCCGGCGCTTGCGCTCAAGGATTTCATCCACACCGATCGCGACGGCCGCGGTATCGTCAACATCCTGGCGGCCGACAAGCTGTTGGAGAACCCACGACTCTACGCGACGTTTCTGCTGTGGCTGTTGTCCGAGCTGTTCGAGGAGCTGCCCGAGGTCGGAGATATCGACAAGCCGAAGCTCGTGTTCTTCTTCGACGAGGCGCATCTCCTGTTCAACGAGGCGCCAAAGGCGCTGCTCGATAAGATCGAGCAGGTGGTGCGGCTGATCCGGTCGAAGGGCGTCGGCGTCTATTTCGTCACCCAGAATCCGCTCGACGTGCCCGACAAGGTGCTGGCGCAGCTCGGCAACCGCGTGCAGCACGCACTGCGCGCGTTTACCCCGCGCGATCAGAAAGCGGTGCGGGCGGCGGCGGAGACGTTCCGGGCTAATCCGAAGCTCGACACCGCGACCGTGATCAGCGAACTGGGCAAGGGCGAAGCCCTGGTGTCCTTCCTGGAGGGAAACGGCACGCCGTCAATGGTTGAGCGCTGCATGGTGCGGCCGCCGTCCGGGCGCGTCGGGCCGGTGACGCCGGAGGAGCGTCGGGCGATCATGGCCACGAGTCCGGTCAGGGGTAAATACGACACCTCGGTTGATTCGGAGTCGGCCTACGAAGTCCTGCTGCAACGCGTGCAGCAGACCGGCTCGACGTCGCAGGCGCCAGCCGGGAGCGAGCAGGCGAGCGGCTCCGGCGTCGGGGGTTGGATCAGCGGCATCGGTGCCACGATCGGCGGCCTCTTCGGGACCGCGCGCCCGCGCGGCCAAAAGCTTACGGTCGGCCAGTATGTGGCGCGCGACGTGACACGCTCCGTGGTGAACCGCGTGGCCGGCAAGATCGCCGGCGATCTCGGCAAGCAGGTTGCCGGCTCGATGGGCAACACCATCGGCCGCGCGATCGTGCGGGGAACCTTGGGCGGCATTCTGCGCCGATAAGAACTGCTGCCTACGCCACGCCGAGCTTGCCCAAGGCAGAGCCTTGTGCTGGCCGCACATCGCTTTAGAGTCCGACGGGCCCCTTGCCGCGCCAGCCAGACGGCGTCCGGCAAGCACCACCGTCCAGCAAGCACCACTTGTTCAGCACAAGCAAAACCAGGCCTTCGATTATGACATCATCGTCCAACGCGCTTCCCGCCGTTCTCGAACGGATCGACGCCGACCTCGACCAGAGCCTCGATCGGCTGTTCGCGTTCCTCAAGATCAAGTCGATCTCGACCGATCCGGCCTACAAGGGCGAATGCCGCGCCGCCGCCGAGTTTGTCGCGCGCGATCTCTCCGGGATCGGCTTCGAAGCGAGCGTGCGCGCGACTGAAGGCCACCCGATTGTCGTTGCCAAGAACGCCGGCGGGAATGGCAAAGGCCCGCGCGTCCTGTTCTACGGCCATTATGACGTGCAGCCGGTCGACCCGCTCGATCTGTGGGAGGAGCCGCCGTTCGAACCGCGCATTGCGACCACGTCGGACGGTCGCAAGATCATCGTGGCGCGCGGCGCCTGCGACGACAAGGGCCAGGTGATGACCTTCATCGAGGCCTGCCGCGCCTTCCGGGCCGTGACCGGCGCGCTGCCGCTGCCGATCACAGCCATGATCGAGGGTGAGGAAGAGTGCGGCTCCGCCCACCTGTTCGGCTTCGTCAAGGACAACGCTCGCGAGCTCAAGCAGGATCTGGCGCTCATCTGCGACACCAGCATGTGGGACACCAGGACGCCCGCGATCACGACCTCGCTGCGCGGCCTCGTCTATGAGGAAGTGAAGGTCACCTGCGCCGACCGCGACCTGCACTCCGGCCTGTTTGGTGGCGCCGCGCAGAACCCCTTGCGCGTGCTCGCGGGCATTCTCGGCGCCATGCATGACAAGAACGGCCGCGTCACCATCCCGGGCTTCTACGAGGGCGTGAAAGAGCTGCCGAAGGACATCAAGGCCGACCTCGCGCGCCTCAAGCTGACGCCGAAGGATTTCCTCGGCGGAGTCGGCCTCAAGGTGCCGGCCGGCGAGAAGGGCCGCATGGTGATCGAGCAGATCGCGACGCGGCCGACCGCCGAGATCAACGGCCTGATCGGCGGCTATACGGGCGAAGGCGCCAAGACCGTGATCCCGGGCCAGGCCACCGCCAAGGTATCGTTCCGGCTGGTCGGCGCGCAGAACCCCAAGAAGGTGCGCGACGCCTTCCGCAAGTTCGTGCGCCAGCGACTGCCGGCCGACGCCAAGGTCGAGTTTGCCAATTTCGGCCTCGCGCCGCCGATCCAGCTGCCATTCGACAATCCGGCGCTTACCAAGGCGCGCGCGGCGCTCGCGGCCGAATGGGGCCGCAAGGCGGTGACGGTGGGCGAGGGCGGCTCGATCCCGATCGTCGCCGACTTCAAGCGCGTGCTCGGCATGGATACGCTCATGGTCGGCTTCGCGCTCGACGACGACCGCGTGCATTCGCCGAACGAGAAGTTCGACCTCACGAGCTTCCACAAGGGCATGCGCAGCTGGGCGCGGATCCTGACGGCGCTGGCGGGGTGATAAGTTGAAGGTCAAACGGACTCGGCGCGCTTGGCCTCGAAATCCAGTCTGCGCTTGATCATTTCGTTGATCTGTCTCGTGGAATTGATGACGGAGAGATTGCTTCGGATATGTGTGTAACTGAAGTCATCGAGCAGCTTCACGAACGCTGCATTTACAAACGATGTTGGAACATCTTCCACTCCAGCAAAGGACACTACCACTTTCTCCTTGTTTGTTAGTGCCTGCCGAATGGCGCGTCCGACGATTTCGCCGTCGACCCACGTGTAGCAGTGGCGTACGAGGTCTAGTACCTTGATTACCATTCGAGACTCTCCCGTTGTTCTTCAACTCGTTCGATTCGGTCAGTCCTTAGCTCGATACTGACCAGAGTTTCGGGGTAAAATCCCGGGGAAGCCTGTGGGTGTTGCGTGATGCCCGTTGCCGAGGGCCAACACGTCAACTGGCCTCGATTTGAATGGATGCTAACCGAACCGCCATTTCTGCGAACAACATTGTCGATGAGATAGCTCAGACCAGCTCCTCGATTGCGCCCGTTGCGCTTCGACGAGATGCCCTCTCGAATCGCCAGTGCTATTGCCTCAGCATCATCTGAGACCTGATATGTGCGCCTGATTTCGGTCGGAATTCCGACGCCGAAATCCGAAATGGATATTTTGATTTTGTGTTCATTTTGGAACCATTGAATGTGGGCGCACCCAATTCGTTCGGTCGAATGATCTTCGATGTTGTTGAATATCTCTCGCACGCAGGTCTTAAATTCGGCCAGCGATGCGGTGGTGACTTGCAGCTTTTCCGCAAGCCACGGAAATACATGCAAGTCGAGCCACTCATGAGATTCTTCGACCAATAGCCGCCTGAACGGAATGGTCGTCTCCCTCGTCGCGGCCGATGTCCTTAGGGCTCCATTGCCATACAGGCCGAAAAACCCACAATCGTCCATATATTGAATTGCTGGCTGTCCGATGTCGCAGTTAGCCAAAGCTATGCGGACTTCCCGTTTCTTGAGCCACTCTAGCAAATTCGAGAGGACGGTCATGCCGTCAGGGTCGACGAATGATAGGCCAGAAAAGTCGAAGGTGATGTCTTGACCGCGAGCTTTTTGATGCTCGTCTATTGCGCGGCCAATCACGTCGTACATTGTTTCGACATTCAAACGATGCGGCAGAGTGACGATTGTCGGCATAAAGAATCCCGTCTATTTTCTGCGCTGTCATTGCTTTGACGTCCCAATGCTAAACGATTATCCGCCGGCGCTCCATCAATTCGTAGTCCGTCTGCAGGCCAAGGAAGAATCCGTCGGACATCTTGAAATAGCGAGCCAACCGAAGGTCCATGTCGGCGGTGATGGCGCGCCGGCCTAGCACAATCTCATTGATACGTCGTGGCGGCACGCCGATCGCGCGCGCGAGCGCCGTTTGCGATAGCTGCATTGGCCGCAGAAATTCCTCCATCAGAATTTCACCCGGGTGCGGATTGTGCAGGAGCTCAGTGGTCGTCGACGATTTCGACGTCGTGCGCATGTCCTTCTCTCCAGACGAAGCAAATTCGCCACTACGTCGATCCTTGTGTCAATGCTTCGAGCCAACCAGCTTGTCCCCAATGCAATATTGCGCCACAGGACAAATAGGACAGAGCTTCTGACCTTCGCGGGCGTCTCCGCTTGTGGCGGCATTGCGACGACTCGCGATTTCAGATAGCATCACCGCAATTTGAGTGTCCCTCTCACCTGATGGAGGAGCTCATGATCTCCCAAACGCTGATCACGGAAAATCTGGAAGTTCTCGGCTCCGACGGCGTGCACGTCGGCATCGTCGATCATCTGGAAAGCAACGGTGAAGTAAGATTGGCAAAAGAGAACGCCGGCGGCGAGCATCACTACATTCCGCTCGGGTGGGTCGTTCATGTCGAAATGAAAGTCCACCTCAACCAGCCCGGCGCCGAAGCCAAAGCGCGTTGGAAGACCCATTGATGACGTGGGTGAGAAGCCCCGCGGACCGTGGTCCGGCCTGCGGGGCATACTGTCTTGTGATGCAACGCCTTACAGCGGCTTATACCAGCGCTGGTCGTAGAGCGCGCCGGTGAGCGGCGCCAGGGTGGCCCGGAACTCCTTGGTATGCGCAGCCAGCTCGTGGGCGTCGTTGGCCGCCTGATCGGACCAGGCCTCCACGACCGTGAAATGGTTGGTTCGGTTCTTCTGTTGCAGCACGTCGTAGCGGACATTGCCGCGGTCCTTGCGTGTCGGCTCGGCGAGCGCCTTGAGCGCGACGATGATCTTGTCGCGGTTGGGCGGGCCGACATCGACGTGGGTCACGACGTAGAGACCGGCTGTCGCCGCTGCGATCGGGCTCACGGTCGTCACGATCGACAGGCGGTCGTCAATTGGTGCGATCAGATGCGGCTGCATCTTGTCACGGAATTGCTTGGCATGCGCGGTGGCCGCGTGCGCGTTGAGCGCGGCCTCGTCCTTCCAGGCTTCGATGATCACGAACTGGTTGGATGGCGCCGTGCGCTCGAGAACCTCGAAGCGCAGCAGGCCCGCGTCCTGTTTGCTCGCGGCGGCGAGCTCCTTGAGCAGCGTGGCGGCCTGTCCCTTGGCGGCCGGGATCACCTCGACATAGGTGATCATGTGGCCGGTCGAGTCGGCGTCCTGCGCCGAAGCCTGTGGCGTCAGGGCAAGTGGCACGATCGCCATTGCGAGCATGAGGTGGGTGAGCAAGCGCATGGTCTATCCTCCCGATGGACTTGTTGTCAGCATGACGGTGGCGCCCCGCAGGCGCGGTTACATCGCCTTATACCAGCGCTGGTCGTAGAGCGCGCCGGTGATGGGCGTCAGCACGTTGCGGAACTCGCGCGTATGGGCCGCGAGCTCATGGGCATCGTTGGCGGCTTGATCCTTCCAGACTTCCATGACGGTGAAATGGTTGGTGCGTGATTTCTGGTACGTGACATCGAAGCGGAGATTGCCGGGCTCCTTGCGGCTGCGCTCGGCGAGCGCGTCGAGCGCCGGCAGCACCTTGTCGCGGAACACCCCGGGCACATCGACGTGCGTCACCACATGCACCGTCCCGGGCGTCTCGCCTGGCTTCCGCGCTGCGATGAATGTCGCGACGCAGAGGCGGTCGTCCACTGGGGCAAGCAGGAGGGCATCGAGGCTGCTGCGGAATTGCTTGTGATGAGCCGTGGCGTCGTGGGCATCGAGCGCCTTTTGGTCCTTCCAGGTGGCCAGGATCACGAACTGGTGGGCCGGCGCGGTGCGCTGCAGGATCTGGAACAGCAAGTTGCCGGCGTCCTTCCGGCTTGCCTCGGCCAACGGCCGCAACAAGGCCGCCGCCTGCTCCTTGGCGGCAGGCGCGACATCGATGTAGCTGACCATGTAAATGGTGGGGTCGTCCTGCGCGCGCGTCGGCGACATGGCAGCGAGCGGTACGAGGGTCATGGCCAGAATGGCGTAGACATATTGCATAGACCCCTCCCACCCGCACTTTGTCTAAGGATCGTAATCCGCCGGCGTAGGCGCCGTCAAAGGCTCGGAAGCCCCGGCTGCGTCAGCAGGGTCTCGTAGGTGCGGCCGCGGATGTCGTAGACGCGGGCATAGACGGCGCCGGCGCGCGCGATTTCGACCCATAACGGCGCGTCAAACGTCCGGCAATAGAACTCGCCCAGCATCAGGGCGAAGTCGGCGCCCTTGGGGTCCCAGGTGGTCTCGAAGTCCGGCCCGAGCTCGACCTGGGGTGACCGGTGCGGGCCGCAGGTTGCGAGCTTCCAGCGCCGGTCGGCGGGCTTTTCGAGGCCAAGCTCGGCAATCTTGGCCTTGAGGCCGAGCGCGGCCTGCTTGAACGAGAGCCCCCAGTAGTCGACCATGTAGCGCTCGCGGGCGCCCGCGACCCCGCCGGCGATCCGATTGAAATGCGTGTACTCGTAGGGGTGCAGCCTGGCCATCTCGATGACCGGCGATGTGACGCCAGCAAGCAGGACGACGGTGAGGGCAGCGAGCGCGGCGCGCGGCTGCGCGCGCGCGATCAGCCACGCCCCGGCGAGCCCGCCCAGCACAGCGAGCGGCGGCAGCACGAACACGAAATGCCGGATGCCATTGTACATCGCGGGCCGCGCCAGGACCGTGACGGCCAGCGGCAGGAGCGCGGCGAGCGCGATCAGCGCCAGAACGGTGCGGCGATTGGGCGCCACATCATGCCGGGCCGCCGCGACCAGCGCGCCGGCGGCACCGCCGAAGCCAAGCACGACGAGAAGCTCCGGCAACTGCAGCGCCAGCAATGTCGGCACGTAGCTGCGCGGCATGTCGGTGACCCGGATCAGCTCGCCGCCAAACAGCTCCTGCCACGGCTCTTCGAAGAAGCGTGAGAAGTAGTCGATCGCATGGACCAGATTGAGCGGGGCGGAGACCACCCAGGGCCAGATCAGCGCGATCACCACGAGCGTCAGGATGATGCCCGGCAGCATCGCGAGCACAAATCGTCCAAGCTTGGCGGCTGCTGACCGCAAGCCATCCCGGCGCGCGTCGATCGCGACGATGAGCGCAAGCGCGCCGAGCGCGCTGAGGCCGCCGAAGCCGCCCATGATGCGTGAGCCGATCGCAAGGCCGAAGCCGATCCCGGTGAGCGCCACGGTGCCGGCGGTGGGACGCGGATACTGCTCGAAGGCGCGCACGAGCCCCAGGAGCAGGATCGCCATCGCGACTGCGAACGGCCCGTCCTTGGCGTTCATCAACTCATGGCCGACAAAGAGCGGGCAACTCGCAATGAGGGCGAGCGCGACAAGTCCTGCAATGGAGCCGCCGACCCGGCGCGCGGTGCGCCACACCACGATCAGTCCGACAAGGCCGACGACGGCGCCGACGAGGCGCCGCGTCTCGAACACCGTGAATGGCAGAACCTTCGCGGCCAGTGCGGCGAGAAGGTCGAACCCGCCGCCATACATATAGAGGTTGACGAAGGACAGCGCCCGTTGGTCCGCAAAGCCGGAGGTGTAGAACGCGACCAGCAGATCGCCATATTCGGCATGGGTATAGTCGTCCCAGCCCAATCCGTAGTCGCGGAAAGTTGCGAGCGCGACCGCGGCTGCGATCGCGATCAGTGCAAGCGCAATGCGATCACAGATGGGTCCCGCGGCCGCGCCGGTCTCGGGCGCGGCCGACGGTGTGGTGCTCTGCTCCATGGGCCGATTATGGCGCGATTCCGCGCGCCCGTCGCGCCGGAGAACCCTGCGGCCATGTTCTCGTTAGGCCGCGGTCGAGACCTGCATGGCGGTCTCATGCATCTTCGCGACGTGGTCCCAGTTCACCAGATGGTCGAGGAAGGCCTTGATGTAGTCGGGCCGCCGATTGCGGTAGTCGATATAGTAGGCATGCTCCCAGACGTCGCAGCCCAGGATCGGCCAAGCGCCGTGGACCAGGGGGTTCTCGCCGTTGGCCGTCTTGGTCACGATGATCTTGCCGCCCTTGACCGCAAGCCAGCACCATCCCGACCCGAACTGGCCGACGCCGGCCTGGATGAAGTCCTCCTTCATCTTGGCGACAGAGCCAAGGTCGGCGTTGATCTGCTTTTCAATGGTGCCCGGAAGCTTGTCGCCGCCGCCGTTCGGCTTCATCCAGAGCCAGAAATGAGTGTGATTGAAATGCTGGCCGGCATTGTTGAACAGGCCGGGATTCTTACCGAATGAGCCTTTGACGACGTCTTCGAGTGATTTGCCCTCCCATTCGGTGCCCTTGAGCAGGTTGTTGCCGTTGTTGACGTAGGCGAGATGATGCTTGTCGTGATGGTATTCCAGTGTCTCGCGCGACATGTAGGGCGCCAGCGCATCGTGGGAATACGGCAGTTCGGGAAGCGAAAACGGCATTGGTAGTCTCCTGACACACAGACTAAAGGACAAATGCCAACTCGTGACCGCCCGCTCTGTTCCGCTGGATAGAAGTAACCGCTAACCGTTGGTCGTCAACAGGATAGCGCGCAGGCGATGTTGAGCCGCCAAAGGGCTATTGCTATCGTACAATGAATATTTGCAAGGGGGGAGCCATATCATGGCGGCATTTTTTCAGAACCTGCATAAGACGCTCGCCGCGGGAGTTGTCCTGCTGATCGTGATCATCATTCTGGTCGGTCTGCTCAGCGGACAGTTCATCAGGTTGGACGCCGCCTGGTGGCGCTTCTTCGTACGCTGGCTGCATATCATGACCGGCGTCATGTGGATGGGGCTCTTGTGGTATCTGAATTTCGTGCAAACCCCGACCGTGCCGAAGATCGAGCCGGCCGAGCACAGAGCCGCGATCACCAAATTCATCGCCCCGAACGTTCTGTTCTGGTTCCGTTACAGCGCGCTTGCCACCGTCATCTTCGGGCTGCTGTTGGCCTGGATGAAGGACTACCTGGTCCAGGCGCTGACCTTTCAACGTCCGGCCTATGTGATTGGGATCGGCATGTGGCTTGCGCTGATCATGGCATTCAACGTCTGGTTCATCATCTGGCCGAACCAGAAGAAGGTGCTGGGGATCGTTGAGGCCTCGGCTGACGAAAAGGCGGCGGCTGGACGCCTCGCCGGCATGACGTCGCGAATCAACACCATGCTCTCGATCCCGATGCTCTACTGCATGGTGGCGCAGCAAAACGCGGGGCTGTGAGATCGCCGCAGGGGCGGCTTGCTGCCGGTCGCATGTCAAACCGGCGTGAATTCCGACACATTTGCGCGCGGAGCGGGTAACCGCCCCGCATCAATCAGCATTGGATTCCTTACCAAATTATTAAGATTTACGATTGCTAACGCAATTGATTAAGGCCAGAATCCGCCAGTAACCATATGCCTGCGGAGATTCTCCGCGAGCGTTAAGGTTGGGGCGGGTGCCAGGATGTCTTTGATCCTGCTGGCTTTTGGTATTCTGATCACCGGCGCCGGGGTGGTTACGATTGCATTGGGCGTTCCGGTCAGTGATTCTCCTCTCGGTCAGACCTTGATCACGACGGGTGCGATCGCACTTGTGGGCGGGCCCATGCTGGTTGGCGTCGCCGCTGCGGTGACCCAGTTGAGCGCCATCGCGGAGGCTCTCAGGGTCCGGCCCGCCGCCCAGATTCCACGGCTGACGGATGCCAGGCAGCCGGCTGACGGCCAGAGGCGGCCCGAGGCGCTGGAAGCCGGGCCCCGTCCGCCCGATCCGCGCCCGCCTGAGCCTCGGCCTGAACCGACGCCGGCTGCAGCCATTGAGGTGTCGGGTTCGGCGCTGGAGCGCCTGCGGTCGTCCATGGTGCGCCCGGACCGGGTCGTCACCAACGGCGAGGACGTTCCGCTTTCCCCGAA
>Ga0209797_10000230_pt1 | contig 26676 bp, 19 predicted proteins | sample DOMMetBare3Fresh_2_FD_187472 | JGI IMG/M metagenome (GOLD analysis project Ga0209797, IMG submission 187472) | Wetland sediment microbial communities from St. Louis River estuary, USA, under dissolved organic matter induced mercury methylation -... | ecosystem: Environmental > Aquatic >... | reverse complement strand
TTATGCCCGGCAGTTTTAGGTGTACCACTCACAGTACTTTTAGAAGTGGGGTCGGCTTGTTGCCAGGGATTCCATTGACTGTAAAAATTTAAATTGCCCACCTTGTCCATTACATCTCCGGTTGTTTTATTTATAATTACAGACTTTTCAATATTATAAATTTTTGGAAGCAGGAATGCGGTAATTAATAAAAATGCAATCAATACAAGGATGATGTAAATGACAATCATGCAAATCAGTTTAACGTAAGTTACGCAATGGAGTCTGTGAATACAAACCCCTCAAATAAAAAAGCATCCCGCTTTATCCGGAATGCTTAATTTCTTTTCTTAGGCGAATGGAGCTTACTCCGATTCTGCCACCACTTCCTTTACTTCTGGTATCATCCGCTTCATCATTCCTTCTATGCCTGCTTTTAATGTTATCATGCTTGACGGGCAACCACTGCAGCTTCCCTGCATCATCAAATTTACTGTGCCTTCGCTGTAGCTTTTAAACTGGATGGCGCCACCGTCCATTTCTACGGCAGGTTTTACATAATTTTCAAGTAGTTCTTTTATGCGTTTTACCACATCGTCATCATCGGCACTTACTTCATTGCTGCTTTCCTGCTTCATTGTTACCAGCTCTTCTTCATTTATCACAGCCTTGCCCTCTTCAAGGTATTCTTTTAAAAAATTTCTTATTGAAGGTATCACATCGCTCCAGTCGGTATCAGGTGTTTTTGTAAGTGTAACAAAATTACTGGCAATAAAAACGGCCTTGATAAAAGGATAACCAAACAACTCTGTTGCTAATGGCGAAGGCTTTGCATTTTCCATATCGGGAAAATCAATACTCTTGCCCGGGTATAAAAGTTTGTTGGCAACAAACTTCATGGTTTCAGGGTTAGGTGTCATCTCTGTATAAATGCTGATAATGGGATTGCCTGTTTTTATCATATATGTAAATTATTTTACAAAGATAACAAGCACCCGGCAGCCTTGTTTACGAATGCAGAAAAGAGATTCTTGAGCTGCTTTTTTAATAGGGTTAATACGGGTTATCAGTCCTGATAAGAATACTTAATCTGGCCCTTTCAATCAGCTGTTTATAAGAAATTATGATTCCGGTTGTTTTGAAATTCGTCTACTTTTGGCAAAGAGAGAGGTTGGTTCTAAATATAGTTTTCTTAAAGGAGTTAGCAATTAAATCATCAAAGCATGCTTCGTTTTTTACAACTCATTCTTACTTTATTCTCTTGTTTCCCCATATTTTCACAACAGCCTTTATATAAAGAAAAATTTCGGCCACAATTTCATTTTACTCCTCCTCTTCACTGGATGAACGATCCAAATGGTTTGGTTTTTCACAATGGGGAGTATCATTTGTTTTATCAATATAATCCCATGGGGATTCGTTGGGGTCATATGAGCTGGGGTCATGCAATCAGCAAAGATCTTATTCATTGGCAACATTTACCATTGGCTATACCGGAAGAAAAAGATACTATGATTTTTTCCGGTGGTTGCGTGGTTGATAAAAATAATACTTCCGGGTTTGCCGAAAACCCCGGAGATATTCCCATGGTTGCAATTTATACCGGGCACATTGAAGGCGTGAGGCAATCGCAACATCTTGCTTATAGCAACGACAATGGAATTTCCTGGAAAAAATATAATAAGAACCCGGTACTTGATCTTGGGTCAAAAGAATTTCGTGACCCACAGGTGTTTTGGTACGAACCAGGAAAAAAATGGGTCATGACCGTTGTTCTTGCTGTTGACAAAAAAATTCAATTCTATAGTTCTGATAATTTAAAACAATGGAACCTGATGAGCAGTTTTGGCCCGGCTGGTGATACATCGGGTGTTTGGGAATGTCCTGATTTATTTGAAGTGCCTATAAAGGATCAGCCTGGAAAAACAAAATGGGTATTAATGCATTCTCCGTCGCCCTATATGCAATATTTTGTTGGTGATTTTGATGGTACATCATTTAAAAATGAAAATCCTGTTGAAAAAATTTTCCGGCCGGATTATGGTCCTGATTATTACGCCGCAATAGTTTATAAAAACCTGCCTGCTGGTACAGCACCAATCAGTATAGGCTGGGTTAATAACTGGAAATATGCACAAGACATCCCTACTTCACCCTGGAGAAGCATGATGTCTTTGCCAAGAACATTGAGTATAAAAAAAATTAATGGTGAATGGATCTTAATACAGGAACCGGTAAAAACAATTCAATCCCTCCGGTTGCCGCCAGTGGTGCAATTAAAAAACATAATGATTGATAAACTGAAAAAGTTGCCGGTAAAAACTCAAACTTTTGAATTGGAAATAACCCTCTTACCATCGGCAAACTCTTCGTTTTATATAAATTTTGCTTCGAACGAGAAACAGGGATATTCCGTTGGCTATAATGCAGAAACAGGAGTTGTTTCCCTTGATAGAATCCATTCAGGTGAAACTGAATTTAGTGATGAGTATAAAAAACTTAATGTTTTTGAAACCAGGCTCCCATTAAAAAATAAGGAAGTAAGGCTTCGCTTGTTTTTTGATAAATCCGTAGCGGAGTTGTTTGTAAATGATGGTGAAGCTGCATTAACAATGCAATTATTTCCTGCAACAGAAAAGGGTGGCGTTTATTTAAACAGCATTGGAGGAAAGGTTTTTGTAAAAGAAATTACACTTTGGCCATTAAAGTCGGTCTGGTAGATTTTTATCCTATTTTTATCGGAATATTTTATTCAATGGCTGCTCCTATAATTGTTGCAATGATACCGGCCCGCTATGCGGCCACCCGTTTTCCGGGAAAACTTATGCAAGCACTGGGAAACAAACCTGTAATTCGTCATGTATATGATAATGCAATAACAACCGGTTTGTTTAATGATGTAGTTGTTGTTACTGACAGTGAAATAATTTTTAATGAAATAAAATCTCACGGCGGAAAAGCTGTGATGAGCAAAAAAGCACACGAAAGTGGTAGCGACAGAATTGCTGAAGCGGTGTCAGAAATAAATGTGGACATTATCATTAATGTACAGGGTGATGAACCGTTTTTAAAGAAAGAACCACTGGAAAAATTGATTCGCTTGTTTAACGACCCTTCAGTTCAGGTAGCTTCACTGATGAGAAAAATTTCTGCAGAAGAAGCGATAAATCCCAATGCGGTGAAAGTAGTGGTTGATAAATACAACGATGCACTTTATTTCAGCAGAAGCACTATCCCGTTTGCAAGAGATGAGGCGGCACAATATTTTTTGCATGTGGGTGTGTATGCTTACAGGAAAAATGCATTGCTTTCGTTTACACATTGGCCCGCATCAGCACTTGAGCTTTCAGAAAAACTGGAGCAGCTCCGCTACCTGGAGAATGGCGTGAAAATAAGAATGGCGGAGACTGATTATATTAATATTGCAATTGATACACCGGAAGATTTGAAAAGGGCTGAGGGTCTCTTATAACCTGTTCTTTTTATGATAATAAATATCTTCAACAACATTTCATAACTTTCCAACCGCTATGAATGTAAAACTTAAACCCGAGAAATATCTTAAGTATTTGGTGCCGCTTAATTTATTCGGTACCCGCCGCACCCGGGAAATTTTAAGCCAGAACCCCACCATTATTCCCTACCGTGAAGATTCAAAAGAAGTAAAAATAACAGTGCATGATTATAATACTTCCAGATCTGAAATGCATGAGTTTGGAAAAGTGGAAGATTGTTTTCCCTTTTTAACCAGTGATTCTATAAGCTGGATAAATATTGATGGTATTCGCAAGGCAGATATAGAAACCATCTGTAATCATTTTGGAGTTCACCCGCTTATCCTGGAAGATATACTAAGCATTAACCAGCGGCCAAAAATGGATGAGCTGGATAATATTTTATTCTGTTTGCTGAACATGCTATATTACAATTCTGAACAGCAGGCTGTAGAGCAGGAACAGATAAGCATTGTGCTGGGAAAAAATTTTGTACTCAGCTTCCAGGAAGACGCAAACCGTGATGTTTTTAATTCCCTTCGGGAAAAATTAAAACTTAGCAATAGCCGAATCCGGCAGGGCGGGGCAGATTACCTCTGCTATACCATGCTCGATCTTATTGTGGACCACTATTACATGGTCATGGATAAGCTGGGAGACCGTATAGAGGAACTGGAAGAAGAGGTGATTCGCAGCAGCAATAAAAGAAGTCTTGCAAAAATTAATTTATTACGTAAAGAACTTATCGTATTGAAAAGAAATATTTCGCCTGTTCGTGAGCTTGTCAATGGGTTTATCAGAAGCGACAGCGACTTGCTTGATGACCGCAGTACAAAATATTTTAAAGACGTATATGATCATATTGTACAGGCAAACGATCTGAGTGAAACTTACCGCGATGTAATGATTAATATGCAGGATCTTTATATCAACAATGTAAACCTGAAGCTAAATGAAGTCATGAAGGTGATGGCGGTAGTAACCTGTATACTGGCGCCTGCTACAGTAATAGGTGGCGTATTCGGAATGAACTTTGACATTATTCCCTATGCACATAAGGAGTGGGGGTTTTTTCTTGCCGTTGGTTTTATGCTGCTGATTCCTGTGTGGATGATTTGGGTATTTAAAAGACGGGGATGGTTTTAATAATTATATGCAGTGAAAAAATCTTTTTTCTACCCGCATTTTTCAACTAGTTTCTACAAAAGAAAATAATCCGTGTTATTTATAAAAAAATATTATTTATTAAACAGGCTATCTCATGTTTTTTATTATTAAAGCCTTTCATCCCAAATGCATAAAAAATACAATATGGTAAAACATTTTTACTCCTTGGTTTTTCTTCTGCTTTTTTTACTAGTTGCTCAACCCGCCCAAGCAGATAAATATCCATTTAATTATAATATCGACATTCTTCATTATAAGTTTGAATTGGTTTTATCTGATGCAACGGATGAAATCAAAGGAACAGCGTCCATCACTATTTTGTTTAAAAAAAATGATATTAAACAGTTCCGGCTTGATCTGGTAAACAAAACTGCTGAAAGAAAGAATATGGGTATGGAGATTGAATCCATTATGCTGAATGGTGAATCATTAAATTTTACTCATAAAAACGATGAGCTGATTATTCAATTATCAAAACCATCTGAAAGCGGCAATGAAATGACATTTGTTATTCGCTATCATGGAGTAGCCGCAGACGCTCTGAGAATCGGACCAACAAAATATGGTGACAGAAGTTTTTTTACAGAGAACTGGCCAAATAGAACCCGTCACTGGTTGCCTACTATTGATCACCCATATGACAAGGCAACCTGTGAGTTTATTATAAAAGCTCCATCACATTACCAGGTAATTTCAAATGGTCTTTTGCTTGAAGAAACCAATATTGATTCAACAACAAAACTCACTCACTGGAAGCAATCTGTGCCTGTTTCCAGCTGGCTGTTTGTTTTGGGTGTGGCACATTTTGCGGTACAATATGTAGGTGAAGTATATGGAAAATCTATTCAAACCTGGGTGTATCCCCAGGACCGTGATGCCGGTTTTTATGATTTCGCGGAACCAACAAAGCAAGTGATAGAATTTTTTTCTGAATATGCAGGGCCTTATGTGTATGAAAAAATTGCAAACATACAGGCGGCAAGTGTAGGTGGAGGTATGGAAACTTCTTCGGCTATTTTTTATACTGAAAAAATTGTAAACGGCAAGCGAGATAACAGGGTAAGAAATGTAGTGATTCATGAACTGGCGCATCAGTGGTTTGGTAATGCAGTAACTGAAACTACCTGGGATGATGCCTGGTTAAGCGAAGGGTTTGCAACATTTTTTACTCTGCTTTTTATTGAACATGCTTACGGGCATGATGAATATGTGAGTGGTCTTCTCAATGCAAAAAAAACTGTTTATACCGTAGCTGCAAAAGAACCCAATTTCAGTGTTATAAAAGATCGGACTGCAGAAGAAGAACCTGTGACCGGCGCAATCACTTACCAGAAAGGAGCTTGGATATTACACATGCTCAGGGATTCGGTGGGCAATGAAAATTTTCAAAAAGGTATACAAGCTTATTACAAACGTTTCATGAATGCCAACGCAACTACAGATGATTTTTTACATGAAATGGAAAAGGCATCAGGTAAAGACCTGAAAGCTTTTTTCAGGCAATGGCTTTACCGCAGCGAAAACCCGGTGATAAATGGAAGTTGGAAATATGACAACATAAATAAACAAGTGATAATAAAACTCAACCAGGCGCAAATGAAAGATTATGTGTTTGATGTATTTGTTGAACTGGGAGTGTATAAAACCGGTAGTTTGATTCCGGTGATTTCAAAATTCAGAATGAATAAAAAACAGATAGAATTTACTATACCCGCAGACAACAAACCGGAAAAAATAGTTTTTGATCCCCGGACCGTATTGCTGGCACAAACTGAATTTAATGAAGAAAAATAATTTATTGTTTTTAAAATTAAATACTTTGATGAAACATATAAAAAATAAACTACCGGTATTTTTATTTTGCTTACTCGCCACCACTACAATTGCTGCCCAGGATATTCCATTGTTTCAATCCGATTTTGACTGGAAAGAATTTACAGAAAGAAGAAATAAAATTTTTGATGCCATCGGAAACAAATCAATAGCAATCGTACAAAGCGGAGCTTCCGGCAGAAATTTTGAAGTCTTTCGTCAAACCAATGAATTTTATTACCTGTGCGGGCTGGAAACTGAGCAGGCATATTTATTACTGGATGGAAGAAATAAAAAAACAACTTTATATCTTCAGCATCGCAACACGCAACGTGAGGGCGGTGAAGGAAAATCTTTATCAGCAGAAGATGCTGAACTTATTACCGGGAAAACAGGCATCAATAAAGTTTCGCCAGTTGAATTATTATCATCGGATTTGGGTGGCCCATTAATCAGAACCCCCTATCCAAAACTTTACACACTGTTTAGCCCGGGAGAAGTAAAGACAAGCAGCAGGGACCAGGAAATTGGTGGAATTAACCGGGCAGCATCCAATCCCTGGGAAATATCAACATCCCGTGAAGCAGACTTTATAAAATTAATCGGGCAACGTTACCCGCAGTATGAAATAAATGATTTGACACCGACACTTGATGAAATGCGGTTGATTAAAAGCGCTACCGAAGTCGATTTGATAAGAAAGGCCAGTCAGCTTGCTGGATATGGATTGATAGAAGCTATGAAATCAACAGAGCCCGGCCTCATGGAATACCAGCTTGCGGGTGCAGCACGGTATATTTTTTTAATTAATGGTTCCCGCTATGAAGCGTACAGTGCAATTGTTGGTGGTGGTACTAATGCGTGGTACGGACATTATTTTAAAAATACAGATACACTGAAAGCGGGTGAAATGATACTGATGGATTATGCACCAGACTATCATTATTATACAAGTGATGTATCAAGAATGTGGCCGGTAAATGGAAAATTTTCTCAGGGTCAGCGTGAATTATACGGCTTTATTATTGCCTATTATAAAGAAGTAGTGAAAAGAATAAGGCCCGGAGTAACAGCTGCGGTTATATTAGAAGAATCAATGGCGGCCTTGAAAGAAATTTTAAATAAAACCAAGTTTTCAAAAGAAATTTATCGCAAAGCAGCAGAAGGTGCATTAACATCCTCGGCCTCTTTATCTCACCCTGTAGGTATGGCCGTACATGATGTGGGCAATTATAGAAAAGATGTATTAAAACCCGGGATGGTATTCTCTATAGATCCGATGATATGGGTGCCGGAAGAAAATCTATATATCCGGATCGAAGATGTAGGTGTGGTAACTGAAACCGGTTTTGAAAATTTTTCTTCTTTTGTTCCTTTTGAAATAGACGAGATTGAAAAGCTGATGAAGGAACCGGGTGTGCTGCAAAAAACACCACCGGCAAATTTTATTTTAAAAAAATATTGATCTTGGATTTTGTTTTGGAGGCATCGTCATTTTCAGTAAACCCGTTTGCGGGATGTTTATGCTAAATAACTTTATGTGTTCAGCCTGTTCTTCAAAAGAAAAATCAGTATCGGAAAAAAATATTTATACTACCGGAATAAATTTATAAGGATAAACTTTCCCCGAATTCCACTGGCAAACATACAGGCTCTCTTCATCATCCACCAGCACATCATGCGGGTTTTTAAAAAGCTTTATGGTCTGATAAAATGGTTTAAGTTTTCCGTTTTCATAGGTCGCTTCGGATCCGCCAATCACAGAAACAACTTTGTTTTCTTTATTCAGGATAATTACAAATCCTGAATCACCGTTATCAAGTGTGGGTGACCGTAAAACCGCTGCATATAAATAATCTCCTTTGATAACGGGACGACAAACACAGGCGCCGGGCAATGCAATTGTTTCTAAATATTCTCCACTCATAGAAAATCTTTTGAAACAACACCTTGTTCTGTCTGTAACTAAAAGCGTTTCCGGTGTTTTTCTGTAATCAATACAAATACCATGTGCATTATCAAGATGTTTTTCTTCGCTTCCCCTTCCGCCAAAAATGTTTTTTATTTTTCCATCACTACCGTAATGTGTAATGTATTGCGACCCGTAGCCATCAGCTAAATACACTTCCCCGCTTTTTGTTACTGTTGTTTCAGTAGGCACAAATTGCTTTGCTTCTGTATATTTTCCAGATTCAATGGGGAAATTCCATGTATTAATTAATTTTCCATCAATCGTTGTTTTATAAAATTGGTTTTTTACCGTGTCCGTAATAAATAAAAACTGTTCGCCGTCTCCGCAGACTGTAAGCCCATGAGCTCCCGGAAAATCATGACCCCATGTTTCTAATAGTCTTCCGCTCTTATCAAAGAAAATTACATTGTTCTTCGTTTCATTTGTAAGCAACACAATTCTTCCTTTTGCATCCTGGATCATTTCGTGGCAGTCGTTTACCGGCAGTTGACTGGCATCGGCTTTTACCCAGTCTTTATCCAGTTTATATTTTTTTTCGTTTTGTCCAAAAACGATTTCGTCATTGCTCCTCTGAAAAATATATTCTCGGGCAATAGCGCTGCCGGTAACTAACACGGCGCTGTTTAATAAAAATTCTTTTCTTTTCATTGTTTATTCATTAAAAAATATTTCGTCAATAAATAACCAGCCTTTTTCTCCCTTTCCGGGATGCCATACAGGAAGTTTTGAAATGTTTTTAGCAGTTATTTTATAATAAAGAAATGCAGCAGGAGAAAATTCCAGTTTGGCTGCTTCATTTTTTACAACATTTAATTCTTCTTTGGTTGTCTGGACCGGGTTAATTTTTTTCAGCAGCTTCAATTTGTTTTTATCATTGCCTCCCCACACTTCAATTTCTGTAGGTGGCATTATATATTGCTGAACACTTTTGATATAGCTGAGAGAAATGCTGCTCACGGGTTGTGGTTTGTCAAAATAAAATAATGCTCCAAATGGTTCTTCCCTGAAACCAAGCCAGGCAATATCGTTGAAGTTTACAGCGTCCCCTTTTTTACTATCAATCAATGTAGCCGCTCCTTCTGCTTTATGTCTTCTATCCGCCGAAGTAAGCAGATCTGCTTTTTGTGGTGTAAGTCCTTTTTGAAAAAATGAAAATTCTGCTACCGGGCTGCTGTACCACCCCTCTTTAATAGCTCTTGCTTTTATTGTTGTATATCCCTTTACAGAAACGGGTGCATTATATATTGCTGATGTGCTGCTGTCAGGATCTGTTGCATCTGTTGTGTATCGAATAGTTACTCCGGGCACCTGGTGTTTCATTTTTATTTTTTCTGACGAAGTCAAAACAAAGTTTTCATTTTCTATTGTTGGTGCGGTTAATGCCAGCATCTCGTTTTTGTCAGGAATATAGCCTGTGTTGAAAACAATTTTTTCCTTTTTTTGATTTAGCAAAGTGGCGCCTGCATCTGTTATCCCCGTATTCCATACAAATACTTCTTTCAGGTTTTCAAATTTTTGAAATACAGCTATTGCGTTTTTATCAATTTTTGTTCCGGCCAGTGAAAGTGATTGAAGTTTTTTAAGTTTTATTAATTCTGTCAGTCCTGTGTTTGTAAGGGTGGAATTATTAAGAATAAGTTTTTCAAGATTTGTAAATCTTGAAATGGTTTTCATATGCTCATCTGTTGCCGGCATATTGTCAAGATTTAAAATCACCAGCTGATCTTTTACTTTTAACAGATCTAAAATTTTTTCAGGGTTAAATTTTTCCCGTATAAAAAAATCTGCCTGCAGCGCCGGTGAATTTTGAGCTATCGGAGAAACAGTACAAAAAGGATCTGAAAGTTTTTCAACTAACGAAGTTTCTGCAGCCGAAAACGCATATTCTTTTTCCGGTACCTCTTCTCCTGTTGTTGAAATAAATTTCCGGGCAGCTATTTTTAGCGAATCTGTATCCGGGTATTCCCTGATTTGTTTTTTCATATCTGCTCCCGCTTGAATCCAGGCATATAGCAACTGACTTTCTTCCGTTGTCAATTGAGGCTTGCCTACTGGGGGCATATGTTTTTTCTCCTCCTCGGGAAGATTAATATTTTGAATGATGTGGCTATTCAACGCATCACCTGCTTTCCAGATGGGCCCGTTTTTTCCACCAGCCAAAAGTTTTTCCTCGGATGTCATGATCAATTTTCCCTTTGCCTTGTTTTCATTATGACAGGACATACATTTTGTTTTTAAAATAGGCCGGATGGCTGCTGCAAACAAAGTGCTGCTGTCGGTAATTATTTCTTTCTTTATTTCTTCATTGCCCCGCAGCGGTTGCCATACATATCCTTCTCCGCGTGTCAGGTTAGATCCAAAATGACTTCCTAAAAGAAGCAGAATGGTGGCAGGAAATAAAATGATGTTGACTAAGTTTTTTTTAGCGGGCACATATTTATAAGCAATCAGTAAAATATAAACAAGAATTGCCGTGAGTACCCCAAATAGTTTATGCCTGTTTAAAATTGTTTCGTCATAGCCTCCTTCTTTTGAAAGAAAAAATCCCATAAGCGCAGTAAGCAGAGATGTAAATGCGGTAACATGAAGTATAAGCATGAAAATATGCTGAAAAGATTTTTCTTCAATATTTTTTTTAAACAACCAAAAAATAACAACAAGCACAAACAACCCGATGGGAAGATGCAGTAACAACGGGTGCATTCTGCCAACAGATTGCAGCACCGGGGGCAATGAAACTTTGGTTTGAAAGAATAATAAAAACAAAAGCATCACTGCAATAAAAAAACTGAGGTTCGATAAAATTCGCTGGAATAATTTCATGCTTGTTTTTTATGCAATGATTCCTTTTACTACTTGTCCGGCCACATCTGTAAGCCTGTACCTGCGGCCAAGATGTTTGTAAACAAGTTTGTCATGGTGTAGTCCCATCTGGTGTAAAACAGTAGCATGAAAATCGTTTACATGTACTGGGTCTTTAATAATATTATAACCAAACTCATCGGTTTCGCCATAGGATATTCCGGGTTTGATGCCACCGCCCGCCATCCAGATGCTGTAACATCTCGGATGATGATCTCTTCCATAATTATCTTTTGTTAGTTCTCCCTGGCAATAATTAGTTCTTCCAAATTCACCACCCCATATTACCAGTGTTTCATCAAGCAGTCCCCTTTGTTTTAAATCCATAATCAACGCCGCAGATGGCCTGTCTGTATCCTGTGCCTGCCCGGGCATTTCACCAACAAGGTTGCCGTGTTGATCCCATCCCTGGTGATAAAGTTGTACAAAGCGAACTCCTGCTTCTGATAATTTTCTTGCCAATAAACAATTTGCTGCATAGGTGCCCGGTATTAACGATTCCGGGCCATACATTTTTATAATGTTATCAGATTCTTTAGAAAGATCGGTTAGCTCTGGCACTGCTGTTTGCATACGGTAGGCCATTTCGTACTGCTCTACTTTTGTTTTTATTTCCGGGTCGCCGAATTCTTCAAATGAAAGTGCATTTAGTTTTGCAAGTTCATCCAGCATTTTTCTTCTGTCGTTTTTATCAGCGCCTTCAGGATTGTTAAGGTATAAAACTCTCTCGTCGCTGTTGCTGAATTGTACTCCCTGGTGAATACTATCAAGAAAACCATTTGTCCAAAGTTTTGAATAAACGCCCTGCCCGTTTCCTTTTCCTCTTGATAACAAAACACAAAATGCGGGCAGGTTTTTATTCTCACTTCCCAATCCGTAACTCAGCCACGATCCCATACTTGGCCTGTTGCCCTGCTGTGCACCTGTTTGCATAAACGTAAGCGCCGGATCATGATTGATGGCTTCGGTATGCATTGTTTTTATTACACAGATATCGTCTGTAATTTTTGCCATGTTAGGAAACATTTCGCTTATCCATGTTCCCGATTGCCCGTGTTGATTGAATTTAAACTTTGATCCTACCATCGGAAATTTTTCCTGGTTGGCCGTCATGCCGGTAAGCCGTTGTCCCATTCTTATAGAAGCAGGAAGATCCTCCCCTGTCATTTCAACCAGCTTTGGTTTGTAGTCAAATGTTTCTAATTGTGATGGCGCCCCGTTTTGAAAAAGATAAATGATCCGTTTTGCTTTGGGTGCAAAATGAGGAAGACCAACGGGCGGAAATATTTCACTGCCGGCTGTGTTGAATAAATCTTTAATCAATAAAGATCCAAGGGCCATGCCGCCCAGGGCAAGCCCGGCTTTTCCAAGAAAATGTTTCCTGGTTATATTCATCCTGTTTTCAAAAAATTCACTGGCCATAATTGTATTATTTGGTGATCGCTTCTTCCATATTATAAATTGTATGTATTGTCTGCATCAGCGCGGCAGCTGTTGCCTTATCAGTAATTTTTTCATGCCGGTACTCTCCTGCTTTTAAGAAACTTTCTGCTTTTGCTGCTGATTGCTGAAATTTTTTCTTTTCATTTTCAAAATATGCAAGAAGAATTTCTTTCTCTTTGGTTTTTGTTTTTCTGCAAATGATTAACCGGAATGCTTTTTCAACTTTTTCCTCATCTGACAACTTCTCAACCGAAATTTTTTCTGCAAGTACCCTGGCCGCTTCCAGCACCTGTGGATCGTTTAATAAAACAAGAGCCTGCAGCGGTGTGTTTGTATTTGATCTTTTTACTTCGCACTGATCCCTGTTTGATCCATCAAACGTAAGCATGGAGGGTGGCGGTACTGTTCTTTTTATAAATGCATACATGCCACGGCGGTAAAGTTTTTCATCATGGTCCTGTACATACTTTGCCAGCTGACCGCGGCCGGAAGTGGAAGATTCCCATAATCCTTTTGGCTGATATGTTTTTACGCTGGGTCCGCCAATTTCTTCATTCAGCAAACCGCTACTCGCCATGATATGATCTTTTATTAATTCAGCTCTCAGCCTGGATCTGTTTGCGCGGCTTAAATAAATATTTTCCGGATCGACTGATATTTTTTCTTTTGATATTACTGAAGATTGGCGGTAGGTGGCCGACATCACTATTTGTTTTACCAATCGTTTTATATTCCACCCGTTGTTCATAAAATCAAGAGCCAGCCAATCGAGAAGCTCAGGGTGTGAGGGCATTTCTCCCTGCATCCCAAAATCCCCTGAAGTTTTTACAATTCCTCTTCCAAAAAATTCCTGCCAGGTCCTGTTTACATAAACTCTTGAAGTAAGCGGATGTTTTTTATCGAATAACCATTTTGCCAGTCCGAGCCTGTTCTTTTCAAACTTCGTAGTGTCAAATGGAAAAATTTTGGGTGGTGTATTAAACGTCACCTCATCTCCTAATTGATCATACACGCCTCTTTTTAAAATATGCGTAGGCCTGATAATATTTGAGTCGTGCATTATCATAACGGTTACCGGCGCCGTATCTTTTTTATTGATAAACTGTAAAATGTTTTTTACCTCATCAGAATTTATTTTCATGTTTGGCGGATCGGCAAGCGATGCAAGTTGAATATCCCCGACGAGACCCTTTTCATTTACCTGGTTAAAAAAGGCAAATAAACTGTAATAAGATTTTTGTGGAATAGGATCGTATTTGTGATCGTGGCAATGGGCGCATTCAACCGTCATGGCTAAAAATGCTTTGCCAAAAGTATTGGTACGATCAGTTACATATTCAAGCCTGTATTCTTCATCAATGATGCCGCCCTCCTGAGTAATTTTATGATTGCGGTTAAACCCGGTGGCCAGCAGCATTTCTTTTGACGGGTCGGGCATCAAATCACCCGCCAGTTGCCAGCTTACAAATTTTTCGTAAGAATAGTTTTTATTAAATGCATGAATAACCCAGTCTCTCCATGGCCACATGGTTCTAAGGCCATCATCCTGGTAACCGTGGCTGTCGGCATAGCGTGAAATATCCAGCCAGGAAACAGCCATTTTTTCTCCGTAATGCGGATTGGCTAAAAGCTCATCAATAATTTTTTCGTAGGCGTTTTCAGTATTGTCTTTTAAAAACCGCTCCTGCATTTCTATGGTTGGTGGCAGGCCGGTTAAATCAAAACAAACACGTTTCAATAATCTTTCCTTGTCGGCTTCCTCATTTGGCGATAAGTTTTTTGATTCAAGTTTTTCTAAAATGAAATTATCAATTTCATTTTTTACCCATTTGCTTTTAACCTCGGGGATTTTTTGTGGCTGGGGAGCAATTAAAGACCAGTGTTGTTTGTATTCTGCGCCTTGTTTTATCCATTTTCTTATCAGCGAAATTTCAAATGGCGTTAGTTTAAGATTGGATGTTGGCGGCGGCATCATCTCTCCCGTGTCTGCAGAAGAAATGCGCAGATACATTTGTGAATTGTTTGGATCTCCCGGTGTAATTGCATGCAGACCCGGACTTTCTTTTAAAGCAGCGTAGGCGCTATCGGCAATATCAAGCCTGAGCTTTGCTTTTCTTTTATTGGCATCGGGGCCGTGGCATTTAAAACACCTGTCGGAAAGTATGGGTCGGATATGAATATTAAAATCAACAAGCGAAGGAAGTTTTTCTGAAGAAGGATTTTTTTGTCTTCCGCTTAGAAAAAAAAATGACGCTGCTGATAAAATCACAACACCCGTAATTATGATATATTTTTTTTTCATGTACCCCGACGTTTAATCTGTTAAGATAAATTTTTCCGGTTGATGAATAAAAAACTATTTTATGCGGCTTTTGACTTGTTATTTCTTTTTGTAAACCGGTACCGTACTACAGGGTTCGCCATACATGATGCTTTTGGCTGCGGGTAAAAGAATTTTTGTGGCTTCGGCATAAGCAAAATCATCAATGGGTGTGTCGCCACAGCCCTTTATCACCACTCGTTTGTCAGTAAATTCTTTGGCATTAATTGAAGAAAGATTTTTAATAAAAAGTGCTTTATAGAGATCTTTTTCGCTTCCCATGGAGATTCCGCTTGCTACCGGTTGCAGATAGGTGGTAACAAGCATATAGGCCCAAACGGGAATGATGGCGTCCGCTGAGCAGGTAATGGCAACCTGTTTTCCCCTGAATTTTTCCCAGTCTTCATTTTTCAGTGCCTCCCGGAAATCTTTTTCTTTTAAAATCATTCCCATAAAAAGAAATTCCTTCAGATCAAATACAGCTATGTTTTCTTTTGGAACATATTGTTCCAAATCCAGTGTTATTAACCCGCTTTCGGCTACTTTATTTACAAATGTGTCGCTCATTTTTTAGCTGTTCTCCTCCGCTAACGCTTCGGAGAACAAGCAAAATTAATACAGTTGATGGCTTTCTCTTTACGAAATACGGCGCAATAAAAAAAGCCGCCTTGTTAAAAACAAAGCGGCCTGATAATCTGTTTTGCGGATTCGCTACTTAATAAAAATTACTTCTGTTGTCTTTTATTTTTGCTGTTTTCCTCAGCACTTGTGATGGCGGGCTGTAAAACATCGCCATCTGTTTTGCCCTGTCACGCAATTGCTTTTTTTGATCTTCAATATTTGCTGTTGCTAATGAGGTTGTAGAAAGTTCATCAACTTTCACCACATAAACTCCATTAACACCTTCTATTGGTTCGCTGATAATTTTCCCCTTATTTGATGGATTAAATACCGCACCCAGCAACCTGGGTTCAAAACCGAGTGTGCCGCCGCCGCTTATTCTCAGGCTGTCGGCTGTTTTTATCGAATCTTTTAAAACAATTGCTGCCGCATCAAGTGTTGTAATGTTGCCGATCATCTTTTTTATCTGCTCTGCTTTCTTTTTGTTTCTTAAAAGCGGCTCCACATTAATTCTTGCCAGTGCCGGGGGCATTAATCCTTCATTAATTACATCTGACACTGCTGAAACAATATACTTATCGCCCACACGCTGCTGCTCAAGCACGTCTCCTTTTTTTGCTTTGTAAATTTCTCTTACAAGCTGGCGTGAAAGTCCGAAAAGACTAATGCCTTCAATTGTATTGTCGTTGGGTTTAATATTTGCCGCAACCAGTTTTTGATAGCCTTCGGCTTTTAATGTTTTATCAAAGTTTTCATCAAACGCTTTCAGGCTCCGGCTCTCGCTTGCAAATTTACTTGCCGCATTCAGCGCCGATCTGTCTGTTTCATCACTTGCCACAATATTTTTACCAAAATAGGCAACCTTATAGTGCGGTTCGAAATTTTTCTGATCCAGTATTTCTATCAGGTGATAGCCAAAAATAGTTTTTACTACTTTTCTGTCTCCTGTTTTTCCTTCAAAGCTATAGTCATTAAATTCTTTTACCATTTGTCCGTAGGTGAAATAATTTGTTTGCGGATTATCGGGATTTGAAAGCACGCCTCCTTTTTCTGCACTGCCCCTGTCGGTGGAATACTGTTTTGCCAGCAGATCGAAACTGGCCCCTCCTTTTATAGCAACTTCAATGCTATCAATTCTTTTCTTCGCTACACTATCATCAAGTAATTTTTGTCCCCTTTGCGGATCATCAGTTTGAATTAATATATGTCTTGCCTTTACTGAATCCGGCAATGTTTTTACATCAAGCAATTTTGCCAATACAAAACTATTGCCGTCCGGGTAAGGGCCATATACAGCGTTTTTAGCTAAAGCGAATATGCTGTCTTTAACAGGTATTTGTATACGTGATTTGCCTGAATAGCCATCATAAAACGGAATAGCACTGCCATATCTGGCAAGAAATGCGGCGGGCTCGGTGGCGGTTTCAAATTCAGGCTTTAATGAACCCACTTCTGTTTTTTTACTTGCCGTATCTCCTGCTGTTGGTGATGCGCTGAATACAACATAAGAAATGCTTCGGCTTTCTGTCTGCTTATACTGTTCTTTATTTTTACTTACATACTCTTCTATTTCTTTATCAGAAACTTTTATCGTACTGTCTGCAATATTTGAATACGGGTAAGAGACATAAGAAATTTTTGCAAGGCCACTGGCATCAGCATTTTGTTTTTCCACATACCATTTGGGGTAATAAACTGAGTTGGTGAGTAATGAATTAAATTTATCTACCTGCCTTGTATATTCCATTGCAGTAATATAATTCTCCAGTTGATCCCTGTCGGCCTGGTTGGGGCTTTTTTTCATCTGGTTGATAAAATCCTGTGCTGATGCAGAATTATACTGGCCCTGTTCATTAGAAAATCTTTGTTTTAAATCCTGGGGAGGGTTTGTTCCAAAAAACCAATCGTTGAGTTCTTTTTTCCCGATAGCAATCCCGAGTTTATTTAATTCTGATCCTAAAACAATCTGCTCTACCTCCTGGTTCCAAAGGCTTTCAATATTCTGATGACGTTCGTTTTCGGTTAGTTCTTTACCCTGTTGCTGGGCAGCAGCTTCCTGGTTGTCATTAATTGCTTTTAATTTTTTTTCAAAATCCAGGTACTCTATATTTTTCCCGTTAACAGATCCTATCGTTGTAGGACCCGAACCACCCTTCAGGTTGGTTCTGAAATAATCGGTAAGAATAAAACCAAGAAGTGCTAAAGCAATGGCTATCACGGCCCACCTTGCATACTTATCACGAATGCTCTGAATAACTGACATGTGCGGTTTAATTTTTAAAATAAGGATGGCCCATCCTACGCATTCTTTGCTTTGGAGGGCCGGCAAAAATAGGGTATTTGTGGAAAAGAAGTGAACAATTGATGAGAAGGAATTGGGTATTGGGAATTAGGAATTGGGGAACATGGGCCGGTTTTTAGAACCTCTATTCCTAATTCCTCCAAAGGAGTCCCTTCGGGACAAATTACTAATTACAAATTCCTATTTTGTTTTACCACTAACCAGTTTCATCTCTTTCACCAGGTGCCCGGCCCCGGCAAATTTGTCTATAATAAATAATACATATCGTATATCCACCATAATGTTGCGGCAAATAGAGGGATCATAGTTTATATCACTCATTGTGCCTTCCCATACCCGGTCAAAGTTGAGGCCGATAAGATTTCCGTAGGCATCCAACGCGGGGCTTCCTGAGTTGCCGCCCGTTGTATGATTAGCGGCAATAAAACAAACCGGAATTTTTCCATTGTTTGCATAGGGCCCAAAATCTTTGGCGGCGTAAAGCGATCTTAATTTTTCCGGCACATCAAACTCATAGTCGCCGGGCTTATATTTTTCCATTACACCATCCAGGTAAGTATAAATATCAAACCTTACTGCATCTCTTGTTTCGTATCCTTTTACATTTCCGTAAGTAACCCGCAGGGTACTGTTGGCATCAGGATAAAATTTCTTTTCCTTAAATACATCCATTTGTGCCTGCATATAACTTCGCTGAAGCTTGTTGATCTTGCTTTGTATTTCGTTAAGCTTTCCCTGTACCTGCACCTGGTAAGTTTTTAAAATATCTGCGTAGATTTTAACTGCCGGATTGTTTTTTATATAATTAATTACATCAGCCGCGGGTTGTTCAAGCCGGCCCATGGTTGTTTTTTCATTCAGGATATCCGTTTCACCATAAACTGTCTCGGCTAACTTTTCAAAATCACCACCGAGCATCATGGCTTTTTCTTTTAGTATTGATGACACGTTTTGTTTTTCCTGGTCCATCACATACATTTCTATCAGCGCAGCGAAAAGTTTTTTATCCACCTCCTTGTTTTGTTCCTGGTAAAACTCCCCAAGAATATCTTTTACCGTTGTTACTCTTTTTTTATACCCTGTTTCACCTTCTTTGTCATATGCGGTTACAAGGGAATTTAGTTGTGCTGCTGCTGTAAACAATTCAATCTTGCTGATTATTTCATTAAAGTAATCCCGTGCATAGCCGTATGGTTTTATTTCTCCGTATAAAGAATTAAGTTCAGTTAAAATATTTCCATACTGTGTTTTCCATGCTGTGTTTGCAAAAACTCTTTTTTGAAATTCCTGTTCCTGTAATCTCTTTTTTTCCAGGGCGCCGGTTCTGTTAAGCCCGAGTATTTCTCCCTGCCATTTTTTATACGCGTTTTGAATGTTGGCATATTTTGCTGCATACTGAATTTTTATCTGATCATCTTTGCGCATAAAGCCATCTATTATATTCAGCGCTTTTTCTCTTATTGCAATCTTTGCCGGATCGTTCACTGTTATTATTTGTTCTACTGCAGATGCGGGTATATATTCAGTTGTTCTGCCGGGAAAACCAAAGACCATGGTAAAGTCGCCTTCTTTTACTCCATTTAAAGAAATGCTTAATGATTTTTTGGGTGTGTAGGGAATATTATCTGTGGAATACTCTGCCGGTTTATTGTCTTTGCCTGCATAAATGCGGAACATAGAAAAATCTCCTGTGTGGCGCGGCCACATCCAATTGTCTGTGTCTTTACCAAAATTTCCGATGGCAGATGGTGGTGCACCAACCAGGCGAACGTCTTTGTATGTTTCCGTTACAAACAAAAAATACTGGTTGTTTTCAAAAAACCCACGAACAAGTATATCCTGGTAACTTTCTTTCTTTGCTGTCTTTTTTATTTCAGCAATATTTTTATCTACCTGTGATTGTCTATCGCTTTCACTCATAGTAGCTGTTACACCGGATAGTATTTGTTTGGTCACATCATCAATGCGGATAATGAATGTTACAAATAATCCTGCATTTGGAATTTCTTCCCCATTATCTTTTGCCCAGAAACCATCCCGTATATAATTATGCTCAAGTGTAGAATGATTTTGTATGGCGTCAAACCCGCAGTGGTGATTAGTAATCACAAGACCTTTTGAAGAAATAATTTCACCGGTACAAAATCCTCCGAAACTTACAATTGCATCTTTGAGACTGCTGCCATTAATATTATAAATATCTTTTGCGCTTATCTTCATACCCATACTCTTCATTTCTTTTTCATTCAACATTTGCAAAAGTTGGGGTAACCACATTCCTTCGTTTGCACGAATTGCTGTGGTAAAAAAGATGGCGAGTGTAATTATAAAAATCTTGATTCTTTTCATAAATTGATTCTTTTTATAAAATTACTTGATTCTGAAATCATGATAATAAAAATGGTTGAGCCCGGTAATTCAGGTATCCGGGGAAAAATTTCTCCACAAATGCCGGTTGACAAATATTTTTTACTGTGTATAAACCAAAGTGGAACGTGAACATGAAACAGTATTGTTAGAAATATAAATTCTCCGGGTGCCCTGTTTATTCTTCCCGGGTTATTATTTAGCTACTTGTTCTTCCTGTATCCACATGATTTTTTTATACGGTTCTTTAAAAATTTCTGCACATCCTTATTTTACATACTTGTGGAAAGCCGGCTGTAATGCAGCACAGGAACGAAATTGACTTGTGGATTAAAGAAGGTTTGTTGTTAGTAACCGGGTTATGGTAATTTTGTAAAAATTAGTTTTCCACTAATTCACAGCTGTAATAATAATAAACTCTTTTTTATAAATATGTATTATTATTATTAGATCTAAGAAGGGGTTTTGAAAAAATATTGTTTTGAAAGTTTGGAATCTGTTGTGGAATATTGCTGTCCCGAAAAGAAAATTTATGAATGCTGAAACAATCGATACCGCAAGAAAGCACAATCCTCTTCTGCAGGAGAGGATGAAGGAAGTTGAGTCCCGGGGATTTTTGGATATCGATCTGGATCCAACGCTGGATTTGTTTTCAGAAATTGAACGGCTGAAAAAAGAAAAAAACGCCGTGTTGCTGGCGCACTACTATCAGGAGCCGGACATCCAGGATGTGGCGGATTATATCGGCGATAGCCTGGGCCTGGCACAGCAGGCAGAAAAAACAAATGCAGATATGATTGTTTTTGCCGGTGTGCACTTCATGGCAGAGACAGCAAAAATTCTTAACCCGTCAAAAAAAGTTGTAATCCCCGACCTGAAAGCCGGATGTTCACTTAGCGATAGTTGCCCGCCGCCGCTTTTTAAAAAATTCAAAGATGATCATCCGGACCATGTGGTGGTGAGTTATATTAACTGCAGCGCAGGAATAAAAGCGCTGAGTGATGTGATATGCACCAGCAGTAATGCAAAAATTATTGTAGAAAGTTTTCCAAAAGATCAGAAAATAATTTTTGCGCCGGATAAAAATCTTGGCGCCTACATCAACAAAGTAACCGGCAGAAATATGCTGCTGTGGAATGGCGCCTGTATGGTGCATGAAATTTTTAGCCTGGAAAAAATAACCAAACTAAAACTGCGCCACCCGCTGGCTAAAATAATTGCACATCCTGAATGTGAAGAACCTGTTTTACGCATTGCAGATTTTATTGGCAGCACAACGGGATTGTTGAAGTACACACAAAAAGATGAAGCGAAAGAATTTATTGTAGTAACTGAAACAGGCATCATACACCAGATGCAAAAACTAAACCCGCATAAAACATTTATACCTGCCCCACCCACTAATAACTGCGCTTGCAACGATTGCCCGCACATGAAGCTGAATACACTGGAGAAACTTTATCTGTGCATGGAATATGAAACACCGGAATTAACCATGGACGAAGAGTTGAGATTAGAAGCGTTGCGGCCAATAAAAAGAATGTTGGAAATAAGCAGCAAAGCAGGAATATAAAGACTGTTGTAAGCCCCCTCTTTTGGAGGGGGTTTGGGGGAGGCCCCTATTGAAAAAATGCTGGAGATAAGTAAGAGAGCTGGGCTTTAGACCTGAGAAAAAAAACCGTATTGCCGCAACCGGCACAGGGCCAAAAAAAGGTTGTGTAAACTAATTAAATGAATTTAAAAACAGAGTAACTGTTTTTAATAAGAAAAAGATTCAAGGTTTGTATATCCGACAATACATACTGGCAGAAATGATTTAATAAAGCCACCTTACGTAAAACAAATAGATTATGGAGAAAGAGAAGGTAGAAAAAAAACTGATAACATCCGGTGCGGTTCAGAAGAATATTGATACTATCCTGAAGTTGGAAAAAGAAACGCTTCAAAAGCTTTCAACAGTTGAGCACATCGCTGACAAAATCACAGCTCTTGCAGGAAGTACTCCATTTATTATTCTTCATATCCTTTGGTTTGGAGGATGGATTTTTATTAACAGCAGATTAATTTCTGAAATTACTCCGTTTGATCCTTTTCCATTCAGTTTTTTGACACTTATAGTTTCATTAGAAGCTATTTTCCTTACGCTTTTAGTTTTAATGAGCCAAAACCGAATGACTAAAGAAGCTGACAAGCGGGCACATCTTGATTTGCAGATAAATATGCTTGACGAACAGGAAACAACAATGATTTTAAGAATGGTTGAAAAAATTATAAAACACCTGGGATTGGAAGAGGAAAAAGATAATTCTATGAAAGACCTAAGTGAAGCAACTGATATAAATAGCGTAGCGAAAAAAATAGATGAAAACTCAACCACAAAGTAGCACCTGTCGACAAAAGTATTGGTAAAAGTTTTTTACCGGCCTATGGGCAAGGCCCGCGGCGGAATGAAGAAACTTTTTCTGTGTATGGAATATGAAACACCCGAAATAACCATGAGTGAACAATTAAGATTAGCAGCGCTGCGGCCAATAAAAAGAATGTTGGAAATAAACAGTAAAGCAGGAATATAAAGACTGCTGTAAGCCCCCTCTTTTGGAGGGGGTTTGGGGGAGGCCCCGATTGAAAGAATGCTGGAGATAAGTAAGAAGGCAGGACTGTGATTTCAAAAAGGAAGCAACTCCATAGGTAGACGAATAATTATTTTTTTCTTTATCAATCCCTTTTTAAGTGTGCGGTAACTAATACGCCTGCCAGTAACCGGAATCCTGAAATATAAAAGACCCTGGTGAATAATTGTTTTAAGCCTGATGGGCTCAAAACCTGCCTGTAAGAGCCAGGCGGATCTTATGTTTTCAAACCCAATATTAAGTTCCGGATGGTAATATTTAAGAGTAATTAAAAATTGCATTTGCGTATGTTGCTGGCATAAAAATAAGCTGATTATCAGGAAAATTTTATACCAGGAGTAGCGTATATTTATGAGTTGTATGTAACCCTATCGAAGCGGCAGTAATTCTTTAAGGACTGACATAAATCTTCAACAAGCCAACCAAATAGCATCATAACATTGTCAATTCATACCAACACTTGCTTTAATACAACAACCTCAAACTGACAGACTTTTTCATTATTTTTGGAAGTATTTCAAGGACGACAAATGAACTATATTGACTATATAAATAATACTTTAAAGCCACGAACTACTGAAAAGGAAATTATTCTTGACCTTTTTGCTGGTTGCGGAGGTTTAGCGCTTGGCTTTGAAGCAGCAGGATATAAAACAATTGGCTTTGAGATGGATAAAGCTGCCGCTGAAACATATAATCAAAATTTAGGCAGCGACTGTCATGCTGTAAAACTTGACCTTGACTTTGAATATCCACATGCTGAAATAATAATTGGCGGGCCACCATGTCAGCCATTTAGTGTAGGTGGACACCAAAAAGGAATTGAAGATGCAAGAGACGGCTTCCCGATTTTTATTGATGCTGTAAAAAAGCTACAACCAAAAGTATTCATGTTTGAAAATGTAAGAGGGTTACTTTACGCAAACAAGTGGTATTTTGAATTGGTTGTTCAAGAATTAAGAAAACTTGGTTACTTAATTGATTACAAATTATTAAATGCGGTTAATTTCGGAGTTCCTCAAAATAGAGAAAGGCTTTTTGTTTTCGGACACAGAGCAAAGTTTAATTTTCCCAAAAAACATTCAAAAAAAGTAACAGTTGGTGAAGCAATCGGAGACATAATGTTTACGACACCGCCTGAAAGTAAATTCCTTAATGCTTCTATGGATGCTTATGTTGCCAGGTATGAAAAGGCTTCTGACTGTATTAATCCCAGAGACCTGTATCCAAATAAACCTGCCCGAACACTTACTTGCAGAAACCTTGCTGGGGCAACTGGTGACATGCAAAGAGTAAGACTTAAAGATGGAAAAAGGCGAAGACTTTTACACAGAGAGGCAGCTCGGCTTCAAAGTTTCCCTGATTGGTTTCAATTTACAGGAAATGAAACACAACAATATAACCAGATAGGGAATGCTGTTCCCCCTCTTTTAGCATATCAATTAGCACTTGCATTGAAAGAATGTTATCAAATGACAGAGCTTTATACTTCAAAAGAAATTTTAGAAAATAATTTACAACCAAATCAAGTGCTTACCCTTTTTTGACAATGAAAAACTTTATCAGCAACAGTAGTAAATCAAAGGCAGTTCAAAAAATAATTAACGAGGCTCTCGATATTTTAGAAAGTGTGGGAATACCTTTTAATACAAAGTCTGAAAGAGGTTTAGAAAGAATGGCTGTTTGCTTTCTTGCGGTTGCAGGAGTAACAAAAGACTGGAAGAAAGCAAAGAGTTCAGAAGATAATATCCATCTTAAAACAAGAGACATCATCAACATCGTTAATAAAAATTTTGAAGAAAATATCTCATCCGGCTCTTATGACGACATAAGAAGAAAAGATTTGAAATTACTTGTACTTGCTGACATAGTATCAAACAGTGGAGTAAACAAAGGTTCTGCAACCAACGACCCAACAAGAGGTTATTCTTTGCATCCAGACTTTAAAAAATTAATTGTTGATTATAAAACAGACCAGTGGAACAAATCTTTAAAAGCATTTACTAAAAACAAGCCCAATCTTTCTGACATCCTTGCAAGGAAACGAAACCTTGACAAAATTCCAGTGAAACTCCCAAATGGAAAACCTATCGAACTTTCATTGGGCGAACATAATATTTTACAAAAGCAAATTATAGAACAATTTCTCCCACGTTTTGGTAGCGACTGCGAAGTTCTTTACATTGGCGACACATCAAACAAAATTTTACACATTGAAGTAGCTGAACTCAAAAAGCTTAACTTTTTTGAGTTATCGCATGATGAACTTCCAGACATCATTGCCTATTCAAAAAAGAAGAAGTGGTTATATTTAATTGAAGCCGTTCATAGCTCAGGCCCAATGAGTGAGACAAGAGTTTTAGAGTTAAAGAAAATGCTTAAAGATTGCAAGGCTGGAATTGTATTTGTAACAACTTTTCTAACCAAAGGTGATTTTAGAAAATGGATGCTTGACATAGCTTGGGAAACTGAAGTGTGGACTGCCGATAACCCAGACCATTTAGTTCATTTCAACGGACATAAGTTTTTAGGCCCGATGTAAAATCATTGCAAGCTTAATAAATTGAACAGCGAAGGGCTACATACAACATTGGGTTTTCTGATATACTGGCTTCCGAATATGTTCTCAACTTTTTGTTCGCTTATCATCTTTTGTTCCGGCTGACCGAATAAATCTCATCTGTATATCTTAACTTCAACTTCAGTTTTTCAATCGGCTTCAGTTTGTGCTGACGTAACACAGAATACCAGTACATCAGAAAGCCCTACCGTTAGCGGCAAGGCTTGACAACCGGGCAAACTCGAAATAACAGCACAACTGACTGAAAAAAAACAAAGACAAAAACGACTGATAATAAAATGCCCATAGTAAGTATTTTGACATTCTTTGCGACTTTTATATTCATCGTTTTGGTAGTGCTCTACATTTTCCTGACTTTTTACAACAAACGAACACGGACAGCGACAGATAAATTTATTAGACAAGCAAGCGAGTTAGCACCAACTGTTTTTAAAAACATAAAATTACGCTACTGGACAACAACCGGACCAAGGACACAGATTTCACCCAACAATCATTGCGACCTTTATTTGTTTGATAACTGCCTTGCAATTGTTCGCAGACAGGACTTTATCTTCAAAGTTTTCTTTGCTCCCGTTCTGCTGACTTCAGACCTTGCAACGACAAAAAGTAATTTCAACTACCTTGATTGTTATAAACCTGACCACATTCACTTCAATCAACTTATGAAAGGGCAGGTTGACATAAAACTTAGAGACCCAATTTCCAGACATTGGAAAATTGATATTACATTTAAAGAACTAACAAGCGAGCAGACAAATCAACTTGATAAAATAAAAAACTGGTGCTGACAATTAAGACAACAAAACTTTGGACAACGAGTAGCCCAGCCGCTAACAGGCGCATTTGTTCTATTGGGGCTGACGAATAGCGTCTTTCATCATTCAGTTCGCTACTCAGCTTTTTGTCCCAGCTTGACATTTACTATTCAGCAACAGAATAAATTTTTATCTTTAGTAACAACGTTCGGCATCCGTCGCCGGGGGCGACGAATAGATGAAGCCCCCAACAGCACAAATGCCTGAACGTTGCCTGCAACCCTTAAAGACACTTTCCGTTATTTAAGGTATTTTGACACAATAACTTTTTTATGAGAACAATATTACTTTTTGCTTTGACAACATTT
>Ga0209797_10000229_pt1 | contig 26701 bp, 22 predicted proteins | sample DOMMetBare3Fresh_2_FD_187472 | JGI IMG/M metagenome (GOLD analysis project Ga0209797, IMG submission 187472) | Wetland sediment microbial communities from St. Louis River estuary, USA, under dissolved organic matter induced mercury methylation -... | ecosystem: Environmental > Aquatic >... | reverse complement strand
GGCAATCAGGTTGCCGGCGTTGTCGGTGGCCGACTTCATCGCCACCATGCGCGCGCTCTGCTCGCTGGCCATGTTCTCGGCCACGCCCTGGTAGACGAGCGCCTCCAGGTAGCGCTTGAGCAACTCGTCGATCACGCTGGGCGCATCGGGCTCGTAGATGTAGTCCCAGCTGTAGGCCGTCCTCTCGTCGGCCGACTGCGCGAGGCGATCGGCGCCGAGCGGCAGCAGCGTCTCGATCAGCGGCTCCTGCTTCATCGTGTTGATGAACTTCGTGTAGCAGAGGTAGACCGCGTCGAGCTTGCCTTCGACGAAGGCGTCGAGCATGACCTTGACCGGGCCGATCAGCTTGTCGAGCTGCGGCGCATCGCCGAGCTGGATTGCATGGCTGACGACGTTCGCGCCGATGCGGTTCAGGAAGCCGTAGCCCTTGTTGCCGATCGCCACCGTCTGGATCGCCTGACCGGCTCCCTGCACGTCCTTCATGCGCGCGGTCAGACCGCGCAACATGTTCGTGTTCAAGCCGCCGCACAGCCCCTTGTCGGTCGTCACGACGATGAAGCCCACCGCGCGCGCGTTCCCGGTGGCGCGCATGTAGGGCGACTTGTACTCGGGATTGGCCTGGGCAAGATTGGCCGCGATGTTGCGCACCTTGTCGCTGTACGGGCGCGCCTGCTTCATGCGCTCCTGCGCCTTGCGCATCTTCGACGCGGCCACCATTTCCATCGCCTTGGTGATCTTCTTGGTGTTCTCCACCGATTTGATCTTGCCGCGAATCTCTTTGCCGACTGCCATGAGGCACTCCAGTCATGCAGACGCCGCGGATCCGGCTTCGCCGGTCCGCTGGCGTGCCTTGCAGGCCGCGCTGGGCCTTGCGGCCCCGCTCCTCGCCAGGCACCAAAGGTCCACTGGACCTTTCATGTCCGGGCTCGGCCCCCTCGAGGGGGAGGCGCCGAAGGCGCTCCGGGGGTGGGCCATGTTCATGCAAACGACTTCTTGAACGCCGTGACGGCGGCGGCGAGCTCGTCCTCGGCCGCCTTGTCCATCGCCTTGTCACTCTCGAGCTTGGCCAGCAGCGCCGCATGGCTGGACTTCAGGTGCTGGTGCAAGCCGTGCTCGAAGGCGAGCGTCTTCTTGACGTCGATGTCGTCGAGATAGCCCTTGTTGACGGCGAACAGCGACGCACCCATCAGGCTGATCGGCAGCGGCGAGTACTGCGCCTGCTTGAGCATCTCGGTCACCCGGGCGCCGCGGTCGAGCTGCTTCTTGGTCGCCGCGTCGAGGTCGGAGGCGAACTGCGCGAACGCCGCGAGCTCGCGGTACTGCGCGAGGTCGGTGCGGATGCCGCCCGACAGGGCCTTGATCAGCTTGGTCTGCGCGGCACTGCCGACGCGCGACACCGAGATGCCGGCGTTGATCGCCGGGCGGATGCCGGCGTTGAACAGCGAGGTCTCCAGGAAGATCTGCCCGTCGGTGATCGAGATCACGTTGGTCGGAACGAACGCGGACACGTCGCCGGCCTGCGTCTCGATGATCGGCAGCGCGGTCAGCGAGCCGGTCTTGCCCTTGACGGCGCCCTTGGTGAACGCCTCGACATAGTCGGCGTTCACGCGCGCGGCACGCTCGAGCAGGCGGCTGTGGAGATAGAACACGTCGCCGGGGAAGGCCTCGCGGCCCGGCGGGCGACGCAGCAGCAGCGAGACCTGCCGGTAGGCGACGGCCTGCTTGGACAGGTCGTCGTAGATAATCAGCGCGTCCTGGCCGCGGTCGCGGAAGTACTCGCCCATCGTGCAGCCCGAGTAGGCCGAGACGTATTGCATCGCGGCCGACTCGGAGGCCGATGCGGCGACGACGATGGTGTATTCCATCGCGCCGGCCTGTTCGAGCGCGCGCACCACGTTCTTGATCGATGACGCCTTCTGGCCGATCGCGACGTAGACGCAGGTCAGGTTCTGGCCCTTCTGGTTGATGATCGTGTCGACCGCCACCGCGGTCTTGCCGGTCTGGCGGTCGCCGATGATCAGCTCGCGCTGGCCGCGGCCGATCGGCACCATCGAATCCAGGCACTTGAGCCCGGTCTGGACCGGCTGGCTCACCGACTGGCGCGCGATCACGCCCGGCGCGACCTTCTCGATCACGTCGGTCATCTTGGCGTTGATCGGGCCCTTGCCGTCGATCGGCTGGCCAAGCGCATTGACGACGCGGCCGATCAACTCGGGGCCGACCGGGACCTCGAGAATGCGGCCGGTGCACTTGACCGTGTCGCCTTCGGAGATGTGCTCGTACTCGCCGAGCACCACCGAGCCGACCGAATCGCGCTCGAGGTTGAGCGCCAGGCCGTAGGTCGGCTGGCCGTCCTTGCCGGCCGGGAACTCGAGCATCTCGCCCTGCATCGCGTCACTCAGGCCGTGGATGCGGCAGATGCCGTCGGTGACCGAGACCACCGTGCCCTGGTTCTTGATGTTGGCCGAAGGCTGCAGGCCCTCGATCCGGCTCTTGATCAGCTCGGAAATCTCTGCGGGATTGAGTTGCATCGCTTGTTCTCCAGAATTCCTGACGGCACTCAGGCGGTGAGCGCCGTCTTCATTTGTTCGAGCCGCGCGCGCACCGAGGTGTCGAGCACTTCGTCGCCGACGACCACGCGGATGCCGCCGATCAGATCGGGCTTGACGACGACCTGGGCCTTGAGCTTGCGACCGAAGCGCCGCTCCAGTGCCGCCACCACGCCGGGCAGCGCCGCGGCGTCGATCGGGTACGCCGACTCGATCGAGGCATCGGACACGCCCGCGCGCGCATTCACGAGGGCCTGGAACTGGGCGGCGATCTCGGGCAGCGCCGCCAAGCGCCCATTGTCGAGCACGGTGCGCAGCAGGGCCTCGACCTTCGGCGCGAGCGCGGCCTTGGTCACCGCGCCGATCAGTTCGAACACCTGCTGCTCGCTGACCTTCGGGTTGTCGGCGAACTGGCGCATGCGGGCATCCGACGCCACGCTTGCGAGCATGTTCACCTGTTCGGCCTCAGGGGCGCCGCCGCCTGCCTTGAACAGGGCCTCGGCGTAGGGCCGCGCAATGGTGGCGAGTTCGGCCATGGTCAGAGTTCGGCTTTCAGGCGCCCGAGCAGGTCGGCGTGGACCGCAGGGTTGACTTCCTTGCGCAGGATCTGCTCCGCACCCTTGACAGCCAGCGCGGCCACCTGGTCGCGCAACGCCTCGCGCGCCTTGCTGGCTTCCTGCTCGGCCTCGGCGCGGGCGGCGGCGACGATCTTGGCGCCCTCGGCGCTGGCCTTGCCGCGGGCCTCCTCGATCATCGACTGCGCCAGTCGCTCGGCATCGGCCAGGCGCTTGGCGGCGTCGTCACGGGCGGCCGAGAGCTGCTGCTCGATGCGCTGGTTCGCCTGTGCCAGTTCGGCCTTGGCCTTGTCGGCGGCCGACAGGCCCTCGGCGATCTTCTTGGCGCGTGCATCGAGCGCGGCGGTGATCGGCGGCCAGATGTACTTCATCGTGAACCCGACCAGGATCAGGAACACGATCATCTGAATGATGAATGTGGCGGTGATGCTCATGTGGTTGCCTTGCGCACTGATTGAACCCAGCGAACGCCGCGGAACCGGCTTTGCCGGGCCGCTGGCGTTGCCCCCTTGAGGGGGAGCGGCGCAGCCGCACCGGGGGTGGGCCAAATCACTTCGGCAGGTTGGCCAGCTGCGACAGGAACGGGTTGGCCGTCGTGAACCACAGTGCGATGCCCGTGCCGATGATGAACGAGGCGTCGATCAGGCCGACCAGCAGGAACATCTTGGTCTGCAACTCGCCCATCAGCTCGGGCTGGCGCGCGGCCGATTCGAGGTACTTGCTGCCCATGACGCCGATGCCGATGCAGGCACCCATGGCGCCCAGACCGATGATGAGACCAGCGGCAAGCGCGACGAGACCGATGAGTTCCATGATGACTCCTGTTGGGATTTGGTAGTGAGAGGGAAAGAAAAGCGCGATCAGTGCGAGTCGTGCGCCTGACCCACGTAGACCAGCGTCAGCATCATGAACACGAACGCCTGAAGCGTGATGATCAGGATGTGGAAGATGGCCCACACGGTGCCGGCGAAGATGTGCAGGCCGGCCAGCGCCAGGCCGCCGAGCGACAAGGTGAACGCGCCGCCGAGAAGCGCAATCAGCAGGAAGATCAGCTCGCCGGCGTACATGTTGCCGAACAGTCGCATGCCGTGCGAGACGGTCTTGGCGACGAACTCGACGATCTGCATCGCGAAGTTGAACGGGTACAGCGCCCAGTGGTTGCCGAAGGGCGCCGCGAACAATTCGTGGATCCAGCCGCCCACACCCTTGATCTTGACGTTGTAGACCAGGCAGGTGATCAGTACGCCGACCGACAGACCCATCGTCACCGACAAGTCCGCGGTGGGCACGACGCGCAGGTAGGCATGTTCAGGGTCGTGACCGGCGGCGCCGTAAATCCAGCCCCAGACCATGGGCAGCAGATCGACGGGCAGCAGGTCCATCGCGTTCATCAGGAAGATCCATACGAACACCGTCAGGGCCAGTGGCGCCACCAGCTTTCGGCTGTGGGCGTTGTGGACGATGCCCTTGGCCTGGCTGTCGACCATCTCGACGAGGATCTCCACGGCAGCCTGGAAACGGCCTGGCACGCCCGAGGTGGCGGCGCGCGCCGCCCTCCAAAGCAGGAAGCAGCCGACCACGCCCAGGGCGATCGAAAAGAAGATCGAGTCGAAATTGACGATCGAGAAATCGACCAACCCCTTGGGCTTGCCGGTGCCCAGATGGGTCAGGTGGTGAATGATGTACTCGCCGGCGTTGGGCGCTTGAGATTCGGCTGCCATCTGATTCGAGTCCCGTCCGATCTTCTTCTCAACGGCCGCGCTTGAGCAGCGCAAACCAATACACCAGGATGCACAGCACCATCGTCGCCAGCAAAGCCGGCCAACTCAGGGGCTGCACCAACCTCGACGCCAGCATCAGCATGACGATCGAGGCCCCTATCTTCACCATGCTCCACAACATGACGCTGACGGCGTTGGCGCCGGGCGACACGTTGCCCGTTGCCCTGGTCATGCCACGCGCCATCAAGGCCCCGGGCACCACCACCACCGCGGCGCCATACAGCGCCGACCAAAATACATGCCAGTGGGCACTGACCAAGCCCGCAAGCAAGGACACTGACCCCCCGACCGCCGCTTGCACCGCAATCACCCGCCACGGCGACACCGAGTACGGGTTGTCGGCCAGCAATGCCTGCGCCTGTTCACGCGTCAGGGGTTCGCTGGCTGCATCGCTGGACTCGCCGATGTCGTCGACCCACGGGTCGGAGCGCAGCTTCCGGTCTGACGTGGTCGAATTCACAAACTTGCCCAGCAAAGCCGCGGAATTATACGGGCTCGCGTGGGTCCGTCCTCAATCGCCACGCCCCGCCGGGGTGCAAGGAAATGACCGAACTCCGATGATGCAACCATGACGCTTACCGAGTACTGGCGCACCCTGCGCAAGCGCTTCGACAGCGAGATGCCCACGGCCGAGAGCCTGGCGCGGCATCGCTGGCTGCGGCCGATCGCGCACCGCCTGTCCGAGGATGGTCTGTGGCACGCGAGAACCGAGTCCGTGGCGCGCGGCCTGGCCATCGGCATGTTCTGGGCCTTCGTGCTGCCGTTCGCGCAGATCGTCTTCGCCGCGGCGCATTGCGTCTGGTGGCGTGCCAACATCCCGGTCGCCGCGGCCGTCACGTTCATCACCAATCCTCTCACGCTGGGCGGATGGCTGTGGCTGGCCTACCAGGTGGGGTCGGTGTTCCTGCCGCCAGGCGCGGACCCGCCCGTGGACGGCGGCTGGCTGGGCCAGTTGCAGGCGCTGGGCTGGCCGACGGTCTTGGGCATGGCCATCTTCGCAATCGCCGGCTCGACGCTGGGCTACGGCGCGGCGAAGCTCTTCTCGCGCATCAGCCTGGCCTGGCGCATGCGGCGGCGTGCGTTACGCCAGCGCGCCGCCCGCGTGTGACACTGGGCGCCCCATGATCCGCTGGATCCTCCCTGTCCTGGCCGCGCTGTTCGCGCCAGGCGTGCGCGCGGCCGGCCCGGTCGTGACGACCGACGAAGTGCGCGCTGAACTGGTGGCGCATGCGCCCGACGGGATCGCACCGGGCAAGCCGATGTGGCTGGGCCTGGCGATCTCGCACGCGCCGCACTGGCACACCTATTGGAAGAACCCGGGCGACTCCGGACTGCCCACGACCCTGACCTGGACCCTGCCCAGCGGCGTGGCGGCCGGCGAGATCGCCTGGCCGACGCCCAAGCGCCTGCCCGTTGGGCCGCTCGTCAACTACGGCTACGAAGACCGGCTGCTGCTGCCGGTGCCGATCACCGTCGCGCCCGAGTTCAGGGGCGGCACGCTCGATGTCAGGCTGTCCGCCCAGTGGCTGGTGTGCAAGGACGTGTGCATCCCGCAGCAGGGCGAGTTCGCGCTCAGCGTGCCCACGCAGGCCGCCACCGCGCTGAACGCCGCCGCGTTCGACGCCGCGCAGCGGGCGGCGCCGCGCGATGCGACCGGTGCCCAGGCAAGCGCCGAACTGGTGGACGACGCCAAGCTGATGCGCGTGGCGATCAGCGGCCTGCCCTCTGCGCTGCGCGGCAAAGCGCTGGATTTCTTTGCCGAATCCGCCGGCGTGATCGACCATGCCGGCAAGCCCGCGGCGCGCTGGGATGGCGCCACCTGGCGCGCCGACGTGCCGATCTCGCCGCAGCGCTTCGAGAGCCCGTCTCAGATGCATGCGGTGCTCGCAACCGCAGGCGATCCGGCAGGCGTGCGCGTGAGCTTCGCGATCACGGGGGCGTGGCCGGCGCTGGCGCCCGCGGCAGCGTCGGCGGAGCAGCCCGCCGCCACGGCAGCGCCGGTGCCTCCGGCGCCCGCGCTCGGCCTGGGCCTCGCGTTGGCCTTCGCGCTGATCGGCGGCGTGCTGCTGAACCTGATGCCCTGCGTGTTCCCGATCCTGTCGCTCAAGGTGCTGGGCTTCACCGGTCATGCGCACAGCCGGCGCGCGCTGGTGGGCGGTGGCCTGGCCTACAGCGCCGGCGTCGTGCTGTCGTTCGTCGCGCTGGCCGGCGTACTGCTGGTGCTGCGCGCCGGCGGCGAGCAGATCGGCTGGGGCTTCCAGCTCCAGTCGCCCGGCTTCATCGCCGCGCTCGCGGTGCTGTTCACCGCGATCGCACTGAATCTCGCAGGGCTGTTCGAGTTCGGCTCGATGCTGCCGTCGGGCGCCGCCTCGCTGCGGCTGCGCCATCCGCTGGCCGACAGCTTTCTCACCGGCGTGCTTGCTGTGGCGGTCGCCTCGCCCTGCACCGCGCCGTTCATGGGGGCCGCGCTCGGCCTGGCCTTCACGCTGCCGCCCGCGCAGTCGCTGACGTTGTTCGCCGCCTTGGGCGTGGGCATGGCGCTGCCCTACCTGCTGGCGAGCGCCTGGCCTGGCTTGGCGCGTGCGTTGCCGCGCCCCGGCGCATGGATGGCCACGTTCAAGACGGTGATGGCCTTCCCGATGCTGGCCACCGTGGTGTGGCTGGTATGGATCCTGGGGCAGCAGACCGGCACCGACGGCGTGACCGCGCTGCTCGCAGTGCTCGTGGCACTGGCCTTCGCGCTGTGGGCGTGGGCCCGGGCCGACGAGAGCGGCATCGCGCGCGTCGCCTGGACCGCCGTGGCCGTGCTGCTGCTCGGCGCCACGCTGGCGTGGGCGCTACCGAGCTGGCGCGAGGCGCATGCGGCACCGGCGCCGGCCGCGTCGGGCGAGGCGCGCTGGCAGCCGTGGAGCGCTCAGCGCGTGGCCGAGCTCCACGCCCAGGGGCGCACCGTGTTCGTCGACTTCACTGCCGCGTGGTGCGTGACCTGCCAGTTCAACAAGCGCACGGTACTCAACGACACTCAGCTTCTCGCCGACCTGGACGCGCAGCGCGTCGCGTTGCTGCGCGCCGACTGGACCCGGCGCGACGCCGCGATCAGCGCCGAGCTGACCCGGCTGGGGCGCAGCGGCGTGCCGGTGTACGCGGTGTACCGGCCAGGACAGAAAGACCCCACGCTGCTGCCGGAGATCCTGACCGCGCAGATCGTGCGCGATGCACTCGCGCTACCTTGACGCTTTCGCTGCTCGAGGAGTTGCCACGATGATGTCGAAGCTTGCGCCGATCGCCGCCGCGTGTTGCCTTGCCGGCAGCGCGCTGGCCGCCACCGTGGGCCAGAGCGCGCCCGCCTTCACCACGACCGACGTCGCCGGCAAGACCGTGTCGCTGGCCGATTTCAAGGGCAAGACCGTCGTGCTTGAGTGGGTCAACCCCGGCTGCCCCTATGTGCGAAAGCATTACGACAGCGCCAACATGCAGGCCACGCAGAAAGGCGCGGTCGACAAGGGCGTGGTGTGGCTGGCGGTGAACTCCACCGCGCAAGGGCACTACGATTACCGCAAGCCAGCCGAGATGGCCGGCTGGATGCGGGCGCAGAAGGCCTCGGTGACGCACACGCTGATGGACAGCGACGGCAAGGTCGGCAAGGCCTACGGCGCGCGCACGACGCCGCACCTGTACATCGTCGACGCTAAGGGCACGCTCGTGTATGCCGGCGGCATCGACGACAAGCCGAGCGCGAATCCGGCCGACACCAAGACGGCAAACAACCACGTCAATGCGGCGCTGGCCGATGTGTTGGCCAACCGGCCGGTGGCCCAGGCGTCGACGCGCCCCTACGGCTGCTCGGTCAAGTACGCCGACGGCTGAGCGCCGACATCATTGCGGCACGGCGGTGTCGGTGATGATTTCCGCGTAGTTGAACATCGGCAGCGGCGGCATCAGCTTCAGTCGCTCGGCCGCGCTGATTCGCACCTGGTAGGAAAAGCGCTTCAGGGGCTCGATCGGGACGCTCGACGGCTCCTGCTTGCCCAGCAGGATCTGCTCGGCCTTGAAGGCGGTGAACTGACCGACGCTGTGGTACTTGCTCACCAGTCCCGACAGCGCGCCGGCCTGCATCAGCTGTTCGGTCGACGCGAAGGTCGGCAAGCCGAGTGCCATCGCCGTCGGGATGATCGTATCTTGTGCCTGCGTGCCCAGAAAGCTGTCCGGCGGCAGGTACATCCACTGCGCCTTGAGATCCTTGAGTTCACGCACCATGTCGGCTGCCCCTTCGGCCGTCGGCTTTCCGTTCGCATCGAGCTTGAAGGTGCGCTCGACCACGTCGAAGCCCTTCTCGCGTCCGAGGCGGCGCAACTCGTTGACGATCACCACCGAGTTCTGTTCGGTGGGCGTGTAGAGCACGCCCACCGACTTGAATGGACGGTAGGCCGACATGGCCTGCACTTGCGCCGACACCGGCGCCACATGGACCACGCCGGTCACGTTCGAACGTTGGCTGCCGTCTTCCGCGACGATCTTGGCCAGGCGCGGTGCAGCCACCAGGGTGAACACCACCGGAATGTCGTTGATGAACTTCTCCGGTGTCGGCGTGTCGTACGGGCCGACCACGCCCAAGGTCACGGAGGTGCCCCATGTGTAGACCAGATCGGGCTTGGTGGCCCGGATCTCATCGAGAAATCCCGGCATCCGGCTCGGGTCCCGATTGAGGTCGCGGTAGGTGATCTGAACCGGGATCTTGCGCGAGGCGAAGTACTCCTCGAAGCCCTTCTCGACCTCGGTCATGCCGCGGAACGTGATGGCGTAGATGCGCAACGTCCGCACCGTGGCCGGTCGCTTGGCGGCAGCGCCCGTGGCCTGTGCACCCGGCGCTTTCGCATGCTGGGCCCATGCCGCCCCCGTGCCAAGCGGCGCGACGAGCGCGGCAGCGATCAGGAGACGACGGGTGATGTGGTGAACCATGGCAGTTCTCTTTCTCTCGAAGATCAGGCAATGCCTGGCGCAGCGCGAAGCTCGCGCGTCTGGGAAACAGCGGTCAGTAGGAGGAACGCAAGGCCGCAGGTCAAGACGGCCGCGCCGGTGACGACGAAACTGGAGCGGTAACCGACGGCCACGACCAGCAGCGCCGCGATGATCGGCCCGAGGGCATTGCCCAGGCGTTCGAGCAGTCGATAGACGCCGTAGACCGCCGGCTCCCCGAGCGCGGCGATTTCCTGCTCGCAGTGCTCGCGCACGAGGGCACTTTGCGCGGCCATCGACAACGCCTGCCCGAGCCCCACCAAAAGCACGGCGCCGAATACCCACAGCACATGGACGCCGGCCAGCAGCAGCAGACCGCCGGCGCCCGAGATCAGCAACCCCGCCGCGACGAGCCATTCCATGCGCTGGCGTGTCGTGGCCCAGCTCGCCGCCATCGGCGACACCACGACCATCACGACGCCATAGGTCATCAGCACGCGGCCCGCCACGGACTGCGTGCTGTCGATCGACAGCAGGAACAGGGGCACGAGGTAGAAGCACATCCCGGTGAGCAGGATCTTGGCCGGCACCGCGGCCAGTCCGGTGACGGTCATGAAGCGGCGGTTGACCAGCAGCGACGCAAACTCCCGCATGCGGGGCAGCCTGGCGCTGCCCAGCTCCACGCGATCAGGCTGCGCATCGGGCATCAAGCGGATCGCGGCCGTCGACGCCAGTGCAAGCAGGGCCGCCACCACCAAGGTCATGCGTTCGCCGATGTTGTCGGCCAGGATGCCGCCGATCGACGGCCCACAGACCGTAGCGACCATGATGGCGCCGATGAACACCGCGAAACTTCGCGCCCGATTGCTGCTATGCGAGTACTCGAGGACATGCGCCTGTGCGGCGACGAACACCATGCCATAGCCGAGTGCGCAGATCGAGCGCCAGAGCAGGAGGTCCAGCACGCTGCTGGCCAAGGCGCTGGCAATGAATCCGCAGGCAGCCAGCAAGGCACCCGTGGTCATCGCGCGTCGGTTGCCCACTCGCTCGGCAAATGCGCCCATCCAGGGCTGACCGAGCGCGACGATCAGCATGAACAACACGATCGGCAAGCCCACGACGATCTCGGGTGTCAAGCCAGGAATCGGCACCAGCAAGTCCTTCACGTAACCTGGAAGGAAGGGGCGCGTCAGTTCTTCGGCGAGGATGAAAGCGAACAGCGGCGCACGCACCTTGGAAAGAAGCATGTCGTCGGCACGCTCGACCGTCTCGATGCCGCTTCCGAAGCGGTACTTGCTGGCCAGCGCGACCATGCCGGCGCGCACGCTATCCAGTGCCTGTGGCCGCTCGTGGGCCGGCCGGCGGCGCGCCTCGTCGATCTCGCGCACCAGCATTTCATAGCCGACGCTGACACGCGCGCGCACCAGTTCCAGGGCATGCACCGCACCGCCGAACGCTCCATGATCTCCAACCAGGCGCGTGGTGCTGAAGTCGCCCGTGGCCCCACGCTCCAGGGACTCGCCCAGCGATCGCAGCGCCTTCTCGATCTTGTCGCCTGCAAGGAAGTGCAGCAGCTCGAGCGTGAAGAAGAGGGCGACGACGAGAACGACCACAACGTCGAACACCATGTCGGTCGTGATGCGGTTGATGAAGTCCACGCTGACGCCGATGTGCAACATGCCCATACGCTGCTGCTGCGCGGTCACGATCGGCAGCGACACCAGGTACTGATCGTCCAGCCGCACCGCGGGGGCCAGGCGCTGCGGCTTCTCCAGCCAGGCCAGCACGTCGGGGCGGTGGAAGTAGGCATAGGCGCCGGCGGGGGCCTTGAACCGCTGGTAGATGACCTCGCCTTTGGCATCGGTCACCGCGGCGTAGGCCACATCGGGAATCGCGGCCTTCAGTTCGTCGAACGTCTGCTCGATGCCGTAGATCTCCGTGAAAGCGACCGAATGCTCCATCGCCCGCAACAGCACAGCACGCGTGGAGGCACCACCTGCGGCCACCTTGCCGGCCATCTCCGGTGCCAGCTTGCGTTCGAACACATGATGCGAGAAATACGCGCTCGCGCCCAGCGCCGTCATGATGACCAGCATCAGCGCGCCTGCCAGACGCAGGTAGATCGCGCGCAGGTAGGAGTGCGTCATCGCTCGACACCCCGCCGGACACCTTGCTCGAGGCGGCTGCGCAGCATCGTGATTTGCGACTCCGCACTGCGCACGGTGTCGAAGAAGCGCGCCAGCGGTCGCGCGAAGGGGCCGCGAAGCGGCGCCCCGGCGAATCGCCCCTGATCGTTCGGAGCGCTCAGCCCGGCCTCGACGGCGTCGAGGTCCTTGGACATGCGGCCCATCACCGCCAGCACGGCCAGCGATGCGAGCGCGGCAGCTGCCGCGAAGATCGCCAGCGTGATCGCTGTCAGCTCGCGAGCCACGCTCATCGACGATTCATTGAGCTGGGTCTCGTCGAACCGAAGGGCCACATGTCCGATCACCTGGCCGAAGCTGTTCTTGATCGGCACACCGACCGCCGAGTTCAAGCCGTTCTTGACCATCCACTGATCGCCGTCGGCATCCTTGGCCTCCTGGACCCAGGCCGCGGGCACGCCGCGCATCGCACGCAGTTTGTCGGTGCTGTACAGCGAATTCCCGTCGTTGTCGAACACTTCGATCGTGCGGATCAGTTCGTCGGTCGAGCGCTCACGGTCCATCGTCTCCGGCAGCGTGCCGATGTCGGAGAACTGCAGCCCCAGCGCCAGTGACGAGCGGATGCTGTTCTCGATGCCTGCGCCGGTGACCACCAGACGATCCTTGATCAGGCGGTCGGCCGTCGCGCGGTACTTGAAGAAGTTCAGCAATCCCGACATGCCGACGGCGAACAGACACACCAGTACCGCGATGAGGATCATCTGCGAGCGTGCTTTGTTCATGGTCCGGTTTCGGTTCTCGGGGTGGCAGCGAAGGCGTTCGGGACATCACCCCCGTGGCGCAGGAAGCGCAACGGGTTCGGTCCAGTCTACGGTCGTGCGTCGGTCGTCAATCGATGACGATGGCCTGACGTGAGGAATAGTTCAGCTGTTCGCCGCTTTGTGAGTCGTACGCCGCCGCGCCGCACATTGCCGCTGCGAGCTGGCCTCGAACGGCGGCGGCTGGCGGGCCGCTCGTGCAGTTGTGCACGTGCGCCTGATCCCGATGCAGTGTCTCGACGCCCGCGTGCGAAGTTCCCACCGTGTGCCGCGCGTCGTGGTCGACACTTTTTGTTGCCGGCATCCGAAGCGTCGTGCCGCATCGACAGTCCGTTGGCTGCCGATGCTCAGCCCGTTGCACCTGGGGGGATCCGGATTGACCTGGTTCGAAGACAACAGCAACGCAAGCCCGAATCACCCGCAATGAGTGCATTGGCCCAACTGACCTGGATCGCGCGCGACGAAGCTGCCGGTGACACCGTGCCTGCCGCGCTGTTCGACCTGCATTGGGAACCGCCGGTGGCGCGGCGGCGTGAGCCCAGCACGTGGAAACAGTACATGGCCGTCGCCAGCCAGGTGGTCGGTCGGTTCCACGGGCAGTTCCGCATGGCGCACTTCGATTACGTGCACCCGGTGCGCCTGCAGCCCGAGACGGTGCGCCGCCTCAAGCGCCCTTACAGGGTCAACGTGGCATACGCCGACTGGGGCGCGCCCGATGCACCGATCGTGATCTGCCTGGGCGGTGTGGCGAGCGTGGCGATGCGATTCAACTACCTGGCCAGCGATCTGTGCGACTCGTTCCGCCTGATCTGCATGGACTGGGTTGGCCGCGGCCGCTCGGGCTGGCTGGCCGACCAGGGCGACTATTCGATCCACACCTATGCCGAGCAGTTGCGGCAGCTGATCAAACATCTGGGCGGTGGCCCGGTGACCGTGCTCGGTTCGTCGATGGGCGGCTCGGCCGCGATCGAGCTGATCGCCAAGCACCCGAGGCTGATCCATCGCCTGATCCTCAACGACATCGGACCGCAGATGCCCGTCAGCCGGCGTCGCCGCCGTGCCCAGACGCTCGCGCGCCATTACGTGTTTCGCGACCCCGCCGACATGCTGCGCCGGGTCGGCGCCTCGCAGAAGAACGATGGGCCGGTCGGCGACGACATCCGCTTCAATCTGACCTTCCACCAGACGCGCTGGTCGGACGAAGAGGGCGGCCGCATCTACCGCCACGATGTCCGCGCGCTGCAGGCTTACCGGGCCAGCGCGCGCAGCAGCCTCGAGCAGTGGGCGCAATGGCGCAAGGTGCACTGCCCGCTGCTGCTGATCCATGGTCTGCAGTCCGATGCATTGCTCCCGGCCACGATCGAGCGCATGTCGCGCGGCAAGCAGGTGACGGTGATGCACCTGCCCGACACCGGCCATGCGCCGCTGCTGGCCGATCGACACCAGATCGCCTTCATCCGGGAGTGGCTCGACGGCGGCCACCCACCGGGCGCCGAATGGACCGTGCTTCATGCGCCTTCGCGCGAGCGGCACATCAGCACCCCGATCCGCTTTGCGCCACACAGCGCGCTGCGATGAACATGCCGCCGACGCTGCCCGCCGCTGCTGTCTCAGCATCGCGGCCGCTCGCGTTCGTGCGCCACGGCGCGACGCAGCCCAATCTCGATGGCCTGCGCTGCGGCGGCGATCTGGACCTGCCGATGACCGATCTGGGCCGCACACAGGTTGCCGAGGCCGCACGCCAGATGAGGGCCTCGGGCTGGAGGATTGACCTGATCGTGGCGAGCGACCTGCAACGCACGCGGGACAGCGCGCACATCGTCAGCGAAGTCCTCGGCGGCGTGCCGATCGAGATCGACGCCGCTTGGCGTGAACGTGCGCTGGGTCGGTTGAACCTGCGCCCCATCGCTGAGACCGAGCACGCGCTGCGCGCCGACCACGCGCCTGAGGAGGGCGAATCACGCGCCGTGTTTGCGGCTCGCATCGAACAACAGGTGCAACGTCTGCTGGCGCGCACGCGCGCGCGGTTGCCGCTGCTGGTGGGCAGCAAGGGCGTGGCGCGCGTGCTGCGTGAACTGCTCGACGTCCGCGCCGCGGCGCCGGTCGGCAACGGCGACATGCTGTGCTTCGATCTGACGCCCCTGATCGGCTCGCCCGCGATCGCCGGCCCGCAGCATCACGGCTTGCCTCGAGCGCCGGGTTTGCACAGGTCGCCCATGGAGGTCCTGCCGTGAGGCCGGGGCGCATGACGGCTGCGGGCGCGCCGCGCCGAGCCGCCGGCTTCGCGCGCGGGCCGCATCTCCTGGCGGCGCTGGCCATCGCCGCCCTCGGCGCCGATCTGTGGGCTTGGTGGGTCCCGGCAACCATGCTGGCGCAGTGGCCCCTGCCCCTGTCAGCGCCCGTCCTGTTGCTGGCCGTAGGCTGGATCTGGCTGCGACGCGAGCCCGTGCGGAGCACCGGCGAACGGTCATCTTCAGACGGGCAGACGGCCGCCGCGGCTGCATGGACCGCGGCCGCACCGCAGTCCATGCTGGCGCTGATCGACAAGGACGGGCGCTTCATCGTCGCCAGCCCGTCGGTCGCAGACGCACTGGGGGTCCCGCACGAGGGTCTGGCCGGCCGGGCCGTCGCGGAGCTCGTCGCCGTGACCGACCGGGAAGCCCTGCTCGCCGCGCTGGACAAGGCCTTCGACGGCCAGTCCCAGCGTTTGCGCCTGGCGGTGCTGGGCACTGCAGCGACGCTGCGCACATTGTGTCTGGAACTGCTGCCCCGCCGCGATGCGGCAGCGGGCGTGCCCATGATCGAAATGGCCGCGTTCGACATCAGCGACGACCAACGCGAGTTCGAGGCCGTGCAGCGCTCGGAGCGGCGGCTGCGCACGATCATGGACCAGATCCCGGTGACGGTTTCGTACATCGACGCGGAATACCGCTACCGCTATATCAACCGCGCGCAGGAACATTGGCTCGGCGCCACGGACGAACAGGTGTCGGGCCGCAAGGTGGCCGAGGTGGTCGACGCCGCGGTGTGGGCCAACATCGAGCCGAACCTGCGCGCCGCCATGGAAGGCGCTCAGGTGCCGCTCGAGCGCCAGCGCACCGATCGCCAGGGCAACCCGGTCTGGCACTCGGGTCGCCACGTGCCCGACATCAACGATCGCGGCGAGGTGGTCGGCACCTACACGGTGTTCTTCGACATCACGGAGCGCGCGCTCGCCGAACAGGCCCTTCGCAACAGCGAGCAGGAGTTGCGCTCGGCCAAGGCGGCGGCCGAGTACGCGAGCAAGGCGAAGTCCGAGTTCCTGGCCAACATGAGCCACGAAATCCGCACGCCGATGAACGGCGTTCTGGGTCTGACCGAATTGCTGCTCGAAACACCGCTGTCCGACGATCAGCGGCCGTTGGTGGAGACGGTCCGTACCTCGGGAGAGGCCCTGCTGTCGATCATCAACGACATCCTCGACTTCTCCAAGATCGAAGCCGGCAAGCTCGAGATCGAGGCGATCGATTTCGACCTGTTCCAGGCGGTCGAGGACGTGGTTCAGATGCTGGCGCTGCGGGCGCACACCAAGAACCTCGAACTGGCCTGCCGTTTCGACGACGCCCTGCCCACAGCCGTCAGGGGCGACCCCTACCGCCTGCGTCAGGTGTTGACCAACCTGCTGGGTAACGCGCTGAAGTTCACCCACCAGGGCGAGGTGCTGCTCGAGGTGTCCCGCGACGAGTCGCGCGGCATCCTGTTCAGCGTTCACGACACCGGCATCGGCATGTCGGAGGAAGCGTTGAAACGCGTCTTCACGCCGTTCGCGCAAGCAGACGGCTCGACCACGCGCCGATTCGGTGGAACGGGCCTGGGCCTGGCGATCTGCCGCCACTTGGTGGACCTGATGGGCGGCGAGATCGGCGCCAGCAGCGCCGAGCAGCGGGGCTCGACCTTCTGGTTCACGCTGCCGCTGGCCCTGGCGAGCAACTTGCCTCCGGTCGTCTATCCGAAGGAGCTGGCCGGTCGCCGCGCCCTGATCGTCGACGACAACCCGACCAACATCGAGATCCTCGAGCACCACACGCGCGCGGCGGGAATGCACTGCGCCAGCGCGCCCGACGGCATGCGCGCGCTCGAACAACTCAGGCAGGCCGCGCGGGCCAACCTGGACTTCGACCTGGCGATTGTCGACATGAAGATGCCCGGCATGACCGGACTCGACCTCGCCGCCGCGGTGCGTGGCGATCCCCTGCTGTGCAAGTTGCCGATGATCATGGTGACGTCGTTGCATTCGAACGCCGAGTTGTCGCGTGCGCGTGAACTCGGCATGAGTGCCTACCTGTCCAAGCCGGTGCGCCGGCATGAGCTGTTCCGCGCCCTCATGCAGTCGCTGGGTGTTCACGTCGCGCCGGGCGCCGTCAACTCCGCCATGGCGGCCAACCACACACGCCTGCACGCGCGTGTGCTCCTGGCCGAAGACAACAGTGTCAACCAGTTCGTGGCACGCAAGATGTTCAACCTGATGGGCTGCCCGTTCGACATCGTTGCCAACGGGTCGCTCGCACTGGAAGCGGTGCAACGCGGCGGCTACGACATCGTGCTGATGGACTGCCAGATGCCCGTGATGGACGGCTACGCCGCGACGCGATCGATCCGCCAGTGGGAAACCGAGCAGGGCCTGGGACAGCGCGTGCCGATCGTTGCACTCACGGCCAACGCCCTGGTCGGCGACGCCGATCTGTGCCTGGCTGCCGGCATGGACGACCACCTCGCCAAGCCCTACACGCGCGATCAGCTCGTGACGACCATGGCGCGCTGGTTGCCTGCGCACCTGGTCGAACTGACCCATCGCGAACGTGATGACGCGCAGGCGCCGGCCGGCGCCGAGGCGGCAAACCGTCCAGCGCCGGCCGCTCCCGCCGCCAGCCAGAGCGGCGGCGAATCGATCGTGCTCAACCAGCGCGCGCTCGACAACATCCGCGCGCTCGATCCCGACGGCAGCGAGGGTGTGCTGGCCGAGGCGATCGGCATCTATCTGGACGAGACCCCGGCCCAGCTGAGCGCGCTCAGCACAGCGGCAGCGGCCGGCGACATGCCCGAGGTCGCGCGCCTGGCGCACGCACTCAAGTCCGCCAGCAACAACCTGGGGGCCAGCCAGATGGGCGAGCTGTGTCGCAAGCTGGAGCAGCTCGGCAAGTCGGCCGCCGTCGACGACGTGCGGTCCCTGCTGCCCGCACTGCACGCGCATTCCCGCGCCGTCAGGCCGCTGCTGCTGGACGAGATCAAAGTCAGCGCATGAGCACAACGCATCGCATCCTTGTGGTCGACGACGACACCGGCGCACGGCGCCTGACCCGCGCCACGTTGTCGCGCGCGGGCTTCGACGTCGTCGAGGCAGAAGACGGCCAGAAGGCGATCGACATCGTGCGTTCGGGCATGCCGGACCTGGTTCTGCTGGACGTCAGCATGCCGGTCAAGGATGGCTTCACGGCCTGTGCGGAGCTGCGCACGATGCCAGGCGGCGATGCGGTGCCGGTGATGATGATGACCGGCCTGGATGACGTGCAGTCGATCGACCATGCGTTCCGCGTCGGCGCCACCGACTTCATCACCAAGCCGATCAACTGGCCGATCCTCGCGCACCGCGTACGCTACATGCTGCGTGCCAGCGCGGCGATCAACGCGCTGCACGAGAGCCAGCGCCGCCTGTCCAACGCGCAGCGCATCGGCGACATGGGCGACTGGCTGTGGTCTGTCGCCGACAACCGCATCGTTCCGTCGGATCAGGCCTGGCGCATTCTCGGCCTCGATCCGGCACGCGCGACGCTGACGCGCAACGAGTTGCTGGACTGCGTGCACCTGGAGGACCGCAACCGCGTGCGCGACGCCTTCGACCGCGCGGTCGCCGAGGGCCAAGGCTTCGCGGTGCAGCACCGCGTGGTGCGCCCGGGCGGGGCGGTGCACCACGTGCACCAGCAGATCGAGGTCGTCGAGTGCGACGCGCAAGGCCAAGCCATTGCACTGGTGGGTGCGATCCACGACGTGACCCAGCGCACGGACGCCGAGGAGCAGATCCGCCGACTGGCCTACTACGACACGCTCACCGGGCTGCCCAACCGCCTTCTGTTCCTGCAGCAGCTGCAGACCGCGGTGGGCTGGGCCGAACGCCACGGCCACAAGGTCGCGCTCATGTTCATCGACCTCGACAACTTCAAGCGCGTCAACGATACGATGGGTCATGGCGCCGGCGATGAGCTGTTGCAGGCCGTGAGCGCGCGCCTGGTCAGCTCGATCCGGGTGCTCGATTCGGTCAGTCGCGTCTTGTCCCTCGACGGCGACGGGCCGAGCATCGCGCGCCTGGGCGGCGACGAGTTCACGGTGATGGTCAGCGAAGTCAGCGGCCCCGACGACGCCGCCCATGTCGCCCGTCGACTCGTCGATGCACTGTCCCAACCGGTGGTCGTGCAGGGCACCGAGCTGCATGTCGGCGGCAGCGTGGGCATCGCGCTCTACCCCGACGATGGCGCCGACATCCAGACCTTGCTCAAGAACGCCGACACCGCGATGTACCGCGCCAAGGAATCGCGCAGGGGCAGCTTCCACTTCTACGATCCCTCGATGACCGAGCGCGCGATGCAGCGCCTGGCCACCGAGACACTGTTGCGCCACGCGATCGAGCGCGACGAGCTGGTGCTGCACTATCAACCGCGCGTGGACCTGGCGAGCCTGCGCATCGTCGGCGCCGAGGCGCTGCTGCGCTGGCAGCATCCCGAGCGCGGCCTGGTGGCGCCCGAGGAGTTCATCGATCTGGCCGAGGAATGCAACCTGATCGTGGCGATCGGCGATTGGGTGCTGGGTGCCGCGTGCAAGCAGCTTGCGCAGTGGCGCGATGCCGGTTACGCGCCGATTCCGCTGGCGATCAATCTGGCCGCCAGCCACCTGCGCGAGCCATTGTTGCCGGCGACCGTGGCGCATGTGCTGGCCTACCACGGCCTGCCCGCATCGTTGCTCGAGATCGAGGTCACCGAGTCGGTCATGCTGTCCGACCCCGAGGCCAGCATCCGCAATGCGCTGGCGCTGAGCGAGTTCGGCGTACGGCTCGCGATCGACGATTTCGGCACCGGCTATTCGTCGCTGAACTACCTCAAGCGACTGCCGGTGTCATGCCTGAAGATCGATCAATCGTTCATCCGCGAGATGACCGTCGATGCCGGCAGTGCCGGCATCGTCACCGCGATCATCGCGATGGCACACACGCTGGGTCTGAAGGTGGTCGCCGAAGGCGTCGAGCACGAGGCGCAACTCACGGCACTGCGCGCGCGCGGCTGTGACCAGTCTCAAGGCTTCCTGTTCAGCCGCGCCCTGCCGCCGACCGAGTTCGCGGCGCTTTTCCCCGAGCAGGCAACCTGGGCGAGTGCCGCCGTCCCGCCCAGGGCCGTCGCCAACGCAGCCGCGCGCACGATGTTGTCCTGACCGAGCGGCCGGGCGCTGCTCAAGGCAGGCGAGCGTAGCCCGCGGCCAAGGACTCGAAGTCCTCGCGCGAGCGCTTGGCATCGAATGCGGGGCCGAGTTCGTCAGCCAGGATCGCGGCCACCGGCGCCGCCTGACGCACCGCCTCGTTCGCGTCGAGGAACAGCAGTCGCGATCGGCGCGCGAGGATGTCTTCGACGCTGAGCGCCATTTCGTGGCGTGCGGCAAAGCGCACCATCGCCTCGCTCAGGCCCCCCGCGCCGTCACGCCACAGCCACCGGTCGGCGCCCGGCAAGCCGCGCAGCTGCTCGATCTCTTCGCCGTACAGATGTTCGCCCGGCGGCGCGGTCATCGATACACCCGCACTGGCCGGCGCGCCGACGAGCGGCAGCTTCACCGTCACGCCGCCGACGCGGCGCGGCAAGAGCCCGCGGCCGAAGCAGTGCTCGAGCACATCCTCGGCCATCGCGCGGTAGGTGGTCCACTTGCCGCCGGTCACGGTGACCAGCCCCGAGCGCCCGACCAGCACGGTGTGCTCGCGCGAAATGGCCTTGGTGTTCTCGCCGTCATCGCTGTCATGCTTGACCAGCGGTCGCAGGCCGACCCAGACCGAACGCACGTCGGCGCGCGTCGGCGGCTTCGACAGGTAGCGCCCGGCCTCGCCGAGGATGAAGTCGACCTCGTCCTTGAACGGCGCGGGCTCGCGCACGATGTCCTCGCGCGGCGTGTCGGTGGTGCCGAGAATGGTCTTGCCCTGCCAGGGCACCGCGAAAGCGACGCGGCCGTCGCGCGTCTTGGGCACCAGCAGCGCATGCGTGCCGGGCAGGAACGATCGGTCGACGACCAGGTGCACGCCCTGGCTCGGTGCCACGATGCCCGGCTTCTCGCGCGTGCCGGCATCGCGGTCCATGTTGCGCAGGTCGTCGACCCAGACCCCGGTGGCATTGACGACGCATTTGGCGGCGATGCGCAGCTCGGCACCGCCGATCGCATCGTGCGCAACCACGCCGGCGACCTTGCCGCCGTCGCGCACCAGCGCCGTGACCGGGCAGTGATTGAGCACCACGGCACCCTTGGCTGCCGCCGTACGCGCCAACGCGAGCGCGACGCGCGCATCGTCGAACTGCCCGTCCCAGTACTTGACCCCGCCGACGAGACCCCGCATCTGCACCGTGGGCAGCAACTCGCGCGTGCGCGTGGCGCTGAGGAACTCGGTGTGGCCGAGCCCGCGCGAGCCGGCCAGCGCGTCGTACATCTTCAGCCCGATCCCGTAGAACGGCGCCTCCCACAGGTGGTAGGCCGGCATCACGAAGGCCAGCGGCTGCGCCAAGTGCGGTGCGTTGGCCAGCAGCGTCGCACGCTCGTGCAGCGCCTCGCGCACCAGCGACACGTTGCCCTGCGCGAGATAGCGCACGCCGCCGTGCACGAGCTTGGTCGCGCGTGAGCTGGTGCCCTGGGCGAAGTCCGTCGCCTCGAGCAGCATGACCGAGAAGCCGCGCGCGGCGGCGTCGAGGGCGACACCGCAGCCGGTCGCGCCGCCGCCGATGACGGCGAGGTCGAAGATGCGGGTCGCGCGCGCGCTGTCGATCGCGCGCTGACGGACTTCGACCGCGTTCATCGCGCCGACCTTTCCAAGCAGGCGCCGCGGATCCGGCGCTGCCGGTCCGCCAGCGCCGCCCCCCTGGGGGGGTGCGCCGAAGGCGCTCCGGGGGGGATCATGTGACGACGGACTGCTGCGCGATGCCGGCGTCGACCAGCACATGCTGGCCGGTCATGCCGTCCGAATCATCGGCGGCGAGGAACAACGTCGCGCGCGCCACATGACCCGGGTCGAGCCGGATCTTCAGGCACTGCGCATCGAGGAACTCCTTGTCGGCCGCCGGATCGCGGTGCAGCGTGGTCTGGCGGTCGGTCACGATGGCTCCGGGAACGAGCGCGTTGACGCGGATGTTGCGTGCGCCGAGCTCACGCGCCAGCGTGCGCGTCAGGCCGAGGATGCCGGCCTTGGCGGTGGTGTAGCCCACCAGGTTGGGCCGGCCGCGCATCCAGCTCACCGAACCCATGTTGACCACGCTGCCCCCGCCGGCCTTCTCCATGCCCGGCGCCACCGCCTGGATCGCGAAGAAGTAGTGCTTCAGGTTGAGCGCGAGCCGGTCGTCCCAGAAGGCGCTGGTCACTTCCTCCATCTTGTGGCGATCGTCGCGGCCGGCGTTGTTGACGAGCACGCGGATCGGGCCGAGCTCGGCCACCACCCGCGCGAGCAGCGCCTGGTAGGCCGTCACGTCGCGCACGTCGCAGGCGCCATACCACGGCGCGGGGTGACCGGCGGCGACCACCTCGTCGATCAGAGGCTTGCCCCCGTCGGGCCGGGTGCCGCAGAACGCCACCCTCGAGCGTTGCGCTGCGAACGCGCGCACGAGCTCCGCGCCGATGCCCGAGCTGCCGCCGGAGATGAAGACGACGCGATCTTTCAGGCTGGGGTAGAGGGTGTAGGTCATCGTGTGCCCTTGATCAAAGCAGGGCGAAGTTCGCCGGCAGCCCCGGCACGTCGACACGCAATTGCAACACACAGCCGGCGAGCGGCTCGCGCGCGAGTTCGTCGGCCGGACGGTTCTCGCGCGCGGTGGTGATGTACAGCGTCTTCAAGTCTGCGCCGCCGAAGCACGGCATCGTCGGACAGCGCACAGGCAGCTTGATCTCGTGCACTAGCGCTCCGTCGGGTGCGAATCGCAGCACGCGCGCACCTTCGAACATCGCCACCCAGTAGTGGCCCTGGACATCGACCGCGGCACCATCGGGGCGGCCGCCATAGCCGGCAAGGTTCTGCCCGGCCTGCCTGGGCGGGAACTGCGCGAACACGCGCCGATGGGTGATGTCGCCGTCGCTGGCCTCGAAGTCGAGCGCATAGGTGACATGCGCCTTGGTGTCGGACCAGTACATCGTGCGCGAATCCGGACTCCAGGCCAGGCCGTTGCTCACCGTGATGCCTTCACCGACGCGGTCGAGCGTTCCGTCGGCCCAGCGGTACAGCGCCGCGTTCGGCGGGTCGCGCGGCTCATAGATCGTGCCAACCCAGAAACGACCTTGAGGGTCGGCCTTGCCGTCGTTGAAGCGCTCGTGGGCGGGGTCGTAGGGCGGGTCGGCGAGCAGCGTCACGCGTTCGCCCGTGGCGGAATCGAAGCGCACGAGGCCGCTGCGCAACGCGAGCAGCAGGCCGCCGTCGATCAACGGCGCGCAGCAGGCCACGTCGGTCTCGAACGGCCAGCGTGCGTGCGCTCCCGTGCGCGGGTCGAACCGGTGCAGAGCGTGGCCGGGGATGTCGCACCAGTACAGCACCTGCTCGCTCGGGTGCCACAGCGGCGATTCGCCGAGCACGCTGGGCGCCACCCCGGGCAGCGCAGTGATGTGGCTCAAACCCGACTCACCTCGATCTGCATCCATGCCGCGAGGGTGTCGGCTGCACCCAGCGCCACCAGGCCGTGCGCCATCGGGTCGGCCATCTGGATCGCGTTGCTGACGTGGCTCACCGGCTCGACGCAGAAGTAGTCGCGTGCTGGCGGCGTGAAGACGACGAGGTGGTCGAGCGACGAGGTGATCGACACCGCGAGCGCCTCGTCGCGCACGCGCGCCGCGCCCTGCCAGCCGTCGAAGCAATGGTCGTAGTCGAGGTGACGGACCTCGCCATCGATGCCCTTTTGCGCGACGCGGCGCGTGGGCAGGTGCGTGACCGGATCGCTCTCCCAGCGCCCGCTGCACTCGATGTGCACGCGGCTGCGCGAGCGCTTGGGGAAGTAGGGATGCCAGCCCAGACCCACCGGCTGCGTGCGCGCGTCGATGTTGGTCAACTCCAGGCTCACGCGCAGGTGGCCGGGCGTGAGTTCGAAGCGCTGTAGGAGGTCAAAGGTGAAGGGCCAATGCGCGTCCGTCCGGTGCGTGAGCGCGAGCTCGGCGCTGGCGGCGTCGGCATGCGTGACGCGCCACGCCTCTCTCCAGGCCGTGCCGTGCAGTGAATGCGGGTACCCCTCCTCGAAGTTGGGCGCCGTCGTGTGGTCGCGGCCCTGCCAGCGAAAGTGACGGTATCCCAGGCGATTCGAATACGGCGCCAGAGCGAAGCAGCCCGATGCGCGCGGGCCCGGCAGGGACGCGGGCTCGGTGCTTCGCAGCACGGGCGTGTCGCCGAGCCACAGGCCGGCGACCGACGCGCCGAGATCGGGTCGCAACGCCAGGCGCAGCTCGCCTGCCTGCAGAACAACGGCGTCGGTGGTGGTCGTCATGGGATCCCCTGGGCGCAGGAGGCGCGCCGTTGCTCGCGCATCGTACGACCCGGCCTCACCAGCCCGCGGGCAGCACCTCGGCGAGGGCCACCACGCGCCCCTCATCGATGCTCTTGTGGGCGGCCAGGCCCGTGGCCACCGCGCGCAGGCCCTCTTCGAGCGGGATCTCCGGCGCCATGCCGCGACGCACCGCGTCGGCGAACTTCTGGTGCTCGACATAACTCGCGCCGAAATGCTGGCCAAGGTATTTGATGTTGGTGTCGCGCACCTGGCGCACCGCGACGCCGCGCCCGGTGCCCGAGGGCTGGCCCCAGACCTCGCGGCGGCCCCAGTCCTCGCGCCGGCCGTAACGCAGCACGCCCGAGGGCAGCAGCGATTCGAGCTTGCCTTCGGCACCGACGATCGTCACGTGTTCGTTGTCGATCGAGTTCTCGGCGAACATGCACAGGTCCAGCGACGCGCGCGCGCCCGAGGGGTACTCGACGATGACATAAGCGCTGTCGAGGATGTCGGGCGTCCTGCCGTCGTACCTCTCGTCGAGGTGGTTCACGCGCTGCCCGCCCGAGGCGAACACGCGCGCGGGCTTCTCCTTGAGGATCAGGTCCATCAGGTTGAAGTAGTGACAGCACTTCTCGACCAGCGTGCCGCCGGTGTTGGCAGAAAAACGGTTCCAGTTGCCGACCTTGGGATAAAACGGCTCGCGGTGCTCGCGGATCGCCACCTGCTGGATCGCACCCACGCCGCCTGAATGTGCGATGCGGATCATCTCCGCGACCGGCGGCATGTAGCGGTACTCCTGCGCCACCCAGACGATGCCCTTGCGGCCCTTGGCCCGCTCGATCATCTCGATGCCGTCGGCCACTTTCGTCACGAGCGGCTTCTCGACCAGGATGTGCAGGTCGGTCGCGAGCGCATCGCGCATCATCTGGATGTGCGTGTGGTTCGGGCTCGCGATCACGAGCGCGTCGCACAGGCCGCTGCCGAGCAGATCGCGGTGGTCCTCGAACAGCTGCACCTTGCCTTCGACGATTTCAGCCGCCTGCTCGCGGCTCGCGGCCGACGGATCGGCGATCGCAGTCACTGCGGTGCCGCCGAGCGCGCGCAGGTTCTCGATGTGCTCGCGACCCATGCTGCCGCAGCCGATGATGCCGTAGCGGATCTTGTTCATCCCTTGAGACCTCCCTGCGTCAGGCCGCCGACCACGCGCTCCTGGAACACCGCGATCAGCACCGCGATCGGAACGATGGCCACGATCAGCGCGGCCGAGATGATCGGCCACGGGAATGTGAACTCCCCCTGGTACAGCGTGATGCCCACCGGCAGCGTGCGGAAGTTCGGATTGCTGTTCAGGCTCAGCGCGAGCAGAAACTCGTCCCACGAATTGACGAAAGCCAGGATTCCCGCGGTGAACACACCCGGCGCGGCCAGCGGCACGACAACCCTGACCAGCGCACCCATGCGCGTGCAACCGTCGATCATCGCGGCGTTCTCCAGATCCTTGGGAATGCTCTGGAAGAAGCTCACCAGCACCAGCGTGCAGACCGGCAGGTTCAGCACGATGTAGGGCAGCACCAGCGCGGTGTAGCTGTTGAGCAGGCCGAAGGTGCGCATCGTCTCGAAGATCGGCACCAGCAGAGTGACCAGCGGGAACATGCTCGAAGCGACGATGCAGGTCAGGATCAGTTGCCGGCGCTTCAAGTTCAGGCGCGCGATCGCGTAGGCCGCGAGCGCCGACACGAGCAGGGAGAACACGGTGGCCGACAGTGCCACCGCCAGGCTGTTGCCCAGGTACTTGAGCAGCGGCTGGTCGGTGAAGGCCTGCACGTAGTTGGCCAGCGTGGGGTGGTGCGGCCAGTAGGTGATGGGCTTGCTCACCAGCTCGCCCTCGGTCTTCAGCGAGGTGAGCAGGATCCACACGGCGGGGAAGAAGCCGTTGACCACCACGAGCCCCGCGGCGATCAGGCGCAGGCCCTTGCTATCGAAGATCGATTTCATCGCGGTGCGTCCCTCAGGCGTTCCTGCCAATGCGCTTCAGGTAGAAGGCCGTGACGACGAGCGACAGCACGAACATGCACACCGCCAGCGTCGAGCCGTAGCCGACGTCGAGGTAGTCGATCGTCGTCTTGTGGATCAGCATCGCCAGCGTCTCGGT
>Ga0209797_10000226_pt1 | contig 26791 bp, 25 predicted proteins | sample DOMMetBare3Fresh_2_FD_187472 | JGI IMG/M metagenome (GOLD analysis project Ga0209797, IMG submission 187472) | Wetland sediment microbial communities from St. Louis River estuary, USA, under dissolved organic matter induced mercury methylation -... | ecosystem: Environmental > Aquatic >... | reverse complement strand
ATGCACAGTTTAAAAGATTGCTTGGCGATGGAAGTCATATCGGTTGCAACTTTCAATATGCAGTACAAGAAGTTCCCAACGGACTGGCACAGGCTTTTGTAATTGGCGAATCTTTTATCGGTAATGATAAAGTGGCACTGATATTGGGAGACAATATTTTTTATAGCGCAGGTTTTTCTGCTCTGCTTGCATCGTTAGCTGATATCGAAGGCGGTTGTGTGTTTGCTTATCATGTTTCAGATCCTGAGAGGTATGGCGTAGTCGAGTTTGATGAAAATAATATGGCTATTTCAATTGAAGAAAAGCCAAAGCAACCAAAATCAAATTATGCCGTACCAGGTTTATATTTTTATGATAACTCTGTAATAAGCATTGCAAAAAATTTAAAACCATCACCACGGGGTGAATATGAGATCACTGATGTAAATAAAATTTACCTGGAGAAAAATAAATTAAAAGTGGCTATTATGGATCGTGGTACGGCGTGGCTTGATACAGGTACGTTCGACTCACTTAGTGATGCAAGTGAATTTGTAAGAGTAATTGAAAAAAGACAAGGAAACAAAATAGGCTGCATTGAAGAAGTGGCTTATCGTATGGGGTTCATATCAAAAGAAAAATTAGCTGAAATAGCAGAGCCATTGAAAAAAAGCGGTTATGGAAATTACCTGCTTGGGCTTGTAGAAAAAAAATAACAATCATGATCAACAGCAGTACAAAAATCCTGGTAACAGGCGGAGCCGGGTTTATCGGAAGCTCTTTAGCAGAATATTTATTGAATAAAACAGAAGCAGAAGTAGTAGTCGTTGATAATTATTTGACCGGCAGGCAACAGAATCTTCCTGTATCAGATAAATTTCGTTTTATAAAAGCGGATGCGAACGACTTTAATGATATCGCTTCTATTTTTCAAACTTTCGGATTCGATTATGTATTTCATTATGCTGCTGTTGTTGGTGTAAAACGTACACTTGAAAATCCTGTGATGGTGCTTGATGACCTGCAGGGTATTCGCAACGTACTCAAGCTTTGTAAGAACACAGGTGTAAAAAGAGTTTTCTATGCATCTTCTTCAGAAGTATATGGTGAGCCGGTGCATTTACCACAGCATGAACATAACACTCCATTGAATTCCCGTTTGCCTTATGCAGTCGTAAAAAATGCCGGTGAATCTTTTTGCCGCTCTTATTTCCAGGAGTTTGGTTTGGAATATACCATCTTCCGGTTCTTTAATACTTACGGGCCAAAGCAAAGTCCCGACTTTGTTGTATCAAGATTCATTAATGCAGCATTGGAAGATAAGCCAATGACAATTTACGGTGATGGACAACAAACAAGGACATTTTGTTATATCGATGATCACCTGGATGCAACTGTAAGTTGTTTGCTTAATAAAATGTATATCGATGATGTAGTGAATATTGGTAATGACCAGGAAATATCCGTATTGGAACTTGCACGGATTATTAAAAAGATCACTAATTCAAATTCAGAGATCGTTCATTTGCCTGCATTACCCGAAGGCGATATGACGAGAAGGCAACCCGATATAAATAAAATGGTATGTCTTTTGAATCGTCCATTTATCTCACTTGAAGACGGATTGAAAAAAATACTTGACGCAAGAAAAAAATAAAATGAGTAAAACAGCATTAATAACCGGGGTAACCGGCCAGGATGGAGCATATCTTTCAGCGCTGTTGTTAAAGAAAGGATATGTTGTGCATGGTATAAAAAGAAGAGCATCTCTTTTTAACACTGATCGTATCGATCATCTTTACCAGGACCCGCATGTTTCAAGCAGAAATTTTATTTTGCATTACGGCGATCTTACTGACAGCACAAATCTTATTCGCATCATCCAGGAAACACAGCCAGATGAAATTTATAACCTCGGCGCAATGAGTCATGTGAAAGTAAGTTTTGATACACCTGAATACACTGCCAATGCAGATGGCATTGGTACACTTCGTATTTTAGAAGCAGTTCGTTTGTTAGGTCTTACTAAAAAAACAAAAATTTACCAGGCATCCACTTCGGAATTGTATGGATTGGTACAGGAAATCCCACAGACAGAAAAAACACCGTTCTATCCCCGTTCGCCTTATGGTGTTGCTAAATTATATGCCTACTGGATGATCGTTAATTATCGTGAAGCATATAGCATGTTTGCATGCAACGGAATATTATTTAACCATGAAAGCCCTTTGCGTGGCGAAACTTTTGTAACAAGAAAGATCACAAGAGCTGCTGCGCAAATTGCATTGGGAATGACGGATAAATTATATGTTGGTAATCTTGATGCAAGCCGTGACTGGGGACACGCAAAAGATTATGTGGAAGCAATGTGGATGATGCTGCAACAAGACGAACCCGAAGATTTTGTGATTGCAACGGGCATTACAACAAAAGTTCGTGAATTCATACGCATGTCTTTTGCAGAGCTTGGCGCAGAGCTTGAATTCAAAGGAACCGGGAAAAATGAAATAGGATATATCAAATCATGTGATGATAATTTCAGCTTCAAGCCGGGACAGGAAGTTGTAGCTGTGGACCCAAATTATTTTCGCCCCACAGAAGTTGATCTTCTAATAGGCGATGCTACAAAAGCAAAAGAAAAGCTCGGCTGGCAACCAAAATATACTTTACCTGAAATGGTGAAAGAAATGGTGGCTTATGATCTTGAACTCTTCCGCAAGCATAAAACATTACTCGAAGCAGGGTTTCATGTTTTGCCCGTATTAAAATAGAATTAAGATTGCGGCAAACATCACGTTGTAATTTTTTCAATGGATAAAAGCAGTAAAATATATATTGCCGGCCATCGCGGCATGGTAGGCAGCGCCATTCACCGGCGTTTAAAAAAAGAAGGGTTTGAAAATTTTGTTTTCAGAACTTCTGAAGAACTTGACCTGAGGGACCAGCAAGCCGTAGCTGATTTTTTTGCTAAAGAAAAACCGGATTATGTTTTCCTTGCTGCCGCAAAAGTTGGGGGCATTTTTGCAAACAATACTTATCGTGCAGAATTTTTGTATGATAACCTGATGATCCAATCCAATGTAATTGAGAATTCATACAGGCAGGGAGTGAAAAAATTATTGTTCCTTGGTTCATCATGTATTTATCCAAAACTGGCGCCGCAACCTTTAAAAGAAGATTATTTACTTACCGGTTTACTCGAGCATACTAATGAGCCTTATGCTATCGCCAAAATTGCAGGTATAAAAATGTGTGATGCATATCGCAGTCAGTACGGTTGCAATTTTATTTCAGTGATGCCTACAAATCTTTATGGCCCGAATGATAACTATGATCTGAAAAATTCACATGTATTGCCAGCATTGCTTAGAAAATTTCATGAAGCAAAAATTAATGAACAGGCAGAAGTGACTGTTTGGGGAACTGGTAACCCACGTCGTGAATTTTTACATGCCGATGATATGGCCGATGCTTGTGTATTCCTGATGAAAAATTATAATGAAGCAGGACTAATAAATATTGGAGTTGGTGAAGATCTTAGTATTAAAGAATTGGCTGAAATGATAAAGGAGATCACGGGTTACAAAGGCAATATTGTTTTTGATTCGTCAAATCCAGATGGTACTCCAAGAAAATTAATGGATGTTACAAAACTCTCTTCTTTCGGATGGAAAGCATCGATACAATTAAAAGAAGGAATTACACAGGTGTACAAAGAGAAATTTCTTTCAGTTATAGAAAACTAAAATGTTCATACACATTTTTAAGTTGATGAGTCAATTAAAAAGTAAAATAGAAAAACTAAAGTCCGGCCTCTTCTCCGTTGCGGGGACGAGGTCGGGAGGAGGGGCTTATGTCATTTGAAGTTTTTATAGAACCCGGTCGTGCCGAACGCAACTACTGGAAAGATCTTTGGCGCTACCGTGAATTATTTTACATATTAAGCTGGCGGGATATCAAAGTAAGGTATAAGCAAACTGTCGTTGGTGTTGTATGGAGTGTATTGCGTCCGTTGCTTACCATGATGATATTTACTTTTATATTTAGGCGTGTTGCAAATTTTGAACCGCCACCTGGAGTGGAATATGCTGTACTTGTATTTGCCGGACTTTTACCCTGGCAGTTTTTTGCTGCGGGGTTGACAGAGGCAAGTAATAGTTTAATAGGAAATGAAAGGCTGATCTCAAAAGTTTATTTTCCAAGAATGATCATTCCTGCTGCATCAGTTATCACCAGTCTGGTTGATTTCTTTATTTCACTCTGTTTAATGTTTGGGTTGATGATATGGTATGGTACTGTTCCTTCCATTAATCTTATTTTGCTTCCATTATTTATTATAATGGCATTTTTTGCAAGCTTTGGTGTTGGACTTTGGCTTACCGCTCTTAATGTCAAGTACCGCGACTTCAAACATGTGGTTCCTTTCCTTGTTCAGATAGGTTTATATATATCGCCGGTTGGATTCCTTTCAATAAAAGCTGCCGAGATTATTCCTGAAAAATTCCGCTTGCTTTATTATCTCAATCCAATGGCTGGAGTGATCGATGGTTTTCGCTGGTGTTTCTTTGGAGATAAAACTCCTATCTATTGGAACGGTATGTTTGTCTCTTTAGCAGTAGTAATTATTTTCCTGTTGATCGGCATCCGAACTTTCAGAAAAATGGAAAAAAGTTTTGCTGATCTGATATAGGCTAAGGTTGAGATTGAGGTTAAGAGGCGGAACTCAATCTCAATCTTAACCTCAAACTTCATCTTAACCTTAATCTTAAGACACTTGAAATTTGCCATCATCGGGTGCGGAAATATTGGAAAGCGTCATGCTGAACAAATACAGGCAGTCGGTGAATTAGTTGCAGTTTGTGACATAGTAAAGTCAAAAGCTGAAGAGCTTGGTAAAAAATACAATGCAGAAATTTTTTCTTCCATTGAAGGATTGTTTGCTAATAAAAAAGGAATTGACGTTGCTGTTATTTGCACGCCAAATGGTTTGCATGTAAAACACTCAATAATTTCTTTGCATGCAGGCTGTCACGTATTGTGTGAGAAGCCGATGGCAATAAATTCCAAGGATTGCCTTTTGATGATAGAAGAAGCAAAGAAAGCAGGCAAACATCTTTTTGTTGTAAAACAAAATCGTTTTAATCCTCCTGTTGTTGCCGTAAAAAAATTGCTTGATGAGAAAAAACTTGGTAGCATTTACAGTTTGCAATTGAATTGTTTTTGGAATCGGGATGCGGGGTACTATGAAAATTCATGGAAAGGAACGATGGAACTGGATGGCGGCACCTTGTTCACCCAATTCAGCCATTTCATCGATCTTCTTTATTGGATGTTTGGCGAAGTAAAACAAGTGAAGGCCTTTAAAAAGAATTTTGCCCATAAGAATATTATTGAGTTTGAAGACACCGGAGTCGTTATTCTTGAATTTGAAAACGGGATTATGGGAACTATAAACTATACCGTGAACAGTTTTCAAAAAAACATGGAAGGCTCACTCACAATTTTTGGAGAAAAAGGAACAGTGAAAATTGGCGGACAATATTTAAATGAATTGGAATACCAGCAAATACAAGATTATGTTATCCCTGCTTTGCCTGCCGGCAATACTGCAAATGAATATGGATTTTACCAGGGCTCGATGAGTAATCATGATAAGGTTTATACCAACCTTATTGATGTAATTAATAACAATGCACAAATGGCAGCAAGCAGTCATGATGGTTTAAAGACAGTTGAGATCATTGAAAAAATTTATGCAGCCGCTGAGGATTTACAATGAGCAAGCCCATTATTAAACATAGTGAAATAAGAGATGTACAGTTCGGGGAAAATGTAACTGTTATAGAACCGGTAAATCTTTATGAATGCAAGATCGGCGATAACAGTTTTGTTGGTCCCTTTGTAGAAATACAAAAAGGAGTGGAGATCGGCAGCAATTGTAAAGTTCAATCGCATAGTTTTATTTGTGAGCTTGTTATTATCGGCAACAATTGTTTCATAGGTCATGGAGTGATGTTTATAAATGATACAATGAAAACAGGTCCCGCTAATGGCGACAGATCAAAATGGCAAAAAACAATTATCGGGGATAATGTATCTATCGGCTCCAATGCGACAATACTTCCTGTAGAAATATGCAACAATGCGATCATTGGTGCAGGAGCTGTTGTAACAAAAAGCATCACTCAGCCCGGAGTGTATGCAGGAAACCCGGCAAAAAAAATAACGGATATATAAATGAAGAAGCTCCTTGTAAAATTGTACAACTTAATTCCTTTCAAAAAGCAGGGGTTTCAATTTATAAAACTATTCTGGACACCACCACATTCAATTTATAAGCATCTTCATTTTACAGGAGTGATAAAGGTTAAGGTTGATGAAACTGCTTCTTTCAACATGCAGCACTTTGGAATGGAGATCGAAAATGATTTTTTCTGGAAGGGATTGAATGGAGGTTGGGAAAAAATATCCATGCAGTATTGGATACAATTATGCCGCAAAGCAAAAGTCGTCGCTGATATAGGGGCCAATACGGGTGTTTATTCATTGGTTGCAAAGGCCATCAATCCTTCAACTAAAGTATATGCATTCGAACCGCTGAAACAAATGTTTCGAAAACTTACTCTTAATAATGATCTCAACAAGTATGATATAGCCTGTATTGAGAAGGCGGCATCTGATAAAAATGGTATTGCCATCATTTATGAAACAGGCGGAGATCACATAGCAGCAGCTTCATTAAATGCAGAAACCAGGCAGTATGGAAATCTTGATGTGGAAACCGAGATCGAAGCGGTAACACTTGATTCATTCATTCAAAAAAATAATGTCGGAAAAATCGATCTCATAAAGATCGATGTTGAATGTCATGAACCTAATGTACTGGAAGGTTATAAGCAATACCTGCAAATTCATCGCCCTGATTTTTTAATTGAAGTGCTTACTGATGATGTTGGAGAAAAATTGCAGCAATTGTTTACCGGCTTGAACTATTATTATTTTAATATCGATGATAAGCAGGGAAAGATCAGGCAAACAGATACAATAATAAAAAGCGATTATTTCAATTACCTTGTTTGTACAGAGGAATCAGCAAAGCAACTCAAACTTATTTAAGAAAAAAATAGAAAGTAAAACAAACCACATAGGCACATAGAACACAATAGAAGGATACACATAGAAAATCTATATGAAACCTATGTTCCTATGTTTCTATGTGGTGAAGAAAATAAATAAAGCTAAACGACATACGGCGCTGTGTTCGCTGTGGTTAAATAATAATATGTCTGAAACAGTAATCAAAGCAGAAGGGCTCGGAAAAAAATATATAATTGGCCACCAGGGCACAAGAGGCTATAAAACTTTTCGAGAGCAAGTGCTGCATCATGTTCATAATTTTTATTCACGTACAAAAAAACTGATCAGCGGGCAGGAAGTGCTTGAAGGAGATGAGACAGAAGAGTTTTGGGCTTTAAAAGACCTGAATTTTGAAATTCAAAAAGGAGATCGTGTCGGCATCATTGGAAAAAACGGCGCCGGCAAAAGCACTTTATTAAAAGTATTGAGCCGGATCACTGAGCCGACAACCGGGAAAGTTTTTATAAAAGGTCGTGTTGCAAGTTTGCTGGAAGTTGGCACAGGTTTTCATCCTGAACTTACAGGAAGGGAAAATATTTTTCTGAACGGGGCCATCATGGGCATGGGCCGTGCCGAGATCAAAAGGAAGTTTGATGAGATAGTAGATTTTTCCGGCGTTGAAAAGTTTTTAGATACACCGGTAAAAAGATACAGCAGTGGCATGTATGTACGTTTGGCATTTTCGGTAGCAGCGCATTTAGAGCCTGAAATTCTTGTAGTGGATGAAGTGCTTGCAGTTGGTGACGCCGAATTTCAGAAAAAATGTTTGGGCAAAATGCAGGATGTAAGCAACAGTGAAGGAAGAACAGTTTTATTTGTAAGTCATAACCTGATGGCATTATCGAGTCTTTGCAATAAAGGGATCTATTTAAAAAACGGACAAGTAAGATCGCAGGGAGAAATAGAAGATACACTTTCACAATATACAAGAGAAGGCAGTGATCTGCTGACAACAGAATGGAAAGGAAATACGGGCGATGAATATGTAAAGATCTATCACACAAAAGTTTTTTGTGCTGATTCCACCGATGGGTTTTTCACACATAAAAATATTGTCATCGAAATTGAAGGTGAGATATTGAAATCTGTTTACGGGTTGATAATGGGTTTCTGGTTGTATTCGCAGTTTGATTATCAACTGGCATATTCATTGTTTGATGATACTGATCCTTCGGTTGATATTAAAACGCAACAACCGGGAAAATTTATAAAACGGTTTGTAATTCCTGCCAATACATTGGCGCATGGCAGTTATCGTATTCAGTTTGATTTTGGGATTCATAACCTGAAACTGATCGTGCAGAATAAAGAATGTGACCTTGAATTTTCTGTAGAAAATATTGCCGGACTTGGCCGCAAGTATTTGATCGATCAAAAAGGATTCAGAAGTTTATTCAGACCGGATTGGTCGCAGGAAAAATTTTAAAAAAAAACAATTTCACCACATAGGATCATAGGAACATAGGTACACATAGGTATTCTATGTGTTGTTCTCCTATTGTGTTCTATGTGCCTATGTGGTGAAGAGAATAGTACAGCGAAAATTAGATCTCAATTTCCGTAACATGAGAATAGGATTGGTTTTGTTTGGCCATTTAAGGAGCTTTCGTTCTACACATGATTCTTATAAACAATTTCTAAAAACACTTCAGCAGTCAGGTGATGTTGATGTGTTTTGCCATACATGGGATATTGAAGAATCAGTGACAACATCATGGTGGAAGGAAAATAAACCAGGTGATATTCCACCGGCGACGGTAAGTGCAACTGAGATCGAAGAAAAGTACAGGCCGGTTCGTTTTAGTATTGAACCTTCACGCCAATTTGATGATGCAGGATTCAATATAAAGTCTGCCATACCAATTGGCGGTATTCTTTCCATGCTTCATTCGCAACAGCAGGCATTTAAATTATTAGAACAACACAGCAGGGAAAATAATATAATCTATGATGTTGTCATCAAATCCCGTTATGACCTGTTGTATGAAATAGCCCCGCCATTTTCCAATGCGATCAATGATTGCATAACAAATAACTGTCTCTATCTGCCTGCATCTAACCCTTATGAGTTAGGAGGATCGTTCAGTGATGTATTTGTTCTGGGTCCAATGAAACTGGTAACGGAGTATTTTGGGTTTGCTAAAGATTTTAAAACTGCTGCGGAGAGTTACCGGCAAAAAGGGTATAAAGAATTTCTTCCGGAGCTTTGCCTTACATTATATCTTTTCGAAAAGAAAATAGCCATCCGGGAATTGACCGGTCTTCGCATTCATATACTTCGCATGAACGGCGATAAATTCCAGATCAATTCAGATGTGAATTTTCCGGGTAACAGGCCTTTATGTTTTTTTCATGAGACAATTGAAGCAAACAAACGAATACTTCCTGATCACAATCTTATCATTAAAAATAATTCGGAAAAATTAACGAGCAAGTATATGAGTTGGGTGAATAAGGATGCCAATACAGAAACCCTGCATGAATATGCTGACCTTTATAATGGGAAATGGATCAGCATATCAAAGATCAGGGAGCTGGCAGCAAAAGGAAAAGACAACCCGGTCTTCAGGTCAAATGTGATGAAGAATTTTTTTGAAGAAACAATAAGAAATGCAAAATACGGACAGGTTAAAAAACTCATCCTTGCATCTGCACTTACAGCATCAAGCGGCTATGGGTTTTTCTTTTTTCGTGTATTAGGAAACATTCAAAATAAAACAATTAGAAAATGAATACTGTAAAAAAAATTATTAGAAGATTATCTGGTTCGGAAAACCAAAAAAAAGGCGAGCCATATCAATTCATAAGTTGGCTTCGGTTTGCCAATGCGGGAATGCTCGATAATGGGAATATTTATTGTTTTGAATATGCAATCAAAAACCTCCCGTCTAATAATCCGGTAATTGAAATTGGGTCATTTTGTGGTTTATCTACGAACCTGATCTCTTTTTATCTCCAAAAATTTTCCAAAACAAATAAACTTATTACTTGTGATAAATGGATATTTGAGGGAGCAGAGAATCCTGACGGAAAATTAGAAGGAAGCGAATTAAAAAACAAAGAGTATAAGGATTTTGTAAAAGATACTTATATCCGGAACATTTCGTTTTTTAGTAAGCACAATCTTCCATATACTTTTGAACAATTTTCTGACGAATTGTTTGAGTTGTGGGAAAATAAAAAAGTTGAGACCGATGTTTTAGGAAGAACAGTTCAACTTGGAGGGCCGATCAGTTTTGCCTATATCGATGGGAATCACGAATATGATTTTGCTAAAAAAGATTTTGAACATGTAGATAAATTTCTCGAACCCGGGGGCTTTATTCTCTTTGATGATTCCGCGGATGATTCAAATTGGGATGTAAAAAAGGTAGTCAGGGAAGTGCAAGAAACTGGCCGTTATGAACTAATAGTAAAGAACCCGAATTATCTTTTCAAAAAGATAAAATAAAAATTATTTGAATGAGCTTTGATACGCCTATTTTATTTCTTGTTTTTAACCGGCCCGAAACAACCCGGCAGGTATTTCAAAGAATAAAAGAGATACAGCCTGCAAAACTTTTTATTGCAGCCGATGGACCAAGACCGGGAAAAGAAGGTGAACGAGAAAAATGTGACGAGGTAAAAGAAATTATTTTAAAAGAAATTGATTGGCCTTGTGACCTAAAAACTCTTTTTCGTGATTCCAATCTTGGTTGCGGCCATGCTGTTAGCGGCGCTATCACATGGTTTTTTGAAAATGCGGAAGAAGGAATAATTCTTGAGGATGATACATTGCCTGATCTGAGTTTTTTCTTTTTTTGTAAAGAACTCCTGGAGAAATACCGGAATGATACGAACATAAAAATGATAGCAGGAAATAATTTTCAGAACGGAAAATTGAGGGGTGATGGCAGCTATTATTTTTCAGCATATAGTCATATATGGGGATGGGCTTCCTGGCGACGTACATGGAAAGAGTATGATTTTGCATTAAGCGATTTAAACAAAATAAAAGTTTCAAATATTCTTGATAGATATTTTTCTGATAAGAAAGTTAAGAATCACTGGCTTGCAATTTTTCATCATTTGCGATCTGGGAAGTTTGATACATGGGACCTTCAGTTGCTGTATTGTATTTTGGAGAAAAATGGTAAGACAATCATTCCTAAAGTGAATTTAGTTACCAATATCGGGTTTGGTATGGATGCTACTCATACTGCAAATAAAAGTGATGTGTTATCTGATATACCTTATGCATCACTTGATAAAATTGTTCACCCAACAGATCAAACAATTAATAAAGAAGCCGATGCGTATACATTCTATAATTTTTTTCAACCACAGAGAAATCGTTTTGTTGAACTTCTATCAAGATTAAAGCAAGGCCTCATCCCTTCAAAATAGATTAAAATGAACAGTATTAAGCACCTCTTAAGATCGGTTATAAGAAAAACCGTAGCCCAGGAAATAAAAACGGAAAACGAAAGATCGTTGATGGCTTTAGGTACTTTATTGTGCAATCAACAGCGTTTAGATCAAAACCAGGAAAAAAAACTTTCAGACTACGAATTTAAAATATTTTCTCAGTGGGGTGAAGACGGCATTATCCAATACCTTATTCATAATTTAAAAATTGAAAAAAATATTTTTATTGAGTTTGGCGTAGAGAATTATGAAGAAGCCAATACCCGGTTTTTATTAATGAAAGATAACTGGAGCGGATTAATTATTGACAGCTCACAAAAAAATATTGAATCAATTAAGAATAGTGACCTGTATTGGCGATACGATTTAAAAGCAAAGACAGGATTTATTACAGCAGATAATATTAATGACTTGATAAGACAAGAAAATATTGAAGGCGACATCGGCTTACTTTCAATTGATATAGACGGAAATGATTATTGGGTGTGGGAAAAAATCGAAGTAGTGCAACCAGCAATTGTCATTGTAGAATATAATAGTGTATTCGGAAATACTACTGTAACAGTTCCTTACCACAATGAATTTGAAAGACATAAGCAACATTATAGTGGCTTGTATTGGGGTGCATCACTTGGCGCTTTTGTTTACTTAGCAGAAAAAAAGGGATATGTATTTGTTGGCAGTAATTCTGCTGGTAACAATGCTTTTTTTGTAAAGAAAGAAATATTGGGAAATATGAAAGCAGTGACTGCAGAGCAGGGATATGTGGAATCGAAATTCAGAGATTCAAGAAATAAGGTTGGTGAGCTTGATTTTGCATCAGGGGCTAAACGCTATGAAAAAATAAAGGGAGCAAAAGTGTTTGATGTTGTGCAAAATAAAATGGCAACACTCTAAATAATCAGAGTAATGGATGTAAGCTGCAAAATATGTAATGGTGCAACTAATCATTTTTCGATCAAGAAAGTGTTGAGTAAATACGATGCGAGATACTATCAATGTCCGAAATGTCATTTTATTCAAACTGAAGAACCATATTGGCTGGATGAAGCCTATAACAATGCCATAACAAAACTTGATATCGGTTTAGTTTATAGGAATGAATATTTAGCCCCCGTTATTTCTACACTGGTCAAATTATTTTTTCAACACGGTGCAAAATTTATTGATTATGGCGGTGGCTATGGATTGTTTGTAAGAATGATGCGTGACCGTGGCTTTGATTTTTATCGCCAGGATATTTATTGCGAGAACCTTTTTGCAAAACACTTTGACATAACTGACCTTCCTGTCGGTTCAAAATTTGACATGCTTACTGCTTTCGAAGTTTTTGAACATCTTCCAAACCCTATTCCTGAGGTAGAAAAAATGCTTTCATATTCAGATACAATTTTATTTACTACTGAATTACAGCCGGCTGATCCCGATTCACTGAATAACTGGTGGTACTTCACACCGGAGACAGGACAGCATGTTTCACTTTACAGTCTGCAATCACTTAATAAACTCGCAGAGCGATTTAATTTGCATCTTTTGTCACATAATAACCTGCACTTATTATCAAAAACAAAAAGAAACGGTTTTTTATATAACATGGCCTTTCGGCGAAGCTTTCAAAAAGCCACGAGCTTTTTAAAAAAACGGAGATCTTTTCTATCTGAGGATTTTGATAAAGTAAAAGCAAAGATTGATTAGTTAAGTTCCCATGAAAGTCCTTCTCGACCCTCAAATATTTCTTAGTCAAAAATTCGGCGGCATTTCCAGGCTTTTTGTTGAAGTTTGGAAAAATTCTGTTGATAGTAAAGAAATAAATTTTGAATGTCCACTTTTATATTCCGAAAATTATCATCTTAACGAAAGCGGACTCGAGCCAAAAAATATCTTTAACATCTTTCATAAATTAAATTTCAGAGGGACCGGTCGTATAAAAGATCTGCTGAAAGCATCTTCAATAAGCAAAACAAAAAGGAAATTGAGAGCCCAGCAATTCGATGTTTTTCTTTCTACATACTATCACACTTATTTTTTAGATCAGCTGAACGGGAAACCATTTATACTTACCGTTTACGACATGATACATGAGATATTTCCGGAACACTTTACTTCAGATACAAAAACAATCCCTCAAAAAAAAATACTGATCGAAAAAGCAGATAAGATCATCGCGATCTCTAAGCAAACAAAAAAAGATATACTTAAGTTTTATCCTAATGTTTCCCCTGGGAAGATCGATGTAGTTTATCTTTCTCAAACTATTATCGATAATGGAACTAACATTACTGATTTGCCGGCAAATTTTATTTTGTTCGTTGGCAACCGCGGCGCATATAAAAATTTCAAACTTTTTGTCGAAACAACTGCCCCTTTTTTAAAAGCTGATCCTTCACTTTATATTGTTTGTGCAGGTGGGGGTAGATTATCAGGTAAGGAAATTGAAATGCTTGAGGAATTGAACATAGCGAAACAAGTAATGCAAAGAGATTATAAAGACAGTGAATTGGCTTCCTTTTATAAGTCAGCGAAAGTATTTGTATTCCCTTCAGCTTATGAAGGATTCGGAATTCCTACTCTGGAATCGATGAAATGCGGCTGCCCTGTTATATTAGCCAATAGTAGCTGCTTGCCTGAAGTAGGCGCTGATGCAGTTATGTATTTTGAAAGCGGGAGTAGCTCATCATTGACAAATGCAATTGATAAAGTTTTAAATGATGAGTCATTAAGGCAAGAGCTGATCAAAAAAGGTTTCAGGCAGGTAAATGAATTCTCATGGAAAAAAACTGCTGAAGGATATTTTAACGTAATTAAAAATTTTGCTTGAGTAAAGTTGCATTAATAACAGGCATATCCGGACAGGACGGAGCTTATCTTAGTCGGCTATTATTAAAGGAAGGATATAAGATCATTGGTCTTGTACGCAGTCATAGTGATTCTGACTTAAAAGGGCTTCACTATCTCGGCATCGCTGATAAAATTAAAATTGAAGAATGTGATCTGTCAGATTTTTCACAAGTAATAAAAGTAATTGAGCAATATAAGCCGGATGAAATATATAACCTGGCAGCTCAAAGTTCTGTATCACTTTCATTCAAACAACCAATTGGCACATTCAGCTTCAACACGATTTCTGTTTTCAATTTACTGGAAGCTGTAAAGATGGTAAACAGTAAAATAAAATTTTACCAGGCAAGCAGCAGTGAAATGTTTGGCAGTATAAATCATTTGCCAATAACTGAGGACGCAGAATTTCATCCTAAAAGCCCTTATGCAATTTCAAAAGCAGCTGCTCACTGGATCTGTGTTAACTATAAGGAAAGTTATGGCATGTATGTTTGCTGCGGTATCCTGTTTAATCACGAATCATACTTGCGCAACAAGAATTTTTTTGTAAAAAAGGTTTTGCAGGAAGCAATTGAAATAAAATATAACAAAAGAGATATTCTTGAGGTCGGCAATCTTGATATAAAAAGAGATTTTGGATATGCGCCAAAATTTGTGGAGGCTATGTATTTAATGATGCAGAAAGATAAACCGGCTAATTATCTAATATGTTCTGGCAGTTCAGTTTCACTAAGACATATAGTGTACACCGTTTTTGAGAAATTGAATATTGATAAAAACAGGATCAAAGTATCGGAAGAGTTATATCGTCCTGCTGAAATTGAAGATATTTATGGTAATCCTGAAAAGGCAAAGAAAGAATTGGGATGGCAGTACGATATGTCAATTGAAAACATTATTGATGTTCTGTTGAAAGAGGAGATCGATAATTATAATAAATAGGAACAATTGAAAAACCGCCCAGAATTTATCTAGCACTTCAGGGATATTTCTGGCTAACTGACATATGGATTTCTCGGTAAATTTATTATTTGAAAGCCATTCGTTTTTAATTCGTCTGTTTCATTTTTGTCAGGCGACTCTTTGAAAATTATCACTGACAAGTGGGTGCAAACATTAAAGCCATATTTGCATTCTGTATCCCGGCCGGTGATTTTCTTTTTTACTTTGTGGTAAACTTTTGAACTCTTTTCAATTTTAGCAAATTCCACCCCTGCTTCATAATAGTCATTAAAATGCTTGAATGCTATAGCAGGAAAGTTCAAACCCAATGCTACTTTTTCCATTTCTCTTTTAGACAAAGAATAGATATAGTTCCCAACGGCCTCATAATTCCAAGAATCAGCATGATATGGTTTTTTACCGATTATCTTCTTTATAAAATCTTTTAACGAAAAAAGAAGTTTAGAAACAGGGGGTTTATAGTAGTGCTCGTTGGGCTCTATCAAAATCACAGCTTTTTTCGATACACGGATCATTTCATATAATGCCATATAGGGCCTGGGAAAATGGTGAAATGATTCTTTACATAACGCATAATCAAATTCATTATCAGAAAATTTGATGGCCTCAGCGTTTACACTTTCATAATTTGAAATAAGGCCAATTTGTTTTGCGTATTCTAATGCTTCAACAGAAATATCAGTGGGAAGTACGTTCAGGTGGGGTTGGATTCTTTTCAATTTAATAGAATCAAGACCAAATCTTCCATCTCCTATGGTGATCCATTTGTTGTTCGGATGTAATATTGGAGATAATGACCGATACATCCGGTCATGTCTCCAATAATCTACATTATCTTCTTTAAACCATGATTTTTGGAGTTCAGATAATGTGCCGTTTTCAATTGCATTATGTTTTTCATGGAGTTTGTAACTGAGTTCTTGAAAATTAGTTGTTGGTTTCATAGAATTGAATTTCAAATAGATATTAAAAGTTTAATGAGAATTTTGGATAGTGGGACGCGGATAAGTATTTAAGAAACGATTTTATATGAAATTTATTTTTCTGGAAAGAGGTTAAGTGAATTCAATTTACTAGTCACTAAGAATATTTCCGGCTTTTTCGCCCTGCCGAAATTGAAGAGATCTGCAAGTCCTGAAAAGGGGAAATTGGAATTAAGTTGATAATATGAAATGCCGATCGACGATATTATTGATTATGTTCCTGAAGGAAGAAGTTAAAAATCTTAAACACCAATAATTGAACCGCCTCGAATCCATCCAACACCTCAGGGGCATTGCTGCCTTACTGGTAGTATTTGTCCACTTTCCCACACCTCTTGCCCGTTTCTGCGGCTCTATCGGCGTTGATATTTTCTTTTTTATCAGCGGCTTTATCATTTTTATCAGCATTGATAAAAGTGCTTATTATGATAAGCCATTTACTTTTTTAAAGAAGCGTCTGCTTCGCATCATTCCCCTTTATTTTTTAATTACCACGGCTTTTATTTTAATGAATGTAACGCTTAACAGCTTTCATGCAGAAAGAGAAGCGAACATTCCAGTTGACATGAGCACCTTCACTGTGCTCAAAAGTTTTTTATTTATTCCTATTTCAACCGGTGGTTATTATCATGACCCCCTTGTGTTCCTGGGATGGAGTTTAAATTTCGAAATGCTGTTTTATATTATCACTTTTATTTTTCTTGTCATCTTTAAACGTAACTTCTTTCTCCCACTCGTATTATTATTATTAGCATCAGGAAGTGTATCCTACTTTGTCGGAGATTTTAAGAATGTTTACATTGATTTTATAACCTCCCCATTCCTGATGTATTTTGCCATTGGTCTTTTACTGGGAAAATATCATGAAGTGTTAAGTCAAAAGATATCTTCATTTGTAGAACCTCTGCTTTTCGTAGTACTTTATGTTTTCTTTATTGTGATGATAGCAAAAGATGCCGGGTATATTTATGACGGTATGCCGAGGGAAATGGTCGTTTACAACGGTAAAGTATTTCCAAGAATGATCATTTGGGGTATTCCATCTTTTCTTTTACTGATCTCTTATTTTTCGTTGGCAAACAAATACCAGATAAAGAATAATTTTTTGAATAAGATCGGTGACCGCAGTTATTCAATTTATCTTCTGCAAATATTCTTCATCTACTTTTTATATGAAGTGGGACATAAGTTCGGCAGGTATGAAAAAGCATGGCTTTCATTGGGAATGATCGCAATACTTGTGTGGATATCAGGAATAAGTTATAAATATTTTGAGAAGAGATTTCATAGATAAGAAACCTCACCCCATCTATTCTCCGAATTTCGTAATGTCACCCACCCCCTCTCCTTAAGGAGAGGGGGAGTAGAGTCTTCTAATGTTAAAATGATGAAGGGGAGAGGTTGAATTTATTTCTTAAGAAAAGCTTCCAGTTCTTCCGGCGTGCCAAGTATATTCACCTCATCGGCTACATCTACGATAAGCTTGCGTCCATTATTTATTAAATGATTATAAAGAGGAGCAATATAAAACTCGCCTTTCGTAGTTTCATTTTTAGCAAAAGCTGATCCGGCTGCTTCAAAAAAATCTTCGGGATAAGTAAAATGATAAAGCCCCGTCAGCGCATTGGAGGAAATAACTTCTTTTTCGGCAGTCTTTGTTACAAAGCCTTCCTCATTTAAGGCGGCAAAGCTGAACCTTGGTTCTTCAGAATAAAATGCGCCAAGCACTCCATCAATATTTTTTCTCAACAAATTTTTTTCAAGTGATGAAGAAGAGAATTGTGTGTCGATATTAAAGATCAATAATGGTTGAGAAAGATCAACAAGAGGTTTTGCAAGACAGGCAGTTTCAGACTGGCCACGGGTAAGCTTATCAATAAATTTAAAATGCAGGGTATTTACCCGGTCACTGTAAATTGAATTTATTTTCTCTGATAAATGAAACTCATCCTCATGTTTTTGTTGTGCAACAAAGATGAGTCGTGAACAGAGATTCAATGGCAATGAATCGATCGACCATTCAAGCAATGTTTTGCCTTTTGCCTCTATCAGCATTTTTGGCAAAGTATAGCCAACCTCATGAAAGCGGCGGCCTTCACCGGCCATTGTGATCAGGAAATTCATTTATTTAATCTTGCCCCTAAATCCCCTGAAGGGGACTTTTTGCCCACCGATAAAAAAGTTATGCTTTCAATGTCGGAGTGGGAAGCCCCCTTCAGGGGGTTTGGGGGCTATGGTTTCACTTATTTGTTTCAGCAAACTGTTCTTCTTTATATCTTGGAAAATTCGAACCATCACCATTGATCGCATCCCAGTTCTCAAAACGGAAAGCATTGTCATCAATATATATCTGTGCCCATGGTTTGCCAAAATAGATTTCATCGTAAGGCACTTTGTTTTTGTCAAGCCAGTTTAAAGTGGCAGCACCGATCCGTGCCTGCACACGGCCAACATTTCCATCGCATGTTTTCATGTGTCGTGCAGTTTGAATGATGATATAGTGTCCCGTGTCTTTTAATTGTTTTAATTTTTCAATAGCGCCGGGTACAGGTTCGAGTTGGTCATAGGTTTGTCCTTCTTTTTTCAGCTGGCAGATAACGCCATCAAGATCAATGCAGATTCTCATTAATTATTTTTTAAAGATTTGTTCAGCAAATATAAACCATGTGCATACATCAGCTTTTGCCTGCGCAAACTATCGCTATGCAGAGGACACATGGAAATGAAAAGCAAAGCAACAAGAATATTGATTTGCCCAGGAGAAAAGCCCATCTTCTTCACCAGTTCAAAACTTAATGAAGTAAGCAGTTCATGATTGGGACGGAGATTAAATGAATAATTGATGGCATTGCCATTCACATCAAAATGCGAAAGATCATTTACAATATAATCATAACTATAAACGGACGAATGAAGAAGCTTTGCAAGATCATATTTGATATCGCCATAAATACCCGGGAGGTCTTCACCAAAACTTCCGCGGGGATCGATCAGGCGAATGGTGCCGCTATAACTATCATAGAGAATGTTGTTGAAACAAAAGTCGCCGTGCATTACACAAAAATCTTTTTCATTAAATAGGTTGTGAATTGCTTTTTCAGTTTTTGGCAACAATGTTTTGAATGACAAACATTCCTCGTTGTTGATAACAAGACCATCATTCAGTAAAAACTCAAGTTTGTTTTCATTTATCCATTTTTCATTTTCCTTTTCACGGTTTAAGGTTTTACCCAAATAAAAATTGAGAAAATCTTCTTTACTGATGGTTCCTTTATTGGCAGCGAATTTTTTTAACACGAATTCAAATGCGTCGAAGATGCGGTGCCACTGCACTTCTTCAATATTCCGGTAAAGCTGTAGCTCGGCAATATTCGGATAGGAGAAGTAATCCATTTTTATAGAGGCATGTGTCTTATCCGTTTGTAATTCTTCAATCACTCGTGGAAAAAAGATCTTGAGGTCGGCAGGCAGCTTATCAACATACTTTGTTTCATCAATGAACTTTTTAATGTTGGTGCTTTTCTTTTTTAAAATGCCGGAGACCATTTCAACGCTTAGAGAATTAAATGAACGGCTGGATAAAAGTTTTGCCTTTGCTTCGGTATAATTTACTTCGTGCCCGCAATCGATCCATTCAGTTTTTTTAAAAGAAAGGGCTCCGTCGTTATAAATATGTTCGGCTACTTCAAGAAGATCATTCGTTGTGCATTTATCCAAGGCCGCTTTCAGGTTTTTAAGATTTGTTCTGATGATGCCGGTAAAAGGATAACCAAAATAATCAGCGCCGCTGCCACGATGAAAAAATTTAGGTTTAACATTTTCTATTTCTGCCACGGCAGAATAGAAATGACAAAGCTCCTGGCGGTCTGATAAAACAATGGAATTTGCAGGTGGCATTTCAGAAGGTATTGTTGTGACAACACTCAATATCACATCATCATTAAGTTTGGTTTCTTTTTGCAAAAAGACCTGCAGTGTTTCAATAATGCTTTTTGTATTATCAACTGTAACTAATCTGAAATCGTAAAGTGGTAATTCATTTTTAAGAAGCTGTTCATCTTTCGAATTTGCGATCACAATAACTTCGGTATCCTTTTGCTGGCAATAAAAATCCAGCGAATAACTAAGCAGGCTTTTTGAATTGACCGGGAATAAACCAGCCGATAAAAACTGGGGGCGGAGGGAAGTGAATTTCTGGGCTATTGAACCTGCCGCCGGAATGACAACTGATTTTTTCATAGTCAATTGGTGTGAAATGGGTTATCAGCAGCGAACTTAATACAATTTCTTAAAATACTTTACATCGCTTTTTTGCGTTATTAAGACTGATTCGGACCCAACGACTGTGTTTTTTAAGTATTTTGTTTAAAATCCAAACTAATGAAAGTCATCCTCTTTGAACTTAATGAAGTTCCCTACAAGGTCATTCACCACTTTTGCAAACTCTATCCTGAATCAAATCTCGCCAAAGTTTTATCAAAAGGCAGAAAATATGAGACCTATGCTGAAGATCAGGGACATCTTTCACCATGGATCACTTGGCCGACAGTACATAGGGGAGTTAGCAATGAAAAGCATTTTATTTCTGACTTTGGACAAAACCTGACTGAACAGGAAAAAGAATACCCGGCTATATGGAATATGCTGGCAAAAAACGGAGTAAAGGTTGGCTTATTTGGCTCATTACATACTTATCCGATGCCGGAGCACATGGAAAATTTTTCTTTTTATGTACCGGATACTTTTGCAGCAGGCAGTGAGTGTTTCCCAAAAAAATTAGAGACGTTTCAGAAGTTTAACCTTACAATGGCAAGGGATAACAGCCGTGTAGTAAGTAATAGAATTCCGGGTAAAGAAGCTGCACAGCTTTTAATGAAGCTACCGGATATGGGTTTGAAATTTAAAACAGCGACTGACCTCGCTGCACAATTAGTTGATGAAAGAATAAATAAATGGAAAGTGGTAAGAAGAAGAACCTGTCAATCATTGATCGGGTTTGATATTTTTTACAAACAACTTGAGACGCATAAACCAGACTTCGTTACTTTCTTTACCAATCATGTGGCGTCATCACAACATCGCTATTGGGCTGCTGCTTTTCCTGATGATTATGAAAGCCTGAAACTTGGAAGAGAATGGGTGGAAACATATAACGGTGAAATTGTTTATACAATGAAAAAAGCCGACGAAATGATCGGCCGTCTTGTAAAATTCATTGATCAAAACCCGGAGTATTCATTGTGGATACTTTCAAGCATGGGACAACAAGCAGTAGAAGCAAAAGAGATTTATACTGATCTGTTTGTTACCAATGCAAAAAAATTCATGGACAATTTTGATCTTGGCCCTGGTTATTATGAGTTGAAACCATCCATGGTACCTCAATTCAATGTGCAGATACATGTAGATAAGAGAAAAGAGTTTGAAGATAAACTGGCTACGTTTCGTATCAATGGACAACAGGTGCAATCACGTCAAAAAGCAGAAGGCTTTTACAGTCTTGATATTGGTTTTCCAAATTTGGATGAAAGTAAAATTAAGATCGAATTTATAGGAAAAGCGATCCCTCTTGAACATTCAGGTATGGAAAATGTCAAAATACAGGACAGGTGCGGTGCAACAGCTTACCATATTCCGCAGGGTTCATTTATTATTTATGCGCCGGCAAAAGGGCTTAATGGTAATGATGTTGCCAATGTTTCAACTACTGATATTGCTCCAACTATTCTTAGGAATTTTAATATAGCAGTTCCCGATTATATGAAGAAAGGAATTTCTCTTTCTAATTAAGAGAAGGCTGATTTTAAAATGAAATCACTGATATTTGCAGCCAAATAAAAATTCCTTGTCCAGGCACTATGAATTTACCTAAGATCAGCATTGTAATTCCCTCTTATAACCAAGGGCAATTTTTAGAAGAAACGATCCTTTCTGTAGTCAACCAACAGTATCCAAATCTTGAATTATTTGTTGTGGATGGTGGCAGTAATGACAACAGCGTTGATGTCATAAAAAAATATGAACAGCATCTTACCTGGTGGGTAAATGAAAAGGATAAAGGGCAAAGTGATGCGATCAATAAAGGTTTTGCGAGGGCAACAGGTGAAATAATAACCTGGCTTTGCAGTGATGACCTGTACACTCCCGGTACATTACATAAGGTTGCTGAATATTTTTCCAAACAGGATGAAAGTGTTGGCCTCATTTATGGCGGCATCACCACTTTTAAAGACGGGAAAGACCTTAAAAGCAATTGGGGCTATAAAGAGTCGCCCATAGAAAGATACCTGGCAGGTATGGCTTTTTCCCAGCCTGCCGCTTTTTACAAAAAAATATATCTTGATAAGATAGGCGGCAGGGTGAATGAGCAATTGCATTATGGAATGGACTTCGATCTGTTTTGCAGACTTGCGATGGTCTGCAAGTTTGTACCAGTCAGCGACATTTTTGCCAAATACCGCCTGCACTATCAAAGCAAGAGTGTGTCACAGGCAAATATGTTCATGGCAGATTGGAACAAAACCTTTGTGAATCTTTGCAATAACATGGGCTGGATTTCGTTAAATGATAAGTTGAGATCCACCGGTGTTGTTGATGATTCTGTGTTTAACTGGCATTATAAATTCAGCTTTACCCCGGAAAAAAAGATCGTTGAAAAGGTAGATACAGAGAAGTTGCTTTTTTATCATCTCTGTTATGTGTTGAAAGATCTTTATTGGAATTCTCATAGACCTGAAGCAAGACGTTTACTTGCATGGTTGAAAAAAAATTACTCCGTTACCCAGCTTAAGAATGAGGAAAAGATCCCTCCGATCATGAAGAAATTAGCATTACCAGATTCGGTGTTGCTCATTCTTAAGAAACTAAACAGGATCAAAAGACGAATTCTATGAATATCCTTTATGCGTTATCGCATATCAACAAATCATTGCAGTGGCAGTGGTTTGCTGAAGAAATGAAAAACCGTGGTATCAATCAAACATACGTCATCGTTGATGACGGTGTTGGAAAAAGCAGTTGCCTGCACCAGGATCTGCTAAACCTCGGCATTAATAGTTACTTCCTTCCCTACGGCAGCAAAGTGCAACATGCTACCAATGTTTTGAAGACAGTTTCAATCATTAAAAAACATAAGTCTGATATTGTGCATACTTCATTGCCTTACGGAAATGCAGTGGGTCAGATGGCAGCATGGATAGCAGGGGTAAAAAACCGCATCACTACTTGCGAGAATGCAAGCTGGGCACATGATTTCAGCCATAAGAAGCAAGAGATAATTGACAAATTCACTTATTGGATGGCAAAGAAAGTGATCGCAGTGGCTGATTCTGCAAAAGAATATCTGAAGAAAAATTATCACCTGACAGATGATAAACTTTTAACCATTTATCATGGATTAAAAGAAAGTGAATATGATAATGTATCGGTAGAAAGAATAAGAAAAATACAGAACCAGTTACAGACAAATGAAAATGATTTTATAGTTGGGGTGGTTTCCAGGTATGAATTCTGGAAAGGACATGAGTATATCAATAAAGCAGCAGCAATTTTAAAACAGCGTGATAAGCATCAAAATATCAAAATACTTGTATTTGGAAGCAAAGGTTCATATTATGACACTGCAATGAAGCAGGTAAATGAACTGGGGGTGGATGATGTGGTTATATCAAAAGGATATATCGATGATCCGGTAGCTTTGTTCCGTTTGTTTGATGTTCATTTGCATGTGCCGGTAAATAAGTATGTGGAGAATTGCGGTATCAACATTATTGAAGGAATGATATCAGAAAGGCCACAAATATTAACGAAGTCTGGCTATGCATGGCAATCTGCAGAACACATGAAGAATGCTTATGTGGTGGATTATCAGAATGCAGATGCTATCGCCGATGGAATTTTATACATGAAAGATAATTATGTCAGGGCAAAGCAGCTTGCTTCGCAGGCACATGCTGATGCACTGAAAGATTATAGTCTTAAAGCAAAAGCAGATAAACATATTGCACTTTACAACGAAATGCTTCAATGATCTTTTTCTCTGTAATTATCCCGGTTTATAACCGTTCACATCTTCTTGCTGAAACAATTGATACAGTTCTGGCTCAGACCTATCCTCACTTCGAGATCATTATTGTAGATGATGGAAGTACCGAGAATATAAAAAAGGTGCTTGATGATAAATACAGTAATGAATCACGGGTAAAATATTTTCACAAACAGAACGAGGAAAGAGGCGCGGCAAGAAATTTTGGTTTAAAGCAAGCCAAAGGCGACTACGCCGTTTTTTTCGATTCAGATGATTTAATGAAGCCGCATTATCTTGAAATGCTTGGCAAGATCGTTTCTGAAAATCCCGGGGCGAAATTGCTTGCTGCTAAATACAACTATGATAATAATGGTAAAACAGAAAATCACCCGGTACTCCAAAATCTTGCAGAAGGCTGGTATGATCAGAATTTGTTTTTAAAAGGAAATATCCTTGCCTGTAATTATTGCATAAAAATTAAAGATCATAGCTACAGGTTGTTTCCACCTGAAAGAGAATTAGCTTCAATGGAAGATTGGTTGTTCTTGCTGGAAAATCTTGCGACTGAAAAAGTATTTATCAAAAATGAAATTTGCGTAACAATGCGCCAGCATGATGAACGATCAATGAGTAATAATCAAAAAGTGATTGAAGCAAGAAAAAAAGCCACAGATTGGGCTTTGAAAGAACTTGAATTATCTCCTTCAAAAAGGAAAAGGTTAATTGCCTGGTCGCATTATTTTTGTGGCATTCACGAATACCTCGATTTTAAAAGAGGCGCAGCAATAAAAGAAGCAATCACAGCAATAAAAGGCGATGGTTTGCAAAAACATTTTTTGTTATTGCTTGCAAAATCTATAGTAGGAAGAAAATTGATCAAAGCAATCAGATGAAACCGGCTGGCAATATTCTTGTTTTCACACAATGGAGTTTTAAAGATGCGCTGGTGCAAACATACACATTGCCCTATGTTGATATTATCAGGGAAATTATTCCAATTGATAAGAAAATCTTTTTAGTTACAGCAGAGCAGCCGCATATTGCTTTAAACAGCGATGAAACAATTCAGATAAATAAAGAATGGGAAAAAAGGAACATGCACCTTCTTTCTGAGCCTTACAAAAGATTTGGCATAAAAAAAATGTTGGCAGCAACCGGAAACCTCGCCAAACTCATTCGTTTTATTAAAAAAGAAAAAATAAAAACGATACATGCTTTTTGCACACCGGCAGGTAGCATCGCTTACATGCTTAGTAAATTCACCGGAGCTGAGTTGATCATAGATAGTTATGAGCCACATGCAGAATCGATGGTCGAGAACGGAACATGGGGTAAGAGTGGAATGGCATATAAAATTTTGTTTTCTCTTGAAAAGAAACAAACGAAACGGGCAAGAGCATTAATAGCTACAACAGCAGGAATGAAACAATATGCAATGGAGCGATATGGTGTAGAAGTAAAGAATTTCTTTGTAAAACCTGCTTGCGTTGATCTGGAAAAATTTTCACCATCAGAAAAAGATGTTTTGCTGATAAAGGAACTGGGATTTGAAAACAAGATAGTTTGTGTTTATGCCGGAAAGCTTGGCGGTATTTATTTAAAAGATGAAGTTTTTGATCTTATAAAATTATGTTATGACCGATGGAAAGATGATTTCCGGTTTTTAATGCTTACAAATGCAAGCAGAGAAGAGATCGACGTTGAAATAAAAAGAGTGAGCTTACCAGAAAATGTTGTTGTCAGTAAGTTTGTTTATCATCATGATGTGCCACGGTATCTTTCATTGGGAGATTTTGCAATCAACCCGGTGAAACCTGTACCTACAAAAAAATTCTGTACCTCAATAAAAGATGGAGAATATTGGGCAATGGGATTGCCGGTTGTAATTCCTCCACGCATATCAGATGATTCAGAAATAATAGAAAATGAACATACCGGCGTTGTTGTTGATTTTTCTGATAAGTCAGCATTAGCAAGGTCAATTGATAAAATAGAAGATTTATTAAAAAGAAAAACAGAATTAAAAGGAAAGATCAGGAAAATAGCTATTAAGTATCGTTCTTATGAAATAGCGAAAAAGATATACATAGAAATTTACAGTTAAGAATTGAGCAGTAATAATAAAACAAAGCCCGTTATTCATTTTTGGGTACCGTATCCCACCGTTGTTGCGCCTTCGCAGCGTTTCAGGGTGGAATTATTTTTACCAAAACTTAAGGAAGAAGGCTTTTCTTTTAAGTTGTTAACTTTTCTTGATAAAACTGCATGGGATATTTTATACAAACCAGGGCACAGGTTTTTAAAAGCATGGGGAACCGTGAAAGGGTTTTTCAGAAGGGTTGTTCATTTATTTCAATCAACAAAAGCGGATTATGTATTTATACATCGGGAAGCTACACCGCTTGGCCCGCCAATTTTTGAATGGTTGCTTGCAAAGATTTTCAGAAAAAAAATTATT
>Ga0209797_10000225_pt1 | contig 26850 bp, 21 predicted proteins | sample DOMMetBare3Fresh_2_FD_187472 | JGI IMG/M metagenome (GOLD analysis project Ga0209797, IMG submission 187472) | Wetland sediment microbial communities from St. Louis River estuary, USA, under dissolved organic matter induced mercury methylation -... | ecosystem: Environmental > Aquatic >... | reverse complement strand
GGTGAAGCGATCCGGCGCCTGGGTGCGGGCATGTAGGACGCAGGCCGCCCCGGTGCGGAACGGGCGGAAGGCGCGCGCGTCGAGGACGTGCAGGTCCACCCCGTGGCAGCGAACGCCGGCGTGCTTGTCCCAGGTCGGGACGAAGCTCGCCGGACGGAAACGCACGCCCGGAAGGCGCTCCGCCTCGAGGGCGGCGGCGAGCGCGCCGGCGTCGAGCCACGGCGCGCCGAAGATCTCGAAGGGCCTCGTCGTGCCCCGCCCCTCCGAGAGGTTCGTGCCCTCGAGGAGGCACATGCCGGGGTAGACGAGCGCCGTCTCCGGCGTCGGCATGTTGGGCGACGGGAAGACCCAGGGCAGGCCCGTCTCGCGGAACGCCATTCCCCGCCGCCACCCCCGGCACTCCACCACGAGGAGGTCGAGGTCGAGGCGCCGCTCCTCGCGGAAGAGGAGGGCGAGCTCGCCGACCGTCATCCCGTGCCGCACCGCCAGGTCGTGCATCCCGCACAAGCTCTCGAACCCGGGGCGGAGCCGCGGCCCCTCCACCAGGATCCCGCCGATGGGGTTCGGCCGGTCCAGCACCACGAAGCGCAGCCCCGCCTCGGCCGCCGCCTCCATGCAGAGCATCATGGTGGCCTGGTAGGTGTAGTAGCGGGCGCCCACGTCCTGGACGTCGAAGACCAGCGCGTCGAGCCCCTCGAGCCGATGGCGCGACGGCCGGAGCGACTCGGGCGCCGGCCCGTACAGCGAGTGGACCGGGACGCCGGTGCGGCGGTCCCGCTCGTCCGCCACCGCCGCCATGTACTGGGCGTCGCCGCGCACGCCGTGCTCGGGGCCGAAGAGCGCGGCGAGGCGCACGCCCGGGGCCGCGGCGAGGAGGTCGGCGGCGTGCCGGAGCCTCCGGTCCACCGCGGTGGGGTTGCAGACGAGCCCCACCGCGAGGCCGCGAAGCGGCCTCCAGCGCTCCCGGGCCAGCACCTCCAGGCCCGGGACGACGGCGCCGGCGCTAGCGCCCCGGCCGGAGCGCGAACCGGAACGAGTACCGCCCCGGCTGGCCCTTCGGGTAGCCCGCATCCTTGAGGTTCCAGTAGGCCGAGGCCCGGACGACGCCGTCGTGCACCGAGTCCTCGAGCACCTCGACGAGAATGGCGTTTCCCGCCTTGTCCACCGAGACCCGAAGCGAGAGCGCGCCGCCGAGCCGCGGCATCTCGCGCAGGCGGGCCCGGTAGGCGCGATCGATGAGGCCGCCCACGGCGCGCTGCACGCCCTTCAGGTCGCGCTTGGCCACCCGCTCCAGGTTGAGGCGCCGCTCCAGCGAGGCGCGCTCGCCCCGGGCGGCGTCCCCCGCCAGGCGGTAGTGCTCCAGCGCGGAGGTGGCGTCGCCGCGCCCCTCGACCACTCGCCCCAGCATGCGGTGGGCCGCGGCGTCCTCGGGATCGCGGTCGAGCACCTTGCCGAGCGCCTGCTCGGCTCCGGCCGGGTCGCGGACGGCGAGCCTGAGCTCGGCGAGCCGCCGCCAGGCATCGAGGTTGGCGGGCTCGATCTGGGTGACCCGCTGCACCGCCCGGAGCTCGGCCTCCACCTCGCCGGCGTTCCGGGCGAGCTGCGCCATCGTCTTCCAGCCAGCCGGGTCGTCCTTGAGCGCGAGGGCGGCGCGCCACTGCGCCATGGCGGCCCTGCCGTCTCCCAGCTCCATGAGGAGCCTCGCCAGGGCGATCCGGTCCTCGTGGTCCCGCGGGCTCGCCGCGGCAGCGGCCTGGAGGAATGCCGAGGCCTTCTTCTTGTCGCCGAGGTCGAGCGCGAGCCGGCCGAGGAGCGCCAGGGCGGAGTGGTGGTTCGGCGCCGCGGCCAGCGCCGCCTCGGCCTCGCGGTAGGCGCCCTCGGCGTCGCCGGCCTGGCGGAGGATGCGGGCGAGGCCGAGGTGCGCCTCGGGGTTGGCGGGGTCGGCCTGGAGGACGGCGGCGAAGTCGGCGCGCGCCTCGGCCGCCTTGTCGCGGCGCTCGGCGAGCTGGCCGCGGAAGAGGAGCGCGATCCAGTTGTCCGGCGCGAGCGACAGCGAGCGGACGATCTCGGCGTCCGCCTGGTCGAGCGTGCCCCACGACACGTAGACGCGCGCCATCCCCAGGTGGCCCCAGGCCGAGCCGGGGAACTGCTCGGCGAGCGTGCGGAAGGCGCTCCACGACTCCTCGTCGCGGGGCAGGGCGTAGAGCGCGAGGAAGCGCGCCACCACGTCGCCCGGGTGAGAGGCGGCGACGGCGCTGCGCTGCTGCCGCTCGGCGGCCATGTCGCCCTTCAGCTCCGACGCCTCGATGGCCGTCATGGCCCGCGAGATGGAGACCAGGTCCTCCTGGGGCCTGCCCGGTCCCTCGGGCGCCCGTGTCTGGACCGGGGCCGGGGACGAGGCGCAGGCGGCCGCGAGGGCCAGGACCGGAGCCAGTGTTCGTGCCAGCGTCATGTCTCCTCCGCGCGTCATTCTACCCGCCGCCGTTCCTCGATGTCGCGGATGGACTCGCGGGCAGGAGCAGCGCGTCGTGCAGCCGCAGGAAAGCCGCGTTCTCTTCCCGGGTCTGCTGGCTCGTCCTGGACGTGAAGCCCTGGATGTCGGTGAACATCACGGCCAGGTTCTGTGTCTTCATGGCCCGGCCACCGGCCCCGGCGCGCTAGAGGTGGATCTCGGGGCCGATGGTGAAGACGGCGTTGGTGAGGCCGTACCCACCCAGCGCTCCCACCTCGAGGGCGACGTCCATCCCGAGGTCCACCGTGGGCGTCACCCGGAAGGCGATACCGCCGCCGAGGCGAAACGCGGCCCCGAACTGGTTCCCGAGGTACACGCCCACCCCGACGCCGAGGCGGGGGACCACCGGGGCTCGAAGTCCGCCGAACTTCCAGGTGACGCCGATGGAGGGCTCGATGAGCACCAGCGAGGAGTAGTTGGAGTTGTAGGCCCCAGCGGCGATGAGGCGCGCGCCGAGGGTGAGGCTGGGGCCCCGCCCCGACGCCATGTCGTACTCGGCGCCGGCCACGAAGGCGCCGTACGAGAACGGCGAGTAGCCGCAGACCCGGTTGCCGAAGGCGTCGCGGCCGCAGTAGTAGCCGGTGCTCAGCGAGGCGGCGCCGATCTCCAGCCGCAGCACGTCGTTGCCCCCGCCGTAGGCGCCCCGGTGCTGGGCCGCCGCCGGCGCGGCTCCGAGCAGCGCGCCCGCGAGCGCGATCGCCTTCACCCACCTGAGATGCATGTCGAGTCCTCGAGCCAAGGGAGCCGCGTGCATCGCACGGCCCGCCCCTCCGGTCAAGCCGCGCCCATGGCCGAGGAAGCGGCGACCTGGCCCTCGCCCGCTACGGCGGCGGCTGGCAGGCCTGCGTCCCCGTCGTGTCGCAGGTCCAGTTGGCGAGCCACTGCGGGCAGTCGGCGTCGGCCGCGCAGCCCGCGCTGCACACACCGAGGGTCGAGTCCGGGGGGGCGACGGCGGGACGCCAGCACTTGCCGCCGTCCAGCGCCACCTTGCAGGCGTCGTCGGTCGCGCAGCTCGAGCCGTAGGTCGTGTAGAGGGCGAGGCACGAGACCGGCGCGAGCCAGGCCTTGCGCGGGTTTCCGGAAACGCCCGGCGGGACGTCGTCGCAGCGGTAGCCGGACGGCCATCCGGCCGGCGCCGTCTCGCAGTCGTAGGAGCAGTAGCCCACGGTGGCGGGGGCCACGACGACGCAGGCCCGGGCCTCGCCGCCCGGTCCGACGCCGCAGTCGGCGACCCCGGTGCAGGCCTGGCACATTCGTAGGTCTGCGGCAGGCGGAGGGCTGACGCAGACGTGATCGGTACAGGAGGCTCCCGAGGCCTTGCAGTCGGCGGCCGACACGCACTCGTAGCAGCGCCCGTCGCCCGGCTCGCAGGCGAGCGAGTACCCGCACCCGGAGGAGACGCACCCGCGGCGGTCGCTCGAGGACTCGACGCCCAGGGACACGTCCACCGGCCAGGATTGGCCTCCTGCGAGGTTGTAGGCCACCTTCACCGACCCCTGGTATCCGGGCTGACCGGCACGCAGGGTCCAGCTCCCTTCGGGGAGCGGAAAGAGCAACGCCGCCGGTCCGGGCACGCTGAGCGTCGGCGTCCCATCGGCGCCGCGGAGCAGGGCGCCATCGACCGAGAACGAGAGGCCCGTCGGCTGCGCCCCGCCGAGGGCCGCCGCCACAAGGATTGCGCAGGCCGGGAGTAGCGATCCAGGGTCCGGCAGGTTGGCGATGGTGGCACCCTCGACCTCGACGTCCACCATCCCCGCGTTGACGCTGCCGTCGAAGAGAACGATCTTGCGCTGGCCCTTGGGCACCCGATCGAGCCGGAAGGACCCGTCGGCGGCGATCGGGGCGTGGACTCCGGGCGCGCCGAGGACGTAGGCGTACGCTCCGGGCGCCGCGCCGGAGATCAGGCCGGTGACGGTCCCGGTAGCGAGGTCCGGGTTGTCGATGGAGCCACAGCCGGCCGCGAGCAGCGCGGCGACGACGGCGATCTTCGAGCTCGCACGCATGCGCGCCTCCGCCCCTGGACCCCCGGAGGGCCCCTGCCGGCCACGAGATGGCATCAGAAGCGGTACCCCCCTCCGAGCAGCAGCGCCCCGAACCCGCTCGAGCGGTTCTGGTCGTCCACTCGGACGAGCATCCAGTCGAGTTGCAGCTCGGCGCCGAGGGAGAAACGGCCCAGGTCCCAGCCCGCGCCGAGGAGCAGTCCCGGGGTCAGGACGAGGTAGCTCTGCGGCGCGCGGGCGAGGTCGAGCCCGAACTGGCGCTCCAGGTAGACGAAGGACAGGCGCGGGCCCGCCTGAAGCGACAGGCCGGGAGCGAAGCCGATCGGGAACTGCCAGGGCAGGGCCGCGCCGGCGGCGAGCGCCGTGTAGCGGAAGGAGGCCGTGGAGGCGCCGGAGGCATAGGTCTGGCGCCCCGCGGCGCCGGTGACGTCGAGCCGGAGCGTCATGCGGCGGGCCGGGAACTCGCGCAGGGTCGCGACCGCCCCGGCGCCGAGCACCGGGGAGAGCACGTCGCGCCGGCTGGCGGCGTCGAGGAAGCCGAGGAAGGCGAGGCGCGCCCCCACCTCCCAGCGGCCGTCCTGCCGGGAGACCAGATCCTCCAGGTCGATCCGCTCGCCGGGGGACAGGCTCACCGGCGCATCCACCAGCGCCGGGCCCGCGCCCTTCGCGACCTGGACCCGGTGGCGGCCCGGGTCGAGGGCCACGCCGCCCGGCAGGTCGGCGAGCGGCCGGCCGTCCACGCTCACCGTGAAGCCGTCCAGCCGCGGAGCATAGCTGTACAGCTCGGGCCGGCCGCGCCGCCGGACCGTCCCGACGAGGACGATGGGGTCGGCGCCCACCTCGGTCGTCTCGGCGGTGGGGCGCTGTTTCCCGCCGGTGAAGTCGTAGGTCATGCGGCGCGCGTAGTCGTGCGCCTCGCTGGCGGTGACGGCGCCGTCGCCGTTGCGATCGGCCCCGAGCTCCAGCGCCTCGACCAGGTAGTGGGTGTAGATGTCGTTGGCGAGCCTCTCGTCCTCGCGCGCCGTCTCGCCCCAGTCGCAGGCGGCGAGGACCACCGAGGCGCGGCTCACCTCCTCGATGGGCCGGACGAAGAAGCCGGCCTTCGTTCCCTCGAGCTCTCTCTGGACGTCGCCGGGGAGGAGGGACTTGCCGCCGCCCGAGTGGCAGGTGGCGAGGACGAGCACCTTGCGGCGCGACCGCAGGCCGTCGAAGGCGGCCTTGAGCTCGTCCAGGGAGAGCGCCGTCCCGGGGACGTCGCCCATCAGGGTATCGCGCGTGACGAGGTAGCGCCGCAGCACGCCGCGGGCGTCGCGGGCCAGCGTTCCGTGGGAGGAGACGTAGACCAGGACCGTGTCGCGCTCGTCGAGGTCCACCTCGGCGAGGCGGGCGAGCGCGGCGCGGATGGCGCCGTGCGTGGCGCCGCCGGTCAGCGTCTCGACCTGCCCGAAGTTCCCCTTGGCCGGGTCGTGCAGCACGCGGGCCAGGTCGCCGGCGTCCTTCTCCGGGTAGTGCAGCGATCGCCATTCCGAGTCGTCGAACTGCCCGATGCCGACGAGGAGCGCGAGGCGTCGCGGCGCGTGCGCCGAGGCCACGGCCTCGCGCGGCAGGTCGAGCGGGACGAGGCCGCCCTTCTCGGCGGAGGCCGACGTCGAGGCGCAGGAGAGCGAAGCCACGGCGCAGGCCACGGCCAGGCCCACCCCCCTCGGCGGTCCCTCGTTCCCTCGCATCGTCGGCTCGATCCTAATGGCGGCGACCCGGCGCGGCCCGCGAGCCTCGCCGGCGGTCCGTCACCGCACGGTCACCTCCACCGCGTCGAACGAGAGCCCCTCGAGGTCCGGGCGATCGGGCGAGACGCGCCCAGGCGGCGCGAGCGCCCGCGCCGCCGCGGCGATCCGGTCCGGCGAGAGCGGCTCGGGGCTCGCGAGGAGCACGAAGCGCTGCGGCCCCGAGAGGCCCTCGAGCGGATAGGCCGCGGGCCGCCCCTCCACCGCCACCTCGAGCGGCGCGCCGGGGGAGACGCTCCCGCGCCAGAACACCTCCGCCTCGCCGGAGCGGGAGACGCGCACCAGCACCGCGTGCGCCTCCCGTCCCGCCTCGAGCTGGAACTGGAGGCCGGCCTGCGCCGGCACCGTCGCGCCGCCCGCGCCCTTCTCGAGGCGCGGCGGCCCGCCTGCCTCGCCCGGCAGGGCCACGAGGAATCGCAGCCGGAGCGGCACCGCGGACGCCGGAAGGCCCTTCACGCCGTCCCAGGCGTCGCGCTCCGGCCGCGTCCGATCGAGGCCGACCTGGAGCGCTACGACCCCGACCGCGAGCGCCACCGCCGCGAGCGTCGCGAGCCGCGCCAGGCGACGTCCGGGCCGGCCGGACCGCAGCGCCTGCTGGATGCGGGCAAACTCGAGGTCGTTTCCGGCGCCGGCTTCCGCGTCGGCGGCGAGCGCCGAGAGGGCCCGGTCCACCCGGCCGTCGGCCGCGTCGGCCCGGGTCCGGGAAGCGAGGAACGCCTCGCATTCCTCGCAGGAGCGCTCGAGGTGCGCGGCGAGCGCGCGGGCCTCGGCCGGGGCGAGGGTGCCGTCGAGGAGCCGCCCCAGCGTGAGTTCCGTGAGGTGCATCACACCTATGACCTCTCTCCCCGCAGCCTGGCCACCTCGGCGAGCACCCGCCGCTTCACCTTGGCCCGGAAGCGCTCGAGCCGCATGGTGATGGCGCTCTTGCCCACCCCGAGGCGGGCCGCGATCTCCCGCGCCGAGAGCTTCCCCTCGACGTAGAAGAGCCGGACGGTCTCCTTCTCCGGCCCCTCCGGCAGCTCGGAGATGACGCGCCGCACCAACTCCACCTCGGCCGCATCGCTCGGGTCGGGGAGCGTCGCGCCCTCGCCCCCGAGCGCCTCGGACTCGTGGGCGAGCTCGTCGGAGAGGGCCGCCCCGGCCTTGCGGCGGGCCAGGCGGGAGAGGGCGCGGTTCCTGGCGATGGTGAGGATCCAGGGACCGAAGCGGGCCGCGTCCTTCAGGCCCGCGAGGGCGCCGAAGGCGCGGACGAAGGTCTCCTGCACCACGTCGTCCACCTCGTCCGCGTCCAGGTCCGCGAAGGCCCGCGCCAGCCGGAAGACCGCCGGGCGCCAGCGGTCGTAGAGCGCTCGGAAGGCGCTCGAGTCCCCCACCACCGCCCGGGCGACCAGCCGGGCGTCGTCCTCCGTCCCGGCGGGAGACCCCCGCAGGCTATCGGCGGCCACGGGCCCTGTCTTGGCGCTGGGCACTGGCGGAGAGGGTACTACGGGAGGAATCCAGGCGGGGGACGAGCCTTCGCCCGACCGGCGGGCCCCGGTGCGCGGCGACCTGTGGCATCCTGACCCCCGGAGGGGCGAACGATGCCCGCGAGCGCGGAACCGCCAGCGACCGTCGGCAACGCCCGCGCGGCGTCGCTGTTCCTCGTCGCCGCGCTCGCCCACCTCGCGCTCGACTGGCTCTCCTCGCGGTGGTCGTGGACCACGCCGCCGCACCTCCAGCTCGCGTACGCGCCGGAGCTCGTCCGCGAGATGCTCACGCCGCTGTCGGTGGGCATCGCGGCATCCGGCGTGAACGGGGCCATCGCCGCCATCGCCCTGCTCGCGGTGGACCCGTGGGCCGGCCCCGCACCCGGCCGTCGGACCGTGCGGCTCGGCCTCCTCATCTGGGGCTTCTGGCTGCTCTCGGACGGGCTTCTCGCGCTCGTCTGGCTCTCGGCGCCCTGGTCGCTCGTCCTGGGCGGGCTCGCCGCGGGGTTGCCGCGTTCGCTCGCCGTGGGCTGGCTCCTCGCGAGGCTCGCCGCTCCACGATAACCCCGCGATGATCCGGGAGGACCATCGCCTGGAAGAGGCCTGGCGGCAGCACCCTCCGCCGCTTGGGGTCAACCCAAATGACCTCGGCGATGGCTTGATCGCGCTCAAGGACAGCGGCCCGCGTGAGCGCCGTGGGGATTCCAGGGGCGTACCATTGGTACGTGAGCCGCCGTGATCAGGTGCCCGGCGATCCTCGGGCGCGCGAGAATTCCGTACCCCGGCCTGGAGTCATGTCGGCGATCCTGCGGGAGCTGGCGCGGCCACCCGAGGTCGAGGTCGGCGGCGGGTGGCCCCAGCTCCGGCCCGGTTCGGAGGTCGGCCGCTTCGAGATCGTGCGCGAGATCGGCCGCGGCGGCTTCGGGGTGGTCTACGAGGCGCTCGACCACGAGCTCGGCCGCTCGGTGGCATTCAAGGCGGTGCGCGCCGGAGACCGGCCGCCCCTGCGGGAAGAGCGAGTCCTCCAGGAGGCGGAGGCGGCGGCGCGCCTTTCCCATCCGAACATCGTGACGCTCTTCGACGTGGGCCGTACTCACCAGGGCCCTTACCTGGTGCTGGAGCTGCTGCACGGCGAGACGCTCGCCGAGCGCCTCGAGCGGGGCCCGATCCCGGTCGGCAAGGCTCTCCAGGTCGCCGTCGAGGTGGCCAAGGGCCTCGCCCACGCCCACGTGCAAGGCGTGGTGCACCGCGACCTCACGCCCAGGAACATCTTCCTCTGCGAGGACGGCAGCGTGAAGGTGCTGGACTTCGGCCTCGCGCATGCGTTCGGTCACCGGCGAGCGCCGGGCGGCACGCCGGGGTGCATGGCCCCCGAGCAGTGGAAGGGCGCGCCGGAGGACGAGAGGACGGACGTCTTCGCTCTCGGCGTCGTCCTCTACAGGATGCTCTCCGGCGCCCTGCCCTTCCCCGACCATGACGGCGGGAAGGCGGTCCTGGGGCACCGGGCGGCGCCGGCCCTCGAGGTCCCGGCCGCGCCCCCGCTCGGCGGGCTCGTCTCGAGGATGGTCGCCAAGGACCCCGTGGAGCGGCCGCGGGACGGCGTGGAGGTGCTGGCTGCGCTGTCCGCGCTCGAGCGCGAGCCGGCGCCGAACGCGGGAGGTCGACCCGAACCGGTGCGGAGGCGCAGCCGCCACCGCCTTCGGCTCGCGCTCCTGGCGGTCGCGGGCTTGATCGCCGGCGCCGCGATCTCCGCACTGCTCACCAGGCAGCGCGCCCCGCCGGTACCGGTGGCGGCTTCGAGCGGCGGGGTCGTCGTGGCGGTGGCCGACTGCGCCAACGAGACGGGCGAGGGCGAGCTGGACGCGCTCTCGGGGCTCCTCATCACGTCGCTCGAGCAGTCGAAGAGGCTCTCGGTCCTGACGAGGCCGCACATGCTCGATCTGGCCCGCCAGGCGGGGCGCGGAAGGCTGGAGCGGATCGACGAGGTGGTGGGCCGCGAGGTCGGGCGCGCCGCGGGGGCGCGGGCGCTGCTCGTCCTCGCCGTCCGCCGCTTCGATCAGGTCTACACCCTGGAGCTTCGCGCGCTGGATCCCCGGAAGGACGAGTACCTGTTCAGCCTGAAGGAGCTCGCGCCGGGCAAGTCCTCGATTCCCGAGGTCCTCGACCGCCTCTCCGAGCGCGCCCGCCGCGCCCTGAACGAGGAGGACGCCGACGTCGCCGCGTCCAGGCTGCGCGTCGCCGAGGCGCTGACGCCGAGCCTCGAGGCCTACCAGCACTACTTCCTGGCCGAGCAGCTCGCCAACGAGGAGTTCGATCCGCCGGCGGCGCTCGCCGAGTACCGCCGCTCCCTCGAGGCCGACCCCCAGTTCGCGCTCCCGCATCTCGCCATCGCCCTGATGGCCGTCTGGCACGAGGTCCCCGAGGAGGACGAGGACGCGCACGTCGCGGCCGCCGCCCGCCAGGCGACGCGCCTGCCGGACAGGGAGCGGAGGCTGCTCTTCGCGGTCCAGCACCTCTCCCACCGCGACTTCTCGCAGGCGATTCCCATCCTCCGCGCGCTCGCCGTCGAGCATCCCGGCGACACCGAGGTGCTCTACCTCACGGGCGACGCCCTCTGGCACTCGGGCCTTCCATTCGGCCCGGGACAGGCCGCGAGCTTCTTCCGTCGCTCGCTCGACGTCGATCCGAGGTACCTGCCGGCGTCCATCCACCTCTTCCAGTGGCTGGGGCGCTTCGGGCCCGCGGGCGAGGCACTGGCTCGGGCGCGCCGGGCCGACGAGCTGCGGCCGCTGCCCGTCGCGCGGGTGATGGTGGCGCGCGCGCTCGCTTCCTCCGGAGACATGGCCGGCGCCCTCGAGGCGGCGCGCCAAGCCGCCGCAATGGCGGGGGGCTCGCACTTCCAGTCGTCCGTGGCGCTCGCGGAGGTCCTCTTCGGCTCGGGGCGGACGAAGGAGGCCGAGCAGGAGCTGCGCCGCTGGCTCGCGCCCGATGCGCTGGCCGGGCACCGGCGTCTGGCCGGCGAGTTCCTTCCCGTGCTCCTCGCCACCGAGGGGCGGCGGCGCGAGGCCCTGGCGCTCCTGCACGACCTGGTCGACCTGCGCGGCGGCGTGGAATACGAATACGGCGAGGCCCTCATGCGCGCGCACCTCGCGCTCGCCGGGGGCGACGAGCGCGGCGCGCTTGCCGCCCTCAGGGCCTGGAAGCCGCGGGACCAGGCCGCGGTCGATCCGCACGCGTGGCTCTGGGCCTTCGCCGGCGACCCCGCCTCCGCCGCCAGGCGTGCCGCCCGCCTACCGGCGGGCTCGCTCGGCGAGCGGCGGCACGCCGGGGTGGCGGCGCTCCGGCGCGGCCGGTTCAAGGAGGCGGTCCTCGTCCTCGAGGAGTTGACGCGGCGCGATCCGGCGCTCGAGCCCGTCTTTCTCCTCGGCCTGGCCCTCGCCGGCGCCGGGCGCGACGCGGACGCGATCGCGGCCTTCCAGACGCTCGGGCGGACCCATCCCTTCTACTTTCCATACTGGCAGGCGAGCCTGCAGCCCTGGAGCCTGTACCTGGCCGCACGGAGCCACGAGCGGCTCGGCCGGCGCGAGGCCGCTCGCCGGGAACTCGACCAGCTCCTCTCCCTCTGGAGCCGCGCCGACCCCGACCTCCCTCTGCTCGCGGAGGCGAAGGCGATGCGGATGCGGCTGGCGAATCCGTGAGGCGGAGAGCGCGCCCTCACATCCCCGGGATGCGCGGCACGAGCCCCCGCTTCGAGGCCTTGAAGTAGGCGCCCCAGCCCTTCTTCATCCAGTGGCCGACGACCGGCAGCGGGATCATGCGCTCGGTCTCGGCGTCCCTGTGGACGTAGGCGGCGCCGTTTCCCATGTCGAGGAGGCAGGTGATCCCGACGTGCGGGAGGTAGCTCTCCTGGGCGGTCCGGCCCGCCTCCCGCGCCGCGATGTTGGCGGCGGCGACGCGCGCCATCACCTCGGCGAGGTGGCCCTGCTTCGCCTTCCAGTCCGGCCCCTGGAGCGCGGCGGCGTCGCCGATGGCCCACACTCCCTCCAGCCCCTTCACCGCGCACCCCTCGTCGGTCAGGGCGAAGCCGGCCTCGTTCCTCGGCAGGTCCGACGCCTGGATGACCGGATGCCCCTGCCCGGCGGGGAGGAAGACGACCAGGTCGGCCTCGAGCCGGGAGCCGTCCTCGAAGAGGACGGCCTCCTTCTCGAATCCGGCGATCTTCTTCCCGAACCGCATGGCGACGCCGAGCCTCGCGAACATCGACTGGATGGCGGCGACGGCCTTCTTCCCCATGCGCTCGCCCGGGCTCGCCATCGGCGCGAAGAAGGTGAGCTGGAACTTCTCGCGCAGCCCGCGGCGGCGGAGCAGGTGGTCCAGGTTGAACATGAGCTCGAACGCCGGCCCGCCCCGGACGGCGGAGGTGTCCCTGGGGTTCCCGCCGAAGCCCACGGCGATGCGGCCGCCGCCCCGCGCCAGGAGGGCGTCGAGGGCCTCCTTCGTCCGCGCAGCGTTCTCCGGCGCGCCTCCGATGGCCCGGGTGTGCTCGATCCCCTTCGGCCGCATCGGCTCGCCGCCCAGGGCGACGACGAGGTGGTCGGCGGAAATCGATGCCCCGTTCACGACCGCCGAGCGCCCGGCGCCCGAGATGGACTCGACCGTCCCGTGCACGAAGCGGAAGCCGTGCCGTCGGGCAACGTCGGCGAGGTCGAGGCACACCCTCTCGGTCGTCCGCTCGCCGGTCACCACCCAGATCGAGGTGGGATAGATGTAGAGATAGGGGCGGCCCGAGACCAGGGTGACCTCGAGGCCCGACCTGCGCAGCTGGATGGCGGCTTCGAGGCCGGCGAAGCCGCCGCCGAGGACGAGGACGTGCTTTCCCATGATGGGTGAGAGCCCGACGGAGACGGAAGGGGTCGGGAGGGGAGCGGAAGCGGGATGAACCAGAAGACGCTGGAGGAGCTGGGGTGGCCGGAGGTGCTGGCGGCCCTGGCCGGCCGTTCCCGGACCCCGGGGGGGCGCAAGGCGGCCCTTGGCCTGCCCTTCCTCGCGTCGCCGCAGGAGTCGAGGGAGGCGCTTCTCGCCGTGGGCGAGGCCCGCGCCCTGTCGGAGCAACGCCTCGCGCTTCCGCTCGGCGAGGTGGGCGACGTGGAGGCGCACCTGGAGCGGGCCGGCAAGGGCGGCGTCCTCGCGCCACTCGCGCTGCGGGAGTGCGCCGCGCTGGTGCGGGCGGCCGCGCGGACGCGGGCGGCGCTCGAGCCCCGGGCCGCCGAGGCCCCGCGGCTCTGGGCGCTCGCCGGGGCGCTCTCCGCCGACGCCTCCCTCGCCGACCGCATCGAGTCCGCCGTCGAGCCGTCGGGCGCCGTCTCCGACCGCGCCAGCCCGGCGCTCGGCGCCTATCGCGACCGGGTGCGGGGGCTGCACCGATCCCTCAAGGCCCAGGTGGAGTCGCTCCTCGGCGACGAGGAGATGGGCCGCCACCTGCGCGACCGCTACTTCACCATCCGCAACGAGCGGTACGTCGTGCCGGTGCTGGCGAGCGCCCGCTCCGCCGTGCCGGGCATCGTCCACAACGCCTCCCAGTCGGGCCAGACGCTGTTCGTCGAGCCCGAGCAGATGGTCGGGCTCGGCAACGAGCTCTCGATCGCCTCGGCGATGGCGGCCGAGGAGGAGGAGCGGGTCCTGCGCGAGCTCTCCGAGGCCGTCTCGGGGCGCGCCGGGGACCTGGCTCGCGACCTCGCCGTCCTCGGGGCGCTCGACCTGCAGGAGGCGAAGGCCCGGCTCGCCTCCGACCTCGACGCCCACGCCCCGGAGGTGGGCGCGCCCGCGGCGGGCTTCGAGCTCCTGTCCCTGCGCCACCCCATCCTCGTCCTGCAGCGAAAGAAGGTGGTGGCGAGCCACGTCCGGCTCGAGCCGCCGCGGCGGGCGCTCGTCGTCTCCGGCCCGAACGGCGGCGGCAAGACCGTCGCCATCACCGCGGTGGGCCTCTCGGCGCTCATGCTGCGGGCGGGGCTCCCGGCCGCCGCGGCCGCGGGCTCGCGCCTCCCCTTCTTCGCCGAGGTGCGGGCGGCGGTGGACGAGCGCGGAGACCTCGCCCGCGACCTCTCCACCTTCACGGCCCACCTCACCGCGGTGCGCGAGATGGCTGCGGGCGCGGGGCCGGGCTCGCTCGTGCTGGTGGACGAGATCGCCGCCGACACCGACCCGCGCGAGGGGGCGGCGCTCGCCGCCGCCATCCTCGAGGACCTCCTCGAGCGCGGCGCCACCGTGCTCGTCACCACCCACCTCGACGAGCTGAAGGCCCTCGCGCTGACCGACGGCCGCTTCGCCAACGCCCGCGTCGGCTTCGACGCCGAACGCCTCCTCCCCACCTACCAGCTGCACCTCGGCGCGCCGGGCAGCTCGTCGGCCCTCGACGTGGCGCGCCGCGTGGGCATCTCGGAGGGCGTGGTCGCGCGGGCCCGCGCCTCGCTCTCCGGCCGCGGCGGGGCGCTCGGCCAGGCGCTGCGCGCCCTGGAGGAGGAGCGCGTGCGGCTCGAGGCGGAGCGGCGGGCCCTCGAGGCGGAGCGGGCGGCGGCGGCCGGCCGCGAGGAGGCAGCCCGGGCCCGCGAGGAGGCGGCGCGCCGCGCCGAGAAGGAGGCCTCGGCCCGCGTCGCCGAGGATCTCGCCGCCGAGGTCGAGGCCGCGAGGGCCGAGGTCTCGGATCTCCTCGCCAAGCTGCAGGCCGCGCCGACCGTCCGAAAGGCCACCGAGGCGGCGGCACAGCTCGACGCCTGGGCCGGCACCGTCGGCCAGGCGGCGAAGGTGGCGGCGGCCCAGGCCCGGGCCGGCGCGGAGGCCTTGCCGGGAGCGAAGGTGGAGCGGGGCGCGCGGGTGCGGGTGGCGTCGCTGGGGCAGGAGGGCGAGGTCCTCGAGGTCTCGGGGGAGGAGGCGCTCGTCCGCGTCGGCGCCCTCAAGGTGCGCCGCCCGCTCGCCGACGTCCTGCCGCTCCGCGGGAAGGCCCCGCCCACGCCCTCGCTCGGGAAGGGACGCGCAGAGCGGCTCGAGGCGGCCGAGGGGGCCCGGGCCGCGCCCATCCAGGCCCCCGAGCGCAGGCTCGACGTCCGCGGGCTGCGCGTCGAGGAGCTGCTGCGCGAGGTGCAGCGCTTTCTCGACCGGCTCTACGCCGAGGGCGAGGCGGAGTGCGTCATCCTGCACGGGCACGGGACCGGCGCCCTGAAGCAGGCATTGCGGGACCACCTCGCCTCGTCGCCTTACGTGGCTGCGTTCCGGCCCGGCGACCGCCACGAGGGGTCCGACGCGGTGACGGTGGTGGAGCTGCGCCGCTAGAGGGCCGACGACGAGCGAGGGGCGCCCGGGCGCGTTCCAACGCCCGAGCGCCCCTCTGGACGGCTCTTTCTAGAAGGCGTAGCGGAGCCCGAGCCCCAGCGCCTGCGGGTCGGCGCCCTTCGGCGTCGCGCCCGCCACCGCGGGCGAGCCGCCGATCGAGGGCGTGTACTGGGCGTTGTACTGGTTGTTGATCCTCGTGAAGGAGAGGTAGCCCTGGAAGCTCTTCGCGAAGTAGTAGGCATAGCCGACCGCGAACTGGTTGGCGCCGTAGCCGGCGGTGGAGCAGGCGGCGCCGTTCACCGAGCAGTCGCCGGCGCTGGCCTGGTTGTAGCGCGCGCGCAGCTCGTGGTCGCCCATCCGGTGCTTGAGCGCCACCTGCCAGGCGTTGCGCTTGTACTCGGTGACCGCGCCCACCGGTGCGTTCTCCTGCTTGAGCATGAGCTGCTCGAAGAGCCCGCTCACCGTGGTCGCCCCGAAGGGCGAGTCGAGCTGGTAGCCCGCGCCCACGCGCCAGGCGCTGTCGTTGGACGAGATCGCGGCGGCGGCCGTCCCGGCGGTGTTCGCCGCGGTCGACGCGAACGCACCAGCCACCGCCGCGTTGATGCCGACGAGGGCGAAGCCGTCGTTGTGGCGCTCGACGGCGGCGAGCAGCGAGAGCGGGCCGTAGTCGAAGTTGATGGCCGCGCCGAGCAGCTCGGGATTCTGGCTCCCGGTGGCGTTCTTGAACTCGTTGGCCGAGTACTGCAGCTTCACGCTGAGCCCCTCCACCTTCGGCGAGTGGTAACCCACGCTGTTGTTCGACCGCACGTCGAAGCCCTTGGTCGCGGTGGCCGAATCCGTCGACCATCCGCTGCTTCGGTAGTTGAAGCCAGGGCTGCCCATGACGCCGTTGAAGCCGAAGACGTCGGTGTTCAGGAACGGGTCGTCGGCCTTGGTGCCGTAGGCGACCGCCTTGAACGGCGTGTCCCAGTTGCCGTAGAAGAGCGTGCCCCAAGACCCGGTGATGCCGAGCCGGCTGTTGCGGCCGCAGATGCCGGCGGGGGAGATGCCGTCCAGGGTCGCCGACGTCTCGCACTGGTAGGTGGCGCCGGCCCACTCGTTCACCTCCAGGCTGCCGCGGACGCCGATGTTGGACGAGTCGGTGGAGACGGAGTTGCGGCTTTCCACGTTCGCGGTCGCGCCGCTGGCGCCCGACGCCTTCGTGATCTGGAAGTTGACGTTCAGCGTGCCGTAGATGGTCACGAGGGGCTTGGCCGGCTCGGCGGGCTTGGCCTCGGCCTGCGCCGAGGCCGCGAGCGGGGTGGAGAGTACGAGGGTCAGTGCCAGAAGCTTCTTCGGAGCCGTCATTCGTTTCCTCCAGGGAACCAGGCGAAGAGGTACTTCAGGGTGTGTTCCAATACCAGCCCAGGCGGGCGGCTGTCGAGTAGCACGGCTTCCGGAACGCCGCCCGCAGGAAAGCCGGCCCGCAGCGCGATCTTTGCCAGGGCGTCACGCGCTCGACGCCATCGTCACCCGCCTGTCACGCGGAAGGGCCGGGCGCGGTGCCGGCTCGCGACCGGCGCAGACCCGACGCTTCCAGGTGCGGGACCTTGGGGTCGTGTGGTAGAGGGATGGAGTTACTGGCAGAGAGACCACGGCGCAGCCGCGCCGAGACGAGGAGAATCGCGCATGACACCCGTTCCCGCTCCGTTCCGGATGGCCGCGTTCCTCGCTGCCGTCGCCGCGCTCGCCCTCCCGGGCCTCGCCGCCGCGGCCCCCATCAAGATCGGGGTCATCAACTCCATGACCGGCCCCGAGGCCCCCATCGGCGAGAACCTCACGAACGGCATCAAGCTCGCCGAGGAGGACGTCAGGAAGAAGGGCGTCGACCTCCAGGTCGTGTGGGAGGACGACACCGGCAAGCCCCAGATCTCCATGAGTGCCATGGAGAAGCTCGCCACCCGCGACGGCGTCGCGGGGGTCGTCGGCCCGTACACCTCCGCCTGCGCCAACGCGGTGGCGAAGCTCGCCGAGAAGTACAAGACCCCGCAGGTCATCCCCGCCGCCGCCAAGGAGGACATCACGCGGCAGGGGTACAAGTACGTCTTCCGCATGAACGCGCCGGCCGACGTCTACGGCGCGGTCCTCATGGACGCGGTGCTCGCACTCGGCCCGGCGAAGAGCATCGCCTTCCTCTACGAGAACACCGACTTCGGCACCTCCACCACCAAGACCGCCAAGGAGTACGCGGCCAAGAAGGGGCTCGCCGTCGTCGCCGACGAGGGGTACTCCAAGGGCTCGCCCGACTACCGCTCCACCCTCACCAAGGTGAAGGCGGCGAGCCCGGACCTGGTCTTCATGGTGTCGTACGTCGCCGACGCCATCCTGCTCATGCGGCAGGCGCGAGAGATCGGCCTCACCCCGAAGGCCTTCCTGGGCGCGGGCGCGGGCTTCACCCACCCCGACTTCGCGAAGGAGACGGCCATCTCCAACGCCGTCATGACGAGCACCCAGTGGAGCGACGACGTCAACTGGCCGGGGGCCAAGGATTTCTACGACCGGTACAAGGCCAAGTTCGGCAAGGAGCCCACCTACCACGCCGCCTGCGCCTACGAGTCGATGCGCGTGATCGCCGAGACGGCCGCGGCCGCCGGCGGCGACCGGGACAAGACCCGGGACGGGCTCAAGGCCGGCAAGTGGTCGGGCATCATGGGCGACGTGAAGTTCGAGGATTACGCCGGCTTCACGAACCAGAACAACCACCAGATGCTGGTGCTCCAGATCCAGAACGCAGCCTTCGAGACCGTCTACCCGCCGAAGTTCTCCACCAAGAAGACGGTCTACCCCTTCCCGGGCTGGAAGTAGCCCTCCCCGGACCGGGGGCGCCCGGGCGTCCTCCGGCCCCGGGGTGCGTTGTGATCCCACCCGCGATCCGTCTAATGTGCGGATCCCGGAGCGGGCCGGTGCAGAGCGCCCGGACGGAGGGGAGACCGATCCGATGATCGTGTTCTTTCAGTCGCTCCTGAGCGGCGTCCTGGTGGGCGGGGTCTACGCCCTCATCGGCATCGGCCTCACCATCATCTTCGGCGTCATGCGCGTCATCAACTTCGCGCACGGCGACCTGCTCATGGTGGGGATGTACCTCACCTACTTCCTCTTCGCGCTGCTGCACATCGACCCCTTCGTCTCGATCCTCGTCTCCATCCCGCTCATGTTCCTCTTCGGGGCGCTCTTACAGAAGGTCTTCATCAACCGCGTGCTCGGCTCGCTCCCGCAGAACCAGATCCTGCTCACCATCGGGCTCGGCCTCATCATGAGCAACACGGTGATGCTGCTCTTCACCTCCGACTACCGCATCCTCACCACCAGCTACTCGTCGGGCTCCGTGAAGATCTGGGGCCTCTCGGTCTCCGAGCCGCTCTTCATCTCCTTCCTCATCACCGCCGCCATCACCGCCTTCCTCTACTGGTTCCTCCTCAAGACGGACACCGGCCAGGCCATCCGCGCCACGGCCCAGGACCGCGAGGCCGCCCAGCTCATGGGCATCAACGTGAAGCGGATGAGCGTCATCGCCTTCGGCATCGGGGCGGCGCTCTCGGGCACGGCCGGCGCCCTCATCTCGCCGACCTACTACATCTTCCCGCAGGTGGGAGGGGCCTTCACCCTCAAGGCCTTCGTCATCGTGGTGCTGGGCGGCATGGGCAGCATCGTCGGCGCCACCCTCGGCGGGATCGTCATCGGCGCGACCGAGTCGCTGGCGGCGGTCTACATCAGCTCCGGAACCAAGGAATTGGTGGTCTACGTCCTCTTTCTCCTGGTGCTGCTCTTCCGCCCCGCGGGCCTGCTCGGGAAGTCGAGGATGTGATCGCCATGCGCGCCCTCCACGCTCCCCGCGGCCTCGCGCTCCTCCCCCTCCTGGCCTTCCTGGCCGTCCTCCTCGCGCTGGCACTCGTCCCGGCCTTCGCGTCGAGCCCCTACGCGCTTCACGTCATGATCCTGCTCTTCCTCTCCATCATCATGGGGGAGAGCTGGAACGTCCTCGGCGGCTACACCGGCCAGTACTCGGTGGGCCACGCCGCCTTCTTCGGCCTCGGCGCCTACGTCACCATGATGCTGATGCAGTTCAAGCAGGTGCCGCCGTGGTGGGGCGTGTGGGCGGCGGTGGCGGTGGCGGTCGGCGTGGGCGTCTTCATCGGCGCCATCACCTTCCGGCTGCGGGGCCCCTACTTCGTCCTCGCCTCCATCGCCGTGGCCGAGATCATCCGGCTCGTGGCCCTCAACTGGAAGGACGCCACCAACGGCGCCGAGGGCATCCTCTCCACCGAGATCCCGCCCCTCTCGATCGGCGGCAGGCTCATCACCGACTTCGGCTCGAAGGTCCCCTTCTACTACGCCGGCCTCGCGCTGGTGGCGATGACCATCGCCGCCAACTGGCTCGTCCAGCACTCCAAGCTCGGCTACTACTTCCAGGCCATCCGCGAGGACCAGGACGCCGCCCACTCGCTCGGCATCCACCTCGCGCTCTACAAGAACATCGCCCTCGCCATCTCCGCCTTCTTCACCGCCTGGGCCGGCAGCTACTACGCGCTCTACGTGGGCTTCATCGACCCGAGCACGGTGCTGTCGATCGACATCTCGGTCCAGATCGTCCTCATCTGCATCATCGGAGGCATCGGCACCATCCTCGGCCCGGTGGTCGGGGCGCTGGTGCTGGTTCCCCTCTCCGAGGCCTTGCGGTCGAACGTCATCTACGAGGGGCTCCAACAGGCCGGGATCGTCAGCGAGGGCTCGCGCATCGGGTCGTTCCTCAAGGAGAACCTGGCCCACGCCCACGTGCTCATCTACGGCATCCTGGTCGTGATCGTGATCCTCTACATGCCGGACGGCGTGCTCGGCTTCGCCAAGAAGATGGCGGCGCGCCGGGCGGCGCGGCGCGCGGCGGCCGCGGGGGGGTCCCGCTGATGGCGCCCATCCTCGACATCCAGCACGTCTCCAAGTTCTTCGGGGGCCTGGCCGCGAACTCGGACGTCTCCTTCTCCATGCAGGAGGGGATGATCATGGGGCTCATCGGCCCGAACGGGGCCGGGAAGACCACCCTCTTCAACTGCATCACCGGCTACTACCCGCCCTCCCGCGGCGACATCCTCTTCGAGGGGCGCCGCATCAACGGGCTCCAGCCCGACCGCGTCTGCATGCTGGGCATGGCGCGCACCTGGCAGAAGGTGCGACCGCTCGCGAAGATGACTGTGCTGGACAACGTCATGGTGGGGGCGCTGGCGCGGACGAGCTCGCTCCGGGTCGCCCGCGAGGCGGCGGCGGAGCAGCTTCGCGTCGTCCGCCTCGAGCACAAGGCCGCCTTCCTCGCGGGCGGGCTCCCCATCGGCGAGCGGAAGAAGCTGGAGGTGGCGCGCGTGCTCGCGACCCGCCCCAAGCTCCTCCTCCTCGACGAGGTCATGGGCGGCCTCAACCCGGCGGAGAGCGAGGAGATCATCCAGCTCATCCTGGAGATCAAGAAGCGCGGCCTCACCCAGATGGTCATCGAGCACGACATGAAGGCGATCATGCGCATCTCCGACCGGATCGTCGTGCTCAACTCGGGCGAGAAGCTGGCCGAGGGCGCGCCGCAGGAGATCGTCACCAATCCCGAGGTCGTCACCGCCTACCTGGGGGAGAGCCTTGCTTAGGATCGACAAGCTCAACTTCAGCTACGGCGACCTCAAGGTCCTGTGGGACGTGGACCTCGAGGTGAAGCAGGGCGAGATCGTCACGGTGGTCGGCGCCAACGGCGCCGGCAAGTCCACGACCTTGAAGAACGTCTCCCGCCTGGTGAGCCCCAGCTCGGGCTCGCTCACCTTCGACGGCGTGGAGCTCGGCGAGCTCGAGTCCCATGAGGTGGTCGAGCTGGGCGTCGTGCAGGTGCCGGAGGGGCGCAAGATCTTCCCGGAGATGACGGTCCTCGAGAACCTCCGGATGGGCTCCTACGTCAAGGCCACCCGGAAGGACCGCGAGCGCAACGTCGAGCGGGCCTTCACGCTGTTCCCGCGGCTGCGCGAGCGGCAGAAGCAGCTCGGCGGGACCATGTCGGGCGGCGAGCAGCAGATGCTGGCCATCGCCCGCGGGCTCATGGCGAACCCGAAGCTCCTGCTCCTGGACGAGCCCTCGCTGGGACTGTCGCCGCTGTTCGTGAAGAACATCTTCGACATCCTGCAGGAGATCAACCGCCAGGGGACCACCATCCTGCTCGTGGAGCAGAACGTCTACCAGTCGCTGCGCATCTCCCATCGGGGATACGTGCTGGAGACCGGCCGGGTGGTACTCTCTGGCAGCGGCGAGGCCCTGCTCGCCGACGAGCACGTGAGGAAGGCCTTCCTGGGGATCTGAGCCATGGACGAGAAGATGAACAAGGTGGCGCGCTGGATGACGCCCAATCCGATCACCATCGAGGACACCGCGACCATCGTGGAGGCGATCCACCTCCTCAAGGAGAGGAACATCAGGCGCCTCCCGGTGATGCACAAGGGCAGGATCGCCGGGGTGGTGACCGAGAAGATGCTGAAGGACTTCACCCCGTCGAAGGCCACCTCCCTCGACACCTGGGAGGTCCATTACTTGCTGGCCCGCACGCTGGTGACGGCGGCCATGAACCCGAAGCCGCACACGGTGACGCCCGATACCGACATCGCCGATGCCGCCAAGCTCCTCCACGACCGCAAGCTGAACGGCGTGCTGGTAGTTGACGCGAAGGGCGACCTGGTCGGCATCTTCACGACCACCAACGCCCTCGAGGCGCTCATCGGCTTCTCCAAGGGCTACGCGGGGTAGCGCCGGCCGGCGCGCACTCAGCCGGCGCGGAGCAGCTGGATCGCCACCACCAGGCCGAAGGCGATCACGACGATGCGCATGAGGAGCGCCGGCATCCGCTGGGCGAGGTGCGCCCCGGCGTAGCCGCCGGCGAGCGACGTCACGGCCATGAGGCCCGCCTCGGGCAGGTGGGCCGCCCCTACCGCGAGGAAGTACACGGCGGCGATGCCGTTGATGAGCATCGAGAAGAGGACCTTCAGCGCGTTGGCGTGCTGGATCGTGTCCGGAAGGAAGATGGCCATGCCGGCCAGCATGAGGATGCCGATGCCGGCCCCGAAGTAGCCGCCGTAGATGGCGATGAGGAGCTGCGTCGCCCACAGCGCCGGCGGCACGCTGCTCCCCGTCGCCGGGGTCCGCCGGGCGACGAAGCGGGCCACGGGCCCCTGCATCGCGAGCAGCCCGCAGGCGAAGAGGATGAGCCAGGGCACGACCGCCCGGAAGGCCTTCTCCGGCGTGTGGAGCAGGATGACCGAGCCGGCCAGACCGCCCGCCAGCGAGGGCCAGGCGAGGATGCGTGCCCGCCGGCCTTCCTCGGCGATCCACCTCCGGTAGGCCCAGACGCTGGAGAGGGTCCCCGGCCAGATGGCGAGCGTGTTGGTGGCGTTCGCGGCCACGGCCGGCATGCCGGTGAGCATGAGCGCCGGGAAGCTCACCAGCGAGCCGCCGCCGGCGATGGCGTTGATCACGCCGGCGGCGAAGCCGGCGACGGCGAGGATGAGCCAGGAATGGCCGAGCACGGGAAACGCATCCTACCGCAACCGAGACGGGGACAGGCTCCCGCGAGCCTTCCCGAGCGATCGGCGGTCGTCTAGACTCGCCTCCGGAGGTGCGCATGAAGGTAGCCACGCACGACCGGGGCGAGATCGTCCACCTGGCCGGTCTCCTCGGCCTCTCGCCGGCCCTGAAGGACGGGGCCCCGGCCCTCTCCGCGGCGCACGACCCCTCGCTGAAGCGCTGCGGCTGGGAGCCCTTCTTCGCGGCACTGGAGGCCCGCGGGCTCGAGCCCGTGTTCGACACCGAGGACCCGGGCGCTTCGGCGGTCCTCGCCCGGAGCGAGGCGCGCCCGATGGAGCGCGGCCACGCCTCGCCCGGAGCGGCGCTCGCCCACTCCGGCCGCTTCCTGCGCGCGCTCTTCGGACGGCCCTAGCGAGAGGTCAACGGCGGCGCCGGCGGCCTCGGCCGCCCTGGCCGCGCTTCCCCCGCCCGGCCGGGGCCGGCTTCCCGCCGGCTCCGCCCCTGGCGCCGCCCTTCGCAGGCTTGCGGGCCGAGCCGCCCGAGCCCGGCCGAGAGCCTCGCGGCACGCCCGTCCCGTCCGCGCGCCGCACCTCGCCAGCCTCGACGAGCCCCAGGTCGATCTGGCGCCGCACCGGGCTCGCCGCGAGGAGCTCCACCTGGACCTCGTCGCCCACCCGGAAGGCGCGGCCGCTCCGCCGCTCGACGAGGGCGTGGGCGTCCGGGTCGAGCTCGAACCCCTCGCCCAGGTCCTCGACCTTGACGAGTCCCTCGACGAACCACGGCTTCAGCTCCACGAAGAAGCCGAACTCCAGCACGGTGGACACGACGCCCTCGAAGCGCTCGCCCACCTTGTCCTGCATGAAGAGGGCGGCGTAGTAGGAGGCGATCTCCCGCTCCGCCTGCATGGCCGCGCGCTCCCGCTCGGAGGCGAGGGCGGCGATCTCGGCGAGCTCCTCGGAGCGGGTGCGCCGTTCCTCCCGCTCGCCGCGCCACCGCTCCGCCTGGCGCATGAGCCGGTGGACCACCAGGTCGGGGTAGCGCCGGATGGGCGAGGTGAAGTGCAGGTAGTGCTCGGCGGCGAGGCCGTAGTGGCCGATGTTCTCCGGGCTGTAGACCGCCTGCATCATGGCGCGCAGGAGCAGCTGGTTGAGCGCCCGCTCCTGGGCGTGCCCGCGAAAGCGCCCGAGCAGGGCGTTGAGCGCCCGCGGGCCGGGGACCTCCTCGGCCATCTCGAAGCCGTGCGCCCGGGCCAGGTCGAGGAAGCCGGCGAGCTTCTCCTCGTCGGGCAGGCCGTGCACCCGGTAGATGGTGGGCAGCTCCCGCTCGCCGAACCAGCGGGCCACCGACTCGTTGGCGGCGAGCATGAACTCCTCCACCACGCGGTGGGCGCGGTTGCGCGGGCGCTTCTCGATGGCCAGCACCTGCCCGGCGTCCCCGAGCACGATTCGGGCCTCCGGCAGGTCGAAGTCGATGGACCCGCGCAGGCGGCGCATGGCGGTGAGCTTCTCCTGCAGCTCGCCCATGAGCTCGAAGTCGGCTCGCAGGAACTCCCGGCTCGGGACGCGCTCGCCGTCGAGGACGCGGGCCACCTCGGTGTAGGTGCAGCGGGCGGCGCTGCGCATGACGGCCGGGTAGACCTCGGTGCCGAGCCCGTGGCCGTGCGCGTCGATGCGCAGGTCGGCGACCATGCACAGCCGCTCCACCTCCGGGTTGAGGGAGCAGATGCCGTTGGAGAGCCGCTCCGGCAGCATGGGCAGCACCTGCATCGCGAAGTACACGCTCGTCCCGCGCCGCAGCGCCTCGGCGTCCAGGGCCGAGCCGGCGCGGACGTAGTGGGAGACGTCGGCGATGGCCACCACCAGCCGGTAGCCGCCCCGCTCCTTGCCGTGGCCCTGCAGGCGCTCCACGTACACCGCGTCGTCGAAGTCGCGCGCGTCCTCGCCGTCGATGGTGACGAGCCTGAGCCCGGTGAGGTCGCGCCGCCCCTCCCAGTCCTCGGGCCGGACGCGGTCGGGGACGCCGCCGGCCTCGGCGACCACCTCCTCGGGGAAGAGGTCCGAGAAGCCCTTGGCGTAGGCCACCCGCAGCACCTCCACGCGCGGCTCGCCGGGCGCGCCGATCCGCTCGACCACCGCGCCCGCCAGCTTGCCGGTGGGCTCGATCGCGACCTTGACCGCCTCGCCGTCCCTCGCGAGGCGCGTCTCGGGGACCGGGACCACCCCCTCGAGGGCGCGGTCGGCCGGGACGACGAAGCTCTGCCGCCCCCGCGCGTGGTAGGTGCCGATGAGCAGGCGGCGGCGCCGCTCCACCACCTCGACGATGCGCCCCATGGTGCGTCCGCGCGTCCCGGCGACGATCTCGACGCGGACGAGGTCCCCGTCGAGCGCCTTGGCCGCCTCGTCGGGCGGCACGAACAGGTCCTCGCCGGCGCGGTCCACCCGGGCGACGAACCCGAAGCCGTCGCGGTGGCGCGTCAGGGTCCCGAGGACGCCGCGGCCGCGAAGTGCCGGCCGCTTCCCGCCGGCACGCGGCCCGCTCCGCTCCGTCCCGGCACCGGGTACGCCCTCCGCGGGCGCCGAGGCGAGAGCGAAGCGCTTGCCGTCCTGCCGCAGCACCCCCTCGCGGGTGAGGTCTCGCAGCGTCCGCTTCACCGCCGTGCGCTCGCCCGGGTGGATGCCGGCGCGCTGCATGAGGTCGCCGGCGGACAGCGGCCGGCCCTTGGCCTCGGCGAGCTGGGTGAGGAGCGCCCCTCTGCGGTCGGCTTGCGGCACCGGCGAAGTCTACCAGCGGCCCCTCGCTCACGCCTTCGAAAACCCCTGACGGACCGGAGAGCGGCGCTGCGCCCGCGCCGCGCAGGTGCCGTGTTCCGCCACGGCGAATCGGCTTCACCGGTGGCGGCTATTTTGGGTGCGCGCCAGCTTGGGCCTATTGCAGTCGCCGCGACCGGGGCCTAGCGTTGCGCCGTTGACGCCGCTCGAGTCACTGTCCGTCTCCGAGGCGTCGCTGCGGCGGCGTGCGAGGGAGCATGGCGTGAACGCGGAGCAGCGAAGGGCGGCGGGGGCCGCGCGCGCTCCGGGAACCCCAACGATCGCAAAGGATCGCCCATGACGCGCTCGCGCAGCATTGCCATGCAGGTCCTCCTCGCCGCTGCGGCGCTGGCGGCGGCGGCACCCGCCCGGGCCATCCCCGCCTTCGCCCGCAAGTACGGCACGAGCTGCCTCACCTGCCACACCGTCTTCCCGAAGCTCACCCCGTTCGGAGAGGCCTTCCGCCGCAATGGCTACCGCTTCCCCGGCGTCGACAGCGACTACGTGAAGCAGGAGACGGTGGTCCTCGTCCAGGAGGCGGGAAAGAAGACCTTCCCGAACTCGGTCTGGCCGGGGACGATTCCCATCTCGGTGCCGGTCTCCGTCGGCTTCCTCGGCGCCGCGAACGTCTATCCCGACAAGACCGCGAGCGTGCCCCGCCAGAACAACGGCACGCAGTTCTCGCTCGACGATCTGGTGGCCGAGGGACAGATCTTCGTCGGCGCCGCGGTGAGCGACACCGTCACCCTCTGGGCCGAGGTGTCGATCGCCGACGGGGGCGCCGACGTGGAGCACGCCACGGTGCACTTCAACGACCTCGTCGGCCCCAATCACTGGTTCAACCTGTCGGTGGGGAAGGGCTCGGCCACGCTTTCCAGCTTCGGCCCGCACTCCTCCTACGCCGGCGGGCTCGCCATCCCCGACGTGCCGGTGACCGCGATCTACGAGCTCTCGGGCGACCCGTTCGTCCTCGGCGGCAACTACAAGGGCCTGGAGCTGAACGGCGTCGTGGAGGGAAGGTTCCACTACGCGCTCGGGTTGAGCACGGGCACGAACTCGTTCGGCTCGAGGTTCAACAGCGAGAACTTCTACGCGAGCGCCGGCTTCAAGATCGGCGGGATGCGGCTCGACGGCGAGGGCGCGACCGGCCCGGTGGACTCGATGCGCCCCTGGGCCGAGGAAGCGTTGACCGTCCACGGCTTCGCCTACCACTCCAACGAGCACTTCGCCGATCCCGCCGACATTTCGGGGGCCACGGCGGCACACAACGTGTCCCTGTCGGTGGGAGGCGGGCTGCGCGGGCAGTACGGCTCGGCCGAGCTGGACCTGGGCTACTACAACCAGTCGCACGGCCGCGGGCTCGTCGACGCCGGCGGCGCC